>Ga0101944_10008073_pt1 | contig 10197 bp, 5 predicted proteins | sample DewCreD2012metaG_FD_75245 | JGI IMG/M metagenome (GOLD analysis project Ga0101944, IMG submission 75245) | Hot spring sediment bacterial and archeal communities from British Columbia, Canada, to study Microbial Dark Matter (Phase II) - Dewar... ...
GCTCGTCCCCGGGGCAGGTTGCGTGCCAGCTCGATCCACTGTGGCACCGCCGTCGCGGTCGTCACCGTCTCGAGCTGGCTCCGCAGGTTCTCGACACACGTCTGAACCGCCTGCCCGTTCTCCAGGCCCTTGTGCGGCCCAACCTGGCCGCGGAATGCATCCAGGTAGACCCGCCCCATTTCCAGCAGCAGGTCCATGTCCTCGACCAGGGCCTCGCGCAGCTGGCCGAACTGCTCAGCCGTAAGAGTCTCACCCTCCTCGAGGGCATATGCCGCCAGCGCCTTGTTCTTCCAGAGGTCTCGCTGCGGCGGCGGCAGGCTGCGCAGGTACTCGTGCATGTGCTTGATGTACCCGCGGATCGACTCGTCGCGCCCCATCCCGTAATGCGCAACAAACTGGATGAACCCCTTGCTCCGATCGTCCTGACCGTTGTAGAGCCCCTCGAACAGGTCAGCCAGCACGTCATTCTTGAGCAGTTGCGCCTCGTCATCGTCAAGCACTCCGGCATCGGGCTCGATGCCAGCCGTGCTGAAATTCTCGCGGACTACCTGCAGGCAGAACGAATGCAACGTGGATATCGACGCCGCATCCAGCAGCGCCAACTGTCGCGTCAGCCGGCCCGTCGGGTTTGCCTCGTACAGGTCCCTCAGCCGCTTGCGGATCCGATCGCGCATCTCCAGCGCCGCCGCCTCGGTGAACGTCACCACCAGCAGTCGGTCGATGTCGACCTGCTCCGGCCCGCACACCAGCGACACGCACCGTTCGGTCAGCACCGCCGTCTTGCCCGTGCCGGCGGCCGCGCTGACGATCATGCTGCCGGACCGGTCCAGCACGCCCGTCCGCTGGGCCGCCGTCCAGTTGCGAGAGGGGTCTAGGTGATAACCTTGCCTTTCATACACCCTGTCATCTCCTGCGTTGATCCACCCTGTCGTTGTGGTTGTCCGCTACAACGGACGACGGGCTACGGACCGCCGTTCACCCCCATCATCTCCAGCACCTTCCTCATGCTCCCGCACCGGCTGATCCGCCGGTACTCGTTGTACTCCGGCGCAAACCGGCACAGCGCGTCGTACGCGCAGTATGCGCACGGCATCTCGTTGCCGGCCTTATACGGGTAGATTCGGAAATCCCCGTCCAGGATGCTGTCCACCGCCTTGCCCAGCGAGGCCCACACGTGCTCGATGACCGCCTGGAACTGTACCGTATCAACTGCCGGCGCATTGCTGTGCACCTTGCCGGAAGGCGTCAGGTACACATTCACCGGCCACGGCGAATCATCCGCCTCGTCACGGCTCCGAAACGCATGCAGGTACTCGCTGTTGGTCAGCCCCAGCAACTGCCACTGCTTCGCGTCCTGCGACTTGGCCGGGTCGACCAGTTCGTCCGGTGGCACCTTCTGCCACGTCGGCAGGATGTTGAAGTAGTACATGCCGCCGGGGACGGGCGAGCCCTGCCCGATATGCCCCTGGCTTGCCGCCTCCATCGCTGCCTTCATGTACGCGATCAACTGAACCTGCAGGCCGGCAAGCGCATCGTCCAGCCGCAGCCGGTATCGGTTCGACCGCTTGTAGTCGATCACCGCCAGCACGGTTTTGTCCGCGATGCCCGCCACGTCGATCCGGTCGATCTTGCCGCGCAGCGTCGCCGTTCGGCCTTTGGGTGTGGTCATCGCCAAGGCCGGCAAGCCATCCTTCATGCCGAAGCCCGCCTCCAGCAAGGCCGGCTCGAAGCGGCTGCTTCGCCACAGGCTTACATGTCCGCGCATCGCACAGTTGATGTCGGTCTTCGCCCGTTCGAGCAGGTACTCCTCGCGCCCGCCCGTCAGCGCTAGTTCCTTGACGACCGCCTGCAACTCCCCGTCTGTCGTCTGGTTGACCAGTTCATTGAGCACCTCGTGCGACACCGTGCGCAGCGACTGGCCCCGCTGGCGGACCTCCGTCGCCAGCTTGTACAGGATCCGGTGGTAGAACGAACCCAGTTCCACCGCCGCCAGTTCAAATTCCGGCCGGTCTCGCAGCCGCAGCCCATAGTTGGCAAAGTACCTGTACGGGCAGATCGCATACTCCTGCAACTGCGACACGCTGCAGTCGAGCGTCTGGCCGAACAGCGCTTGCGCCTGCTCAGGCCGAATTGTGCAGCAGTTGCCATAGTCGCACGCCGCTGCCACCCGCCGCACTCGCGTGCACAGCTCGATGTCGTTCTCCCGCATCCACCGCCACAACGCCGCCCAGCCGTCCAGGTTCACAGGCCCGCTTTCAGCCTGGCCAGTGCCTCTGTTCAGGCCAGAGACGCCCGCCCGGCCAGTCCCCGCCATCACGAGCCCCATCGCCGCCTGCCATCCCGTGCCGACATCCTCGACCCGCAGGCTCGCCAGCCGGTCCTGCAGATGCTGCACCTGCACCCCCGGCAGGGCTGCCTGGATCGCCCGCAGGTACGGCGACGGCAACAGCGTCTTGCCTGTTTCGTCCGCCTCCGCGTAACTGAGCCACACGTACCGGCTCGCCCGCGTCAACGCGATGTACACCAGCAGCCGCTCGTCAAACAGCCGCTGCTTGCCCGTCATCAGGCCCATTCGCCGATCGAGCTGCCCCAGCAGATCCCGCTCATGATCGCACAAAAGTACATCCGGGCTGGTCCGATGCGGAAACAGCCCTTCGTTGAATCCCAGGATGAACGCCGCGGTAATGTCCGGCTGCCTGCTGCGCTCCACGCTGCCGACGACCACCTGGTCCACCACCGGCGGGATCAGCGGCAAGCTGAACGCCGCCAGCCCCGCTTCCATCGTCGCCTGGAACTCCTCGACCGTCATCGTCTGCTCGCCGAGCCCCGCCACCAGGTCGTCCAGCAGCTGCACCAGCAGCCCCCACGCCCGCTCGTGCTGCTGGCTTTGTTCCAGCCCGCCGGGCCCGCCATACAAGCTCGCCATCTTCTGCCACCGCGACAGCCGCTGCGGCACCTTCATGCATTCGAGCACGCGATACAGCCGCTCGACCCACTCGCGCCCTGTCCGCTCGGCCGGCACAGTCCTGCGCTGTTGCAGCGCCATGCCAGTTGCCATGGTTGTTCCCCTGTCGCCTGCCGTTCCCGGGTCGGCCCAGTCGCCCAGCAGGTGGCACAGGACTCGCCGCGCATTGTTCGCCTTCGCAAGAATCTGCTGTTCGCGCGGACTGGGCGGCGCCGCGTCCTCGTCCGCCCCCACAAATCGCCGCAGGTACCCCCACGTCTGCCCGCACCAGCTCTGCCAGCCCATGATCCCATGTGCCAGCAGGTAATTCTCCACCAGGTCCGCCCGGTTCCGCGGTATGGGCACCAGGCCCGTCTTCAGCATCGAAGCCACCGCATCCACCGGCCAGTCTTCCACCAGCAACCGCAGCAGCGCCCGCACCAGTTCAACCAGCGGATGGTGAGACACGCCGCGCCGCTTGTCGATGAAGTAGGGGATGCCATGCGCCGCGAACACCGTCTGGAAGACCTCGTGGTACGGCTCCAGGTCGCGCACCAGCACCGCGATCTGCCGGTACCGAAGCGCCTGGCTCTGCGGCGCCACCCGCGTCAGGTCGATGATCTTCCGCGCCACCGCCTCGACCTCCGCCTGGCGATTCGGTGCCGCAACGATGTCCAACTCTGTCTGGGCTTGCGCCTCGTGCCCGGCCCACCCCGTCGGTCTGGCAGTCTCAAACAACCCCGATTCGATCCGCCCGAGTATCGGCCTGTTCCGGAAGCGTGCCCCCGGCCGGCCGCGCAGCACGATTGGCTCCTCGATCTCGACGTTCGCCTCGACAAACGTCTGCCGCAGCTGCTGCATCGTCTGCCACGTGCGGAAGAACAGGTCGTATGGCTCCACCGGCTCGTCCCGCTCGAGCATGGCCGGGTCCATCAGCAGCGCGATCTCCATCCGCCCCGCCACTTGTGCCAGCCGCGCCAGCGTGTACCGCTGCTGCGAGGAGAAACTCGCAAACCCGTCTACCCACACCCGCGCCCCGCGCAGCCTCCTGCACTGATCGAGCCGATCCGCCGTCTCCGTCAGTAGCGCCGCCGGATCTGCCTGCTGGCCGTCGCTCAGCCATTTGAGATACTCGCCATAGATGAGTGACAGGTCGTGCAGCTTCCCCGCCAGCAGCGCGTTTGGCACCGTCACGGGCGCGCCGGTCGTCTTCGCCGCCTGTCCCGCCGTCGCCACCAGCTCCGCCATCGCGTCGAGGTGCCGGCTGAGAATCCCCTCATGCATGAACTCCGTGAGGCCCGCCGCCACCTTCGCCGCCGTGCCCGGGCGGTCCGCTACCTTCGCCAGCACCTGCAAGCGCGCCCGGTTTCGGATCAGCAGGTACTGCACGATCATCTCCCGCCCGATCAAGCCGACCAGTTCCCGCCCTGCAAATCCCGTCTCCCGCAGGACCATCTGCTGCAGCCGCCGAAAACTCATCGTGTAATAGCGCGACGCTCCTGCCAGATCCTTCGTTCCCAGCAGCATCCGTTCGGTCTGAACGGTCGCCTGCTCGGGGATGAAAAGGATCAGCGACGGCCCGTTCACCGGGTCCGCCAGCAACTCATCCCGGACCGCCTGCAGGCAGTGGTGCGTCTTGCCGCTGCCCGCCCGCCCGATTAGAAAGCGTACCGCCACGATGCCCTCTCCCTGACAGCTCGTGACTTCTGTCCTGTTCATGTTTTCCGCGATGAAAATGCAGGCGCTGTTCTACTGCCCCTGGTGCACAGCCGCAAGCCAGATCACCTTGCTGCCGCAGAAGCAGTGTTTCTGGACAGAAATCTACCTGTGTCCTGCCACAGGGGTATGACAGGTTGGGTCGCAGGTCAGCTGGGATGTTTCATAAGCTGCGTCTGCTGCTAGAATAGCACACTCGGGTCTTGGCGACCTCGTGAGGCAGGAACCGACACATGGGCTCTCCCAGACGGCACAGAGGCAAAGGCGGTGACGTCCGCAAGTACCACGACCGCGTGGCCGGCCGCTACGACTCCATCTACGACGATGCCTACTGGCGCTGGCACGACATGGTTACCTGGCAGCACGTCAAACGCTTCCTGCCGCGCGACCTGACCTCCCCCGTCGCCGACATCGGCTGCGGTACTGGCAAGTGGGGCCTCAAACTCCTCAAGAGCGGTTTCCGCGTTACTTTTGTGGATATTTCGATCAAGATGCTTGAGCAGGCCCGCCGCAAGGTCGACCAGGCCGGCGGCTCCGCCAAGGCCGAATTCCTCCAGGTCGATCTGTCCGACCCGTCGCCACTGCCAGCCGACCGCTTCGCCCTCATGCTCGGCATGGGCGACCCCCTCAGCTGCGTGCCTTCTCTCGCTGCCAGCCTGAGAGGCATCGCCAACGCGCTGACCCCCGGCGGCGTACTTGTCGCCACGCTCGATCACATGCCTGCTGCCATCGACTTCTTCCTGCAGAACGCTGACATCGACGGCCTGTCGGATTTCATCCGGTCCGGCCGGACCCACTGGCTGACCAACGACCAGGGCGAGCGATTCCAGACGATCCAATACACGGTTGAGGACGCGACCAGCGCCATCCGCAACGCCAACCTCGAACTTGTCGAGGTCATCGGCAAGACAGTCCTGCCCATGCGCGACCACCGCGAACTCCTCGAAGACCCCGAAGTCGCCCGCCGCCTGGCCAGAATCGAATGCCAACTCCAACGCAGCACCTCCATGCTCGGCCGCTGTAGCCACCTCCAGTTCGTAGCCCGCCGCCCGGCGACAGACAATCATCCAAGTGGCTGATCCTCGGCTGAGTACCGGGTGTTATGCTCCTGCGGGGTTGCAGGAGCATGCCTCTTGTGAATGAGCAAGACCCGAGTGCCATCCCGTACACTTGCTTGCGGGTGTGTTGCGGCCGTTGCCAATTTCCGACCCTTGGCAACGGACAACCGATCACGGACAACTGACAGCCGTTGGCCGTATCACCTTGTCACTCTGGCAGCTGTTCCGGCTGAACCTGCCTTCGCAGGTCCGCCGTCCGTATCAGGTTTCACGATACCTCTTCGTCAGAAGTCCCCGCGTTTCGCCTACCGCACCCGCATCTGTGTCGCTATGATATGCCGTCTAAGGTTGATCCAGACCGCTAGTTAGCTGACTTTCAGCAGGTATCAGGAGCAGCAAGTTGTGTTGCACATACGGCGTCTGAAATCATCAGACCTGGGGTTTGCGATGCAGTTGGTGGAGATCGCCGGCTGGAACCAGCTTCCAGCCGACTGGTCGCGCCTGCTTCACGTCGATCCTGAGGGTTGCTTCTTGGCTCAGTGGAATGGCCAACCAGCCGGAACCGCCACCGCGATCGCCTACGGTACCGACTGTGCCTGGATTGGCATGGTCCTGGTCCATCCCGACTATCGTGGCCAGGGCATCGGCGGCGGCCTCATCGGTCATTGCCTGGACCATCTCAAGTCGCTGGGCGTCAGGGTGATAAAGCTGGATGCCACCGACCAGGGACGGCCTGTCTACGTCAAGGAGGGTTTCGTCGACGAGTACGGTACCCTGCGATACTTGGGGCAGCCGAGGCTGCAGGACCTTCGCACGAGTCGCTATCGGATCGAGCCTGTCGCCCCGTGTTGCGGCCAGACCCTCGAGGCGATGGACGAGGAGGCCTTTGGAGCCAATCGTTCGGCCCTCTTAAGAGCGATGGCGGAAGCCCAGCCGGATCTCTCCCTGATCGCCATCGAACGCGGCGGCGAAGTGGTCGGCTATGGCTTCGCCAGACCCGGCAGGCTGCACGGCTACATCGGGCCGGTGGTGGCACAACGAATGGACGTCGCGCAGGCCTTGGTGGCTGAACTCAGCCGACGGCTGAGCCAGAAGACGGTCCTCATCGACACCACGGCCCTGAATCCGACGTGGCGTGCGTGGCTGGAGGCGTCGGGGTTCCAGTTGCAGCGCCGCCTGATGCGGATGTACCGAGGGACGAACGATTCGCCGGGCGACACGAGCCTGGCCTATGCACTGAGTGCGTTTGAGACGGGATGAACGGCCATGAAAAACCACAAGATCGCATTGCTCGGTTGTGGAGTCGTCGGCTCGGGGGTCTATCGCCTGATCCAGGGCTGGCAGGACGGTCTTGCCAAACGCTCGGGTTGCTGCTTTGAGCCTGTCGCCGTGGCGATCAAGTCATTCGACGAGCAGATCACGGTCGACGTGCCCCCCGACATTCTTACAACTGATGCGATCGCCGCTGCGCAGAACCCGAATGCCGACATCGTCATTGAACTGATGGGCGGCGTGGACTTCGCCTTCAAGGCTGTCATGGCTGCCATCGAAGCCGGCAAGCACGTCGTCACCGCCAACAAGGCCTTGCTCGCGCACAAGGGCGCCGTAATCTTCGCCGCTGCCCGCCGCAAGGGCGTCGTCGTCGGCTTCGAGGCCTCCTGCATGGGCGGCGTGCCAATCATCGGCGCGCTACGCCTTGGCCTGATCGCCAATCGGATCGACGCCCTTTTCGGCATCGTCAACGGCACTTGTAACTTCATCCTTTCGGAGATGACCCAGAAGAAACGTACCTACCAGCAGGCTTTGGCCGACGCCCAGAAACATGGCTTCGCCGAGGCCAATCCGACCCTCGACGTCAGCGGTATGGATTCGGCCCACAAGCTGGCCGTGCTCTCGTCCCTGGCCTTCGGCATCCAGATCAACTTCGATCAGATCAGCGTCGAAGGCATCGACACCCTCAAACTCAGCGATATCACCTCGGCTGCCGAACTCGGCTACGTGATCAAGCTCCTCGCGATCGGCCAGCGCGACCCAGACGGCTTCAGCCTCCGCGTCCACCCGGTGTTCGTCCCGAGGGACCATCCGCTGGCCAGCGTCACCGGGCCGTTCAACGCCATGAGCCTCTATGGCCACGCCGTGGGCCACGTCATGTTCTACGGTCGGGGTGCCGGGCAGATGCCGACCGGCTCGGCGGTCGTATCGGACCTGGTCGACGTCGCCCTGGGCAATGCCCAGCGGTCCTTTGAGAATTTGCAGATCTGGCCCGACCAGCACCCCGTCACGTCCCTCAAGCCTATCGACTGCGTCGAGTCGCGGTACTACGTCCGCCTGATGATGTACGACCGCCCGGGCGCGATGGCAGCCGTGACCCGAATCCTTGGCGAGCATAACATATCGCTGAGTGCGGTCGTTCAGCACGAGGTGCCCGAAGACACCACCGACAAGACGGTCGTGCCCGTGGTGGTCATGACACACCGCGCGACCGAAGGCAACATGAAAGCAGCGCTGCTCGAGGCCGAAAGGTCCGCGGTCGTCAAAGGCAAGCCCGTGCGGATCCGCGTCCTGGAGCAGTACGTAGAGCCAAAATCATGAAGTACGCAATCATCCTCCCCGACGGCGCGGCTGACGAACCGGTCGAGGCCTTGAACGGCCAGACCCCGCTGGCAGCCGCGCGCACCCCCAACCTCGACTGGATCGCCTCGCACGGCCAGGTCGGCACAGTCCGAACCGTGCCCGCCGGTTACACCCCGGGTTCGGACGTGGCGACGCTTTCGGTGCTCGGCTATTCGCCCAAGGCGTGCTATACGGGCCGCGCGCCGATCGAGGCAGCCGCCAGGGGGATCGCGCTGGGGCCGGATGACATCGTCTTCCGCTGCAACCTCGTCACCATTGCTGACGGCAAGATGGAAGACTTCTCCGCCGGCCATATCCACAACGAGGAGTCACACCGGATCATCCAGGACATCAATCGGCAGCTCGGCGGCGACGGCATCGAGTTCTTCTGCGGCGTTTCCTACCGTCACCTGATGGTCTGGCGCAACGCCAACGGCCTGAAGGTCACCACCACGCCGCCCCACGACATCCATGCCCAGCCGGTTGAGAAGTACCTGCCCACCGGCGCCGGCAGCGATCGTCTCCGCGCGCTGATGACCCGCTCCCAGGAGATCCTCGCTGCCCACGAGGTCAACGTGGTCCGTCGCGACCTCGGCGAGAACCCGGCCACCAGCATCTGGCTTTGGGGCGAGGGGCAGATGCCCATGCTGCCGAGTTTTGTCCAGCAGTACGGCGTGCGCGGCGCGCTGATTGCCGCGGTGGACCTGGTCCGCGGGCTGGGGAACCTGGTTGGCTGGAAGCTCATCGACGTGGCCGGCGCCACGGGCTACCTCGACACCAACTACGCCGGAAAGGGGCAGGCGGGCGCCAAGGCGTTGGACGAGTTCGACATCGTGGCGGTGCACGTCGAGGCCCCGGACGAGGCCGGCCACATCGGCGACACCCGCGCCAAGGTCGCCGCTATCGAGCAGGTCGACAGGCACGTCGTCGGCCCGCTGCTGACGAAGCTACAGACCTTCAGCGACTGGCGGATCCTGGTCGTACCCGATCACCCGACGCCGATCAACAAGCGGACCCACACGATGGACCCGCCGCCGTTTTGCCTGGCCGGCAGCAACGTTGCCCCCGGCGGCATCGCCCGCTTCATCGAGCGCCTGGCGAACCAGTCAACCCTGAAGGTTGACCCAGGGCACGAACTGATGGAGTACTTCATCAAGGGCCGGTGAGATGGCTGGCACTGGCGAAACAAGACCGCGGCTTCGTCCCGTCGAAGCCTTCCCCGTCGAGCGGGCGGGCCAGCAGTGGATCGCCCTGCTCGACCCCAGCGGCTTCGCGGTTTCGCAGGTCGCTCTCTCGCCCCAGGCCTTCTTCATCGTCTCCCACTTCGACGGCAGGCACACCTTCTCCGACATTCAGCTTGCCTTCATGCGTCGCTTCGGCCAGGTCGTCTCGCCGCAGCAACTGACAGGGCTGGTCAAGCAGCTCGACGAGGCCCTGCTCCTGGACTCCCCTCGTTTTGCCGCGAAGTACCAGGCACTGGTCGATACGTACTTGGCCAGCGACGTCCGCCCCTTGCGCGGCGACTCCCTGCCGCCAGACCATGTTCTTTGCCCGCTTCTCGACCGGATCCTCCAGCCGATCCGCCCTACTGACTCGCCCAATGGTCAGGCGCACCTAGCAGGCCTGGTCGCCCCGCACCTCGATTACCCACGGGGCTTGCCCTGTTACAGCACCGCTTATGGCACGTTGGCAAGCTATGTGCAGGCGGGCCGTGCCCCGGAACTCATCGTCGTGCTCGGCACGAACCATTACGGTATGAAGGCCGTTCCCGTCGCGACTGACAAGGACTTCGAGACCCCCTTTGGCCGTGTCGCCACTGATCGCACGGCCCTGCGGCAACTGTCGGACCTGTACCAGGCCGACCTG
>Ga0101944_10008075_pt1 | contig 10193 bp, 6 predicted proteins | sample DewCreD2012metaG_FD_75245 | JGI IMG/M metagenome (GOLD analysis project Ga0101944, IMG submission 75245) | Hot spring sediment bacterial and archeal communities from British Columbia, Canada, to study Microbial Dark Matter (Phase II) - Dewar... ...
TTATCGCGGTGATCGCCGTGGGCAGCGAAGACAAGCTGAGCCAGATGACCCGGGCGCAGTACGACTTCTTCGCCGGCAAGCTCACCGTGGCCGATCCGCTGGTGCTGATCGGGTTCTTGATCGGCGGCGCTGTACCGTTCCTGTTCAGCTCGATGCTGATCCGCGCCGTGGGCCGCGCGGCATTCTACATCGTCAAAGAGTGCCGCGTGCAGTTCAAAGATCCGGCGATCATGGCCGGCACGAAGAAGCCGAACTACGGCCGCGTGGTCGATATTTGCACCTCGACGGCTCAGAAAGAACTGATCGGCCCGGGTCTGTTGGCGATTCTCGCCCCGTTCTTCGTCGGCTTCCTGCTCGGCCCCTACGCCCTGGGCGGGTTCCTGGCGGGCATGATTCTCGTGGGCCAGTTGTTGGCCGTGTTCATGGCCAACGCCGGCGGCGCATGGGACAACGCCAAGAAGATGATCGAAGACGGCGTGTACGGCGGCAAGGGTTCCGAGGCCCATAAGGCGGCCGTCACCGGCGATACGGTGGGCGATCCGTTGAAGGACACCGCCGGACCGGCCATCAACCCGTTGGTCAAGGTGATGAACATGGTCAGCCTCTTGGGGCTGAGCCTGGTTCTCTCCTACAACGTGATGGGCATCCGGCCCGACGTAGCCGGCAGTCCCGAAAATTGGTCGAAGAACCTGCCGACCGACTGGAAGATCGGTTTGATCGTCGCGGCTGTCTGCTTGCTGTTGGTCCTGTGGGCCATCTGGCGCAGCAAGCACGAAACGGCCGAGATGAAAGAAATCGTCGGCAGTCTTGAAGACGCGTAGTCCAACGCCGTGCGATCGGATTGCGGACCGCCCGCGACCGGAGCGCAATCCGAGATGAAACCGAAAACGGCGCACCGCTGCGAGCCGTTCTCGCCGGTGCGCCGTTCGTCTTTCTTGTTTCTCGGGAATCCACCCCAGATACCTTGGGATCTCGCCGGCGCCGGACGGCGGTGCCGGGCCGACTCCGAAAACGGCAGATGCTCCGCTGAGGAAACGGCGGGTGCTCTGCTGAAACACCCAGAGGCTCACTCGCTTGCCGGCGGCCGCTCCGCGCCGATACCAGCGGCATCCATCGGAAATCGCACGCGGACCATCGTGCCTTCGCCCGGCCGGGAAAGAATCTCGGCGACTCCTCCGAGCAATCTGGCCCGCTCGCGGATTCCCTGCAATCCGAAGTGGCCGTGTTCCACCCGTTCCGGGTCGAAGCCGACGCCGCGGTCGCGGACGCGGGCCTCGATGTTGCCGTCCGTCTCGCTCAGCTCGACCTCGATCCGATCGCTTTGGCTGTAGCGGAGCGCGTTGTGAACCGCCTCTTGAACGATGCGAAACAGCGCCGCCTCGATGGGCGGGGCGAAGCGCTTGGTGCGGGCCCGATTCGTGAACTCGACTCGGCTGCGAGACTGCCGATTCTGCTGCTCAACGAAGACCTCGATGGCCGCCGCCGGCCCGGCTTCGTTGAGCAATGCCGGTCTCAAGCCGGCAATCAACTGCCGCGATTCCGCCAGGGCCTCTTTGAGCATCGCGGCCAACTCGGCCGCTTTTTCTTCAGCCTGCGGGATACTCTTTAGCGCCGAAGCCAACGCCTGGCTTTTCATCAACGCCCCGGCAATTTGCTGCGTCAACCCGTCGTGAATCTCATAGCCGATCAATTGCCGTTCGCGCTCGTGCATGTCGAGCAATTGCCGAAGCAGCGCGCGCTCGCGCAACAACAATTGCTCGGCGTGTTTGCGATGCGCGATGTCGCGGACGACGGCGACGGCCCACCATCCGTCCGGTTGCTTCATGGCGGCAACCGAAAGCTCGATCGGCACCAGCGCCCCGTCGCGGCGGACGGCCTCCATCTCGACGACTTTGCCGACCACTTCGCCCTGGCCCGTCCGAGAAAACCGCCGAACCCCATCAAGGGCCTCGGCACGGCGCGATTCGGGCACCAATACCTCATGGATCGAACGGCCCAAGATCTCGTCGCGCCGATAGCCGAACATTCGCTCGGCCGCCGGATTCCAATGCGCCACCCGGCCGTCGGCATCCATGATCACCACCGCATCGAGCGCCGCATTGCTCACGGTTTCCAATTCGGCGGCGCGCTGCGCCGCCCACTGCTCGATCTGCCCCGACTGCCGCATCACCACCAGCAAATAGGCGGTCAACAAAGCCGACAAGGCCCAGCCGCCGAGCAACACGTTCAACGGCCGCCACGAGCGGTGCCTCGAGTAGTAGTCGTCGATCGCTTCGCAAATCACCAGCCAATTGCGCCCGCCGGCCTCGAAACGATCCCGATACTGCAAATCCTCGCCTGGCACAGGAGGAAAAAGCAACTCGTTCGTTTCCTCTGTTCGCCACGCCGAGGGCCGAAACGTCAACAGATCGATCGCTCCGGCGGATGATTCCGCCGCCAGCCAAACATCCACTCCCGCCGGTTCGAAGAAGTTGATCGCATCGGTGACGATCTCTTCGGCGGAAAACACGCCAACGACGAACGAAGACCAAGGCAACTCGGGGGCGGCCGCAAACTTCGGCGCCGCGCGCAGCGGAACGATCACCGCAATCAACGGCCGGCGTGCATGCGTCGTCCGCCCCTGCTCCGGCGACGGAGCCTTCTGTGCTTTTGCAAGGGGCTTTTCTTCAGACGGGGTGCCGGTCGGCCCGTCGCTTTTCGAGGTGATCGCGGCCCCGTTGCCCGGCACGCCGGCGTCGGGTGAAGAACTTGCTTCTCGGCGTTGCGGCAGGCGCGCCGGCGGCCGTTCGACAAGGTTCCCCGAAGCCGCCGCGGCCGTCAGTTTCCCGCTCTCTTCGGCATGCCGAAGCAGCAAATCCAACTCGTCCGAGGTCAAAACGTCCCATCCCGCGGGTATCGTCAGCCCGGGCGTGGATGAGACATAAATCAGCGGGGCGTACGCTGGGCGCCTTGGCGCAACAATCCATTGGCCGTCGTGCCAGTCGCGAATGACAAAATCGGAATTCAACACGGCCGCCGTCGCCCGCTCGAATGCCTCGCGATGCTCATCGCCGACGCGAGCGCCCCAAGCAAGCAGGCGAACGCCGCGGATGTCGGCGAGCAGCCGCTCTGCGAATTTCCGAAACTCTTGCGGATCAACCTCTCGCGAGCTTTCGAACAGCCCGTCGAGTGCGCGGACCGCTACCATCCGATCGTTCATCAGGTTCTTGATCGCTTCCGACCGTTTTTGGGCGTTCAACAAAAAGAGCCGTTCGGCGACGGCATCTTCCCGTTGTCGCAGAAACATGGCGAAAACGATCGTGAGAACCGCCCCGCCCGTCCCCAGCAGCCAAATCCAGCTCGGACGAAGCAACGCCAACCAAGGCTGCCGACGGCCGGCATACCACCCCCCTGTTTTCGAGATCTGGTCGTGCATATCATCGAGTGGCGACGAAATCCTGCAGATTCGGCCGAAATCGCCCCTGCTGAATTGCCGTTTTAAACAGTGATCCCCCAACGCTTTATTACGGGGGGGTGTATACTACTCTAGAATGGTATCTCCCAACTGGAGTAAAGTCAATTCACCTTACAGAGGGGGAGATGCACCGACGTTGGCCGTTGTATTACACTCGTTGGGGCACGTTTTTCTCCGTGCCCCGAAAACGGATTGGTTGCCGCCTTCATCGTAAACAATAGGTCAACGCAATTGGTTGAGCGGCCGCCGAAAGCCCGAAGCAGCCGATTGAGTGCCGTGCCCGATTGCGCCGCCTTCTGTTTTGCGGTTTCGTTCGGCCGCCCGTTGAAAAAGGCCCACGAGCTGCATACCGGCAGCGCAATGCTTAGGAAAGACACAGCCGGCAGCGCCGGCTTAATCGACTTTTTCGGGCTGTTGGCGATGCTCCGCCGAGGCGTCGTCTGGCGGCATCGCGGTTTCCGCCATCGGGCAAAGCAGCGAGAGATTTGACGACAGGGCAGTGGTACGAGCGACCCGCAAGGTCTGATTCCAACACGGTGCATGCACGAATGATTACGATTATCGACTACGGCATGGGCAACCTGCGAAGCGTGCAAAAAGGCTTCGAGCGGGTCGGGCACGAAGCGATTGTTACCAACGATCCTGCTCAGATCGCTCGGGCAACGAAGATCGTGCTGCCGGGCGTCGGCGCCTTCGAAGATGCCATTGCCGAACTGCGGCGCCGCGAGCTTGTCGGGCCGATCCTTTCGGCCATCGATGCGGGCAAGCCGTTTTTGGGCATTTGCTTGGGGCTGCAACTGCTGTTCGACACGAGCTACGAAAACGGCCGACACGAAGGCTTGGGCGTGCTCCGCGGCGAGGTCGTTCGTTTCGACCTGCCCCGACCGTATTCCGTGCCGCACATGGGATGGAACCAGTTGCACATCGTACGTCGCGGGCCGGTGCTTGCCGACACCCGCGAAGGCGACCATGTGTATTTCGTCCATTCATACTACGTCGTGCCGGCAGACGAAAATGTGATTGCCGCCGAGTCGGACTACGGCAAACCGTTTTGTGCCGCCGTATGGCGCGACAACATCTTCGCCACTCAGTTCCACCCGGAAAAAAGCCAAGCGATCGGGCTGGCGATGCTGAAAAACTTTGCCGAACGGGCTTAGCGCCATGCAGTACGTTGATCTGCCCAACAGCCCGTTGCGGGTGTCGCGGATTGCCATGGGCTGTTGGGCCATCGCCGGCGACGCCACTTGGGGGCCGCAAGACGCCCAAGAGGCCGAGCGGGCCGTTTGTGCCGCGCTCGATGCCGGAATCAATTTCTTCGATACGGCCGAACTCTACGGCGACGGCCGCAGCGAAGAACTTCTCGGCGCCGCCTTGCACGGCCGACGCTCTCAGGCCGTGATCGCCTCGAAGTTCAACGTGGAGCATTCGGGCCGCGACGATCTGCTTGTCGCCTTGCACGGCAGCCTGCGCCGCCTCCGCACCGATGTGATCGACCTCTATCAAATCCATTGGCCGAGCCGCACCGTCGCCCGCGACGAAACCATTTCCGCCCTGGAACACGCCCGGCGGCAGGGTTTGATCCGTGCGATCGGGGTGTGCAACTTTGGTCCGCGCGATCTCGAAGAACTGCTTCCGCTGGCGCGCCCGGCAACCAATCAACTTCCGTACAATCTGCTATGGCGGGCGATCGAGTTCGAAATCGCGCCGCGGTGCCGCCGTGAAAACATCGGCATCCTCTGCTACAGCCCGTTGCAAATCAGTCTGCTGACGGGCAAGTTCCGCACGCCCGACGACGTGCCGCCCGGCCGGGCGCGGACGCGCCACTTCTCCGCTTCGCGTCCGCTGACGCGCCACGGCGAGCCGGGCTGCGAAGAGGCTGTCTTCGCCGCGATCGACCAACTGCGCCGACTCGCGGAAGAACTCGGCGCGGCCCTGCCGCAGTTGGCCCTGGCCTGGCTGTTGCATCAGCCGGGCGTCAGCGCCGTGCTGTGCGGAATGCGCAACGCCGGGCAGGCGCAGGCCGCGGCCGCAGCGGCCGAGCTGACGCTGGATGCCGCGACACTCGAGCGGCTCGACCGGATTACCGCCGGGGTGAAAACACTATTAGGCCCCAACCCCGACATGTGGGAATCGGCCGCCCGATCGCGGTTCCGCTAGCGTCCCGTTGAAAAGGGCGCAACAAGCCCCATCCGAGCACCGAGATCCTCGGAAAGGACGCAACAGAGAGTTGCAAAGCCGACTTTTGCGATAGGCCGCCAGCCCACTCGACCGGCCCGCCTCGCAGCCCGCCGAGGCAGGCTTCTTGTCGGCGCTCTTCGCGGCAGGTCCCGCGGCGAACTCTGTCGCTTTTTTCGAAGGGGGCGTTTGCAGAACCATCTCTTTCAGGCGGTCATGGATTCCGCGGGAATGACGGCCCTTGCAGGCGTTCGGCTTGTGGAGACTGCGAAAGGTCGCGTCAAAAAGGCCTTGTCGAACTATTGGTTTTTTCGTCCCCGATGTTGTGCTAACATCGCGTGTCCTATCACAAGATCCGTCATTAAAACACGGTTGTTCGACAAGGCCCGTCAAAAACGCCGAGAAACAGCCTGCCGGTGCCGCACGCGCGGCTCCGACGGCGCGAAAGGGGCGCAGCGGGGCGCCAGCGAGAATCCAAATGGTCTGAACCGTCAGCGCTTTCCCAAGGGGACCGACTTCCGAGCGATCAACCATTTTGAGGTCCGCGAGGTCGAGCACTACTCAGCAATCTGTCCGCGCGTCTGCCTCGGCTCTCGAACGCTCAACGAGGTTTTCCTCGGCATTCCCTCGTCCAAATGTTGCGTGTGAGATATTGGTGATCTTTGCAGATGGTGTTGGCGCAAGTCGGCGGGGTTTTGGGAGCGAACACGCCGCTTGGTTTGGCGAGGCCCAATGAATTGCGTCAACCGATCAGTCGGGCAGAACGACGGCCTTGCCGTCGGCCCTGTTGCCCAAGTTGCGGAACGTGGTCAGGTCGATGTCAAAAGGGAAGAACTTCACCGCCCCGTCGCCCATCACCACGTTGAAGCCGGTCGGGTGCGACGAGCCGAACAGGTCGTTGCCCGCGTCGCCGCAGTCGTCGCTGTAGAAGTCGGGCATGGGTTGGCGGCCCGTGAAGCGAAGCGTGTCGTGGTTCCATCCGCAGGTGTACCCTTCGTTGTCGTTGACGACGAGCCGCCCGAGGCAATTCAGATTGTGCCGTTTTTCGGCCAGCAGAATGGTGTTCGACAAGCCGTCGCGAACGTGGGCCGCCTGGGTGATTTTCATATTCCTCACGATTCCATCGCCGGCCGAGTCGGTCGATCGGTCGAGCGTGGCGGCGGCATAGTCGTTCTTGGCATGGCCGAAGGTCTGTCCAGTGTTCCACGGATACTTGAGCCAGTCTTTAGCGACGACCACCTCGGGCCGACGGCGGCTGGGGCAAAAGAAGATCGGATTGGGCGTGCTGATCGCCAGAATCGAGCGCTCTTGGTCGGCGGCATTCTTGTCGCCGCCGATCCAAACGGCAGTCGCCTCGATATGCTTGAGAATCTGGAATCCCCATCCGCCGTGCTGCCGTTCGCCCACGGTGGGCACGCCGTTCTCGTACGTCATGTGCCATTCCCAGGTGGGGCCGCCCGCCGTGGGAAAGAACCCGTGCGTTTCCTCGTGCGCCTGGAAGGCCCGGCCCAGGTTGTACAGGTTGTTGCTGCACCGAAGCCTGCGGGCCGACTCCCGCGCCCCTTGCACCGCCGGCATCAACAACGCAACCAAGATGCCGATGATGGCGATGACCACCAACAACTCGACCAGCGTGAACGCCGCCTGCCGTTTCATGGTTTGATCCCCGCCTTGTTCCCGAACGAATAGCAACTCCGCCAACAGCATCGCGGTCGGCGCGTCGGCCGGGCGCGGCGGCACGCTCGTCTCTATTTATTGAGCTTCGCCAAACGAAGCGATGCGCCGGCACAGAAATTCACCGCAGGCCGGCGTCATCACGATTGGCGAAGATCAATAGGTTCAAGCCGAAGCGTTTCCCGGGTTCGTTTCGGTTGCGTCTGCGTTTCGTTTGCGTCTTCGCCGACCGTGCGGGGTTGGGCGCGTCGGGCCGCCGCGACGGGCATCAACCCCTTTGCGGCAAGGCCGTGATCGGTTGGTCGATGTACCGATCGGCCTCGGGACAATCGACAAAACGCTCGGCCGCCGGGTCCCACCGCAGCTCGCGGCCCAAGTGGATGGCGATGTGCCCCAGGTGGCAAAGACTGGTAACCCGATGGCCCACCTCCGCGTCTTCCATCGTGTTGCCGCGGGAGCGGACGGCATCGAGAAAATCTCGCTTTTCGCTTTTCAGCGGAAACCGCGGCGTATCGGCAGGCAATGCCGCTTGCAGCGCGCCGGCCGGATCGGCTTCGAGCTTCTTGGGGAAGTCGGCCTGAATCCAGCCCGTTTCGCCCTCGAAGCGGGCATAGGGCCGATCCGTCTTGTAGATCAACTCCAACCCGTCGGCAAAGCGATAATGCACTTCGAAGGTCCGCAGCACGTTCCACAGCTTGCCCGGTGCGGGCCAAACGCCACGGCCGCGGATTTCCACCGGCCCGGTCCGTTCCTTGTCGGCCGCCCAAAGGGCGATGTCGTTCAGGTGCGCGCCCCAGTTGGTGATGATCCCGTCGCTGTAGTCGAGAATCCGCATCCAGCCGGGCCGATCGAACTTTTTCGGCGCGTGAACGCGGTTCTCGGTGTAGGGCGCCTTTGGAGCCGGGCCAAGCCAGAGATCGTAATCAAGCTCCTCGGGGACGGGCATTTCGGGCGTCGGCGGGCATTCGACATCGTCGGACGCCGGCACGCCGGTAACAATCCGCTTCAACTTGCCGATCGCCCCGCCGCGCACCAGCTCGGCGACCCGGTGAAAGTTCTCCAACGATCGGAACTCGCTATCGACGCGATACACCCGCCCGTACTTCTTGGCGGCCGCCATCACCGCCCGGCCCTGGGCGATGCTTCGATTCACCGGCTTCTCGCAGGCCACGTCCTTGCCGGCGGCAAAGGCGTCGAGCGTCATCGGCACATGCCAATGGTCGGGCGTCGAGATCATCACCGCGTCGATATCGGTCCGGCCCAACAGGTCCCGGTAGTCGTGATAGACCGAGCAGCCGCGAAAGGCGGCCTTGTTCGACTGGGCCGAGTAAAAAGCCTCGACCGCTTGCTTGCCCTGCTCCAACCGCCAGCGATCGACCTCGCAGACGGCGACCACCTCGGCGTCTTTTTCTCGGGCGAAGAGCTTGAAGTTGTACACGTGAGTCTGCCGGCCGTAGCCGATCAGACCGACACGAATCCGCTCGCTCGGCGGGGCGCCCTCCGCCCCCAAGGCCCGGCCCGGAATGAACCAGGGCGCCGCAACGGCCGTCGCGGTGACAAGAAATGTTCGCCGCCGCAAACCTGCCGCATGTCGGCAAGGCTTCGACGTTCGCCCCGCCAAACCGCCGTCGAGAGAGGGGCTGTGTTCCGAATTCGCGGAGTGTTTCATCGTTGTTGTTCCATCAGTCTCAGTTGGTCCACAAGTCTCAGTTGGTCCACACAACCCGACGCGCTGCCGATCGGAGACGCGGGCAGTACACAACTCACCTTGTTCGACGTCGCGGTTCAAGCGGAGCCGCTTCGGGCCGATCGACTCGGCGCACGCACGATGCGTGCCCAAACAACGAGCCATCGCCTTCGAAAACAGCCCCAGGAGAAAAAAGAACCCCCTGGAGAAACAGGAGAAAACCGTCCAATCATCTCAACGTTCAACGAACGCCGACATATTCCTCGCACGATGTGAAACGGCTTGTTTCTCGATGGAGCAAACTGCGCATTTCGGCCCGCGAGCAGTATAAAAATACCATTGTCGAGCGCGACAAACAACGATTTTCCGCTTGCAGGTTGGCGGTGCTCGGCGGCCGTGCTCCTGCCATTGGTCGGAAAATCGATCAACAACAACGCACCGTCGGAATTGTCCGCGGATGCAAGCAAAGGTTCGCTGCTGGAGCCATCACATGGGGGGCTTGGAAGCCTGGGCGGCCTTGGTAAAATAGGGTTCTTCTGAGGAGGAATCGATTGATGCATCGATTCCCCTTGAAACACAACGCGCACGACCTATAATTTCGAGATTCATCTAAGGGCACTGCGTGCGACCGGTCGGCGATGGCCCCGGCCCCAAGCGCGGCCGACCCGAGAATCCGATCGCGGGTGTAGCTCAGTTGGTAGAGCGCCACGTTGCCAACGTGGTTGTCGTGGGTTCGAGTCCCATCACCCGCTCTTGTGGAGGCTCCCGGACTGTATTGGTCGGCGAGCCTTTTTGTGTTACATATCTCGTTGCCATGCTTTGGCTTGCGGCGTTGATCTCCATGGGCGCAGCGTTGGGCGACCGGTCGCATGACGCGTTGGCCCGTGCTCTGCAACGAGTGTCTCGATGCCTCGCATGGCGCGAAATTCCCCTTCCTTTCTTCAGAAAAGCAGGGCCTTTTGCCGTGCGAGGACGATAATGCCCCGCGAGGAGTCTCATGTCTGGTGAGCAGTCTGACCTTCGAGGCGGGATCGGTTACTGATGCGGGGCGCAACGGCTGGAACGTCGCGACAAAACGGCACAAATCACCCAAAAGCTCGGCCGAAGGGGTGTGACAATTTTGACTGGCGCAATCTGCGGGGTTTGGGTAAAATGCCTGCCTATGGGTTTTCTCAGTCAAAATCATAGGCAAGGAGCGCGAGA
>Ga0101944_10008076_pt1 | contig 10192 bp, 7 predicted proteins | sample DewCreD2012metaG_FD_75245 | JGI IMG/M metagenome (GOLD analysis project Ga0101944, IMG submission 75245) | Hot spring sediment bacterial and archeal communities from British Columbia, Canada, to study Microbial Dark Matter (Phase II) - Dewar... ...
CGCTCAGCACCGCAGCGGCCGGCGGAACGCCTCGGCCAGACGCAGCAGACATCCCGTCCAGGGATTCCACGACATCAGGCGATACACAATCCGTCGCCCCGTTCGCACGATCTGCGCCGGCAGCCGCATCATCGCCCCCAGAAACGTCTTGAACTCCATCCGCACGATCGACCGCTTCTGCTCTTTGTGCCGAGCTTCCCAAAGGCCAGGCTGAACCGGCAGCAGCAGGCCGCACCAGGCCTTCAGCGTCCAGGCCAGGCTGCTGGCCACCATGTACGCCCAGTTGCTGTGCAGATTGTCCAGCGGATTGCGCATCGCCCGCACGCCGTTCTTCAATTGCTCGATCAGGTTCTCCTGATCGCAGCGGTCGTTGGCCGAAAACACGATCTGCTCCGCCGTGCTCTGCCGGTCGTTGGTGATGTAGAAGAAGTGGCGGTAGACGTCGAAGAGTCGCTCCTGGCCCATCTCCACCGCGATCTTCTTCCGCAACGCGATCATGCGGTAGCTCCGCTTGCAGCGGGTCGGCTGATAATCGAATTCGGCCACATTCTCCCATTGCAGGATGAAGTTCTTGAACTCCCGCTCCCGCACGATCCGTTCCTTCACATTCTCAGGCTTGCGCCGCTGCCGGGTCTGCACCTGGTACCTGGGCGGACGGCTCAGCCGTCGCCAGGCGGATTCTTCCAGCAGTTCGGCCTGAGTCACCAGCGACGGGGTGGCGTCGGCCCCGAAGATGAAGGTGATCTTGCCGCTCTGGTCCCAGCCATCCAGCTTCCAACTCTGCATGAAATCGGTGTCGCCCCGAAACAGGATGTGCTTGAATCCGGCTTTCAGGCACAACTCGGCGGTCTTGTCCAGATACTCATCCGCCTGCTCGTGGCTGGGCCGGTTGCCGCCGCGGTTGACCAGGTACAGCGGCTCCTTGGTGTTGGCCAGCGAGATCAGCAGCGGATGATAGCCCCACTGGCCATCGTAGCTGATGTCCATCCCCTGCTTGCACTCTCCGTACGTCGGGGCGAGGGTGCCGTCGGAATCAACGACGGCCAGGGCGAAGAACGCCGCTTCCTGCTGTTTCCAGACCCTCAGTCGCGCTTCGTTGAACGTCTCCATCAGCGCCAGCACCTGCTGGTCGTTCTCGAAGCGCCGACAGAAGTCGCCGGCGGTGGTGGGATCGGGGATGCGCTGCGCCCCCAGGGCGTCGAGGGCGGCCTCGTCAGTGCGCAGATGTTCCAAGTCTTCGATGCAATGTCCGCCGGCCAGGATGTTGTAGGCCACAGACAGCACGTGGTCGGATTCATGGTACGGCAGGTGCTTCTTGAGCAGGTGGATGTGCTCGTCAATGAGCTGGGGCAGCCCGACGCGTTGGGCAACCAGATGAGCCACGCCGATGCCGCCGCAGGCGACGGCGCGGGCGCGGTCGGCCAGTTCGTAGCGGATGTTCCTGGCCTTGAGCATGGGGCGGGGCTGGTTATTCCAGCGTCGGCGAGCCAGTCTTTTTTCGATTCGGCGCTTGCGTCGGGCGAGCTTCTGGTGTGTAGTGGTGTTCACTCGAAACGCCTCCGTGCGTATGAAGGTGTCGGAACTTCCTATCCCTCTTCATACACGCAAACGCGGGCGTTTCGAGTATTCCTGCTACAATTGCACCGGATCTCGATGGAGATCACGCTGGTTTAGGGGCTAGTAGACACCCCATCCACGCAGAAGGACACCAGCGCTATGCTTAATACACCCGGTGGACAGCAACGTATCTCCCGCCAATTGAACAGCCTTCAAGATGCCCGCATCCAAGCACTGACGCTGATTGGTTCTCAATCGGACCAATTGCTCCAACCGTCCGACGAGTTCACTTCCACGGCAGTGCGGCCCTTTACGTGCAAATCGCAGCCATTCACGGCTCCGCGCCAAGGCATCATTCGCAGCTCGCACGCGAAGTCGTTTCCTGTCTTTTCGCAGCTTGGCGGAGTTGATCGATGCAAAGACGCGATGCAGATTCTCGTCGTTCGTAATCTTACCCAGCAGCACCTCTTGCACTATCGCCACTATCCCTCCGCGCAACCAGACCCAAAACGGATAAACGTTATCCTCCGCGATGACCATTGGGTCCAGCGGGCCGGTGCCTTCGTAAACACGTCTGGCATATGCTGCACACGCACCGGTCACGCCGCACTTCCATTTCGAGTAGTGCTCCTCCGTATTCGGCATGTAGATCGCGCTAGGCCTTCTTCGAGCGATTATACCACCGCAGTCGTTCAAAACGTCGTAGTGCGAACAGGTAACAATGTCCGCTTCCTTGTTCGTCTCCAGCCATTTGCTGACCAATGAGCTTGCTCGCTGCGGATAGGCTATATCATCCCCCGCGCCTGCAATCAGCATCTCGCCAGTGGAGAGTTCCCAGACCCTGTTGATGTGTCCGGACACGCCAAGGTTCGCATCGTTGCGGTTCAGCACGATCTTGTGCGGTCCGCGATAAGCCTCAACCTCTTCTCTCATGATATCAAAGGTCCGGTCGGGGGAACAGTCGTCGCTGAGAATGATCTCCAGCGGCTCGTAGGTCTGCGCCAACACACTGCGGACCACCTTCCGGATGAACCGATCCTGTCGATACGCTATCACCATAAAACTAACAAGTGGTCTATTTGTCATATGTCAATTCTCAAACCCCGCATGGTCGCAAACGACGCTGGAAGAATCGCTGCACCTGCGCGATCCGTTCTGGTCCCAGCCGCGATAACAACCCGCGAAGGCTCATCACCACCGTCACGGCTAGAACGATGCCCCCGCATGTAAACCGCCAAGGGGCACCCGGCATAAACGTTGTGGCAAACGCGAACGCCACGGCACACGCCCCGTAGACAACAAGGCCCCTGCTGTGACTGGGCCACGTGTATCCATGCCGGCGCTTCACGACCCAGCAAATCAGCGCCACGTAAAAGGCGTACATGGCCGCGAATGCCGCACCGGCGCCTGCGATCCCAAACCACTTCACCCCAACGATCACAAAACAAACATGCACAACCGCCGTCGCTATCTCCAAACACAAGAACGTGTATTTGTCGCCCCTGGCCAGCAGCACAAAACCCAGAGGCCAGCCAACCAAACGTCCCAGCAGTCCCAACACGTGCCATCGCAGAACTTCGGATGCCCCCACAAATCGGCTGGAGTACAGGAGCCAGATCAACGTCTCCGAAAACACCAGCGACGCCACCAGACCGGGCACGCCGAGCAGGATCGCCATTTCCGCCTGCTCACTCACAAGCTGGCTACGTTTCTCAAGGTCATCTGCAACCCCAGCCAAGCGTGGGTAAAAATCCCCGGCCATACCGTGCAAAATGAACCCCACATAGATGCTGCTGATCGTGAATGCCGACTGGTAAAACCCGACCGCCGCTTCGTTGATCCCATGACGGATCGTCATCCTAATTATGTATTCTGACCCTGACAGGCCAAGCCCAGCTGCCACGAATGTGAGCCCCATGCTGATCATGTCACGGGACTGTGTAAGCGTCTCGCGCCAACTAATCTGAAGGGGCCTGATTTCCACTCGCCTGGCATACCACCAGCTCGCAGCCATCTGGCTTCCTGCAACTGCGAGCATGAAGGGCACAATGCCGTGCTCCCGCAACCAGAGAAGCAACGGTACACCCAACACCGTCCCGCATACTGCTCCGGCGATGTTGCAGCCCATGATGTCCCCAATGCGCCGCAACCCCTGTAGCACAGCAATCTGCCCAGCCTGGATCTGGACGAACAAGACCAGCAGCGAAAGACCCGCAACGGCCCAGACGTGATCGCGATTACCGAAAGTCCAGACGCTCGCCGGATAAGCCAAGAACAAGGTGGTCAACAAGCCCATCAGACCAGTGACCCACACCATCCGACGGAAGACCCGAATGGTACGGGCAATTCGCTGCTCATCCTTGGATCCCGCTGCGGCGGCGATGTCACGCACCGCGCTCTGCCCCAGCCCAAGTGACGTGATGCCGCTAATCATGGTCGTCAGGGACGTATAGAGCCCCATCACACCGAACATCGCCGGGCCGAGTTGCACCGCCAGAACCTTGGTGCGCAGCATTCCCAAAACAACATTGATCACCGACGAGCCGCCCAGAAGCGTGCTCGTCTTGAGAATCCTGCCGTAGCTGTTCTTCTTTTCGCTCACAGTGGCCGTACCACCCGGGCCGGCACGCCAGCCGCCACAAAATTGGCCGGCAGTGACTTGGTGACCACACTCCCGGCGCCTACTACTGAATTGTCGCCGATGCTTGCCCCGCGCAATACCATTACCCGACTGCCCAACCACACGTTGTTGCCGATCACGACCGGCCCCACCGTGCCATAGCCTGTTCGGCGCCGTTCCCCGACCGTGGCGCATTTGCATCCCAAGCCGACGTGTGCACCAATGCGAAGCTCGCCCTTTCCACCTTCGACGCCGACAGGTACAGCGAAATGAACATCCTGCCCCATCTTCAGCGTCTTCAGTGTGGCGCTCGCCTCCCAGCAGAACCGCACCTTCCACCACCACCCACGCAATCGGCGTATGCGCCTCAGCAACGAGAACTGTAGGAGTAAAACCCTCTTGGACACGCACATCCTGCCTTTCATCGCTGATCGTGGTGGAATTGTAGAACCGCATCGATGATCCGGCCCACATCATCAGCGACAAGGTGCGGCCCTGAAGGCAGCGTCAGGACTTCTTGGTGGATAATGTGGGCCTTTGGCAGCGAGTCGGTAGAAAGCTTCAACTCCGCATACGCCCCCTGCTCGTGTGGCGCGATGGGGTAATGGATGATGGTCCCAATGCCTTGCTGTTCCAAGTGCTTTCTAAGCTCTTCGCGCCGGCTGCTGCGCACGACGTACAGGTGATACACGTGCCGACCCCATTCCCGCTCCACCGGCAGGCAGAGGGGCAGATCGCAGAACGCCGCTTGGTAACGCGCCGCAATCGATCTGCGCCGATCGTTCCACTCGTCCAGATGACGCAGTTTCACCCGCAGGATGGCCGCATGGAGTTCCTCCAGCCGGCTGTTGTATCCCTTGACGTCGCAGACATACCGGACCTTTGAGCCGTAGTTACGCAACCGGCGCAACTCTCTTGAAAGTTCCTCGTCATTGGTCGTCACCGCACCGGCATCGCCCAACGCCCCAAGGTTCTTGGTGGGATAGAAGCTCCATGCCACGGCGTCGCCGTGGCCGCCGATCTTGCGACCTTTGTAGAGGGCACCATGCGCTTGGGCCGCATCTTCAATGACCCGCAAGCTGTGTCTGCGTGCAATCGCCAAGATCGGATCCATATCCGCCGGATGACCGTAGAGGTGAACCGGCATGATCGCTTTGGTACGTGAAGAAACTGCCTCTTCGATACGAGCCGGATCGATGTTGTAGATCAGTTCATCCGGCTCAACTGGCACCGGTGTCGCCCCCGCATGGCTCACTGCCAGCCAAGTGGCGATGTACGTGTTACTAGGGACAATCACCTCATCGCCTGCTCCAATGCCGTAGGCCCGCAGGCACAAGTGCAAGGCCTCCAGCCCGTTGGCTACGCCAATGGCGTACTTGGCTTGCGTGTATGCTGCCCATTCGGCTTCGAAGGCCTCCAGTTCTGGCCCCAGTAAATACCACCCGCTCGATAGCACCCGGGAGATCGCCTCGTCGATCTCCGCCCGGAGTTCGCGAACTTGGTCACCCAGATCAAGGAAGGGGATCTTCGTCGTTGCAGCGACAGTCATCTTTGTTGTTACACCAGGCGAACCCTCGGGGTGCGGTTCATTGCCGTACTCGAGCAATAACAGCCTCGCGGAACTCATCGTAATTGCGGATGTAATCGTCGGGATCGTACACATCAGACGCCAGCACCAGCAGCACGGCATCCGCAGAGTACTTGTATTGGGTGCCCCACACCATCGGTGGAATGTGTAGGCCCAGGTTTGGGCGGCTCAGCACGTGCTCCTCGCGGTGTTCGCCGTCGTCCACGAGGACACTGACACTTCCCTTCACGCAAACGAGGAACTGGTGAAGTCGCTTGTGAGCGTGCTCGCCGCGCACCTCAGCGGATGGAACGTCGAATACCAGAAAGTAACGCTTCGGGGTAAACGGCACGTGCTTGCCGACCTCTCCAACCGAAAGGCTGCCCCGCATGTCCACCACATGCGGCAGTTCGTGCAGTCGCACTCCGCGGACTACGGAATCGCTTGCCCTGGCTGCCGCGGACGCTACCGGGGCAGTCGGCGGCTCTGCCGTGGAAACGTATCCCTTTATGCGTGCCGGGTTCCCGACCACGATGGCGTGTGGTGGTACGTCACGAGTCACGACGGCGCCAGCCCCGACCATTGCCCCCGTGCCGATCGTGATTCCGGGAAGGATCGTCGCATTCGCTCCAATCGAGGCCCCCTTTCGCACAATCGTCCTGGGATACTCCTGCAGATGCTGCCGACTGCGCGGGAACCGGTCATTAGTGAAGGTGGCATTGGGCCCGACGAACACATCATCCTCCAGCGTAATCCCGTCCCAGAGCTGAACACCACACTTGATCGTGACACGGTCTCCGATGCGCACGTCATTCTCAATGAATACGTGATCGCAGATGTTGCAGTCGGCGCCGATCATCGCGCCCGGCAGAATATTGACGAAAGCCCAGATACGCGTGCCCGGGCCAATCTTCTTCGACTGCACCAACGCTGTTGGAGGCTGCACTTTCATCTCATACTCTACGGAGCCACAGGCACGCGCATCAGGCCCTCGGCTATCACCCCCGGAGGCAGCCAGGTCTGATAGTTATCAAAATCACGATAATGCAGCAGGAAACTCCGAAGCACGACGGGAGCGCCGATGACCTCAAATTTCTGGTAACCACCAAGCCCCGTCGCATCCGTATTCATGAAGAACCGCTGCCACGGGAGCCGGATGTTTGTGAAAAGCACGTGATCGAGCTTTCCCTGCAACATCGAGAATGCCGGCCCGCCCGCGTTGCCGGGCCACGGTACATGCTGTATATCCAGATCCGTGAAAACCGAATCGCGCAACACAGCCCCAACGACGTTCGTGTTGTAGAAGATGCCCTGGATGGACTTGAGATTCTGGGCTTTAACGCCATAAACAATGATGTTCTCCACGTCGCCCCAATACTGTATCAGATCAGTATGATGTGGATGTGCGTCGCCGATACCGCCAGTTACTGTCGTGTTGATGGCCATCAGGGTCTGCTGAATCGCGTCCCCATAATACATGTCGATGAGGACATTGCGGGTCAGAGCGGCACTGACGAAAACATAAAAAACATTTCGGGCTTCAGATTCCGTGACGTAGTAGCTGCCCCCCGTGTGATAGGGAGAAAGCGAACTGTCCGGCAACGCAAGGAACCGGCTGGGATCATCGGTCCACACGACACGGTCATACCAAGTCTCACGGTTCCATGCGACGTTTCCTATAATCTTCGTGAAATCGAAGGTTAGCCCCTGCCACTTCAATCGATTAACCTGAGCCTCCATCAGGCCGCGCGACTGCCGCGTGATGATCACGCTTTCCTTGGCCAGCCCCTCGTCGGCGCGAATGGTCATCCAGCGTGTGTTATTGCGCAGAACCCCCCGGTTGGGAGCCTCGTAACTGCCCGGCTCCAGCAGCACAATCTCTCCACCCTCCAGGGACACCACATCAATTGCCCTGGCAATCGTCGCCAAAGGACTCTGCCGCGTACCGGAATTTGAGTCAGACCCACTGCAGCTCACATAGACCGTGGAACCGACAAGACTCCCTGACGGTGAGGCAAAAAGCTGGAGTGAATCCAGCACGCGAGCCTCTCCCACCTTCGGCCACGCCACCGCCCTCACCTCAATCTGCCCGTCCTGGGCAAACGCGCTGGCCCGCAGCAGCGCCCAGTACTCCATCACGTTGCTTGCCGGGTTCAGCGTCATTTCCCGCACCGCCACCCACGGCCCGTTGTTCACGCTGAACTCCACCCGGTCGATCCCGTTCATGTGAAACGCCGGAATGCCGATCGCAAAATCGCCGTTAAACGTCTGGTACGGAACCACATCCCACCGCGCGATCGCCTTGGCGTCATACCCGACCTGACCCGGCGTCCCGGCCGCCGGCGGCTGGGGAGTCGGACCCGTCCAGCCGGTCCCGGGCCTGAGGACTACTGCTGTCAATGCGCTGACCGCAGCGGTCGGCGCGCTCATCCCCCCGTCGTTGGTAGCGATCACGCGATACTCATATTTCGTCCCCGCCGCCAGGCCGCTGTCCATGAAACGCTCGACGTTGGCCGAAACCATCCCCGCCAGTTGCCATTCCCCGCCCACCGTCCGGCGCTCAACCGTAAACCCGCCTTCGTTGTCCGACCGGTCCAGCCACGTCACCATCGCCGTCGTATCCGACAGCCCCATCGCCGCCGGCGCCGCCGGCGTTTCGATGCTCAGGGACCAGGTCTTCGCCTGTGCGGCCGCGGCATAGGCCGACGCCCACATGCTGCCCGTCGCCCTCACGGCATACTCGTATCCCGTCCCAGCCTCCACCGCGTCATCGTTGTACACTGTCGTGTCCGCCGGCACTTGCGCGATCTTCACCCAGGACTCTTCAAGATTCCGGCGGCGAATCACCTCAAATCCCACCTCATCCATCGAATTGTCCACCCACGAAAGGGTCACGCGCGAGGTCGAACTCGACGACGCCACCAAGCCACTGGGGGCATTGGGCGCCACCGGAACAAAGTAGAACCAGTTCAGGCTCGCGCTGTAACGGGCAGTTGAGTCCTGATCAAACGCTACGCGCACCACATGTGTGCCAGCCGTCAGATACACGCCCTGCCGCATCAGCGTCCGCCAACTCTGCCAGCCGCCGGTGTTGGGTACTTCGATAGCATCGCCGAGCTGCGCCCCATCCACTTCAACGTGCATCCGCGCCCCATCGCCCGCCGATGCCAAGCGCATCGCCAGCGTGTAATACCCCGTGGCGCTCACGTTGATCGTGTACTCCAGCCACTCCCCCGCCCGCGTCCAGGTCACCGCATACCCGCCGCCTTTATCGCTCGCGGCTGCCAGATCCACCGCTTCCGTCCGACGGTACACCGCGCCGAAATTGCTCGATGACGTATCGTGATAGGCTACCCCCTCTCCACCCTTATCATAATCCTCAGCCTGAATGTTCTGCATGACCCGCCAGCCTGTCCCATTCCAAGGGGTCTGAGTCATCCCCGATGGCTCGCCATTCCGTGGCGTGTCGTTGGCGGTAGTTGCGGCCGTCACCGTCGCCGCCACCGTGATGATGCCCTCGGCCGTCTTCGCCGACGACCAGACCACAGGGTCAAATCCCTCAATGGCCCGCCACCGCAAGAGTTTTGTGGAGAATGTGGAGTATCCCCTGTTGGCGATTGCCATCATCCCTGACAATGAGCCCGCCGATCCCATGATCGCCAGCTTGTCCGTGCCCAGTTTGGTGCTCATCCGCAGGGTGCGCCCAGTAATCGAGCCGGCCGTGAACTTCCCAGCCACGATGTCGTTCCCGCCACGCCCGTCCACTACGATCGTCTTCACCGCTGTTCGATCAAACACGGCTGGCCTGCCCTTGTTAATCTGCACCAGCAGCTTGCCGGGCATCGTCTTGTCATCCACGATCCGAATCACGTCCGAGGCTTCCCCCCCCACGATCTTCAGCACATCGCCAGCCAAGGAGGCCGCCAGCAGCTGCCGACCTTCCAAAGTCTCAAGACGAACGACGGACATTCGCGCAATTTTTGCCTGCCGATCCTTGCTCTCAATATCCTGCATTTCCCAGCCTCCGCAAAAGTTCCATCCATCCGGGTCATCCCAGAATGTACATAACCCCGGATAGATCGGCCAGAAGCTGGCACGGTTTTCTGACTTTTCTTCGCTAGTTTGGAGCAGTTTATTGGACGAATCACCAACCCCGCGTGATAAATTCCACGCCAGCCTTGCGGCCTGCCGGGCCAATAGGATGCCCCCAGCCATCACCACGACAGCCAGAAACCAATCAGACCAGTATCGTTTAATGATTAAGAGCACGGTGGACCATGTCACTCTTAAGCACTCAATGGTCAGTTTGACAATAGGCGGTGGGTCCTAACACTACAGCGCACCATGGTTCTGTCGATACTTGCGTAAGCGAGACTGGGTGGCGGCGTGGTTACGCTGCTGGTGGTAAATGACGACGAACGATTGTCGTTGCAGGGTGGTCCTGCCCG
>Ga0101944_10008078_pt1 | contig 10189 bp, 7 predicted proteins | sample DewCreD2012metaG_FD_75245 | JGI IMG/M metagenome (GOLD analysis project Ga0101944, IMG submission 75245) | Hot spring sediment bacterial and archeal communities from British Columbia, Canada, to study Microbial Dark Matter (Phase II) - Dewar... ...
GGATCGGCGTTGATCTTGCAGCGCGTGCTGCGGCGGGCCGGCGCCTCGGACTGGCTGGCCGCGTGCGGGGTAGGGTTGTACTTCATCTGGCCGCCGACGGTGCTGAACAGTCTCAACGGACTGGAAACCGGCCTGACCACGCTGCTGTTTGCGGCGGCTTTTTACGTCAGCGTCATCGCCGTTGATCGATCGCCCGGCTATGAATTCGCGTTGGGCGCGCTGCTGGGCGGTCTGTTTCTGGCGCGGACGGATACGGCGTTTTACGCTGCCGCTCTGGGTCTGCTGGCGTTGAAACGCGCCGCGCCGGAGCGTCGTTGGCGACGGGCGGTGCTGTCCGGCGGACTGGCGCTGCTCGTCGCTTCGCCGTGGCTGCTATGGAACTGGCTGAACTTCGGCGCGATTGTGCAGGCCAGCGGCATGGCTTTGCCTTACGTCATACACGCCAACTACGATCTGGCCGGGCACTCAACCGTTGAGGCATTGGGGCAAAGTGCGATCTATCTGGTGTCCTTCTTGCTGTCGGGCGGCACGCTGATCTGGGCCGGCGTCATCGGCTGGGTGGCGGCGCGCATCGGGCGCGACGCGGCTTCGCCGATCTTGCGGATGGCGCTGTGGTTGTATCCGGCGGCGCTGCTGTTGATCTTCGTCCACGCCTTCATCCGCTGGTATCCGCGCGCGTGGTATTTCGATCAGATCGACTGGCTAGGCGTGCTGACCGTCATCCTCAGTCTTGACGCCGTGGTGCGAAGCCGTGGGGTCATCTCCAACCCGATCGGGCAGCAGACGCCCACCGGCTTGATCGTGATCGCGGGTCTGATCGCCATCGCGTTGAGCGCAGCCGCTTACCGCGAATTGGCAATCGGCCCGTATCCGTGGCAGGTAGAGGCGCTGGATGGAGCGCGCTGGCTGGCCGCCAACCTGTCGCCCGATCAATCGGCGGCGGCGTTCAACGCGGGCATTTACGGCTACTTCTCCGATCGGCGCGTGGTCAATCTGGACGGCGTGATCAACCAGACGGCGTTTGAAGCCGTTCAGCGACGTGAATTGCTGGCCTTTATGCGGCAGGCCGGCGTCGATTACTACCTCGATCATGACCCGGTGTTGTGGCGGGTGTATCAGGCCTTCTGGGGCGCGGTGACGAATCTGGCCGCCAAAACGCAGGTCGCCGTGTTTGACCGGCCCGGCGTGGACTTCCACGGCGATCCGGTGCGAGTCTACCGGCTGGCGTGGCGGTAGCCGACGGTGAATTGACATGCAGCAATCAGTGAACGGCGCGCCGGGCTTGTCGCGCCACCGATGGTGGATACTGCTAATCATCGCACTGGCCTTCGGCGTGCGGCTCTATCGATTGGCCGATCAGAGTTTCTGGTTCGACGAGGCGTTCACGTGGTACACCAGTTCGGTGGTGCCGCCGGCCGACTTTGTAACGTTTCTGCTGCCGTTCGGCGCTTACACGCCGGTCTTCTATTTGCTGATGCGGGGCGTGTCGCTGGTGGGCACGAGCGAATTTGTGCTGCGCTTCCCCGCCGTGTTTTTCGGCGTGTTATCCATTCCCGCCATCGAGCGGGTGGGGCGGCGGGTGGGTGGCCCGCGCGTCGGGCGCGTGGCCGCGCTCCTGCTGGCGATCAACCCATTTCACGTGTGGTGGTCACAGGATGCGCGCATGTACAGCATCCTCATGTTCTGCACACTCGTGGCGATGGACGGCTTCATGCGCGCGATAGATGGCCGGGGCTGGCGGCGCTCGATCCTGGCGTCGGGCGCGGCCTATCTGTTCTCATATGTGACGCTGTTCATCGGCTACATCCAGCTGGTGTGGTGGCTGCCGCGCATGCGTCCACAGGCGCGACTTTTCCGGCAATGGTTCGCCTCGCACCTCATCGCTGTGGCGCCGCTGATACCGTGGTTCCTGCTGTACTTCTCGCAGCCGGTGCGCGGGCTGGCCATCGGTTGGATTCCAAAACCGTCGCCGGCCGCGCCATTGCTGACAGTGTGGAACTTCACTGCGGCCGACATCGAAACGTGGACGCTCCCTGTGCTCGGCCTTGCCGCGCTGGTGGCCGTGCTCGTAGGGTGGGGCCTGCGCGGTCGACCACGCTGGGGCGGCCTGCTGCTGGCGTGGGTGCTGGTGCCGATGTTGTCCGCCTACCTGTTGTCGCTGCGCGTGCCGTCCTATCTCGATCGATATTTTTCATTCAGTCAACCCGCGTGGCTGGTGCTCATCGCGCTGGGGCTGGCCGCGTTGAAAGATCGCCGCACGGCGTGGCTGGCGGGCGGGCTGATCGTCGGCCTGATGCTGATCAATACCGCGCGCCTCCACACCGATCCGCACTACGGCAAAGAAGACTGGCGCAGCACCGCCGCGTTGCTCGATGCCGGCTTGCTGCCGGGCGACCAAATCGGCGTGCCGGATGCAGAAAGCGTTATCGCGTTGAGTTACTATCGGCGGGGGACAGAACCGCTGGCCGTGATCGATCTGGCGCGCGATCCCGATCAACTCGATCGGCTGGCCGCCGAATCGAATCGCCTGTGGCTGGTCTATCACAGCACGCAGGCCAGCAATCATCGGTTGGGCGCGCAGCAGTTAGTCGATCCGTACACGCAGGCGGATGCAGCCACGCAGCGGTGGCTGGCCCGGAATTGCCGCGAGCCGATGGCCGAGCACCACTTCACGGCGATGACGGTGCTGGTGTGTGCGGGGAGCGGCGCGCCATGATCGCGGCGAACGGTAAAGCACGCTTGACCCGTCGATTGGCGATCTACGGGCCGGGGCTGATCGTCGGCGCGGCGCTGCTGACGCTGGCGTTGAGCACCGTCGATCTGCCCGGCCGTGATTTCATCCAGTTCTGGACGGCGGGGCGGGCGCTGACGGCAGGCGTCAGCCCGTACGATCAAAACTTTCAGGCGGCCACGCAACAGGCAAACGGCTGGGACGCCGCCCGCGAACCGATCCCCTTTCAGCCGTACTTCTATCCGCCGTGGCTGGCAGTGATGATGTGGCCGCTGGCACAACTGCCGTATCGACTGGCGCTGGCCGCCTGGCTGACGCTGAGCCTGATGGCGACGGCGCTGGCGGCAGGGCTGCTGTGGCGCAGCGCTCAACCCAGCGGGCGGCCTACGGGCCTGGCGCTTGCTCTGTTGTTGACGTTCACATATTTGCCCGTCTTGCACGCGCTGGCGGTGGGGCAGCTCAACTCGATGTTGCTGCTACTGGTCGCGCTGGCGATCTGGGGCAGTCAGGCGCGACGCGACAAGCTGGCAGGTGTGAGTCTGGGGCTGCTGGCCGTCAAGCCGCAGCTCGGCCTGATCATCGCGCTGATCATGGGCGTAAGCTGGCTGCGGCAGCGGCGCACAACCGCCATCGCGTGGACGCTACTCACGTGGGGCGTGTGCGGCGCGGCCGCCTTCGTCGCCGCACCCGGCTGGATCGGCGACATGCTGGCCGCGCCTCAACGCTTCACCGATCTGACCGGCTGGACGTTTCCGCTGAACGGCTATCAAGACGATCCCACCGTCTTTGCGGCGCTGAAGATCGGGCTGGAGCAAGCCCCATTGGCGATAGTGATCGTGATAACCTTACTCGCCGGGGCGATGATCATTTTGGCGCGTCGTCGCCAACCCGATCGGCCCTCGGCGGCCCTTGAGTCCGGCGTGGTAGCCTGCCTGCTGCCCTTTGTGCTGTCGCCGTACGCGCGAGTCTATGATCTGACGCTGCTGGTCTGGCCGCTGATCTACCTGCTGCTGACCCCGCGCCTCGGTTGGCCGCGCCCGGCACGCTACGCGGCAGCACTGACCGTGTACGTCTGGCCTCTCGCGCTGATCATGATGAGTGCATACGGCGTATGGAACGTAATCGCAGTGTTTGTGCTGGCGATGGCTATGAAAAGTTATAACTGACGTTACGCAGAAACGGCATCCCCATGCCGTTTTCGTAGGGCGGACATGGGGATGTCCGCCTACGACGTGCGTAAGGTGAGGTTATAAAATGGTCGATATAATACAAAAACAACGAGTATGAATGATAAAGTAATCAGGAGGAATAATAAAGGGTGCTGGCTACCTAAGCCGTGAAAGCCACCGTTAGTCAATGGGTGGCGGAAGACGATAACTCAACAGTTCATCGAGTGTCCAAACATGGTCAGTGAGTCCGGCCGCCATGGCGGGTGTTCGAAGTTGCCATTTGCGGCCATGTGAATCGGCATAGGCCACTTCAACTTTCAAGGCACTGTGTGGTCGCACGAAGTTGAAGACGGCATCTTCGAGCTCGATCTGTCGTTGTAAGAAAGATTTCTTTTTGGAATGTGACAAGGTTTTACGCACCAGCCGCCCATTGCTCTGCCGCGAGGTGAGGTTGTCACGTTCCACATAGGCAGTGTTGATTTGGGAACCACCCCCATCAGCTTTCAAGATTTCAACGATATCGGCTTCTGTACCAAGGATGATGCGCCGCCGAACTTCGATGACGCGTCCGCCTTCGCGCTGTTTATCAACCTGACCGTAACACAACTGCGGGTCGAGCACGCGCTTCGGTTCCTTGCGTGGGCGGCCGGGACCACGTTTCGCCGGGGGTGGTTCCGGTGTGCTGTAATTGGCAATCAACGCCGCCAAGTAAGCGGGCAGCTTGTCACTGGTGAACAAGGGCGCGCAACCATCGGTTCGGGCCTTGAAATCAGCCAAAAACGCGATCGCCTCGGCCTCACTGCGCTCGTGGCTGAGATGACTGACGACCCGCAAGCGACTCGGGAGGGCAATCGCGCGCCACACCCACATATCCCCTTGATCGGGTGGATCAGTGGGTTGCAAGTGCTCTTGCTTTTTTTAACAAAGGTCCACAGTTCATCGACCTGCGCCTGGGTCACATGCAAATCATGAATGACGGCTTGACTCACCTGGGCCGCATGTTGACCGGCCAAATCGACCCAGTGCAAAATGGTGTCGTGTGGATGATGCGTCCGCCGCTCGACAGCCCGAAGACTATTGCGCTCCATCAACCAGGCCAACGCATCCGTGATCATCTGATGATCGCTGCGCAAAGTCTCAAAAAAGGTGCCCTTATCAGCACTGAACGTTCGCCCACAGGTCGTACAGTAGTAACGCTGTTCGCGATAGCTAAAGACTTTGATGTTACCGGCCCGAACTCGACCAAACTCGCGACAGGCTGCATTGTCACACCATTGTTGTTCAAGGTTCATGGCGTATCACCTCCCGACATCACTTATGATACGCCCAATGGCTTTCACGGCTTAGGTAGCCAATTTCCGAATTTCACGGCTTAGGTAGCCAGCACCTAATAAAGTAACCCGGAGGAATGATAAAGTAACTTGGAGGAATGATAAAGTAACCCGGAGGAATGATAAAGTAACCCGGAGGAATGATAAAGTAACCCGGAGGAATGATAAAGTAACCCGGAGGAATGATAAAGTAACTTGGAGGAATGATAAAGTAACCCGGAGGAATGATAAAGTAACCCGGAGGAATAATAAAGTAACCCAGAGGAATGATAAAGTAACCCGGAGGAATGATAAAGTAATTGGCAGGAATGACAAAGTAACGTGTAGGAGAAGCAAAGTAACACAACCTATCCTGTTGAAGACGGGGGAGGTTGGGAGGGGGTGATAAATCTGCGACGCCAAATCTACATCAGCATCGTCATCGGTCTGACGGCGGGCCTGACCGCCTACTACTTCGATCCGTTCCACGCCCCCGGCGACCTGTTTCAGGCGCTGCGTCCGGCGCGTGATTTCATCGAGAACCGGCCGCCGCTATGGTGGACGATGGACCCCGGCTATGTGCCGTCGCCGCTGACCATCACGCCGCTGGGGCTGCCCTGGGTGTTTATGGAAGAACAAGCAGCCGGCGCGATCTTTTTCGGCATCACCGGCGCGCTGCTGGCATGGGTGCTGCGCAAGCGCACGTATCTGCTCCCGTTATTCGCTTCTTATGCCTTTGTGCAAAATCTGGGCGCGCGGCAGTACGCGCCGCTGCTCATGGCGCTGGCGCTGACGGGCCTGCCTGCCGTGGGCGTAATCATCAAACCGCATATCGCGTTACCGCTGTTCCTGATGTATCGTTCGCACCGGGTAGGCGTGATGATAGCGATCGTCGTCACACTGTGGACGCTGATCGTCTTTCCCGGCTGGCCGGTGACTTGGCTGTCTCAGTTGAGCACTTACACCGGCACATTCCCCGTGCTGCATCCGTTAGGGCTTATTGCGTTTGGGCTGGCCGTGGTGACGCGGCAGCCGCTGCTGGCGCTGTACTGTCTGGTTCCGCTGCGTCGGATGTATGACGCGCTGCCGTTATTTTTGGCCGTGCGCGACATTCGCCCGGTTGCAGCCCTGACCGTATTTTCCTGGCTGATGATGCTGCTGCCTCAGCCGGATCAACTGCCGGCCTTTTGCCTGAGCGCCGTCGCGGCCGGCTGGCTGTTCGGGCGTTGGGCGCCGGCTGCGGCCGACCCGGCGTCGGCCGGCGCGCCGCTGGACGTGGCGTTGAAGTGGCTGGGGCGTCTCCGCGCGCCTGTGGGCTAGAACCCTCACCCTGTCGCTGACGGGGGAGGCTCGGAGGGGGAACGTGAATCGTCGCGATGTGCTGATCGGGCTGGGGATATTCGCCGCGGCGCTGCTGATGCGCGCGGTCTTCGCCGCCCGATTGGTCTTTCCGCCCCTCGACGACCCGGCGTTCTACATACAGACGGCGCGGCATGTGGCTCAAGGGCGCGGGCTGGTCAGCGACGTGCTGTGGAATTACTTCGTGCCGTTCCAGACGGTCACGCATCCCAGTCACGAGTTCTGGATGCCGCTGGCGACGCTGGCGATGGCGGCATCGATCCGGCTGGTGGGTGACACGTGGCCGGCGGCGCAGCTGCCGGGTCTCATCGCCGGGGCGCTGCTGCCGGTGCTGGCCTACGCGCTGGGGCGGACGGTGTGGTCGGCGCGTCGCTGGGCGGTGCTGGCCGCCGGGCTGCTGATCTCGTCGGCGGTGAGCGTTTACCAGTCGGCGAGCGGCGATAGCGCGGCGCTGTACGCGGCCTTGAGCACGGCGGCGCTGCTGGCGGCGGCACGCGTAATGAAACGGCCGTCGATGGGGCTGGCGGCGTTGACGGGTCTGTTGTGCGGCCTGAGTTACCTGGCGCGCTCGCACGGCAGTCTGCTGATCGTCGCCATCGGCGCGGCATGGCTGATCGACGGCCGGCGCGATGTGAAGGGCGCGATCAAATTGATCGGCGGGCTGATCGCGGGGGCGGGTATCGTCATCGGGCCGTGGTGGGTGCGCAACCTGATCGCTTTTGGATCGATCCAGCCGTTTCCGTTGACGACGGCGCTGGCCGCTCGCGATTACGGCGAGTGGTTCAACTACATCAATTTGCCGTCGCTGGAGAAACTATTGAGCGACGGCCTCGGCCCGGCGCTGGCGCTGCGAGGGCAAGCGTTGTGGCATGATGTAGGGGTGATCGCGCTGATCACGTTTCCGTTCGGCGTCATCGGGCTGCTGCCGGCGCTGGGGCGGCGTCAGGCGGAGTTCCGCGTGTTTGCGATCTTCGCGGCGTTGATCTGGCTGGGGGTGAGCGGACTGTTTCCGGTGCCGGCCCTGACCGGATCATTCTATCACTCGGCGGGGACCTTTGGGGCGTGGGGGGCAGTCGGGTGCGTGATAGCCGTGAAAGCGCTGTTTGATCGATCACGTTGGCGAATGATGAGTGTAGCGATGTCTGCGGGCGTGGTCGCGCTTGTCATCGGGCAGGCGGCGCTGGCGTGGCCGGGGGTGTGGGCCGACAGCCGCGTCAACGCGTTGAAGTATGAGGCGGTGGCGCAGTGGCTCCGATCGAACGCGCCGCCCGATCAACCGATCGTGACGAACGAGGCGCATAGCTTGAATTACGCCAGCGGCTACGCGGCGCTGACGCTGCCGCATCAAGAAGATGTGACGGTGCTGCGGACGCTAGCCGATAAGTACGGAGCGCGCGTGGTGGTGGTATTCGGCTCGATCGGACTGTATCCGCAGGCGTTGGCTGAGGCGGCGGGTGTGCGCCTGCGGGCGGAGTGGCCGGACGTGCGAATTTACGAGTTGGGGCGATGACGCGGCAAGTGCGACAGGACGGACTGATGGTGTTTGGGCTGGCGCTGTTCGCGCGCGTGCTGGCTGCGCTGCCGCAGACGCAGCCCAACACGATGGATGCCGCTTATTATCTGGTGGGCGGCCAGCGGTTGGCGCAGGGTTACGGTTTTAACGATCCGTATGTGTGGCACTATTTGGATGCGCCGCAGTCCTTGCCGCATCCCAGCCATCTGTACTGGATGCCGCTGCCGTCAATACTGGCGGCGGTGAGTCAAGCGATCTTCGGCGTGAATTTCCGCGCGGCGCAGCTGCCGTTTGTGCTGTTGTCGGCGGCGCTGCCGGTGCTGGCGTATGCTGTGGCGTGGCGCGTTAGTTCCACGCGGCGGCATGCATGGTTGGCGGCGCTGTTCACCATCTTTTCACCGTTTTATCTGGCGTATTGGGGCGTGCCGGAAAGCTTCGCGCCGTTTGGGGTGTTCGGGTCGCTGGCGCTGTGGCTGGGGAACAGGCCGGAGCGCCGATGGGGATTGTCGGCGGGTGTGTGCGCGGGGCTGGCGCATCTGAGCCGGGCGGATGGCTTCTTGCTGTTGATCCCGGTGGCGTTGAGCGGCTTCAAGGTCATGCCTCACTCGTCATTTATTCCCCGGCGCGCGTTGAGTCGAATCGGGCTGATCTTGCTTGGTTACCTGCTGGTGATGGGGCCGTGGTTTGCGCGCAATCTCAGCGTCATCGGCTCGCCGCTGTCGAGCGCAGGCGCGCAGGCGGCGTGGTTGTGCGAGTACGATGAGTTGTTTACGCTGGACGCGCAGTTTGATGTGAATCACCTGCTGAGCTGCGGCGTTGAGCGGGTGCTGACCTCGCGGGTGAACGGTGTGACGGCGGGGGCGGTGCATCTGCTGGCGGAAGGTGGCATGATCTTTCTGACGCCGCCGATCGTCGTTGGGCTGTGGCGGCGCAGGGCGGTGTTTTCCGGCGCGTTGATCTATCTGGCGCTGTTGTTCGCGGTGATGACGATGGTCTTTCCGTTTGCGGGTGATCGGGGCGGGTTGTTCCATTCGATGAGCGCGCTGCTGCCGTTTTTCTACGCGGCGGCGCCGCCGGGGCTGGACGCCCTCATCGAGTGGGTGGCAGCGCGGCGACGCGGCTGGCGGGCGGCAACGGCGCGGCGGGTGTTCTCGATGACGCTGGTGGTGATGGCGCTGATGTTGAGCGCGATGATCTATCGAGGGCGGGTGATCGGCGCGAACTTTAACGATCCGATTTGGAATCAAGCCGATCGGGCCTACAGCGCGATCGGCCGGTGGTTGATTGAGCAGGGTGAGACGGATCCGATCGTGGTGGTGAATAATCCGCCGTTGTTTACGTATCACACCGGCCTGCGCTCGATCGTCATTCCGTGGGGCGATGAGGCCGATCTGTTGGCGGCGGCGCGGCGCTTCGGCGCGACATGGGTGGTGCTGGATGCCAATCGGCCGGCGCCGCTGGCGGAGTTGTATGCGGCGGGAGGTTCAGCCGCAGTTCAGTCGGCCGCTGTGATAGACGGGCATATCCTGCTAAACATCACGCTACCTTGATGTCAGCCGGATATTGACGGGAGTGTGGCTCTCCCCTATACTGACACCATCGCGGGGGAACTTGCCGCTAGAAGGAGCAAGCGCGATGAACGGTATTTTGGCGGATTTTTCACGTCGAATTTGGATCGGGGCGTTGACGCTGGTATTGGCGGTGTTGGCGTTGCTGGGGCCGGCCCAATCGCAGGCCAAGCCCAAGGCGGGTGGCATGCTGGTGACGCCGGTGTATCCGACCTCAGGCTTGGAAGTGACCGTGGCCAATCATCCGCCGGTAGCCATGCCGTATTTTGAGTGGCAGCCGGTGGCGGGGGCCACGTTGTATCGTCTGCAGATATCCGATCAGATTGGCTTCAATACGATCCAACGTGATGTCACGTTGGCGCATACCAAATATCTGGCCACGGATGTGGACTGGATACGCGACACGACCTGGTACTGGCGCGTGAAGGTACAGCAGTCGCCGGCCGGCGAGGGCGATTGGCCTGCCTTCCCGTGGACGTTTTCGCGCAATTGGGCCAAGGACAATGCCCCGACACTGCTGGCGCCGGCGGCGGGCGCCA
>Ga0101944_10008079_pt1 | contig 10188 bp, 6 predicted proteins | sample DewCreD2012metaG_FD_75245 | JGI IMG/M metagenome (GOLD analysis project Ga0101944, IMG submission 75245) | Hot spring sediment bacterial and archeal communities from British Columbia, Canada, to study Microbial Dark Matter (Phase II) - Dewar... ...
TAGCCCTGGCTGCTGGCGTCTCAATGCAGACTGTTTCGCGTGTTATTAACCATGTCTCTTATGTCTCTGATGAAACGCGGCAACGTGTTGAGGCGATTATCGAAGAATTAGGCTACCGCCCCAGCACGCTTGCCCGAAGCCTGAGCCAACAGCGCAGTTACACTTTGGGAGTTGTTACTTTTGGGTTGAAATTCATTGGCCCATCACGCACACTCAACGGCATTGCTGACAAGGCTGATGAGTTGGGGTACATGCTCTTGATGAAGAAAATGGATAACTTCGGCGCTCGCCACATTGATGAAGCCATAAATTCTTTGCTTTCTCGCCAGGTGGATGGAATCATTTGGGATGTGCCAGAGACCGATGAAAATGAAGGTTGGGCAAAGGAAATAAAAGAGGTGCCTGTTCCCATTGTGTTTATGTCAAGGGAACCGCAACCCGGATTTCCGGTTGTATCGATGGATAGCTATCTTGGAGCGCAAATGGCAACCCAACACTTAATTGAACAGGGTTGTCGTAATATTGGTCATATCGCCGGTCCGCTAGATTGGTGGGAAGCGCGCCTGCGTTTTCAGGGTTGGCGCGATACCCTGGAAAAAGCCGGCAGGGTGGTCTTGGATAAACACTGGGATACAGGGAATTGGTCTTCTGCAAGTGGGGAACTGGCCATAAAAAGATTATTGGAGCGGTATCCTGAAATTGATGGGCTTTTTGTGGCCAATGATCAGATGGCGCTCAGTGTGCTTAGTGAAGCCAGCCTGCGGGGCATAAAAGTCCCGGAGCAACTCGCAGTAGTAGGTTTTGATGGAATCCCCGAATCGGCCCATTTTTTTCCGTCACTAACCACCATTTCCCAGGACCCACAAACACTGGGCGGCGAAGCAGTGAAATCTCTGGTTGAAATGATTGAAGCCCAACGAGACGGCAAGGTCTTTGAACCACGTTCAACTTTGATTCCACCATCGCTCGTTGTACGAAACAGTTCACGAAAGACAAAATTCTAAAGGAGAGACAATAAAACAAATAAAACCATTCCATCATTCAAACAAAATAAAGAAGCGCACACCGGTAGATTGGCGTCTGGGGTGTGCGCCTCGGGCGAGACAGGCAACCCCAAAAAGGTTGCACATGCGCTCTTGCCTATTATACCTGCCAATCTTTCCATATTTATTTTGATACAAGGAGAAGGAAATGTCTGCAAAATCGCTTTACAAAATCATGATAGTGTTGGTGCTGGCCGTTTTGGTGCTTTCTGCCTGCGGACCAGCGGCCACCCAGGCTCCTGACCAGCCAGAAGCGACTCAGACCCCCGAAACCGCCGCGCCTGCCGCCCCTGAGCAGCCGGCCGCCCCTGCGGCAAAACCCTCCGGCAAGCTGGTGATTTGGGTCCAGCAAGCCAACCAGGATGTCTGGACGCAAACCGTCTTGCCTGCCTTCCAGGCTGAATATCCTGATATAGAAATCGAGTTTGTCAACTATGCCCCGCCCGAAGTTGCTAACCAGGTTGGTTTGGCGATTCAGGGCGGCACCGGTGTTCCCGATTTGGCCGTGACCGAGTATCGCAGCCTGACAGCCCTGGTCGAACTGGGCGGACTGATGGATTTGACCGACAAAATCGCGCCCTACAAGGCTGACTTGAATGCCACCATGCTGGGTTATTGTTCAAAAGATGGCAAGATTTACTGCGCCCCCTGGGATATTGGCCCGGTGGTGACTTTCTATCGTCGTGACATTTTCGAGGCGGCTGGGTTGCCTTCCGACCCCGAGTCGGTCAGTAAACTGGTGGCAACCTATGATGATTACCTGGCAACCTGCAAAACCATCAAAGAAAAGACTGGCTTGAACTGTTTTGCGCTCAACAAGGCCAACAATTATGGCGATTTTCTCAACAACATGCTCTGGCAGCAGGGGCTGGGCTATTATGATGCCGAGGGCAAAGTGACAATTGATGCGCCGTATGTCGTCGAAGCGATGGAGAAAGTAGGCGAGTTTTGGAAAGCCGATGTGGTCAGCGATTCTCTTGAATGGACTGACCCCTGGTATGCTGAATTAAACGCCTCGATGGATAACAAAGAGACCCCGCCAACCGCAACCCTTACCATTGGCGCATGGATGGGCAACTTCTTGAAGACCTGGGCGGCCGCTGACCAGGCTGGTAACTGGGGCGTGGTACCCATGCCTGCTTACAAGCCCGGTGGCGTACGCGCCTCCAACCAGGGCGGCTCGGCTTACTTTATCCCGCAGGGAGCAAAAAATCCCGATGCGGCCTGGGCATTCATTGAATTTGTGAACCTGAATACCGCCAACCAGGTGGCGCAGTTCGTGTACAGCGATTATTTCCCCGCCAACCAGGCAACCTACAGCGATCCGGCCTTCCAGGAACCTGACCCATATTTTGGCGGGCAGGCTACCCGGCTGGTCTTCGCGGAAGCGGCTCGTAATATTCCGTTTGGTTATATCTATGGGCAATATTCCAACACAATGACCGGAAATGTGGCAACCGCTTTACAGAATTATGCCCTGGGCAACAAAAGCGCAGCCGATGCGTTGAAAGAGGCTGCAAATGCTGTTCGGGTTGAAACCGGACTGCCGTAGTTCTGAATCTTGAAGGGCTGTGGGGATTTGTATCCTCACAGCCTTTTTTTGGGAGAAATCCATCATGCGGCAATCAGAAAAAAAACGTAACCAAACAGATTGGTGGCGCGAGATAAAGAAAGCGCGCTGGGCTTATGTATTTATCTCGCCTTTTTATATCCTGTTCGCAATCTTTGGCCTGTACCCAATGTTGTTATCCATTTACCTGAGTTTTACGCGCTGGAAGGGTGTTGGGCCGATGGAGTTCGCCGGGTTGGTCAATTTTGCCCTGATACCCCAAGACAAAATTTTTTGGCAATCGATGGCCAATGGCGTCATCCTTTTCTTCCTTTACGTCCCAGTCATGTTGTTCCTGGCCCTGGTGTTGGCGGTCATTCTAAATTCGGGACGCGTCAGGGGGTTTCGGTTTTTCAGGACGTTGATTTTTCTGCCCTTCATTACAAACATGGTGGCCGCAGGGTTTGCTTTTCAAATTTTGCTGGAAAAACAAAATGGGTTGTTCAATGTCTTGTTGAGATATGTTGGCCTGGCGGGCGTACCGTGGCTGGAGGATGTCTGGTGGGCGCGTATTTCACTCAGCCTGCTGATTATCTGGGCCTGGCTAGGCTACAACATGGTCATTATGTTGGCCGGTCTGCAAACCATCCCGCGCGAACTGACCGAAGCAGCCCTGGTGGATGGCGCTTCACCACAACAAGCCTTCTTCAAAGTGACGGTGCCGCTCATGCGTCCGGTCATTCTATTCTGCCTGATTACTTCCACCATCGGCAGTTTTGGCTTGTTTACCGAAGTCTCCACCCTCACGCGCGGCGGCCCGGTCAATGCCACTATTACACCGTTGCTGCGGATTTACGGCGTGGCGTTTGGTAGTTATCAGTTTGGTTACGCTTCGGCTCTGGCGTATACCTTCTTTGCCCTTATCTTCTTCTTGACCATCATTCAGTTTCGTTTGAACCGGGAAAAAGAATAGGAGTCTTCGATATGCTTAGGTCTGAAAAGCTTTTTACTACCATCTTGCTGTACGGGGTGCTGATTCTCATCTCAATCTTCATGATATTGCCCTTTGTATGGATGTTAAGCACCTCGTTCAAATTGCCGCAGGACATTTTTGGCTTCCCTCCCCAAATCATCCCGCCAACTTTCACGCTCGAAAATTATCGGTTTATTTTCGAGGAGAAAAACCTGCTCCGAATCTTGCTTAATACGATTATCGTCTCCGGCGCTTCTGCCTTGCTGAGCCTGTTTTTCACATCGCTGGGCGGCTATGGGTTTGCCAAGTTCAATTTCCCGGCCAAGAACGTTCTATTCTCGATGCTGCTTGCCACGATGATTATCCCCGGTGCAGTGATGATGGTGCCGTCCTTTGTTATCATGCGCAACCTGGGCTGGGTAGATACCTTCTGGCCGCTGATTGTCCCTGGCGCGGCCAATGCGTTTGGCATTTTCTTTTTCCGTCAGTACATTTCCTCCATAAACGATGAACTGATGGACGCCGCGCGGATTGATGGCGCCTCGGAATTTCGCATTTTCTGGAGCATCATTTTGCCCATCATCGCGCCCGGCCTGACCAGTTTGGGATTAATCTTTTTTATGGGAAATTGGAATAATTATCTCGGCCCGCTCATCTACCTGAAATCGCCGGAGAATTGGACAATCACCCTGGCAATCAATGCCCTCATCGGTGGAGCCGGGCTAACATATTGGGGGCCGCAAATGGCAATGTCTGTTATCAGCCTGTTACCGCTGCTGGTGATTTTCCTGGTATTCCAACGTCAATTTGTCGAAGGAATCACCGCCGGGGCAGTCAAAGGTTGAGATTTCAACAAGGAAATCATTATGTTTCGTTTTGGAGTTGATTATTACCCTGAACAATGGCCTGAATCGCGCTGGGAAATTGATGCGCAGTTAATGGCCGAAGCAGGCTTCAACATAGTTCGTCTGGCCGAATTTGCGTGGATAAAAATGGAGCCGCGCGAGGGCGTATTCGATTTTGATTGGCTTGACCGGTCTATCGAGATTCTCCACAAAAAAGGCATCCAGATTGTGCTGGGTACCCCAACCGCTTCGCCTCCCGTCTGGCTGACGCAGAAAAATCCGGATGTGTTGCGTGTTTTTGAGGATGGTAAGCGCGCCGTGTTTGGAACGCGGCGGATTAATTGTCCAAGCCATCCGATCTACCGCGAGCATTCCCGTACCATTACGCAGGCAATGGCAGAACATTTTGCAAATAACCCCGCTGTAGTTGGCTGGCAGATTGATAACGAATTCGGCGACCGGTGTTTTTGTGAAAATTGCCGCCACGAATTTCAGTACTGGCTTAAACAGCGTTATGGCAGCCTTCAAGAGTTGAATGAACGGTATGGGACCGTGTTTTGGAGTCAGACCTATAGTGATTGGAATCAGATTCCTTTGCCGTTGACCAATATGGGTGCGCCGCCCAATCCCTCGCTCGCGCTCGATTTCAAACGATTTATGTCGGATACCTGGTTCGCCTTTCAACAGGAACAGGTAGACATTTTGCGCGCCAAATGTCCGAATCACTTCATTACGCATGACATGATGGGATTCGAGTACGATTGTCTGAACTACTTTGATATTGCCCGGCCGCTCGATTTTGTCAGTTGGAACAGTTATCCCTTCGGTTTTTGGCACAAATGGGATTACACCCCATTTTCTCCAGCACTTGGTCACGCTGTCATGCGCGGGCTAAAGGGAAAAAACTTTTGGGTAATGGAACAACAAGCGGGTCCAAGTGGTTGGCAAACCCTGAGCAGCACGCCCCGCCCAGGTGTTTTGCGGTTGTGGGCATATCAGTCCATTGCGCATGGCGCTGATGGGGTGGTCTTTTTTCGCTGGCGCACGGCGCGTTTTGGCGCCGAACAATATTGGCACGGCCTGCTGGAGCACGATGGGCGCGCTGGACGCCGCTATAACGAGATAAAAGCAATGGGCGCGGAACTGAAGCGCATCGGGGAGAAGATTCTCGGTACAGAAGTCCGCTCACAGGTTGCGATTCTGCACTCTTACGATTCCCGCTTTGCTTTTCAGGTGCAGCGCAACAGCGACGAGTTCGACTATGAGAAACTCATCGCGCAAATATTCGCTGTCCTCTGGAAGCGCAATATCAGCGTGGATGTGATTTCTCCATGCGCTCCGCTTTCGGAATATGAGATTGTGATTGCCCCTGCTTTGCATGTACTCACCGATGAAATTGCTGCGCATTTGCGCGAATATGTGAATGCGGGCGGCACACTGGTTGTCACACCCCGCACTGGGGTTAAGGATGTTTCTAATGCGGTGGTCAACCAGCCTCTGCCAGGTTTGCTGGCCGACTTGTGTGGGGTGATTGTAGAGGAATATGATGCTCTCCAGCCCTCCATTTCACAATCCATTCTGTTTCAGGCCTGTAAACTGACCGGCCAAACACTCCCGGTCCAAACCTGGGGTGACATTCTTGCTCCTCAAGGGGCAGAAACGTTGGCGTGTTACACCAGGGATTACTTTGCGGGCAAACCTGCGATTACGCGTAATTGGGTTGGCGCAGGACAGGCAATTTACCTGGGCGCTTTTGGTCCATATGAATTCTATGATGCTATTTTAGATTGGTTGTTATCCGAAAAAGGAATTACTCCCTTGTTTCGCTCCCCCTCTTGTGTGGAAGTACGCGAACGCTGGCAGGGTAGTCGCGCTATCCGCTTTCTGTTGAACTTTAGCGAAGAACCAAAACAGGTGGAACTACCTACCTCTTATCTTAACCTTCTAAATGATACAACGGTATCAGGTGAAATCTTGCTTCCACCGAATGGAGTCGTTGTTCTTGGTGACTTAATTTAATCCGAAGTCCTTAGAGCGTTAATCTTGCCGATTTGCCTGACATTTCAGTTCTTGACTGAACAGAAAGGAGGTGCTATTTCCAGTCTGCTGACTGGACAAGCCAGGGTCACGAACAAAAAGCACCCACGCAAACGAGGAGCGTAAGCTTGTTGTAGCATCTAGAACTGCCCGAAGAGCCAGCGCGCCCCTCCCTGAACCAGCCTTCAGGATTCGCAGAAACTGTCTTCTTATCAACCACTGGCAGGCTGTCGCCAGCAAAACATATAATTCGAGGAGTGTCGAAATGAAATCTAAACTTTTGCACTATGGATTGTCAGTCGTCTTCATCCTGGCAGCTATTGTCATAAGCGGAGTCGTTTTTGGTCATCCAACCAAAGCGTTCGCCGCCAACACTACTTACTATGTAGACTGCTCTGCTGCGAGCAATGGGAATGGCACGCAATCTAACCCGTGGAATAACCTGGATACGATTAATGGTGTCCAGTTTTCGGCAGGGGATAAAATTTTATTTAAGCGTGGCACGACCTGTATAGGGCAATTATGGCCTAAGGGGACTGGTGCGAGTGGAAATCCAATTACGCTTGGTGCTTATGGTACAGGTCCATTGCCAATGATTGATGGAAACTCGGTAGTTGATCCGGTAGTAAAACTTTACGACCAACAGTACTGGGTCATTGAGAATCTAGAAATTACCCGCTCACAAGGCAAGGGACTTGAAATTACAGGAAGCGGAACCTCAGTTTTGAATTATTTCCGAATAAATAATATATACTCACACCATCATGGCATTCACGATGGGCAAAGTGCAATTGTCATTGGCACATATCAGGTACAAAGCGTCAATGATGTGATCATTGACAATGTAATTGCTCACGATGCTTTTCGAGGCATTGATAGTGGGGGCAAATGCTGCAACAACCCGGCTATTCGATCGAATAATGTGATTATTCGCAACGCGACCGTGTATAACACTGAGAACGATGGGATTTTCCTGTTCTCAACAAATAATGGCGTTATCGAACATTCGGTTGCCTGGAATACTGGTAAACAACCCGTGCTGGAGAATCATACCCCAAATGGTATTTGGACCTGGGATTGCGATAATTGCGTAGTACAGTTCAACGAATCTTACGAGGCGCACTCACCCACTTGGGACGGTGGCGGTTTCGATATTGATTACTATTCTCACAATACAACGGTTCAGTACAATTATGGGCATGATAACGATGGCTATTGCATTGGTATTTTTGGTGGAGCTGGCGATGATGTAACCAGAAACAATGTCTTTCGCTACAATATTTGCTCAAATAATGTTCGCGGCACCGATCAGAAGGCCAACCGACAGGGTGAAATTTACATCACCATTTGGTCGCAAGGCAGCGTAGCAGATACCTATGTTCACAACAATACCATTTACTTCAACCCAGCTCAGTCGAGTTTGGGGCCGTATTACGCGATTAACATATTAAACTTATGGCGTGGCAACTCAATTACAAACACCAACATATATAACAACATCTTGTATTCCGATTCTCCCTATCTGGTGTATGTTAAAGGCTTTACGAACAGTACAAAAATGAATTACAATCTCTATTGGTACACCGGGACTGGAAATCCTGTCTTCTTTTGGGGCGGCAAAACGTATACTAGCTTGAACGCTTTCAAGACCGGCAGTGGACAGGAAGCAAATGGTATCTATGCCAACCCATTGCTCAACAGTCCAACTTACCATGATGTTGGCTTTCCCACCACACAATTCACACTGCAATCTGGGTCACCCGCTATTAACGCTGGCGCGGACTTGGTGGCGCTCGGGCTGGTTCCCTCTATGGGGACGCGGGATTTCTTTGGCAATCCTATTGGCGTTGATGGTGCTTATGATATTGGCGCATACGAAGCAGGTAGCATGCCTCTACCAACGTCAACTCCGACCAATCCTCCGCAACCGACCAGTACATCCACACCAGGCCCAAGTCCTACACCCAGCGCCACTCCAGTCTCTCCAACTCCCACCAGTACCCCAACAGGGTGCAATGGCACAGTTAACATTGCTTTGAATAAACCTGCCGCAGCCTCTTCGGTTCAGAGTGGAGACATTCCGGCCAAAGCGGTAGACGGAAACATTAGCACGCGTTGGTGGACGCAGAAAGGAAGCACTCTGGCTTCAGAATGGATTGTGATTGACCTGGGTACTCCACACTTGCTTTGCAAGGTTATTCTCGATCAGGGAGATCGCTGGGCAACAACATACACCATTGAGGTTTCAAGTGATGGTGTAAATTGGACAACGGTTTACAGCACCAACAGCGGCGTTCAGGGTTCGAACGTAAATTTGTTTGGGGCCGTCTCTGCACGCTATGTCAAAATGAATTCGACAGGTTGGTTCAAGACATCCGACCGCATCAAGCTGAACGAGCTCCAGATTTTTCAGCCGTAAGTACAAGAGCGGCATAGAGTTATGGATAGGGATACAACTTTTGTTGCGTCCCTATCCTTGTTGAAAAGTCGGGAAAGGGCTGGGAGTGAGGATGGATGGGCAATTACACTTTCTCACAAAACAAAGTGGTTTTAGTAAACGAACGGTGAGAATATGTCTATAAAACATATAGGTTGGTTCTTGATCTTAATTTTCATAATGATGCTTGCAACGTGTAGAGCTGTCGAAAATGTCAAGGTAGGAATATCTGCCCCTGATTTTTTTGCTCAGGCAGTACAAGGCCGTTCATATCATCTTGAAGAAGATCTGCGCAGTCAAACTATTCTGCTTTCATTTGTTGATACCATGGGAAAAGTAGATTTAACAACACCGGATCTTTCTCGAAGTCAAATAGTGTTTCTCAAAAGTATGCAGGAACAATATGGCGCAAAAGGTTTAGTTGTCCTTATTGTAGACGCAGCTTACACCAAAACAGGCAAATATACTGGTCGGGATGAACTGATAAATTTCACTTATTCTTGGAATTTAAAGGATATCCCTATTCTTGATGACCCCAAGGGTTTGATTGCCAAAGCGTATGGGGTCAAATCAACGCCAACGACTTTTCTGATTGATTCTCAAAGAATTGTCCGGCAACGCTGGGATGGATATGCCTCTGCGGCACAATTGGCACTTTCGATAGAGTCCCTGGTTGGCGCGCCTTCCTATCGTCAGAACGATGAAAATGATGTAACCCCTTACGCATCCAATTGCTTGAATGAAGCACCGCCTCTGGCTCGTTTTTCGGGAGTAGGTTTGGCGCGTTCTTTTTCAAACGAACTATGGGTTATTGATAGTGGTCAACCATGGGGCGTTGGAACTGCATTTCCGTTACAATGGTTATTTATTGATACACACAATATCGCCAAAGAAGAACCCATTCGCATTCGAGTGATTGGGAGCTATACGGCCTTTCAACAAACTATTTTGCTGATTGACCAACCTATGGAATTGCTCCCAGCGGACATTGCACGTAGCCTGGTTTTAGGAGAGCCAATATTGCCAGCAATTTATTCCCTTGTCACCACCATCTTACTTGAACAGCCGGGTTGTCTGCAAGTTCAGGCCTTGATAACAAGTGAACAAACTCACTCAATTTTATATCGTAGTGGAACAATAATTATTGCCAGCAAATAAAAACCTAAAAAAACGTGAGTTCGGAATAAGGGGCTCGATGGAGTAAACTTGGATTTGCGAAAACAAGCATTCCAAGGAGCCCCTTATGGACAGTTTACTCGAATTGTTTTGCGATGTCGATGATTTTTGCAAGTCTTTTCTGCCTG
>Ga0101944_10008080_pt1 | contig 10188 bp, 8 predicted proteins | sample DewCreD2012metaG_FD_75245 | JGI IMG/M metagenome (GOLD analysis project Ga0101944, IMG submission 75245) | Hot spring sediment bacterial and archeal communities from British Columbia, Canada, to study Microbial Dark Matter (Phase II) - Dewar... ...
ATTCTCCATTTCCGGCCGTCCTCTGGCGCGAGCCCCTCCTCGGCCAATCTGCGCAAGAGATCAAGCGAGGCCTGCCGGAAGGCCAATCCCCAGTAGTCCAGCATGTAGCGGCCGTCCGCGCCGCGCACGCCGCCGGTCGCATGATTGAAATAGACGTACTGGTAGGGGTGCAGGCGCACCATTTCGATGATGGGCAGGGCAAGGCCGGCAGCAAGAACCGCAACGCCTGCCAGCACGGGCGCATGACCAACTTGCCGCGCCCGTTCCAGGAGCCGGCCCGCCGCCAATCCGGCAAGCACGGCGAGCGGCGGCAGGATGAACAGAAAATGCCGGATGCCGTTATACATGGCCGGCCGCGTCGCCACCGCCACGGCAACCGGGAGGCTTCCGGCGAGCGCAACGCAGAGCAGCGCGGCGCGCCGATGCGCCGGCAGGCCGGACCGGAAAACCATGACAAAGGCCCAGCCGAGGCCTGCAACGGCGAGCGCCAGCATCAGCTCGGGCAATTTGAGGCCGAGCAGCACCGGCACATAGCGGCGCGGCATGTCCGTCACCAGGATCAGTTCGCCGCCGAACAGCTCGTGCCACGGTTTTTCGAAAAACTGCGAGAAGTAGAGCAGCGCGCGCGGAAGATTGCGCACATCCATCGCTGCCCACGGCCAGATCAGCGCCATCGCGGCCACTGCAATGACGACGGCCGGCAGGCCGGCGCGCAGGGAGCGGTCGTGTATTGCCTGCTCCTCGAGAGCAGTGCAGATGTGGAGCATGAGGGCACGAGCTGCACTCGTGGTGGAGTGGTCCTTGCCTCGGATCAGGTTGAACTCACGCGTCAGGCCGCCCTCTATCTCGATGATGGCAAGGCCGGCTCCGTTGGGGCCGCCCAAAGCCTTCTCGGGCAGGATGGAGACCCCCAGTCCTTGACGCACGAAGTTCTTCACAGATTCTAGTGAGCCTGTGCGGTAAGCGATGATGGGCTCGAAACCGGCCCGCCGACAGGCGTCGATCGTCTGCAGGGTCACGTTGAAGGCTTCGGAGCCGATGACGAACTCCTCGTGAGCGAGCTCGGCCAACGCGACCTTCTTGCGCGAGGCCAGCCAATGGTTGGGAGAGACCACTACTAGCAGCTCTTCCGAAGGCAGAGGGATCGTGTCCACAGCCTGGGGGGCACCGGGGGCGGTGACGATGGCGAAGTCGATGCTGCCCTCGAGGACCCCGCGTGTCAGTTCATGGTCGCCGGATTCGACGAGCTGGACGGTCACGCGCGGGAAGCTGGCCCGGAAAGAGGCGATGAGGCTAGGAAGTATGTAGGTGGCGACCGACGGGTTGCAGCCCATACGCACTTCGCCCGTCTCCTCGCCCAGGTGCTCGCGTAGCACCCGCACCGCTTCATCCGCTCTGAAGAGCACTGCCTGGGCTAGGGGGAGGAACACCTCGCCACTCGGAGTCAGACTGATCTTCTTGCGACCCCGGTCGAAAAGTCGCGTCCCTAGCTCCATCTCCAGTCGCTGGATCTGGTAGCTAAGAGCAGGCTGAGAGACGTGGAGTATCTCAGCTGACCGAGTGAAACTGAGCGTCTCCGCGATGTTCACGAAGTATTTCAGTTGCAGCAGTTCCATGACCTAATATCGAACCACTTTATAGCAGATATCAAAACAATATATTGGACTTATGACCAACCAGCCTATACAATGCCACACAGCTGAGCACTGAGCCACGCGATCACCGGGAACCCCCCCTCCCAGATCGCGACAGAGCTGAGCAGCTTTTCCCGCGGTATAGCCGACTCCTTCCCCCCAAGGGAGTCGGCTATGCTAGTTTGTGGACCTAGGCGCCGCCGGCGCAGCCGGCGGCGCCCATATCTTGCCATAACGAGCGGAGTGTCCCCATCGCGACGACCAGAGACATAGCAGCCCCCGCGCCCGCAGCCACCTCGGTGAAAGAGCGGTGGCGGCAGCGTCTGACCCCCCGGCGTCCCGGGAGCGTCCGCCTCATGGCAGAGGGCGGACTGGTGGCCGCCGCTTTGATCTGGGGGTTCAACTTCATCCTGGTCAAGATGGCCATCGGCCAGATGGCCCCTGTGTACTACGTAGGGCTGCGTTTCTTGGTGGGGGCGCTCTTTCTCCTGCCCTTCGCTTGGCGGCAGGTGGTCAGGTTGGACCGCCGAGGCTGGGCTGTCGGCGTAGGGGTGGGAGTGCTCTTGTTCGGTGGCTTCGTGCTCCAGACAGTCGGTCTGACTTCCACCTCACCTGGGGTGTCCGGTTTTCTGACCAGCCTCTACGTGATCATGGTGCCCATGTTTCTGGGGCTGACGACGGGTCGCTGGCCCTCGCCCATGGTATGGGTCGGGGTGGTCGTGGTCACGGGCGGCCTGGCCGTCCTTTCCCTGTACGGACGGCTAGGCTTCGGGTGGGGTGAGGTCTTCACTCTGCTGGCTACCGTCTTCTGGGCTTTGCATATCATGGGGGTGGCGTACGGCTCCACCCGTCTGCAGGCCATGGCGTTCGTGCAGCTCCAACTCTCCACCTGTGCTGTGCTATCGCTGGTAGGGTCCTTCATCTTCGAAAGACCGGTACTTTGGCCGGGCTGGGAGGCGACCGGTGCCGTCCTGTGGACTGGGGTCATGGGCAGTCTCGTGGCCTACGTGCTGATGGTGCTGGGCCAGCGACACACACCACCCACCCTGGCCGGTGTGTTGATGAGCCTGGAGGCGGTGTTCGCCCTGGTTTTCTCCATCCTCGTTGGGTATGACACTCTCACGGCGCGGACTCTTCTCGGTTTCGGGATCGTGTTCGCCGGTACCACCGTCGCCCGGCTGGGCTCGGAGAAAGCGCCCGAGATGGCCGCTGAGCAGGCACCGCCTGCCCCTTGAGCTGTCGGCTACGACGTATGGCCGACTGTTTCCCGGATGAAGTTCGCCACCTCCGCACACACACCAGTGAAGTCGTCCTTCGCTCCAGGCCGCTGCAAGGAATGGTCCCCACCCTCCACCACGTAGAGTCTCCCTGGATGCTGTAGTCGCGCCAAGACGGGTCGCAACAACTCAGGGTCGCAGAGTGGGTCACGACTACCTACGCAGAACAGGCTGGGAACGCCGATGCGCCTAAGGGGTTCTAGGTTGAGGGAGTGGGGGTGGCCCGGCCGATGCAGCGGATAGCCGAGGACCACCAGCCCGGTCGCCAGCAATCCTTCGCCCTCCTCACCCCTGGAGAGGAGTTCAGCCGCCAAGCGGCCGCCTAGCGATTTGCCGCCCAAGAAGAGCGGGGCCTCCGGGCCGGCCAGCTCGTCTAGTACGTAGTCGTGCACCCGTTTGAAAGTGCTTTCCAGCACCGGGGCGGGGTCGGGCGCGCCAGCCTTCCGCTCGGAGTAGGGGAAGTTGAACCGTACCACCATCGTCTGCGCCTCGGTCGATAGATAAGAGGCCAGCGCGGCCAGGAGGGGATGATCGAGATCATTGTTGGCCCCGTGGGCCAAGATGAGGACCGGCGTGCCGGCGAGTAGTCGAGCCGGCATGTCCACCTTGGCGGAGACGATGGATTCACTGGACAGAGAGATCTTCAAGACAGCCGCTTGAGGCTTCGTCATCTGGTCACCCCTTGTCCGCGTCGCGTTGCCCTGTGTTTAATATACAAGCCTATGCACCGAGGAGGACCGATTGGAACGGATCATCAGCAATCTGGACAAGGCCAAACTCAAACTAGATGAGGCTTTCTTCTACCTGGATGAGATCGAGGAACTCATCCAGGAGGATGAGCTGAGCGAGGAGGCCGGCTCTAAAGTGAGCCAGGCGGCAGAGAGACTGACGAACGAACTGGCGGCACTCAGCAACAAAGTGGCCGAGCTCCAGACGATCCTGCTTGCCCTAGAGGAACAGGAAGGATCGGCGTCCGAGGACGCCGTCGAACCTTCCTAGGACGACCATTAACCGCCGCTTCCGCGGTCAATGGTGCTCCGGTATGTACTCCTCGAGGATGGGGAAGTCCCGGAGGCCCTTGTCGGTGGCGGCTCGCATGAACGAGTCAACCCACCAGAAGATGTTCTGGCTGTTGACGTTCCGGCGCAGTCGCCGCATCCGGTACTGACGCTCCCCGGGCGTCATGCGGAACGCCTGGTATATGGCGTCGGCGGTCTGCTCCACGTCGTACGGGTTGACCACTAGCGCAGCTCGCCCAAGCTGGGCCGACGCTCCGGCGAACTGGCTCAGTATGAGGACCGAATCCTCCTCCACACTGCAAGCACAGAACTCTTTAGCCACCAGGTTCATCCCGTCTTTGAGAGGGGTGATCAAAGCTATCTGGGCGGCTCGATAGAAGGCCAGCAGTTCCGTCGTCGAGAGACTGCGAAAGAAGTAGTGCACCGGGACCCATCCCAGTTGGGTGTACCGGCCGTTTATCTCGCCCACCAGCCGTTCGATCTCCGCCCTTAGGTCGTCATATTCGCGGATACCCATCCGGCTGGGGACTACCACCTGAAAGAGCTGAATCTTCCCCCGCAGTTCGGGGAACCGGTCGAGCAGATTGGCGAACGCTCGCAGTCGCTGTGGGATGCCTTTGGTGTAGTCCAGGCGATCGATCCCCAGTACCAGCTGTCGGCCAGGATAACGTTCGCGAATGACCTTGACCTGTTGTTCGACTTCGGGGGCGGTGGCACGCTTGGCGTAACCGGAGGCGTCTATGCCGATAGGGAAGTTGCCGATTCGGGTCTCGTGGTCATCGATTTGGACCACGTGCAGGTTGCTCTCCACGCGGACCCGGACGTTCTTGACCAGCGTGCGGATGCATTGCACCAAGTTGCGCCGGTCCCTTAGTGTCTGCACGCCTACGAGATCGTAGGCCAACAGAGAGTGCAGCACCGCCTGGCGCTCGGGGAGCTTCATGAAGATGTCAGGTGGGGGGAAGGGGATGTGCAGGAAGAAGGCCAGGTCAGCTTCGCAGTTTCGCTCGCGGGCGTGGTGCGCCACGTCCATCAGGTGGTAGTCGTGGACCCAGACGAAATCCTGTGGGCCACAATGGTTCATGAGGGCCTGGGCGAACTTCCGGTTCACTCCCACATAGGCCGGCCAGTATTCAGGGTCGAAATCGCAGCGGCCCTGCAAGTCATGGAAGAGAGGCCAGATGATCTCGTTAGAGTAGCCGTGGTAGTACTTCTCCATCTCGTCGGCGGTCAGCAGGACGGGCTCAAAGGCATAACCGGCCTCCCGAGCGGCGTTGCGCAGGATGCGCCGCAGGTCCGGTACCGTCTCGGTGACGCCAGGCCAGCCTATCCAGGTGCCGCCGCGGTCCCTGAGTACTGGGTGGAGCGCGGTCACCAACCCACCCGAGCCTGGAGCAAGCCCCCAAGAACCGTCGTCGGTGCGGGTCAGCACATAGGGCAGGCGATTGGACACTACAACCAGTCTCTGCGTGGGCTGCGTCGTCACCTGGTCTCCTTTGCCGGGGCCTGCAGTAAGGTCAGGCCAGCTCGATGCGGTCCCCCGCGCCGTGGATGAGCGTCACCATGAGAGTCAGGTACTCGCGAAGTTGGCGGGTGATGAGGAAGTTGCGTCTCACCAACTCTCGGGCGTTGCGGCCGATTTGGCCGATGCGCTGCCGGTTGAAGAGGAGGTACCGGATCCTCATGGCGGCGCCCTCAGGGGTATCGACTAGGAAACCAGTGCGGTGATCGAACAGCTGCAGGCGGATACCCCCAGTGTTGCCTCCGATGACCGGCTTCCCCTTCCACATGGCCTCGGTGACGGTGAGCCCGAAACCTTCTCGGATGGATTTCTGCAGGACGATGTCAGCCCCCGTCTGCAAAGCGTTGATGACCCTATCGCTGTAGTGGCTGGCGGAGAGGATGTGGATGTCCGGGTCGTCGTCGGCGGCAGCCAAGACCTCCTTGAGCACCAGGTCGCCCTCCGGATCGTCAGCGGCGCGCCCGCCGGCCAACACTAGCTGCAAACTGGGCACGAAACTGGTCGCGAGCTTGTAGGCGCGAATCACTCCCACGGGGTCCTTGAAATGGTCGAAACGAGACACCTGGAGCAGGATGGGGCGCCGGTGATCGATGCCGAAGTCGCGCAGGACTTTTCTGACCTCTTCGCTCGACAAGGGGAGGTTCTTCTCGCTCAGCGGGTCGATGCTTGGGGGGATCAAGAACACGGGGTGCGGCATGGGCTGGGCGAACTCCGCCAACGAGAAGACACTGGCGTCATAGCCGTTTATGAACTGGCGCAGGTAGCGCCATACCGGCCGGTGAGGACGGCTGAGATCAATGTGACAGCGCCACACCCACTTACCGCGGCGGTGGGGGCATAGGCCCATGAGTGGGGCTGGCTGAGGATCGTGGATGAAGACCACGTCCGCCTCTTCCAACACTGGTCGCAGGCGCTCGGCGTTCGCTCTATTGACGGCTTCATATTCGCGCAGCAACTGCTCGGGCACGGTGATGGAGCGGCCTTGAAGGGCGTTGTGGAAAGACTTGGTGCAGGTAAAGAAGTCCTTGGTGCCCTCGATGACCTCCCAGCTCGCTTCCAGACCTAGGTCTTGCATGAGTGGCACGAGCTTCTCCAGGATCTCAGCAACGCCGCCACCCTGGCGGGTCGAATTGACATGGACCACCCGTAGTCCCTCTAGCCGCGCGGCCAGTTGCTTCAGCTGTTCCACCGCGTCGGGCCCGGCGTGGGTCGCATAGCGCTCGAGGAGGGTGGTGGGGTGGGCGCTTCCTGTCATGGGGTGTCTCCTTGGCCCGCCTGTGCTCTCCGTTTGCCTGGGGGGCGGAAGTACTGTTTGAAAGCGCGGGCAAGCCGGGTCCGTAGCACGAACAGTGACTCAAAATAGGGGTCGATCTCGGCCAGAGTCTCGCAAAGCGGCTGGTATTCGGGTCCGAATCCCATCAGCCAAGCGCGGAAATCGTCGACACCTATCGGTTCTCGTCGCCGGGCATCGATGAAATGGTAGAAGATGCTGCCGACCGACATCTGTGGAAGAGCGGTGACCAACTCCTGGGGGTGGGCGAGACGGCGGTGGGTGTCGAAGACCACTATGACCGAGCGAGTGAAGTGGAACAACTGGTCGGCCCGGGCGGCCAGGGTGACCTCCGTCTCATCCAACCTCTCGTCGATTATCTCTATAAGTTCTTGACGGAGCGCCTCTAAGTCGGGGTAGTCGGCGGGATCTACCACTGCCAGACGCTCCGCCAGACGGTTGTCGTGCAGGCTGTGGTGGCACCAGGCAGCGAAGTCGTTGTTGTACTCCCGGTCGTAGAACTCCGGCCGCATCAGCGTTCCCCAGAAATGGTGGTAGATGCAGCCAGGATGGATGTCGCGGAGGATGTCGCGCAGCTCACGCAGGGTTTGCGCGTGGCGACCGATGGCTATGGTGGCGAGCGCGCAGTCCTTTATGGCGAATTCTTCCATTGGGGACCTCCTCTTCCACGTACCTTGGATGTTACCAAGTCTGGAGTGGTCGTTGTCAGTGGGCGCCGAGGTGATCGGCCAGACGAGCCAAGAAGAGGCCGACTTGCACAGGATCGCGCAGGTAGTAGCGCGCCTTCGTGTGACGGCCAGGGCGGCCCACGACGATGGCGGTTCCCAGACCCTCCACGGCCTCGAACATGTCCTCATCGGTGAGATCGTCTCCTACGCAGAGCGGATGGCGGGCTCCGTAGAGCTCTTCCCATCGTTGAAGCAGCCAAAGGAAAGCACGTCCCTTGTGCCAGTCCACCGCTGGCCTGAGTTCGTAGACCTTCTTCCCGCCACGCAGGGTAAGCCCAGGGTGGAGGTGCATCGCCTGTTGGACGACTCGCCCCACCTGAGGCTGCAAGCCTTCCGGTGCCTGCCGGTAGTGGACGGCGACCGAGAACCGCTTCTGCTCGAGGAACACCCCGGGTACCGTCGAAAGCTGCCGCGCGAGGGAGCTCGCTATCTCGCTGATCGATGAATCCGGCGCTTCAGCAGCGCAGAACTCAAGAGCAGAACCGGCGGGGCCGCGGATCTCGAAGCCGTGCTCGGCAGCATAGTAGACCTGATCCAGGGCGATTCTCGCTCTCAGGTCAGGCATGGTACGCCCCGAGACGACACAGACCGGGCAACGTGCGGCCAGTCGGCCCAAGAGGTCCCGAACAGGCGGAGCCAGTTCTGCCAGCTCTGGTCGAGGGACGATGGGAGCAAGAGTGCCGTCGAAATCCAAGAACAGACAGGGCCCAGTGTCTCGCCAGCTTGCGGCCAGATGTTCGAATCGGTCCAGGGCGGAAGGCAAGGCAAACCGACTCATGCCCCCTCCCCCGTAAGCCGCGCCGCGATAGGTAGAGATCGTATCGCCTTGTTGCTTGCCTTTTCTCGGCCAGTGAACGTATGATGGGGTGGCATCGGCAGGAAGCTCTCCCCGTGACGTGCAGAGTGCATCATTTTACTCGTCCGTCCGCAGGTGCGTCCGAACGTATGCAGTTGTGTAGTCAGTATCTGTGGAGGACAGAATGAGCACGGCAAGGCTGTACGTCGGCAACCTCTCCTACGGCACCACCAAAGAGACCTTGGAGCGGACCTTCGCCGCCCATGGCGAGGTCGTGTCCGTCAACATCATCACCGACCGGCAGACGGGCCGGCCCAAGGGCTTCGCTTTTGTGGAGATGGCCAGCCCGGAAGAGGGCGAAGCGGCTAAAGCCGCCCTGAACGGCACCAATCTCGATGGCCGCACCATCAACGTCGACAATGCCCGTGAACAGGAGCGACGCCCGGGCGGCGGCTACGGCGGTGGCGGCGGCTACGGCGGCGGTGGCGGCTACGGCGGAGGGAGCCGGGGCGGCTACGGCGGCGGTTCGCGGTCCGGGGGCTCTCGCTGGTAGTCAGGAGGCCGTCGCTCGAGGAGACTGGCCAGCACAGCCGGATCTGAGGTGGCGGCGGCGCAGGTCCCACCTCTACAGACCCAAGCGACTGCTTCGTTCCCCGGCCTCGGCTCGCGGTCCCGGAGGATGGCGATGTCCGTAGGCTGCTGGGCACGGCGCGCGGCCCTGATCACGAAGGGGCGGAAACCCTTTGTCACTTGCCTGAGCAGTTGCTGGCCAAGGGGACCGTCGAGGTCGCCTACCGTCGCCACCTCGGTCAGCCCGTGATGGGCGAGCAGCGCGGCGAGGAGCCACTGGCCTGCCAGGACCGGCGCCTCAAGAGCGGTGCTCACCATGGGCTCCAGAGCCTCGGCCGCTAAGCTGCTGTACCTGTCCTCTCCCGTGTAGGCGGCCAGCCTGAGGAAGACGGTCGCTGCTGCCGAGAGGCCGGCTGGCGTGGGACTGTCGGTGAGTGACCGAGGGCGGGTGAAAAGGACCTCGTGGTCAGAGCCGGTGTCGAAGAATCCTCTATCAGGAACGCGGAACCGGGTCGCCATGCGCTCGCAAAGGTGCACGGCCAGAGAGAACCACCGCTCGTCGAAAGTGGCCTGGTACAAAGAAAGAAGACTATCAGCCACGCAGGCATAGTCATCGAGGAAAGCCTCCCCTGATCGGTGTCCTCGCGTGTAGGAGTGGGCGAGGGCACCGGAGCGGTCCAGAAGATGGTCGCTGATGAAGCAGCCGACCCCGAGGGCGTAGGTGAGGTATTCGTCTGAATGCAATGCCGCCGCGGCCTCGGCGAAAGCGGCAAGAGCAAGCCCGTTCCACCCGGCAAGGAGCTTCTCGTCGCGGGCCGGGCGGGGGCGACGCTCTCGAGCCTGGAGCAGCCTGGTCTTCAGCCTGTCGACGGTGCCCGGGGGAGAGGGCCTAGATGGGTTGCCGGCGGAGCTGCTCCGGAGATCGGTCCGGCTGAGCACGCTGGCGCCGTCGAGGTGCCCCTCGGGGGTCACACCAAAGAGCTCCGCCGCCGACTTCGCGTCAGAGGCTCCGAGGGCCTGTCGAAGTTGAAGAGGCGTCCACGTGTAGAAGGCGCCCTCTCGACCCTCGGAGTCTGCATCTTCTGAACCGTAGAAGCCGCCGGTCGGGTCCCGCATGTCGCGCGCGAGGTAATCGAGGGTCTCGGTGGCCACCTGCCGGTATAGCGGTTTCCCGGTGGCCTGCCAGGCATGTAAGTAGCAACGAGCGAGCTGAGCGTTGTCGTAGAGCATCTTCTCGAAGTGAGGCACTTGCCAGGACGCGTCCACGCAGTAACGGTGAAAGCCTCCCCCCAGATGGTCATACAGGCCGCCAGAAGCCATGGCGTCAAGGGTGTCGGTCACTGCTCTCTCA
>Ga0101944_10008081_pt1 | contig 10184 bp, 7 predicted proteins | sample DewCreD2012metaG_FD_75245 | JGI IMG/M metagenome (GOLD analysis project Ga0101944, IMG submission 75245) | Hot spring sediment bacterial and archeal communities from British Columbia, Canada, to study Microbial Dark Matter (Phase II) - Dewar... ...
ACGAGGAACTTGACCGGCACCTGCTTCACGCAGTGCAGGAGCTTTCCGACTATCTCCCGCTGGAGCAGAACAGCGATTTAGCCACCGTTGCAGGCTCCAGAGAGGTAGATATATCCAGTCTTACCGACCGCATCTGCATCGAGGCGGTAGAGTACCCGGCAGGGCTATTCCCCGCCTCCCTGCCCCACTTCCGCGTGTGGAGCAATACCCTGACTTTGACCGACGGCGCACTGCCGGACGGCTCGACCTGCCGGATTTACTGGGGCAAACTGCACACACTGGATTCAAACGGTTCAACCGTCCCATCTCGGTATAATGGCCTGCTCATCGCGGGAGCCGCCGGTTTCGCAGCCACTTCTCAGGGAGTCGGCACCATCAACCGGGTCAACACTGGTGGGACGCAAACCCCGCGGGACTGGGCGGAATGGGGTGAGCAAAGGCTGGCTTTCTTCTATCGGGAACTGCGCCGGCTGGGTAGAAAAAACAGGGTCAGGGTGCGCCGGTTTTACCTCGATGCAGAGCAAACAGAAGATACGGAGTAGGAAGGTGATGTTCGATGATTGAACTCTGGAAAAAATTCCTGCCGCAGAGCTTTAATGATCTCCTCTGCCTGGTGCTGGTAATGTTGATTACGGCGAGCTGGCTGCTTGCCGGCGGGAAAATCATCTCTCTACCGCCTGAAATCAGCGGGGCGGAAATCGTGACCTGGACACTGCTCGTGCAATATTACTTTCGCAAAAAGGCAGGAGGCTCATGAGAGATCTCACACCCACACTGCTCGCCGCCCAGTCCAGTTCCGTCCGCATTCCTGCAGTCTCGCTGGTTTTAAACAACCTGCCCGGCGGGAAGGTCAGCCTGCTCTGGGAGCGCCTTTATACCGGCGCAGAGCCGTCCGGTGCGCACTCACTGACTCTTGCCGGCAACGGTGCGCTGGTGCGCTTCAGGTGCGGTCCGGTGAGCGACAGTCGCAAACTCTACCGCCAGCGGATCGTCAACCCGGGCAGTACCTCCGATTTTTCCGCCTGGACATTCTTCAGCCAGTATAACGTCACTGCGGTGGCTTCCTGCGCCAGAGACTCAGAAATCGGCGTTTTCTGGGCAAAAACCACCGGTGATATCTGCTACATGCAGAGCACAGATTATGGGGCAAGCTGGGGAGCCACGCAGTACCCCGGCACAGCACCGACGGGCTCGGTTGCCCAGATGGCGGCGGCTTACAAATATAACGGGGATATTGCGGTTTTCTTTGTGGATGCCAGTACACTGTACGTCATCCGCAGAATCAACTGCGTCTGGCAATCACGCTCCGCCTGGAACGATTCTACAGGAACACTTACCGGCGTGGCGGTGATTTATGACGGCGATTGGAAACTGCTGGTTGCCGGCATGGATTCCGGCGGCAACCACTGCGTCTGGTCGCTGATTTACGGGGACGGTGGAGAAGTGCCTGCGGGAAGCTGGTCTGCCCTGAAGCCGATCGCACAAACCCCGGCTGATAGCCCTTATTCCTCTGGCAACGTTTCACTGGCTGAGATCGCTTCCGGGGATATCCGCTGTTTTTATCTTGAAAACTATTCAGGTAACCCTGCCGGCTCACGACCCTTCTGGTCCTCTCTGGTTTCTTCCTCATACCAGACCAGCCTGTGGCACGAGCCGGTGCCGTTTGATTCATCTACTCCGGACTGCCCGGCAGTGGCAAAATACGGCGAATACATCTGGCTTGCCACGCCTGCCGGAGTCTGGCGGGCAAACTGCACCGTAAAGTCCTTCAACGCCGGTCCTGATATCCTTTCCCTCAGGCTGGACGTGGAGGAAAATGAGGGCAGGCTACAGGTTGAACTGGATAATCACGCGGGCAAATACAGTAATCCAGGAGCAGACTCCCTGGAAACACTCAGGCACGGGGCAAACCTCGAATTCAGGTGTGGTTACCTTACCACGGCTGGCAATGAATACAGTGAGAACCTCAGCTTCTGCCTGCAGCGCTATACTCTCACCAGTTCGCCCGGAAAAGCGGTGATGGTGCTGGAAGGGGTGGACGGCTGGCAGAAGCTGGCAGAGTGGTCGGCACGCTATTCACTGCGTTTCACCTCTCGTCCGGTCAAAGACATCCTGGAAGAGGTGCTCGCCCGCTCGGGTATGCGACTGGAGGTCATCTCACAATCATCCCTGATTACCTCTTACTGTCCGGATTTCACCATCCAGCCCGGTGATAACGGCAAAGAGGTTGTAGTACGCCTTCTGGCGATGGTGCCAGACGTGCTTTTTCTGGAGGGCTGGACAGCTTTTTTGAGCATTCCCCTACCACTGGACAACCTTGCCTTTCAATACGGAACAACCACGCCCATACTTGAGGGAAGGTATGAACAACACACAGCCAGGTACAATCACATTCTGGTGGAGGGGAGCGGTGCCAGTGCTGAAGTCTTTGATTGGGAGGATATTGCGCACAACGGCGACCGCTTTCTCAGAATAGAGGATTCTAATATCACGACTCTGAATCAGGCGCAGGAGCGGGGCAACGCAGTTCTCCGTAAATTTAGCACGGGAGCGGATGCAGGCTTCATCCGGGTACCAGTCAACTGCGGACAGCAGTTGTATGACGCCATTTCTATTACCGATTCTCTGGCTAGACTCTATGGTATCAGGCGCAGGGTAAGGGCAATCAGCACCTTCTACCAGCCTAAAAAGGGCGTCTATGAGCAGAAAATTACACTCGGTAAAGTGTAAAGGAGGCATCAAATAGTTATTAAAAAAGCAATCCTGAAAAACTGGTATTCCGCCAGCTACACGGCAACCGTGCAGATTGCGGGTAGCCGTGTTTACCTTGAGGGAGTCAAAGTTGCCAGAAACATTCCCTCTGCTGAGATGATAGCGGGTCGCTGGCTGGCGGTGCTGTTTTGGAATGCCAGCAACACCACGGAGGCGGTGGTGATAGGGGTGTATGCAAATTGACGCCGTTCACATGAACTGGGTTCAATCATTTTCCCTATTGCGTCATTCCGGGGGTGAAGGCATTATTTTATTGCCATCATCCCTGGGCATCCTTTCAGCTTATGCTTGTGCCGTCATTCCGAGGCTTCCTGACGGGCTTCACCGTCGGGAAGCCGTGGGAATCTCAACGAAACGCACTTTTCCATGTTTACATAGCGTCCCCCACACCCCTGAGATTGTCACGTCGTCCTTCCAAGTCTATTGGATCCTTCCAATTTCATTGGAAGGACTCACAATGACGCCTCTGTGAAAAGCATTCCTCGACTGGCACTTTACCCATAAGGCGAAGGCACTTTTTACTGTCGTCATTCCGAGGAGCGAGGGCAAAAGCCCGAGCGACGTGGGAATCTCACAGAAAAGGCATTTATCCATTTACGTCATTCCGAGGCTGCCTTTTTCAAAGGAAGCCGTGGGAATCTCAATGAAACGCACCCAGGCGCACCCAATCTTGACTACAAACAGTCTCAAGTCTAATATGATGATTGGTGAGGAAAATTGAGCAGGAAATATGACGTCATCATCGTTGGTAGCGGACCGGCGGGCATCTTCGCCGCCCTGGAACTGACTCGTGCCTCAGGTCTGCAAATCCTGATGCTGGAAAAAGGCAAGGATCTGGGCGGTCGCATCTGTCCCTCCCGTGATACCGGTAAACCCTGCATCTCCTGCACACCCTGCAATCTGGTCTGCGGACTCGGCGGAGCTGGCGCCTTTTCCGATGGCAAGCTCACCCTCACGCCGGAGGTCGGTGGCTGGCTGAAAGATTATCTGGGCACTGCCCGCACCGCCGCTTTGCTGAAGTATGTGGACAGCGTTTACCTGCGCTTCGGCGCCCCCGATAAGCTCTATGGAGTGGGTGAGGAGGTGGAGAAGCTCCGCAACAAAGCCATTCTTGCCGACCTCAAGCTGGTGCCCGTTCCCCTCAGGCACATGGGCACGGAAAACTGCTACTCGGTGCTGAAATCCATGCGGGAGAACCTGAATTCCAACCTCGACGTGAAGGTCAAAACCTTTGCCAGTCACGTGATCACGGAAAACGGCGAGGTGCGCGGCATCGAGACCGGCGAAGGAGAAAGATATGACTGCGATTACGTGATACTGGCTCCCGGCAGGGAAGGAGCAGACTGGCTTTCCCGGGAAGCGGAGAGGCTCGGGCTGACCATGCACAACAACCCGGTGGACCTGGGCGTGCGGGTGGAGGTGCCGCGGGCGGTCATGGACAGCCTGACGGAGGTCCTCTACGAAGCCAAGCTGGAGTATTTCTCCCGCAGTTTTGACGACCGCATCCGCACCTTCTGCATGTGCCCGGGCGGTGAGGTGACCATGGAAAACACCGGCGGAACCGACCCGGTGGTGACGGTCAACGGTCACAGCTACGCCGACCGGCAGACGGATAACACCAATTTTGCCCTGATGGTCAGCACGGACTTCACCCGTCCCTTCCACGAGCCGATCGCCTATGGAAAATACATCGCCCGGCTGGCGAATATCCTCAGCGGCGGGGTGCTGGTGCAGAGGCTGGGCGACCTGGTTACCGGTCACCGCACCAATGCCACGCGCATCGAAAAGGGACTGGTGCAGCCTACTCTTAAAAGTGCCACCCCCGGCGATCTCAGCTTTGTCCTGCCCTACCGGCATCTCAAGGGCATTATCGAAATGCTGCAGGCAATGGACAATCTGGCTCCCGGAGTAGCCTCACGCCATACCCTGCTTTACGGTGTGGAGGTCAAGTTCTATTCCCTGCGACCCCAGTTAAGCCCGGTGCTGGAGACGGAAATTCACAACCTGTTCGCGGCGGGGGATGGAGCAGGAGTCAGCCGGGGACTCTCACTCGCCTCTGCTTCGGGGGTGGTAGCAGCGCGGGAAATCCTCCGACGAAAGGGCATTATTATTCAGGAATGGGAATCTTAATCAAATTAGTACCAATAAGTACCGATAGTCCAATAGCCTCCCCCACACTTTAAAATTGCCTGCCAATTTGCCGTCATTCCGAGGGTTGCTCAAAGCATTTTTGATATGCCGTCATGCCGAGGGCTACTTTATCCAGTTTTTTACGCCTCATTCCGAGAATTGCTTTCAGTAGCTTTTTTGCCGTCATTCCGAGGAGTCCTTTCAGCAGTTTTTTTCTATGCCGTCATTCCGAGGAGTCCTTCCAGCAGCTTTTTTATGCCGTCATTCCGAGGAGTCCTTCCAGTGTAGCTGGAAGGACGACGTGGGAATCTCCTGAATAATTAAATTTCCAGAAAGCATCTTTGTATTATGCGGAAGGTTGCTTTACCTTGAGATTGCCACGTCGCTCCCTCCGGTCGCTCCTCGCAATGACGCCAGTGGGAGAAGTGCCTTAAGCCATGTAAAAGTGTCATTATAGTTAAGCCGTACTCTCTAATCGCCGTCATGCCGCAGACCGCCTTTTCCAGCCCGTGGGAATCTCACAGGAAAATCCCTTCAAAGAAGCGTCTGAAATAGCTTTTTCTCGCCTCAAAATTTTACTTGAGCCATCTTATTATATTATGTTATGATAAAGTTGAGTGATCGCTTACTCGATAATTCCACGATCACCCACAGGATGTAAAAAACTTATGGCGTTAGAAAAAACCACTCTTAACGAGAAAGCCAAAGCGCTGGAAATGACCATCAGCCAGCTTGAAAAACGTTTTGGGAAAGGTTCAGTGATGAAGCTGGGGCAGATCGCTGCCTCGCAGATTGATGTTATCCCCAGCGGATCACTTTCTCTGGATATAGCACTGGGAGCGGGAGGCATACCCAAGGGAAGGATTACCGAGATCTTCGGTCCGGAATCTTCCGGGAAAACCACCCTTGCTCTCCACGTCATTGCCGAGGCTCAGAAAAGAGGGGAGGTCGCTGCTTATATTGATGTAGAGCATGCCCTTGATCCCTCTTATGCTGCAGACTGCGGTGTGAAGACAGAGGACCTTTATATCTCTCAACCCGATACCGGAGAACAAGCTCTGGAGATTACAGAAGCCCTGGTCAGAAGCGGGGCTGTGGGCGTTGTTGTTGTTGACAGTGTTGCCGCACTGGTGCCGCAGGCTGAAATAGAAGGTGAAATGGGAGATTCTCACGTTGGCCTGCAGGCTCGCCTGATGTCTCAGGCTCTGAGAAAACTGGCAGCCGCCATTGCAAAATCGAATACAGCAGTAATATTCATCAACCAGCTTCGTGAAAAGGTGGGAGTCATGTTCGGCAACCCCGAGGTTACACCCGGCGGACGAGCCCTGAAATTTTACAGCTCGGTGAGAATTGATCTGAGACGGATGGAAACAATCATGCAGGGGAACGAAGCCGTCGGCAGCCATGTTAAAGCCAAGGTGGTGAAAAACAAGGTTGCTCCACCCTTCCGCACCGCTGAATTCGATATCATGTTCGCCCACGGCATCAGCAAGGAAGGGGATATCCTTGATCTGGGAACACAGCTCGGGCTGATATCCAAATCCGGTGCTTTCTTCTCCTATGGTGAGCTCAGACTCGGTCAGGGTAGAGAGAATGCTAAAGCCTATTTAAGCCAGCATCCTGAACTCGCCAGGGAGATCGAGCAGAAGATTCGAGCCTCAGCCGCTGCTGTTCCTTCTCCAGCATCTGGTGAAAGCGCTGAGTAGTACTGCTTTTACAGTACGTAAATATTTGATAGAAATTAATATAAATAAGGCTGAGGCCTGAGTCCTCAGCCTTTTGTGTTATATATGGTAATAACAAAGGGGAAAATAACCGCCATTAAAGCCGGAAAGAATCCAGTCCTCCGGCGTTCAAACGTCTTTCTCAACGGCAGGTATGCCTTCAGTCTCGATGACAGCCTGATTGCCAGCGAATCCCTGCAAGTCGGCAGGGAGCTCACCGAGGAAGAGGTGAGAAGGTTGCTGCGGGCAGATCTTGCGCGGCGCTGCTACGATGCCGCTCTGCGCCTGATTTCACTGCGCCCGAGGAGCGAAAAGGAAATCAGGGACAGGCTGATCCGCCGTGATTTTGACCCCACCGACGTGGAAAGCACCATAACCCGCCTGAAGGAGAGCAACCTGATCAACGACGAGGAATTTGCCCGATTCTGGATAGAAAATCGGGAAACCTTCAAGCCCCGCAGTCGCCGTTTGCTCAAGCAGGAACTGAGAAGCAAAGGCGTGGATACTACCTTGATCGCCGGGATTACCGGCGAACTGGACGAGGGCGAAGCCGCCTATCGGGCAGGGATGGCAAAGGCGAGGTCTCTGCCGCACACCGATTACACGGTCTTCCGGCAGAAACTGGGAAGTTACCTGCAGAGGCGTGGATTCAGTTACAGTCTGATTAACAGCGTCGTCCGCCGCATCTGGCAGGAAACCGCGGGTGATTCCGCACGGGAAACGGCAACCACCGTTGAAGACGAATCGCCGGCATAATTGGTTATTGATCCCCGGTTTGATTAAACCATAGAAAGGGGGAAACAAATTGGATATTAACACTCTTGTACTTGGTTTTGCTATCCTTGGCGCATTTGTCATCGGCATTGTCGCCGGTGCTTTTGGCTTCCTTTTCTTCAGGGGTGCCCTGATGGGCAGAAGACAGCGCATTGCCGAAAGGAAAGCCCTGCGGATTGAAGCCGAAGCCCGCGCCAATGCCAAAACTATCCTGGATGAAGCCAAGCTGGAAGCTGAAAAAGTCAAAGCCGCCGCGGAAAACGAGTACCGCCAGCGTCGGGCGGAACTTCAGCGGCAGGAAAACCGCCTGAGCCAGAAGATAGACTCGCTCGACCGCAAACTGGAGAATCTGGAGCACCGCGACCGGGCTCTCAATGCCCGCGAGAAAGAAATCGAAGCTCTGCGCGCCAGCATCAATGAAATCCGCGAAAAACAGCTCAAAAAACTGGAGGAAATCTCACAGTTGTCCAGTGCCGATGCGCGGAAGATGCTGCTGGAAAAAATTGAAGCTGAGATGAAGGAGGAAACCGCCCGCCGAATCCGCGAATGGGAGATTACCCTCCAGCAACAGGCGAATGAAAAAGCCCAGGAGATTCTTTCCCAGGCGATCCAGCGATCTGCTTCCGAGATTGTAGCTGAAACTACCGTTTCAGTGGTGCCTATTCCCAACGACGAAATGAAGGGCAGGCTGATCGGACGTGAAGGACGCAACATCCGGGCACTGGAACAGGCTACCGGCGTGGATTTGATTATTGACGATACACCGGAAGCGGTAACCCTCTCCAGTTTTGATCCTGTGAGACGTGAGATCGCCCGTCTGGCGCTGACCCGCCTGATCATGAACGGACGCATTCATCCCGCCCGCATCGAAGAAGTGGTAGCCAAGGTGAAAGACGAGGTTGATGCGGCGATCTACAGCGCCGGTGAGCAGGCGGCGCTGCAGGTGGGAGTGCAGGGCTTAAGACCGGAACTGATCAAAATTCTCGGCAGGCTGAAATTCCGCACCAGCTACGGGCAGAATGTCCTCAATCACAGTATCGAAACCGCCTTCCTCGCCGGCATGATTGCCGGTGAACTGGGAGCCAATGTCACGCTGGCGAAAAAGGCTGGTCTGCTCCACGACATCGGGAAAGCCATCGACCGGGAGGTGGAAGGTAGTCACGCCGCAATCGGCGCGGAACTCGTCCAGCGCTGGGATAAATCTCCAGAGATCGCCCAGGCAATCGCCGAACACCACAACGAAGCGCCCACAACCAGCGTGCTGGGCTACATCGTTTCCGCCGCTGATGCCATCAGCGGGGCGAGACCCGGCGCCAGACGCGAATCGCTGGAAAACTACATCAAACGCCTGGAAACCCTGGAAAACATCGCCAATAGCTTCAAGGGCGTGGAAAAGTCCTTTGCCATTCAGGCTGGTCGTGAAATCCGCATCATGGTTAAACCTGAGGAAGTTGATGATCTGGCAGCCGTCCGTCTGGCAAGGGATATCGTCAAAAAGATCGAAGAGGGTATGGAATACCCCGGACAGATCAAGGTCACGGTCATCAGAGAAACACGGGCAGTTGATTTCGCCAAATAAACAATGAAAGGTTCAGGTCATGCATATTCTGGCAATCGGAGACGTAATCGGTAAGCCGGGCAGGACGGCGGTGCAGAAAATCCTGCCCGGTTTGAAACAACAACTAAATCTGGATCTGGTCATCGCCAATGCAGAAAACGCCGCCGGAGGCATGGGGCTTACCCTCAGCACAGCCAAGGAACTGCTGGATGCAGGGGTGGATATCCTGACCTCCGGTAATCACATCTGGGATCAGAAAGAAATCATCTCCTATCTGGACGGCAACCTTCCGATACTGCGTCCTCTCAACTATCCTCCCGGAGTGCCGGGACGGGGCTGTCTGACAAAAGAGAACATCGCTGTAATCAACCTGATCGGACGCACCTTTATCGGCAACTTCGATTGCCCGTTCAGGGCGATGGATCATATTCTTGCCGGACTGCGCAACAGCCATCCGGTTATCATCATAGATTTTCACGCTGAGGCTACTTCTGAAAAAGTGGCAATGGGACGCTACCTTGATGGACGCGTCAGTGCCGTGGTGGGCACCCATACTCACGTGGGCACAATTGACGCACGCATCCTGCCCGGAGGAACAGCCCATATTACCGATATCGGGATGACCGGTCCCCTCGAGTCCATTATCGGCGATGACATCAAAAGCGTTCTGGACCGCTTCCTCACCGCCATGCCGCACAAGCTCTCAGTAGGCACCGGTAAATGTATTTTCAATTCAGTCTTGATCGAAGTTGACGAAAAATCTGGGCGTGCTCTCAAAATCGAGCGCCTGGACCGGGAAGTAGAAACGGCATGAGCCAGGTAGATCTGCACCTGCACACCACTGCTTCCGATGGGAAATACAGTCCGGCGGAACTGGTCCGTTTAGCCAGAGCTGCCGGTCTCAGGTATATTGCCATCACCGACCACGACTCGATAGACGGCATTCGGGAAGCTCAGGAAGAGGCACAGAAACTGCCCGGGATCCTGGTCATTGGTGGAGTAGAAATTAACACGGATACTCCCGGCGGCGAAATCCACATTCTGGGATACCGGATTGAAAACGAAAACGGTGAGCTCAGGGAAACCCTTGAGAAGCTGCGCAGATCCCGCATTGAGAGGGCAGAAAAAATGGTTGCCCGTCTGAAGGAAATGGGTATTGATATTGATTACAGGCGAGTCAAGGAACTGGCGGGAGAAGGGGCGGTGGGCAGACCGCACATCGCCGA
>Ga0101944_10008082_pt1 | contig 10183 bp, 9 predicted proteins | sample DewCreD2012metaG_FD_75245 | JGI IMG/M metagenome (GOLD analysis project Ga0101944, IMG submission 75245) | Hot spring sediment bacterial and archeal communities from British Columbia, Canada, to study Microbial Dark Matter (Phase II) - Dewar... ...
GCGCCCGCCCCGGCGAAATAGGCTCACAGAACGTCGGGAAAGGATTTTCGCAGCTTCCGGAACGAGGCGAAGCCGAGAAAGAACAGCAGGACGCTAACGGCGTACAACTTCCACAGCGAGTCGAACTCCGGCGCGCGGTTTTCCAAAAAGATGCCGCGGAAGCCTCGAACCAGAATGTAAATGGGATTCTTGCCCAGCAGGGGCAGGCTCCATTTCGGCAACTGCTGTTCCGGATAACAGATGGGCGTCACAAAAAACCACAGCGTCAACAGAAAGCCCATCACCTGGCTCAAATCGCGGAGGAACACCCCCAGCGCCGACAGGAACCACGCCAGCCCTAACGTCATCAGGATTTGAGGGACGACTAATACCGGCAGCCAGAAAACGGTCCAGGGCAGCCTCTCCCGGAAAATGATGATGAATGACATGAAGAGCACGAGCGCGATGGCTTGAGTGACCAGCGCCGTCACCACCTGGGTGGCCGGGATGATCTCTACCGGAAACAGCAGCTTCTTGACAAAATTGCGGTGCTCCACGATGGCATGCGGCGCGCGGGCGAGCGCTTCGCTCACGGGCAGCCATGGCATCATGCCCGCCAGAAAATAGAGAACAAAGCCCGCCGGGGTCTGGTCGTTCAGAAAGCGGGTTTGCAACACCACGCCGAACACGAAGGCGTACGTCAACATCAACAAAAGCGGCGAAAGCACCGCCCAGAACATATCGCCCACGCTGCCGCGGTAGCGGGCGTGTATGTCCCGCCGCACCATCGACTGGATGAGACGCCGGTGCTTCCACAGCGATGCTCCCGGCGCTGCGAACAGATCGCCAATCAGACGCGGCAGCAGTTCGAACCGCAGGCGTGCCAGAGTGGTGACGCGCACCCGCCCGACGGCGGCGCCGGCGATATCGGCGGCGATGAACTTCGACCCCCGCGCGTACGCCCATCCTCCGTCTTGAAGCACGGGTGACACGTACACCCGGCGCTCGGCTGCGTCTTCAGGCAGAGGGATATCCATCCGGACTTCGCAACTCTCTCCCGGCGCCACGTCGCGCGGGAGAGGAAGCCACTCCCCTTCGGAGATGAACAGGTGCGTGGCGGGATCATAGATCTGCCATCCGGCGGAGTCGGCGCCCGCGCGCCAAGCTTTTCTGCTTCGGTTTTCCATCCGGAAGCGCAGCCGCAATACGCTCGCTTCAACCGTTGCGGAGATGTCTCGATAGTCGACGCTCATTCGCCTCCGCTATATAACCACGGCGGATAACGCCGGCGCACGCCGCCCCTCTTGCGCCCCACCGCGTAAATGCCGTCGCCGCGCAGCGCCTTGTCGAAACGGTAAGCATCCAGAAGGTGCTCCACCCAGATCAGTTCAGGTTTGGGGGCCTCCAGGAATTCTCCGGTTTCGAGGCGCTCCACTTCGAATCCGGCGTCTTCCAGCAGCTTGTAAATCTCTTTGGGCGTGTACTCGCGCGCATGGCGCGCCTCGGCGGGCTCTCCGCTTTGCGCCGGCTTCAGGTAGGCGGGGAAGAATCCGGGATGGAATCCTTCCAGGATGGCTGCGATGGCGCGCAGGGACGCTGCGTTCGGCGTGGTGAGAACGAGGCGCCCGCCGGGCTTCAGCACGCGGTTTATCTCCGACATCATGAACATCGGGTCTTCGACCAGGTGCTCGATCAGCTCGCAGCACAGCACCGTCGAGAAATGCTCGTCCGGGTACGGAAATGGGTCTCTTTCGGCGTCGAAAAGGTCGATGTCGCACGCGAAAACTTCGCCTTCCGAAGAGGTGACCGTGCGGTGGTCGGTGTGTCCCCGGCGGCCGTAATAACACCCGCGCACCTCTCCGTAGCCCAAACGCGTCTTCAGAGCCGGCGTGATTTGCAGGTAGGCGCCCATCTCCAAGATGCGATCGGAAGGGCCGCCGGCTGGGGTTATGGCCAGAGTGTGTTCCAGCCGCGTCAGGTGTCTTTCCACATAGCCCAGCGCTTCCGGCTGCGCCCAACTCCGGATGTAAGCAGGTTCAACCGCTGCGGCAGGCGCCGGTTCGGAAGGCTCCTGCGGCGCAGCCGTCCCGGGCTCCGCGGCGGCAGCCTCAGTGCGGCCCTCCGCCACGCGCTCGAGAAACTCCGCGTAAAGCCGGGCGGCGCGTTCCCAATTGCACTCGCTCGCCACCCACTCGCGAGCCCTCCTTCCGAGCGCGCGCGCCGCTTCCGGGCGCGACAGGAGCAGGTTGAGATACTCGAACAACGTGTCCTCTTCGGACGCGTCCACAGGCGCCTTGCAACAGATGTCGTCCGGAAATTCGCGGAAGGCGCCCACGTCGGACACGATCAGCGCCCGCCCCAAGCCCAACGCCCTCAGCGCGGTTCCCGAGGTCTCGCCGACGGTGGGGAAGCGCAAGTTCAGGACGGCGTCGCAAGCCGCCATGTAGCCGGTAAAGTCCTCGATGGGGGTGAAGCCCAACACTCGGACATGATCGTCGAGCCCCAGAGCCGTGATGACCTGGCGCAGCGGAAAATCGGGGTGCGGCTCGCCAACCAGAATCATCTTCGCCTCCGGCAGAACGCGAACCACCCGCCGGAAAGCGGCGAGCGCTTGTTCGATCCGCTTATAAGGCTTCAAATGGCCGAAGACCCCGGCCAGCGGCGTGCGGTGGTCCAGCCCCAGCCGCGTGCGGTACTCCATCCCGCTCGCTTCGGGAAGCCACGCACCGTGCGGGATGCGCGCTACGGGACCCGAGTATCCCCGGCGGCGGACAATCTCCTCAACGTAGCGGCTATGGACGATGACCCCCCGGGCATGCTCCAGAATGCGGCGTAGCATCGGGACCCCGTCGTAGTCCGGTCCAACCTCCAGTCTTCTTACCCGGCGCGCGAATTCGAGCGCCGGCGCGCCTCCGTCGTACTCGCATTCCGCCAGGTATGCGTCCCAATCGCCGCGGCGGATCGTGCTTTCGGCGATAAGGTGATGGAGGTTGGCTTCGTGTAGCACGACCACTCCGGGATGCTTAAGCGCCGTGCGATAAACAAACTCGTGCCAGGCGTTGTTCCCGATCTGATATAGGGAGATGTCGAAGCCGGAAGGATCGAAGGGCGCGTCCGGCGACCCGAAGGCTGTGACGTCAAGCATCCGCGACAGCGGTTCCAGCAGAGCCGCCGAGTAATCGGCGATTCCGGTTTTCGACGGCGGGAGCGGCGAGAAAAAAGCGGCGCGCATCGTCAGCGAGCGAGTTCCACCGAAAGCGTTCCCACCGCCAGCGGCAGCCGCACGAGCGCCGGCGTCCTCGCCGCGTCCCGCACAAACAAGGCTTCCAGCTTCTGGTCCGCCTTCGGTCCTTTGAAAGTCACAATGACGCGGTCGGCTTCCACCATGCCGTCGCCCGAGCGGAGCCTCTGCGCGCCTCCGGATTCCATTCGCACGGCGTAGGATGCGCCAAAAAACACGGGCTGAGGCGCCGGCAACCGCCCCTGTTTCAACTCCCGGCGGACGAAGAACAGGAAAGTAAGCGGGTCTTTGGCGCAGGCGGGGATGGAGAATTCGGACTTTCCTCCGCCTTCCAATGTTTCGCGGGTGGCGCTGCGCTTTTCCTGATCAAACGTAATCCGCTCGCGGTTCGCGCGCTTGCCGTGCTTCAAGTCCCTCTCGAATTCCACCGAGCAATAGTCGGCGGTAGCCACCGCCCGGAACTGATCCGATACCGTGAATCCGGGAACCGAGGCGTCCACTTTCAATTCAAACCGCCACCGCTCGGCGCCGTCCGGAGCCTTCACTTTCTGAGCCGTCACCACGGCTTCGCCCAGACCCAATCCGCTTGGCCAATTCACCGCGTAGGGAAGCGTCTCCTCCGCCTGCTGAGCGCAAATGTTCCCTCCGGCGCACAAGCACGCCAACCATAAGAACCGGTATTTCATGATTTCGTCACAGTGACCGTCCGCGCTGCCGCAGCGGCGGAACGCTGCCGGCTGCCGGCCACTTCATAATAGACTTCCAAAGTCTTCGCCGCCGACAACTCCCAACTGAACTGCCCGGCGCGCTGCTGCCCCAAGCGCTCCATGCGCTGCCTCAGTTCCCGGTCGAGCAGCAAGTCCCGCATAGCCTTGGCCATCTCCACGGTGGAATGGGGATCAAAGAGGATCGCCGCGCCGTCAGCCACCTCGGGCATCGCCGAGACGTTGGAACAGGCAACCGCCCGCCCACACGCCATGGCTTCAAGAATCGGGATTCCGAACCCTTCGTAAAACGACGGGAAAGCCAACATGTCGCAGCCGCCGTACACCGCCACCAAGTCTTGGTCCGCGATGAAACCGGTTAAATGCACCCGCCCGGAAACGCCGCAGCGTTCAGCTTCGCGCCGCACCGCTTCCGTGTAGCCGTTGCGCTTGCCGACCAGCACGAGGCGATGCGGCACAGCGGGCGCCATGCGCAACAGCTCGGCGAACGCCCGGACGAGTCCCACTTGGTTCTTGCGCGGCTGCAAGTCGCCCACCATAAGGATATAGGGATGTGCGACGCCGAAGCGATCCAGCACGCGGGCGCGCGCCTGCTCGTAAGGCATGGGGCGAAACTCCGAAGAAACCGCGTTCGGAACTACGACCACCTGGTCCGGTGAGGAAGGGAAATAGCGCAAGATCGCTGCGCGGGAGAACTGGCTCGGCGTGAGGATGCGGGCGGCGCGCCGCACCGTGCTCGACACCGTTTTCCGCAACTGAAGCCGCCGCGCCAAAGGGAAAAACTCCGGGCGCTCCAAGAAACTTACGTCGTGAACCGTAGCTACCAGAGGCGTCCGGCAGCCCAGCGGGGCGGTATACTGCACGTGCAGAAGGTCGGGGCGGTCCTCCCGCAACCTCAAGGGCAGGTCCCAACCCAGGCGCTTGAATGGATTGGCCGACACCTGTCTCACGCGAAATCTCTCGGGAATCCACTGCACCGCCTCAGGGGCGGCTATATAAGCGATGAACTCAGAATCCCGGTCGAGCGCGGCAAAGCGCTGCAAAAGGTTTCGTATGTAAACCTCGTTGCCCGTCAAATGCCGCCCGATGGCGTGAGCATCGACCGAAAAGCGCATACAGTTTTCTTCAGTATAAAGCGGAATGGCGGAGGCCGATGTTAAAGCCCTAATCTGCGCAGCCGTTCCCACCCAGCATCCCAGGTGAAACGCGCCCTGAGCAAGGCGCGGCCAGCCTCGCCGAATTGCCGCCGCCGCTCAGGGGATTCCAGGAGCTTGACCACTGCCGCCGCGAACCCCTGCGGTGTGTCGGCGATAGCCATGTGAAAGCCGTCGACCGCCCCTAAGCCTTCCGCTCCGAGTGAGGTGGACACAACCGGCAGTCCTGCCGCCCACATTTCAAGCACCTTCAGGCGAGTGCCGCTGCCTGAAATCAGGGGCGCGATACCCACGCTTGCTTCCGCCAACCGGCTGATCGAGTCGTCACCCAGGGGACCGATTTCGATCGACGGGTCTTTGCGAAGCGAGGCGGGCACCGCTTCCGGATGGCAGCCCAAGATGCGCCAGACCAGGCCATGACGATTGCGAAGGCGCGGCCAAACTTGAGTGTGGAACCAGCGGATCGCTTGCCGGTTGGGCAAGTATTCGAGGTTGCCCGGGAAGACCAGCGAGCGCCCGTCGTCGACACGCGGCCGCGGCTCCACCGGGGGCAAGACATTGGGGAATACGGCTATCACGGCCTGCGGGGCGATGGCCGAGGCGCGGCTGGCGTCTTCCTCCGAGGTGGTCAGAACCACATCAAAGCGGGGTAGGAGGCGTGTTTCGATGCGCCGCGACGCCCGGGCAAAGCAATGCATCGCGGCAGCCGCAATGGGATGTTCGGCGGCGGCGCATAGCCGGTGCCACTCCGACTCGATGTTGTGCAGATCCAACACCATGCGCCCGCACGCCGGGCGAAGGATCTCGCAATAAGGCGCCAGCCAAAGGTGCTCCACCACACCCAAGTCGTAGCGTCTGCCAGCCAGAAAATCTTTCAGCGGCGCCTCAAAGCCCGCGAAACGGTCTATCAACGGGGGCGCGCCGCGCAGAACTCGCGAAGCGTTGCGCCACAGGCGGGCTAGCGGGCGGCGGCTATGGTAGGGCAGCGAGATCGTCAACGTCCGCGCAGCGCCGGGACACTGCGGCGGCGGGCCGTCCGGTTGCCGGAACAGGACCGCATCCACCTCATACTGTGAGAGCAAGTAGTGAAGTACGGACGCCGAGCGGAGGGGACCGCCGCCGATGGGCGGGTGAGGGCTTTCCGGCGAGAGGAATATCGCGGCGGGCCTAGTAGTCAAAGCGGCTTTGCGCCTCCTTGTAGACCTCGTAAGTGGCTCGCGCGGTGCGCTCCCAGCTAAACTCCCGGGCGCGTTCCACCGCCCGGCGGCGCAAATCGGCCGCCCACTCCGGGGATGTGATCGCCTTGCTCATGGCTTCTGCCCAAGCCCGGACTTCGCCCGGTTCGATTAACACTGCCGCTCCTTGAGCCAGTTCCGAGATCGCGGGATCCTTGGAGGCGAGCACGGCGGCTCCGCATTGCATGGCTTCCAGGACCGGAAGGCCGAACCCCTCATATAACGAAGGATACACACAGGCCAGCGCCCGCGAGTAGAGGTCCGCCAAGCGCTCTTCTCCCACCATTCCGAGTATTTCGAGCCCCTCCTCCGGCTGGATCTTCGGACCGTCAGCCCGTTTCCGTCCGGCCAGAATCAGCCGGATAGGGTGGATCCGCCGCACCAGTCGCCAAGCCTCGATCAATGCCGGGAGGTTTTTGCGGGGTTCCAGGGTGCCTACATAGAGGAAATACCCGCCCTCCGGGGGGGCGGTCCGGTGAAGCTGCGGCGGCGCCGCCAGAGGGATGACCACCACGCGGGAGGCAGGCAGGCGGAAACGGTCCATCGCCTCCTGCCGGATAGCTCGGCTTTGGGTGATGATCATGGTGGCCAATCCAAGGCGCAACAGAAAAGGGGTGCGCCGGCGCACGCGCCCGGCTTGACCGTGCCAGGCCGGATCGCGCCATGGCGAAAGGTCGTGGAGCGTCATCACGGACGGCCGCAATGGCAGGTAAGGCACTGAAAAATCAGTGCCGTGGAAGATTTCTGCGCCTCGCCGGGCCATCTCTCTCTGGACCCCGATGAGCCACCACCGGCGCTCGATCCATGAAGCCGGGGGCTGGGGCATCACCGTGGTGTCGATTCAACAGATGTACGCGGGCCACGCCGCCCAGGTCATGGCGCTCGCGGCGCAATGCACGGCCGGCGCCTATTTCGGCAAATATGTGATTGTCGTGGATGACGACATTGATCCCACCAACATTCACCAGGTGTTGTGGGCCATGGCCACGCGCTCGCGCCCGGCGCAGTCGATCGACATCTTGCGCGAGACCTGGAGCACCTATCTGGATCCCAGTCTCAACCCGCCGGAAATCCGCCCCTGGGGCTCGAAATGTCTGATCAACGCCTGCATGGACTATCGCTTCTACAAGACCTTCTCCCGGCGGACGAAACTCGCCAAGGAAACCTATGACAAGGTTGTCGGCCGCTGGCAGGAGCTGGGCTTTTCCGGAACTCCGCCGGTGATCACCGTGTTCGAGGACGAAAAATTTCCCTCGAGCATTGACTGAAATGTGATGCAACGACTGTGGCGCGCCCCGGCTGCGATACCGCGTAAAGCGAGACGGAATACCGCTCCGCTGATCTGGAACCGCCAAGGGCAACGCCAGGCACCCTCGGCCCTCCGCGCGGGATTCAGCGCTTGATCGCATGCGCGGGAATCGCTTGCGCGGCCCCCTGCGGCGCGGCGCTTTGGTGCCGCGCCCAAGACGCAAATCAAGGTGAAGTCATCGCACGCTGGCAATCGATGCGAGCTGTATTGATCGCGGGTTGAACGTCGCGCCCCGAGCCTTTCACCGTGTTGGCTTCAGTCCCAGCGTTTTGACGATCGCTGCGACCTGGGCGCGTTGGGCGTCGATGGCCGCTTGGAATTCCTTCGCCCCGCCGCGTGCGGGGATTTGTGCCGTGGCATTGAGTTTGGCTTCGATCTCTTTGTCGTTGGAAACCGCGACGATGTCCGCGCCGATGCGCTCGCGCAATTCGGGAGAAACCGCTTTGGTGCCGAACAAACCGACGAGACCCTCCATTTCCAATGCCGGGAAACCTTCCTCCCGCGCGGTGGGAATGTCTGGGGCGCTGGGCGCACGGTCGCGGCCCAACAGCGCCAACACCTTGACGCGGCCCGCCTCTCGATGGGGGCGCACGATGGCGTAGGACGACGCATAGGCGTGAATCCGTGCCTCCCCGAGGTCATTTGCCGCCTGCACGATATCCTTGTAAGGAACCTTCGCCATTTTCAACCCGGCAGTGACGGCAAAATTATCGAACGCAAGCTCGGTGATGCCGGGGACCGCGGCGGCGTTGTATTTGTCCGGCTCTTTGCGGATCCGCTCCACAAAATCGGCCAGGTTTTTGAAATTGAGGGATGCAGGAACCGAGAAAGACAGCAGGGTGATCGAATAGCGGGCGATGGGGACGATATCGTCTGGATTATAGGGTAGTTTGGCGTAAATATGCGGGTGTACGATGAAACTGCCGCTCGGCCCCCACAAGAACGTATGATCGTCATTGGCGCTCATGACTGCCTGAATTGCGATCATGCTGTCGCCGCCGGGCCGGTTCTCGATCACCACCGGTTTACCCCAGCGCGCGGCCAGCCGGTCTAGGATCAGGCGCGCACCGATGTCGGCGCCGGCGCCGGGACCGAAGGGAATGATGAATTTGACCGGCTGCCGCGGCCAGGTTTGTGCGGCCGAGGTCGTCGCGAGCCAAACCCCGCCAGCGAACAATCCCAGCAACAACAGCAATGCGCGGGTCATCAACAGTTTCATGTTCTCGCTCCAAGCAAAATTCGTTCTATTATCAATGAGCAACGGCGAAAACACAATCTCGGAACGCGCGCTTTGCAGGGAACGCATGGCATACAGGATAAAAATGGACGGCAAAATATTGGCTTCGACCGGTGGGCTGCGATAAACGAACGGCGTTGTGATGAAGACCTTGAAGTCGGCGCCGAAGTTTTTGCCTTCTCAGTGCGTGTGCGTTCTCGGACCCATTCTGCAAACTGAACGATCAATCGCTTGCGCGCGGAGCGCGAAATCAAAGCCCGCCGGAGCTTGATGTCTCCGGCGGGCTCTTATGTCGGGGCTACGCGATTACAAAAGCCCCGTCAGTTCGGCACCACATACGCATACACACGTTCGCGTGGATACACGGCGACGCCCACGCGCTTGTTGTGGTTACCGGAAATGATGATGGGATTGCCGTTGGCGTCGAAGCCGCTGACCACTCCAACGTGGCCGCCGTTCTTGCCGCGATGCATCACCGCGATGGCGCCGACCTGCGGCCACAACAGCCGCCGTCCGTAGGTCGCGAATGAGGCTGCCGCGTCAGAGCCTGTGCCTGGATAGCCCGCGCGCTTGAGCACGAAATTCATAAAGCGCGCACACCACAGGCGCTCCCAGCCGGTGGGATTGGTGCCGATCCAGCGTTTGGCTTCCGCCACGAGCACGGGAGTGGCGTCGGCTTTGGTCGTGCGCTCATTGTGCGGCAGCGGTTCTGCCGCAGGCGCTTTTCCGCCGAAAACGAGGATCGAGACGGTTAACGCCCAAACGGCGAAACCAGACACGATGCGACGCATCGTACGCCACTCCGTACTCGATGCCGCATCTGCTCGTAGCTTAAACCATTTATCTGAAGGGAGACACTGCTGGCTGCCAGCGTGTTGCGCAAATGGTGAAATATGTTGCATGAGCAACACAGTGTTGGTTGTACTCTTGGGAGGGGTTCGCGTTTTGCGCTGTCTGACGCCCCCGGTTTGATATGACTTGCCCCTGCGATTGCAATTTTTGCCGCTAACGGAAGGGTTTGCTGAGGTAAGGCGAATTGGCCAATCCATAGCGCCATGGCCGATCGACGGCTTTTGTAATTCCGATCCGCCGGCCGGTGACGATCTCGTACTTATCCACAGGGGCCAGCAGCTCAAACGGCGGCCGGTCAAGAGGCAGCCCGTTATGACGGTCCGTGATCCCGAGGGCTTTGCAGAGACGGCCTGGTCCTGAGCACAAGAGCCTTAGGTTGTCGGTGCCGCGCCGCCGCCGCATGGCGGTCAGTCCATGCAGCGGCTCGATGGCGCGGATTAGAACGGCGCTA
>Ga0101944_10008083_pt1 | contig 10179 bp, 7 predicted proteins | sample DewCreD2012metaG_FD_75245 | JGI IMG/M metagenome (GOLD analysis project Ga0101944, IMG submission 75245) | Hot spring sediment bacterial and archeal communities from British Columbia, Canada, to study Microbial Dark Matter (Phase II) - Dewar... ...
AGCGCCACATGCAGGCGGCGGCGGATGCCGCTGCCGGCGACGACCGTGCCGCGGTGCGCCTGCACCTGGGCGAGGCCCTGGCGGTCGCGCCGGATCCGGCCACCGCCGCCGCCATCCTCGCCGACCTCATCGCCCTGGCCGAGGACGGGGCGGCGGCCGTGGCCCAGGCGCGCGGCACGGTGACGCGCTGGGAGGCGGCCAGCGGCGCCGGCGCCGAGCTGTCGCCGCTGCTGACGGTGCTGGCGCAGACCTGCCTCGCCGCCGGGGATCCGGCCGCCGCCGATGCGGCCGCCGCCCGGGCCATCGGCCTGGTCGATGGCCGCAGCGGCGCCGAGCCTGCGCTGGCGGCGGCCCTCGCCGCGCGCGTGCAGGCGTTGGCGGCGATGCAGCGCTGGGCCGATGCCATACCGCTCGGCGAGCGCCTGCTCACCGGGCTCGAACGCCACGTCGGCACCGACAATCCGCAGTATGTCGGCGTGCTGAACGGGCAGATCGCGCTGCTCGCCGGCGCCGGTCGCCTCGACGAGGCGATGGCGCTCAACGAGCGCGCCATCGCCATCGTCACGCGCGTGCGCGGCCCTGCGTCCCCTGATCTCGCCACCGCCCTGGCCAACGGCGCCGGCCTCCTCCGGCTGGCCGGGCGCGCCGAGGCGGCGGCCGAGCTGGAGCGGCGCGCCGCCGCCATCTCGCCCTAGCGGCGGGCGCGGCGTCGCCACCATGCCGCGCCATGCTCGGCCCGGTCGTGCGCGCCCTCGTCGCCGTCGCCCTGGCGGCCGGCCTGGGTCCGATCTGCGTCGACGTGCTGCAGTGGGCGGCGCGGGTGGTGCGCTGGCCGCTCCCCGACACCGCCGCGACCATCGCCGGAGCCGTCCTCGGCGTCGCCTTCGTGTGCTGGCGCCGGCCCAACTGGTTCATCCACACCTGGATCCACGAGCACGCGCACCTGCTCGCCTACGTCGTCCTGCACCTGCGCATGCCCACCGCGCTCCAGGTCACCGACGGACGGGGTGGGGCGGTCGAGCACGTCGAGACCGACCCGGTGCGCGCCGTGCTGGTGCAGATCGCGCCCTATACCGTGCCGATGCTGCTGCTGCCGGCGCTCTTCGCGCGCCACCTCCTGGTGACCGGGCCGGGGCCGTGGCGGCACGTCCTCTCCGCCGCCGTCGCGTTCCTCGTCGTCCACCACCTCCAGTCGCTGTACCACAACGTGCGCATCAACGTCTCCGGCGACCAGGCCGACCTGGTCAAGGTCGGCCGCCCGCTGTCGTTCGTGCTCATCGCCCTGGCGCAGCTGCTGCTCGCGGCCTGGACCATCCGCGCGCTGTGGCGCGGGCTGCCGAGCGGCTGGTAGGCGACGGCCTCGGCGCCTGCCGGGGCGTATGCGGCTACTGGCGGAACAGGTCGCTGCTCAGGTAGCGGTCGCCGCGGTCGCAGGCGATGAAGACGATGCAGCCGCGGTCGAGCCGCGCCGCCACCTGCAGGGCAGCCCAGCAGGCGCCCCCGGCCGAGGGGCCGGTGAACAGGCCGGCCTCGCGGGCGAGCCGCCGCGCGGTGTCCTCGGCGTCGCGCGCCGACACGTCGATCACCCGATCGACCCGGCTGCGGTCGAAGATCTTGGGCAGGTAGGCCTCAGGCCAGCGGCGGATGCCGGGGATCTGGCTGCCCTCGGCCGGCTGGCAGCCGATGATCTCGACGCCGGGGCTGCGCGCCTTGAGGGCCCGCGACACGCCCATGATCGTGCCGGTGGTGCCCATCGCGCTGACGAAATGCGTGATGCGGCCTTCGGTATCGCGCCACAGCTCCGGTCCGGTCGTCTCGTAATGGGCACGCGGATTGTCCGCGTTGGCGAACTGGTCGAGCACCTTGCCTTCGCCGCGCGCCTGCATTTCGAGCGCCAGATCGCGCGCGTATTCCATGCCGCCTTTCGCCGCGGGCGTGAGGATCAGCTCGGCGCCGTAGGCGGTCATGCTGGCGCGCCGCTCGGCCGACAGGTCGTCCGGCATGATCAAGGTCATGCGATAGCCTTTGATCGCCGCGATCATCGCCAGCGCAATGCCGGTGTTGCCGCTGGTTGGCTCGACAATGGTCTTGTCCTTGGTCAGCACGCCCGCTTTTTCGGCGTCGTCAATCATCGAAAAGCCAATGCGGTCTTTCACGCTTTTGGCCGGGTTATAAAATTCCAGTTTGGCGACCACTTCCGCCGCGGCGCCCTCGGTCACGCGGTTCAGGCGCACCAGCGGGGTGTTACCAATCAGTTCAGTGACATCCGATGCGATTTTCATATTGAATAATCCTCGATTTCAAGTTGTTGGATGAGTTTTTTCGCCGTGGCAATGCCCTGGTTCACATAACGCGGCTGGCCGTTGGCGTCAATTACAAACGTAGTTGGGACGGTGAGTACGCCCCACTCTTGCGCAATTTCTGGCTGCTGGCTGGCATCTACCTCAATCACCTGGAACCACTTGCCGTAACTGGCCTTCATGCGCTCGATGGCCGGGCGCTGGACGGTTTTACACGGCGCGCAGGTTGGGATGGTGAAGTACACAATCGCCGGCAGGCCGGACTGATAGGAGGGCAACCGGTTGACTTTACTGGAGGCCCGCTGGAGCGCGTACCGATTAAGCAGCAGGTACGCCGCCACCGCCAGGCTGGAAATGGCTGCCGCTATGAAAAGCCGCTCTAACACTTCAGCGCTCATCGCTCACCGTTCCTTTGGGGCGCATGCCGGGAAATGTTCCCGCCGGGGGCGTTTTGGAGAACCCCGGAACCCCGAAGCGGGTCAGCCAGTAGTAGACGAAGCATCCGACGCAGAACCCGCCAAAGGCGTTGAGCGCGGCCAGGGCGGCCACCATCCACACCAATCCCCAGCCCAAAGCGCTCAGCCCGCTGAACAGCGCCAGCGCGCCGCCGAGCATGAACACGCCGCCCAGTCCTTGCGCAAAGCGATGCGGCTCCGGGTTGTCGAGCAAGACGCGCGGCTTGACCAGTCCTGTTGGTTTAAGCAGGGATTGGTAAATGAACCCGAAACCGGGCCGGCCCGCCAGCGTTCCGAGCAGCATGACCGCAGCCACCAGCCCCGTCAGCCAGGGCTGATTGAAGACAAATGCGATGATGTTGAGCGCAATGATGATGACCTGGTTGATGGTCATCGCGCTGTGGTCGATTTTTTTTAGTTCATCCATCGTTGTTTCTCTCCAAATATTAGATTGAGCGATAAAGACTTAAACAAACACATCACCTGACTTATTTTGCACTGAGTTACAAAACAAAAGAACGGCGGGAAATCGCCATGTGACAGGGTTTCACATGCGGGATTCGCGCGCCGTTCCTTCGGTCAGGTGACGTGTCGTGTTTCTACGAAGGCGCGGCGGCTACGAACCCCGCGCCATACAGGAGCAAAGCAAATTGAATTTCTTCATGCTCATCATTTTACGCATTTGTTCTGTAAAGTCAAGCAAATTCGGTAGTTTTTATCAAAATATTAATAAAAATTGGCTCTACCGTTTTTAACGGGAGGAAGTAAAAATCTATCCACAGATGAGGCCGATTTCGCCGATTTTAAGAACCAAATCTGTGTAATCTGCGAAATCTGTGGACGAATCCCGCCAGAAACGGGAGAGCCTAAAAATTGCGCCGGCCCAACGTTGCAGCCATCCCGCCCGGACATGGATGCCCGGGCTATCCATCCAAAGCCGTCTGAAGACGGCTAAACGCGGCAATCTATGCCCTGACGGGCATTTTTTGATTCTGACATGGGATTTTCGATTTTCGGATTGTCGATTTTCGGATTGCCGGATAGCGATTCTGGCACGCTTTTTGATTCTGACGTTTTGAGCAGCTGATGCGCCAGGACGTTCAAGTCTAGTCTTAATGCCCTGACGGAGAGCGTTGCATAATTGGTGATTGAAAAATAGCGTGAGGTTATGTAAAGTTTTGTCACCACAACAAAAACGACATAACCACACGCTGCCTATGATTCTACCGCCATTCCTCGCATTTTTCATCATTTCTTACTGGTCAACCCTGGTCAAGTTCTTCAACGATTACCTGATCGAGAGCGCGCTTGGGCATGCCAGGCATCACCTGCTGGTCAAACTCAACAAAAAGCTGGACTTTGCGCCGCTGGAAAAGCTGGCGGGAACCTATCACCACCAAAGTGGACCTGGCGCGCCAGCCACGCACCCATCTGCAAAACTTATCCGGGCCTTCCTGGTCAAATACCTGTACAGCCTATCCCTGCGCGGCCTGGAAGAACGCCTGTACAGCGACATGATCATCCGTTGGTTTGTGGGTTACAGCCTCTTCGAGACCCCACCCGACCACACCACCCTGGAGCGTTTTGAACTCTGGCTGCGAGACCACCAGCAGAACGGCGTTTTTGATGAAGTTCTGCGTCAAATTCGCAGCGACTATCCAGATGAACACCAAATCCAAATTGGCGACACCTATGCCATGCGCGCCAAGGCCGCCCGCGAAAACCTGGGGCCATTATTGCGTCACCTGAGCCTCCATTTGCTGCAAGCAGGCCTGGACAGCCTGCCGGTTGCGATGGAAACTGCGCTGCGCGGCTTCGACTGGCCCGCCTTGTTTGTCACCTACCCGGAGAAGCCGGAGTACCAACTGGACAAAGAGCAACGCGCGGCCCAAGCACTCACCACTGCCAAAGCCGCGCAAGAATTGCATCAGCGTTGCACGCTCCTGCTCAAAGACCGGCCACAAAGCGAATTCCCGGCCCTGCGCCGCCAACTCGGCTACCTGGGCAAAGTGCTGGCCGATGAGTTTGGACAAAAAGACGATCATTTGGCGCGCCTGCCAGCCAAAGAACAGGGCAGCCTGCGCCTGGGTTCCGCCACCGACCCCGAAGCGACATACCGCGTGCATGGCCCAGACCCCGAAGACACCTGCTTGGGCTACAACGTCCAGATTGCTGTCACCAAGAGCGGATTTGTCAGCGAAACCTTCGCCGAGACTGGCGCCGTGCCAGACCAGACCGGGGTTGCCAAACTGATCAGCCAGCAGAAGGAACGCCACGGCATTTGCCCGAAAAAACTCATCTACGATCAAGCCGCCGGGTGCGGCAAGACCCGCGCTGACGCGCACAAAGCATCGGATGGGCAAACCAGGCTGGTCTCGCGCCTGCCCAACTATGCCGAGCGTTCAGACCGCTTTGGTCCTTACGCTTTCAGTCTCTCCGAAGACGGCACAACCCTGACCTGCCCGAACGGCAAAAGCAGCACGGTTGCCTACCAATCTGCTTCCGGTGACGGACGCGACTTTCGCTTCTTTGACCACCAATGTTGGGATGGTATCCTGCCCAAAGGCAAAAAAGCTCCCGATCCGGCCAAGGTCACCCGCTGCCCGCTCTGGGAGCAATGCCGCAAGGCCGAACAAGGCCCGCGCAGCATGCGCCAGGTGTTTGTTTCCGACTACCGCGAACAAGTTTTAGCCGCGCGGCAGTACAACGAAACCGAAGAATTTACCCAGGACATGAAACTACGCCCGATGGTCGAGCGCATCATCTTTGAGTTGACCCACTACAACGACGCCCGTGAATGCCGCCGCATTGGTTTGAAAAACGCCGACTGGCAGGCCCGCATGACCGCTACTGCCTACAACCTGAAACACTGGATACGCCTGTCTGATCGCCGCCATCTTGCGGCTGGGGCCTGACTCTGCCTGGTGCTTGAACTTCACCCCGTGTTTTCGTCATTTTGGACGCTGTTTTGCCGATTTTTGGCCTAAAAACCGCCCAACATGCCCCCTGCACCTTGAAATTGCGGACAAGCCGCCCGCGAAACCCAACCCGGCGCTCAAAAAAACGCCAAACTGGTTTCTTTGGTCAAGAATTTCTCGAATTCTGCAACATGCTCCTGACGGGCATTTTTTGATTCTGACAAAGGCGGTCTTGTAAAAAGTCCACGTAAGGCTTTAAGTCTTAATGCCCTGACGGGCATTTTTTGATTCTGACCCGGTCGCCAGTATCTATCGGTGCGGTGCGCGAGTTTGTCTCTTAATGCCCTGACGGGCATTTTTTGATTCTGACATGTAGTATGCGAGCAGAGATTGCGTGTGTCGTTACTCTTAATGCCCTGACGGGCATTTTTTGATTCTGACCCTGTCTTACAGTCTGCCCCCTGTTACTCGCGGGCAACGCTTAATGCCCTGACGGGCATTTTTTGATTCTGACCAACAATCAGGGACAACGACGTTAGCGCACCGACAAGCTTAATGCCCTGACGGGCATTTTTTGATTCTGACAAGGCAGGCATGGCAGATGCGGCGGCGGGCAGGGAGCTTAATGCCCTGACGGGCATTTTTTGATTCTGACCTCTCATCTCCTGCCAGTTTGAATCTGGCTAGAAAGGATGTCTTAATGCCCTGACGGGCATTTTTTGATTCTGACAGTTACGGAGTTGGTTACCCTTGTTACCGGTTTTTTCGGTCTTAATGCCCTGACGGGCATTTTTTGATTCTGACGCAAATATGTGCATTAGACAAGACCCCCCCCGGAATCGTCTTAATGCCCTGACGGGCATTTTTTGATTCTGACGTAAAGTATGTTTGTGGTAGTGAGACTCCTATTACGTCTTAATGCCCTGACGGGCATTTTTTGATTCTGACCGAGATGAAACGATGAAGCGACCACATGCAACCTATAGTCTTAATGCCCTGACGGGCATTTTTTGATTCTGACCCCCTTCTTTTCCCCGTCAAAAATGGGTTTTCTTTCTTGCATTTTGGAGGGTCAGCATGTCCATTTTTTGCCTTAACCTTCGAGAAGAGCCAATCTTTTTGCCAAAAACGAAATGAAGAACGCGCTCTGCGTACCCCCCCGCCCAAACCGGCCTTTAGTAGCCAAAAGCGGCAGGGGGGTACGCAAAAAAAGCAAAGGCTAATCTTCCTTCTTTGCTTCCATTTCCTTCTTGTGCGCTTCCACAATCGGCTGGGCCAGGTGTTGCGGCACAATGTCGTAGTGGTCGAATTCCATCGTAAAGTGGCCGCGTCCGCCGGTCAGCGAGCGCAGTTGGGTGGTGTAGCGCAACATTTCAGCCAGCGGGACATGCGCGATGATGGTGGTGTTGCCGCGCTCAGCCTCGGTGCCTTGCACGCGTCCGCGCCGGGTGTTCATATCGCCCATGATGTCGCCCATGTTCGCGTCGGGGACGGTGACGCGCACGGCCATAATCGGCTCGAACAAGACCGGCCCGGCATCTTGCACGGCCAGTTTGAAGGCCTCGCGCCCGGCGGTTTCGAAGGCCACCGGCTTGCTATCGACCGGGTGTTCTTTACCATCGTAAACGATGACTTTGACATTGCTCATGGGATAGCCGGCAAAGACACCCTGTTCCATCGCCGCGCGGATGCCTTTTTCGATGGGCGGCAGGTACGAGCGCGAAAGGTTCATGCCCACCAATTCATCGGTGAACTCGAACTCGCCCTCGCTGTAGGGTTCAATGCGCAGGTGAACTTCACCGAATTGGCCGGAGCCGCCGGTCTGCTTCTTGTGGCGGTACTGCGCCGAAGCCTTACGGGTGATGCCTTCGCGGTATGGCACTTTCGGCTCCGCCGTCACCAGGCCAACCTGGAATTTCGCCTGGGCGCGGTTGATAACCACGTCGATATGCTGGTCTCCCATGCCTTGCAAGATGGTCTGTCCGGTGGATTGCTCGTTATACCAGGAAAGAGTCATGTCTTCTTCGCACAGGCGGGTGAGGGTGGGCGAAATCTTAGCGGCATCGGCCTGGGTCTTGGGCTGGATGGCGACGCGATAGAGCGCGCGGGGGTAATTGGGGACAGGAACCGTGATAGGATGACTCTTATCGCACAGCGTATCACCGGTGACGGTCACGCTCAATTTGGTTACGCAGGCAATATCGCCGGCATGAGCCACCTTAATGGGCAGGGCTTCTTTGCCGCGCTGAACGTGCAGGCCAGCCATGCGCTCGTCGGCGCTTTTGGTCTGGTTCCACAGGTGAACGTCATTGGCAACGCTGCCCGAAAGGATTTTGAAGTAGGTCATCTTACCCACGAATGGGTCGGCGGTGGTTTTCCAGACGTACAAAGCCACTGGCCCGGCATTGCTGGCAGATAACTTTTCTTCGCCGCCTTTGCCCTCCACCACGACTTCGGGACGCTGGGCCGGGTTGGGCATCAGGTCGATGATAGCGTTCAAGAGCGGCCCAACGCCTTTCGCGTGTCCGGCGGCAGAAACAAAGACAGGAATGAAAGCCCCATTTTGCACGATGGCCTTCAGCCCTTTCAGGATTTCCTCCTGGCTGAGTTCCCCGTCTTCGAAGTATTTTTCCATCAGGGCGTCATCACCCTCGGCGGCGGCCTCCATCAGCGCGGTGCGGGCTTCCTCGGCGGCGGCTTTGTACTCTGCCGGAATTTCTTTGGCGGTTTTGCCATCGCCTTCGTAGGCTTTCATCGTCACCAGGTCGATGACGCCGTGAAACTCGAGCTTCTCGCCGAGCGGCAGCTGCACCTTAATCAGGCGCGCTCCGGCAGCCTGGGCGTATCCTTCCACCGATTGGTAGGCTTTTTCGAAGTTGGCATTTTCGCGGTCCATCTTATTGATGACCACGAAGCGCGGCAGTTTGAACTGGTCGCAGTAATTCCAGGCCAGCTCGGTGCCGACTTCCATGCCAGCCACCGAATCGACCAGGATGACTGCGCCATCGGCTACGCTCAGGGCCGAAATCATTTCGCCAATGAAGTCGGTAAAGCCGGGCGCATCCAGCACGTTGATTTTGTGGTCACGGTATTCGACAGGAAGGACGCTGGTGTACAGTGAAATTTTGCGGCGAATTTCTTCTTCATCATAGTCGGAGATGGTTGTGCCGTCGTCCGTCTTTCCCAGGCGAGTGGTAGCCCCTGTAAAATGAAGAAAAGCCTCTGCCATCATCGTCTTCCCGGCGCCGCCGTGCGCAACCAGGGCGATATTGCGGATGTACTCGGTGGTGTACTCTTTCATGGAGACTTACTCCTCGTATTAAAGATTGGAAAAAATAGCAGCGGGCTGAATTTTAAGAGAAGTCTGCCCAATTGTCAAAGCGAAGTGAACGCAATTGTACCTTTTTTCTTGCGCGTTAAGTCACGAGTTTGAACTCCGACCCGAATTTCAGGCTTTCGACATGTTTCCAGCGGCTACTCGTGCTAAAATCACAACATCGCCCATCATCATTTGTCCCTGGAATATTCTTATGGATATTTTCCGCCGCCTGTCGTTTTTCTTCTCGTACTTTCATCGTCCGCCGTGGGATAGCGGCGTGACCCCGCCAGAATTGACATCCTTTTTAGAGGACAGGCCGCCGGGTCGTGCCATTGACCTGGGCTGCGGCACCGGCACAAACGCGATTACCCTGGCTTCCTACGGCTGGCAGGTAACGGGCGTCGATTTCATCCCGGCGGCGATTCAACAGGCGCGTCACAAAGCCAGGCAGGCCGGCGTGACCGCCGATTTCGTCCTGGGGGACGTAACCCGGCTCGACCGCTTCAGCGGCCCGTATGATTTGGTGCTGGACATTGGCTGCTTCCACAGTCTATCCGAAAAAGGGAAAAAGGAATACATCCGCTAGGTGGACCGCTTGCTTGCCCCGGGCGGGTTCTGGTTCTTATACGGATTCCTGACCGAATTTTCCCCGCCGGGAATCTTTCCCTCCGACATCGACGCGATTCGCGGCCTGTTTCGCATGACTTCCTATAAAGATGGTTTCGATCACGGGAAGCGCGCTTCGGCCTATTTTGCTTTCCAGAAACCCTGACAAGATGAGAGTTCTCTTCCTGTTCCTGGACGGCGTCGGGCTGGGTCTCGACGACCCGGTACTGAATCCCTTTGCGCGCGCCAATCTGCCGAACCTGACCGGGCTGTTGGATGGGCGCAGGCTGTTGGCTGCCTCCGCGCCGTTCCAAAACAAGCGTGCCACGCTCCTGGCGTTGGATGCCTGCCTGGGAGTCCCTGGCCTGCCCCAATCGGCCACCGGGCAGGCGGTTTTGTTGACCGGGCGCAACATCCCCGCTGAGCTAGGCTACCACTATGGCCCCAAACCCGACCAGGCCACCGCCGCCACGCTCGAGGATGGCGGCCTGTTTGGCGTCCTGACCCGCGCCGGCAAGCGCGCTGCGCTCGTCAATGCCTACCCGGCGGGATATTTCCAGGGCATCCACTCCGGCAGGAGG
>Ga0101944_10008085_pt1 | contig 10177 bp, 7 predicted proteins | sample DewCreD2012metaG_FD_75245 | JGI IMG/M metagenome (GOLD analysis project Ga0101944, IMG submission 75245) | Hot spring sediment bacterial and archeal communities from British Columbia, Canada, to study Microbial Dark Matter (Phase II) - Dewar... ...
TCGGTGTAACTTATTACTTTTTAATCTTTTATAGCTATTTTAGCAACCGAATTTTATAACGCTACCATAATTTTTAGGGAAATGTTAGGAAAATAAGTGAGACTTCTGAATTATTGTTCATTTGTCAGTCTGAGCCTGTCGAAGACTGACAATTTCGAAGCAAATTACACTTCGACTTCGCTCAGTGTAACAGCTACTTTGAATTATTCAGAAGTCTCAAGTATAAAGAAAAAGGAGATAGTGAAAACAGGATAAAGAAACTAAAATATATTTTTGTCATAGATGGACATTGTATGAACAAGTTTTGGGCAACAGAAGCATCATTCAGAATGATAATGGTTGCATAATGATTTTATTCAGGCAGATGGTTTTGCGAGAGAACAGACAGTCAACACCAAACACACTAAAGTTCAAATGCTTTGCATTAGTCGAACGATCCTTCGGAGGAGTTGGATAGTAAAAGGCTCGAGAGAAAAAGTCTTAAGAATATCAATATCTGGAAGGAAGAACCAATGGTTAGAAGGATTATTTTCAAAAGTTGAGAATTTATCCCAACTTTTTCATTTTCTAATGCATAATTTGGGTTGAAGTGTAAAATTTAACCCTGCTTTTTCTCAACTTTAGATTTGTCAGATGAATTATTTTTCTTTTTATTCTTTGGTCTTGAATTACCAAATGAACCAGCAAAAATTTTCCCTCGTTTTGTTCTTTTATCGCCTTTTCCCATAATACCCTTTAATATTTAATTAAATTTTGTTAGCAAAAATAAATCAAGCCTGAACTTTAAACAAGTGGAGTTTTACGTTCTAATACTCGATGCAGTGCTTTCCAAAATAAACTTAAAACTGAGCAATAAGCTCTGATTTTAGTTCAAAAAAAAATAAATTAATTTTTAATTAAATCCCTTATAAAAATTACCTTCTTATTATTAACGAGTTTTAATTAAATGTGGCTAAAGCCTTTAATATCTCAGTTTTTATTATAACAGTTGGATAAATCCAACTGCAATGGAAATAAAACACATCTTTTCATCATCTATTGCAGTTCACTTTAGTGAACTGAGAAAATTAGAAGCTGCGGCAGGCTTTAGCCACATACATAATTTTATTTGACAGATGTGACTTGATGAAAAATATTAATAGTCAATTGAAATTAACAGAGAGCTTCGTATCTATTTAATGAATACCAAAGGAACAATGAGCGAAGTCGAAGTGTAATTTATTTTTTATTTCTCAAGATTGTAATACTTTAATTTTTAGAAATCTCATAAAGTTAACTTCTTTGTTATATGAATTAAATACGAGAATTAATTCTTATTGACCTTTCCTTAAGAACCTGGGTTCTTCTAAAGTTAACATTACAGAGATTCTATGAGAGTCAGGAAGTCTTTCAATTTCAGATTGACTGAATCTGGCAAACGAATAGTCAATATTTAACTTCGGAAGTTTTACTCCCGCTCCGATTGTAAATTGCTTTACATCGTTATATCCACCACGAACATAAACTAAATTTCTGAATGAATATTCCAATCCTGCGTGCATATCAAAACTAATAGGTCCTAAGTTAAACTGAGAAGCAAATTTTCTGTTTTCAAAACGGATATCAAAATCCAAAGCTGGCATAATATAACCACCAAGAAATTCTTTAATAATATAAGAACCACCAACTTTCAATGTAGGTGAAACAAGTTCATTTCTTCCGGTACTCCAGGCAATTAAAGTTGTAGTAGCATCCTGAAGATTTGCCCCTAAATAAAGATTTTCCATTGGTGAATAGAAAGCACCGATATCGAAGCCAATGCCAGTAGCACCTTCTTCAGCAATAGTTCTGCGAATAATTTTAGCATTAACACCCCAATAAAAATTTTCAGTATATCTTTTGGCAAATGAAAGATAAAATGCCCAGTCTTGATTTGAGAATTCAGTGATTTTAGAGTAATCTAATCTGTCATCTTTAATGTCAATAATACCATCTCCGTTTGCATCATATAAAGCTTTTCGTGTATCGTGAATACCATCAACACCAATTCTGAAAGCACTAATACCAAAGCTCATATCAGTATCATAAGGAATAGCTACAGCACCAAAGTCATAGTTAACAAGTGAACCAAATTGTTCGGCGTGCATTAAAGCAATTTGAGGATAATTCAAATTAGCCAATCCGGCTGGATTGTAATAACCGGCTGTAACGTCATTAGCAATTCCTGTAAAAGCACCGCCCATTCCAATTGCTCTGCCGCCAACACCCAAAGCCATAAATTCACCGGCATACTTTGCAATTACTGTTTGAGCGTTATTATTTATCGTTACTATCAAAGAAAATAGAACAAATAAAAATGCTTTTTTAATCATTGAAATTTCCTTATTGATAATTTTATTAGTTGGAATTTTTATAATGTATTCATTAAAATCAAGGGTAAATTTATAGTGCCAAATTGAATTTGCGAAATCTTAGAAAGATATATCTTTTTGAATGCTGTCCAAAATAAACTTAAATCTAATTAATAAACTCTTATTTTAATTCAAAATAAAAGAAACCAAATTCATTTTTAATTGAATCCCTTATATCAAGTATTACTCTCTTATTCTTTGCAGGTTTTAATTAAATTTGGCTAAAGCCCTTAATCTCTTACTATTTATAATAACCAACTGCAATTAAAAAAAACAAATCTAATAAACATTTATTGAAGTTCACTTTAGTGAACTAAAAAAAAATAAAAGTGTGTGCTGGATGTATCAACATTTTCTTAATTTGAATTGATAGAAATTATTTATCTAAATCAGAAAAATTTTTTCCATTTTCATAAGATTATTCTTTCTTTATTCACGCTGACGGGACGGGCAAGCCTGTCCCCTAGGATTAAAATTGTGGCATAAGCCATAATTGTTTTGTATAAAATTTCATTCTTCAATTTTGTTTTATTATCTCATCCCCTCAGGATTTTGATTTTTCTTGTTGTTATTTCTCTGTGGCTCTCTGTGTTTTCTCGGTGGTACTCTGTGAAAGAAAAATTACACAGAGCACAGCAGAGAGGAATTGCAAGAGAGCCACAGAGTTACATAAATAAATTTTTAGTCAACCTCGTGTGATTTTCTTTCATAAAAAACACAATCGGGTTGGGCAAGCCCGTCCTCTACAATTAAAATTGTGGCGTTAGACCATAAATCCTCGTTGGGAAAAAATCGAAAATAAAATCAAGTCCTGTAGATTCTGGTCGAAGAGGAAAGAAGATTACACATAAAATTTTTTCATTGGCTATGCCCTTTTATGTTTTTGAAAATCGCTCAACTTAGGTGTTAAGAATTGAAATCATCTTATCGTGTATCAAGCCATTAGAAGCAAGAATAGTTTTATTATGAATATTGATCTTGTTATTATTAAAATCTGTAACTATTCCACCGGCTTCTTCAACTAATAATTTACCTGCACAAATATCCCAAGGATTTAAATGAACTTCCCAGAAACCATCAAATACTCCTTCGGCAACATAACAAAAATCAATAGCCGCAGAACCTAATCTTCTTACAGCTCTTGATACTTTAGTTAAAGCAATAAACTTTTCAAAAGCATTTTCCGGATTCTGATTTATATTATATGGAAACCCTGTTACCAAAAAACTTTCTTCAATTTTATCATTTTTGCTGACAGATAATTTAATGTTATCTCTGAATGCACCACTTCCTTTTTCTGCGTAGTAAAGTTTGTCTCTCATTATATCATAAATTACTCCCATTATAATCTCCTCTTTGAACTGCAGTCCAATTGAAACAGAGAAAATTGGAAGACCGTGAGCAAAATTTGAGGTGCCATCAAGAGGGTCAATTACCCAAAGATAATCAGAATTGATGCTTTGAGAACCACTTTCTTCTGCAAGAATTCCGTGAGATGGATATTTTTTCTTTATGAAATCAATAATTGTTTCTTCAGATTCTTTGTCTGCTTGAGTAACCAGATTTCGGACATCTGATTTAAATTCCACTGAAAAATTTTTACCGAAATAATTGCGAATTACATCCCCTGCTAATTTTGCAATATACTTTATATCTTCAATCATAATTTAAAACTTAAATAGTGTTTGATTTTAATCGTTTCAAAATTAAGTAATCGTTCATAAATAAAAGTTTAATAAAGAATTAAATTTTTAATTTAGTTGTAAAATTTCCTGACCTTCTAATGAATAAGGGGTAAATCATCCTAAAAGCAACCATATTTTTCATTCCTTGATAGCTCGCAGCAAATTGGATATATTAGAGAATAAAAAAAGTATTATTGAGAGAATAAAAAAATGACAGAAATGGAAGTAAAAATTCAAACTCATTCTGATAATATAATTGATGATTTGCCAGATATTTTACCAGTATTACCTCTTAGGGACATAGTAATTTTTCCTTATATGATTTTTCCAGTTTTAGTGGGAAGAGAACAATCAATCAAAGCTGCCAACTTTGCAGTTGAGTCAACAAAATATATTTTTCTTGCTACTCAGATTAAATCTCATATTGAAGATCCACAGCCATCTGATATATATGTAGATGGAACAATAGCCAAAATCGTTCAAATATTAAAATTACCAAATGGCTTAATGAAAATTCTGGTTGATGGATTAATACAAGGAAGGATAATCGGTTATACAAATAGAAAAGAATTTTTTGAAGCCAAAGTAGAACCCGTTATTCCTGAAATTCAGAATGACTCTGAAATGAGTGCATTACTTAGGCAAATGTCCCAAATGTTCAAAGATTATGTTAAAATCAGCAGGCACGTTCCAAATGATACTATTGCTGCTTTCGACAATATTGAAGAGCCGGATCGTAAACTATTTTATGCTGCTGCAAATATTATTCAACCGATTGAGGTAAAACAATCTCTTCTCCAGAAAAAAAATGTGAAAGAACAATATTATGAACTGATTAAAATTCTTAACACAGAAATAAGCATACTCAAAATTGAAAAGGAAATAGATACAAAAGTTCAGGAAAATATAGCTCGTTCTCAGAGAAAGTTTATTATTCAGGAACAGATTAAAATTCTTCAGGACGAATTAGGAGAAGATGAAGAAACCAATCCTGAATTTGCCAAAATGCGTGATTCTATTCTAAAGTCTAAAATGCCCAAAGATGTTGAAGAAAAAGCTTTAGAGGAATTAAACAAATTAAAGAAGACACCTCCAATGTCTCCTGAATCAACGGTGATTAGAAATTATCTTGAATGGTTAATTTCTTTACCTTGGACAAAAAAAACAAAAGATAATTTAAAGATTAACCACGTTCAGAAAATATTGGATGAAGATCATTTTGGCTTGGAAAAACCTAAAAGCAGAATTGTTGAGCACATCGCCGTTTTGAATTTAGTTAAACAGATGAAAGGTCAAATTCTTTGTCTTGTTGGACCTCCGGGAGTAGGTAAAACTTCTTTAGCCAAATCTATTGCAAGAGCATTAGGAAGAAAATTCGTTAGAATTAGTCTGGGCGGTGTAAGAGATGAGGCAGAAATTCGTGGTCATAGAAAAACTTACATCGGTTCTCTGCCAGGGAAAATAATTCAATCAATGAAGAGAGCAGGAACTATAAATCCGGTCATTCTTCTTGATGAAATTGATAAAATGAGTATGGACTTCAGAGGCGACCCATCATCAGCAATGCTCGAAGTTTTAGACCCCGAACAAAACAATTCATTCAATGATCATTATTTAGAAGTTGATTATGACTTAAGTAATGTACTATTTATAACTACTGCAAATGTTCGTTATAATATTCCCTTGCCTCTTCAAGACAGAATGGAAATCATTGAGTTACCCGGCTATCTTGAAACAGATAAACTTGAAATCGCAAAAAGACATATAATACCAAAACAATTAGCTGCTCACGGACTAAGTAAAAATGAAGTTAACTTTTCTGACGATGCAATACTGAAAATAATAAGGGAATATACCCGCGAATCAGGTGTTAGAAATCTTGAGAGAGAAATTGCAACTATTTGCAGAAAAATTGCAAAAGAAATTGTTCTTAAAAAACAATCAAACGGTCATTCTGTTGTAAAAAGGCAAAAGTTTATCGTTAAAGCAGATAAAATTGAAGATTATCTCAAGATTCCAAAATTCCGCTCGTTGAAACATCAAAAGATTAATAAAATTGGAAGTGTAACGGGATTGGCTTGGACAAGTACCGGAGGAGAGATATTGAGTGTAGAAGCTTCAATAATGAATGGACCCGGCAAACTAACTTTAACCGGTCAACTTGGAAATGTAATGAAAGAATCAGCCCACGCATCTTTAAGCTATATTCGCTCGCACGCAAAGGAGTTAAATCTAAATCCGGATTTCTTTAAAGGAAAAGAAATCCACGTGCATTTACCGGAAGGAGCTATTCCAAAAGATGGACCCTCTGCAGGAATTGCTATAACAATGTCAATTCTCTCTGCAGTTGCAAATATCCCCGCTCTAAGTAACGTCGCTATGACCGGAGAAATTACTTTGACTGGCGATGTTCTTGCAATTGGCGGCTTAACAGAAAAGCTTTTGGCAGCTAAAAGAAATGAAATCGAAACAGTTTTGATTCCTAAAGAAAATGAAATTGATTTAAAAGAAATACCCGATGAGGTTAAGTCAAATCTCAATATTGTTCTTATTTCGAGAATTGAAGAAGCAATAAAGTATGTTTTTCCTAACTATAAAAAGCAAGTAAAATTTAAAGACTCAGATGCAAGAAAAATTTCAGGTAAAAAATAATCTGTCAAAAGAGAATAAATATTTACTCTTAATTGAACAATTAAAGAATTTACTTAGTGCAGATGATAAATTGATAAGTAATCTTGCTAATCTAAGTGCGGCAATTATGCAAACTTTTCAAAACTTAAATTGGGTAGGTTTTTATATCAAAGAAAATAATCATCTTTATTTAGGACCGTTTCAAGGAAAAGTGGCTTGCACCAAAATAGAAATTGGTAAAGGAGTCTGCGGAACTTCGGCCGCTAAAAAAGAAACTATCATAGTCCCAAACGTTTATGAATTTCCCGGACATATTTTTTGTGACTCGGATTCCAAATCTGAAATTGTTATCCCAATTATTATTGATGATTCTGTCTTTGGTGTTTTGGACATTGATTCGCCAGAATTCAATCAATTTGATGAAACAGATAAAAAATATTTGGAAGAAATAATTGAACATCTAAAAACATTAATTACAAAATATGAGTTATTTAGTAACAGCGAGAAAATGGCGTCCGCAAAAATTTAGTGAAATTGTTGGACAAGAACACATTACTACTACATTAAAGAACGCTCTGAAATCTAATCGTTTAGCTCACGCTTATATCTTTACTGGTTCCAGAGGTGTGGGGAAAACTACTACCGCAAGAATACTTGCAAAGGCGATCAACTGTCTTAACCCAGTTGACTATGAACCTTGTAATCAATGCGAAATATGCAAATCTATTAATGAATTTCAATCTTTAGACATAATTGAAATTGATGGTGCGTCAAACAGAGGAATTGATGATATAAGAAATTTACGTGAATCTGTTAGATATGCCCCGACTTTGGGTAAATATAAAGTCTATATCATTGATGAAGTTCATATGTTAACAACCGAATCATTTAACGCCTTCTTAAAAACCCTTGAAGAACCTCCTTCTCATACAATTTTCATTTTCGCTACTACAGATATTCATAAAGTACCACTGACAATAATTTCAAGATGTCAGAGATTTGATTTCAAGAGAATAAACCTGAACATTATTAAGGAACAGTTAAAAAAAATCGCCGAAGCTGAAAATATCAGAATTAACGATAAGGCTTTGACAATAATTGCAAAAAAATCCGACGGAGCAATGAGGGATGCTCAAAGTTTCTTTGATCAAGTAATTGCTTTTTGCGGAGAAGATGTTGAGGCAGATACAGTTGCTAAAATTTTGAATATTATTGATCAGGAAATCTATTTCAGAATATCTGATGCTATAATTGAAAAAGACTTTAAATCTGCCTTTGACATCATTGAACTAATTCATAATAATGGTTGGGACTACTCAGATTTTATTGAAGGACTTATCGAACATTTTAGGAATATACTTTCAGTACTTATAACGGAAAAATCAGATTTACTTGAAACAGCAGAAATTTATGTAGCAAAATATTTAAATTATCTAAACAAATTTACCAAGAGCGATATTTTAAGAATTCTTAATTTTTTGATCAGAAACCAATCTGAGCTTAAGTTTTCAAATAATAAAAAAATTAAAGTTGAAATCATTCTTTCACATTTAATTGGATTACAAAATTCATCAACAATTTCTGAAATTATAAATGAGATACAGAATCAATCGGAGAATAATTCTTTAGAAAAAAAAAAGCAGATAAATTCCGATAAAAAAAATTCTGATTCTTATATAAAACAAAAAACAGAAAATTTCACAAAATCAGCTAAAGAAGATTCTCTTCAAGAAAACATAAAAACCAAAGAATTTAATTTTGAAAATAGCTGGCAAACTTTTGTTGAGGAGGTTACAAAAGAAAAAGCTCTTGTTTTAGGTTCGTTAGTGAAATCTCTTGAGCCCGTAAAATTTGAGAATAACACAATTTTACTTAAAGATATAGATAATGAATCAAAACATATTCTTGAAATAAATAATGATTTTATTGAAAAAAAATTGAATTCCGTATATGGGAGAAAAATAAAATTAGAATTCCTCAATTCTATTAAAAAACAGCCAGTATTTAATACCCCTTCAGATAATCAAAACTATTCAAATCCAATCGAAAAAATCATAATTGAGGAGCTTGGAGGTAAAAAAATCCTATAAATCCTTATTTTTTCTCAACTTAAAATTTTATTCAGAGCTTTAAAATATCTATATTTGTATTCTATGATGGATAAACTAATTATCGCAATTGACGGTCCCGCAAGTTCGGGCAAAAGTACTACTGCTAAATTGTTAGCGGATAAACTGGGTTATTTATATATTGATACCGGTGCGATGTATAGAGCAATTACTCTTATGGCTATCCGTCATAAAATCTTAAATGATTCAGATGAAATTATAAACTTAGCAAAAAAAATTGATATACAGTTAAAATTTGAAAATGGTAAAACCTCTGTTTTTGTTGATGGAATTGATGTAAGTGAAGAAATTCGATCAATGGAAGTAAGCAATCACGTCAGTCCGGTAAGTAAAATTGAAGACGTTAGAAAAATTATGGTAGAAAAACAGAGATTGATGGGTAAAAATGGTGGAGTTGTTATGGAAGGTCGGGATATTACAACAGTAGTATTTCCAGAAGCAGATTTAAAGATTTTCCTAACAGCCACAATTGAAGAAAGAGCAAAAAGAAGGGTTAAAGAATATATCTCAAAAGGAATTGATATAGACTATCAGCAGGTTGTTGAAAATATTAAAGAAAGAGATAGAATAGATTCAAGTCGTGAAGTTAGCCCATTAAAGAAAAGCGAAGATGCTATCGAAATTGATACATCAGAATTGACTATTGATGAACAAGTGAATCTGATTTTAGAAAAAGTAGATGAATTATTAGCAAATAGAAATTAAGTTTTTAGCCGGCAATTAAATAATGTTAAACTAATCACTGTTTTTTATAATTATCCCGGCTTGATTATAAAAAACAGAAAAAATATAGGAGGATTAATGTCCGAAAATAATGAAACGACTTTTAGCTCAGTGACTCCCGATGAAATTGAAAAAGCAAAAGTAAAATATCAACACGATCAATATTCCGATGAAGAATTCGCTTCTTTGGCAAAACTTTATTCCGAATCTTTCAGAGATGTTAAAGAAGGTGAACTCGTTAAGGGGAAAATTGTTAGAATTCAGGATGACAATGTAATTGTTGACATTGGATTCAAATCTGAAGGTGTGATACCCAGAAGTGAATTTTTACCTGATGAAGAACTCAAAGTCGGTCAGACTGTAGAAGTAGTCTTACAGAGCGTTGAAGATAGTGATGGAAATCTGATTTTAAGTAAACAAAGAGCAGATTTCCTAAGAGTTTGGGAAAAGGTAATTAACGCTTATAAGACCGGTGAAATTCTAAGAGGAAAAATTGTTAAAAGAATTAAAGGAGGAATGGTTGTTGACTTAATGGGATTAGAATCATTTCTTCCAGGTTCTCAAATAGACGTAAAACCTATTAGAGATTTCGATGCTTTTGTTGGTCAGGAAATGGATT
>Ga0101944_10008086_pt1 | contig 10177 bp, 9 predicted proteins | sample DewCreD2012metaG_FD_75245 | JGI IMG/M metagenome (GOLD analysis project Ga0101944, IMG submission 75245) | Hot spring sediment bacterial and archeal communities from British Columbia, Canada, to study Microbial Dark Matter (Phase II) - Dewar... ...
CCTTGTGGGAGCGGGCTTCCGCCCGCGACTGTCTCGGAAAAGCCGGTGGGCCGAGCGTCCTCGCGAGGCGGGGCGTGACACTCCGCTCGCGGGGACGCTCGCGCCACCGGTTGTGGCACCGGTCACGCCCAAAAGGGCGCTCCCAGAACAGCAGCTTCGGTTTTCTCGGAAACGCCGGTGGGCCGAGCGTCCGCGCGAGGCGGGGCGTGACACTCCGCTCGCGAAGACGCTCGCGCCACCGGTTGTGGCACCGGTCACGCCCGCAAGGGCGCTCCCAGAACAGCGGTTTTGGTTTTGTCAGGCGCACTCATGCAGTACCCCTTGAGGGGCCTGTGGCGCGGGAGATGGTGTGAGCGAGAAGCAACTCAAACTCCCGCTCCTCCGTGGCCGCGTCGCGCGGGTAGCCGCCGATGGCCGCAAGCACCGGATGGTTCCCGCCGCGGTCGTACCAGTAATGGCTGTTGCTGATGTCGCCTTCGCGGCGGTGCATGATGCCGTGCCAGTAGCTGCCGGTGGGCGTGGCGATTTGCTGGGCGATTTTGTGACAGGCGTCGAGATGACCGTGTTTCAGGTACAGCGCCGCTTTGACCAGCCGCGCGTCGTCGAGCGAAACCACCGGGTCGGGCGCGAGCAGTTCTTCCGGGGTGACGCGGTCGAGTTCGTCCTTCGTGGCGGTGGCCAGCAGCCGGGTGAGGGTCGGGTTCATGGGGGGAAGCTTTTGCTCACTCAGGGGCCGGTTTGCAATCCCAACTCTTTGCGGCGTTTCAAGAGGGTGGCGCGGTTCATTTGGAGTTCGCGGGCGAGGACGCTGGGTTTGTGGTCGAAGTGGCGGAGGAGTTGTTTGAGCAAACAGGTTTCGATGGCGGCCTGGATTTCATCGTAGGTGGCGCGGGCGGCCAGTTGTTGCTGGAGCCACGGCGCGAGGGCTTGTTCCAGCGCGCCCGCCGTGGGAGGCCGGTGATGGCGGATGGTTCGCGGCAGGTGGTGGGGCAGAATGTGTGATCCGTTGGCCACGGCGACGGCATGATCCAGCGCGTTGCGCAGCTCGCGGAGGTTACCGGGCCAGTGGTATTGTTGGAGCAGCAACAGCGTCTCGGGCGCCAGGTGGAGTTGCCGGGTGGGGGCCAGTCGGCGGAGCAGGAATGCGCTCAGTGCCGGCAGGTCTTCGAGCCGGTGCTGAAGCGGCGGCATTTCGATGTCGAGCACGTGCAAGCGGTAGTAGAGGTCTTCGCGAAACCGGCCGGCGGCGACAGCGGCGCGCAGGTCATGGTGGGTGGCGGTGATCAGGCGCAAATCCACCCGGCGATCTTCGCGGCCGCCGAGTCGGGCGAAGGTTTTCTCTTCGACGAATCGCAGCAGCTTCGTTTGCACCGCCGGGGGGATGTCGCCGATTTCGTCGAGGAAGAGCGTGCCACCGGCGGCGCGTTCGATGTGACCGATACGGGCCGTCAGCGCCCCGGTAAAGGCGCCTTTTTCGTGGCCGAAGAGTTCACTTTCCAACAACTGCTCCGGCAACGCCGCGCACTGCAGCGTGACGAAGGGCGCGTGGCGGCGGTGGCTGTGTTGGTGAATCACGCGGGCGGCCAGTGATTTGCCGGTGCCGGTCGGGCCGCGAATCAACACCGACGCGTCGCTGGCGCAGGCGGTGGCGATGGCGACGAACACGGGTTGCATCGCCGGCGCACCGCCAATCAACAGGTCGCCATCCTCACCCTCCTCCAGCGGGGCGGATCCGGCCGGCGCGGGACGGGTGAGCAGTTGGCGGACGGTGGCGAGCAACTGGTCGAGGTCGAGTGGTTTGACGAGGTAGTCGGCGGCGCCGCGTTGTTTGGCGGCGATGGCGTTGGCGAGGTTGCCGTGGGCGGTGACGACGAGCGCGGGCGCATGGAGTTCATCCAGCAACTCCAGGCCGTTGATGTCCGGCAAACCGATGTCGAGGATGACGAGATCGAAGGATTGCGCCGCCAGTTCGTCCCGGGCGCGGGCGCCGGAATAACAGGTGACCGCGTGCGCGCCGAGCCGGCCCACGGCGCTGGCCAGCGCCGCGGCCAGGGCGTGTTCGTCTTCGATGATCAGGATGCGAGGGGCAGGGTCAGGCATACGATGGCTCCGCCGGTGGGCTGATTGCCGAGCGTGAGGGTGCCGCCGTGGGCGTGGACGATTTCGCGGGCGACGTTGAGGCCAACGCCGAGGCCGCCTTCGCGTTCGGTGTAAAACAATTCGGTCGCGCGGACCAGCGCGGCGGGTGAGAAACCGGGACCCGTATCGGCAAACCGCAGCGTGTTGCCGTCGCCGCGGATGGTGAGCGTGCCGCCGTTGGGCATGGCTTGGATGGCGTTGCGCACGATGTTGCCAATGGCTTGAGCGAGGCGGCGTCGGTCCGCGGCGAGTTTCATCGTGGCCGGGACTTCGGTGTGGATGCACACCCGGGCGTGGTGGGCCAGCGCGTCGTAGCTGCGGATGACCTCCGCGACGAGGTCGGCCGCCACCACCGGCACGAGCCGCGGTGGCGCGGGCCGGGTCAGGAAGAGCCACTGGTTGACGAGGTTCTCGAGGCGGTTGGTCTCGTCGCGGATCAAATCGAAGGCGCTGGCGTCGCCGAGTTGGGCGTGCAGGCGGATGGCGGCGACGGGATTTTGGATTTCGTGGGCGAGCTGGGTGGCCATCGTGCCGAGCAGGGCGAGCCGTTCGGCTCGGAGCAGCCGGCGGGTAACAACCCAGGCGAGCGCGAGCGAGGCGAGCCAGAAGCCGCCAAGGACGATCCAGGTGTCGGCGCGCCCCAGGATGGCGGCGTGCGGGGTGAGGGGTCGGGTGAGGACGAGTCGGGTGGTTTCGTTGAGGGGCGCGGTGGCTAGTTGGTGATGTGCCGGTGGGGTTGGGAGTGGCTGGGTATGCGGTTGGAATTGAACGGGGAATCCGAGCACCCGGCTGAGGTAGTCGGCAAATCGGTCGGTGGTCGGGATGTGCGTCTCGCGCAGGAACGCGGCGTTTTCCCGGGCGAGAGTTTGGAGCAGTTCGAGTTCGTGTCGGCGGGCCGTGACGCTGAGCAACACGCAGAGCGCGAGCGAGCCGGTAATGATATAGAGGAGAAACGGGAGGGCGACTCGAACCCAAGTACGGATGTTATCGCGTCGCGACATCGGCTGTTATTTATACAGTTTCGCGGCGGCATTGGCTAAAACATAAACACCATCACTCGGTCCGTGATACGTAACGGCTTGATGATCAAGGTATCAGCCAGATGGTACGCGTCTTGTTAAAAAAATCTGCATGCGGAGTGGATGGCTGGTTTTTTCTGTTCTGATGCTGGGGATGGAGGCGCGGGCAGAGACACAATCGGTGACGCGGCTGCCGGAGGTTGTGGTGACGCCGACGCGGTCGGCGGAGCATTCGTTTGATCTGCCGTTCACGTTGAACTCGCTGGACGCCGTGCAACTGGCCGAGGAGCGGCAGGTGCGGACGGTGCCGGAGGCGTTGAAGGAGACGCCGGCGGTGATGGTGCAAAAAACGGCGCACGGACAGGGGTCGCCGTTCATTCGGGGGTTCACGGGATTTCGGACGTTGTTTCTGATTGACGGAATCCGGCTAAACAACTCGACGTTTCGTGATGGGCCGAATCAGTACTGGAACACGGTGGACCCCGCAAGCATCGAGCGGCTCGAATTGGTAAAGGGACCGGGGTCGGTGTTGTACGGCAGCGACGCGATTGGCGGCACGGTCAACGCATTGACGATCGCCGCGCCCGATCATCCGACCGCCGGGGCGCGCTACCGATTCGCCAGCGCGGAAGATTCGCATACCGGGCGGCTCGACGGCGGAACCGCGGCCGGGCCGGTACGTCTCGGCGGCGGGGTGACGGTAAAATCCTACGGCGACCTGCACGCCGGTGCACCGTCGAAGCGCCTGCCGCGGACCGGCTACGACGAGTGGGATGCGGATGCGAAGGTGGAGTACCATTTGGATGAGGATCGTCGGTGGGTGGCGGCGTTCCAGCATGTGGATCAGGATGATGCTTGGCGGACGCATCGGACGATTTACGCAAAGAGTTTCCACGGCACAACGATTGGCTCGGACCGGCTGCACGTCTTCGATCAGAATCGCGATCTGGGATACGTGCAGTTCCAGGCCGATGATCTGGCCGGCGCGGTGGAGTCGGTGAAGCTTAGCGCGTCGTATCAGTTTCAAGGCGAAGATCTGACGCGGGTGCGCAACAACGGTGTCCGGGAGGAAGCAGCGATGGATGTGCACACGCTGGGCTTGTCGGCGCAACTGACTTCGCCCGGTCCGGTGGGGACGTTGACCTACGGCGCGGAGTATTACCGGGATTGGGTGGACTCTAGTCAGATCACCATCGCCACCAACGGAACAGTGACCCGGGCGATTCAGGGGCCGGTGGGTGACGACGCGAGTTATGATCTGGTCGGCGTGTATGTGCAGGACCAGATTCCGCTGGGCGAGCGGGTGGATTTGATCTTGGGCGGGCGGTACACGTATGCGCGGGCGGAGGCCGACCGGGTGCGCGATCCCGTCACGGGATTGCCGACGTCCGTCGAAGAGGACTGGCACAGTGCGGTCGGCAGCGCGCGGATGTTGTGGCGGATGGACGCCGCGGATCACGGGCACTGGTTTGCCGGGGTGTCGCAGGGTTTTCGCGCGCCGAACCTTTCCGACCTGACCCGGCTCGACATCGCACGGAGCGGTGAAATCGAGACGGCGGCGCCGGGACTGACACCGGAAGAGTTTGTCTCGGTCGAAAGCGGCGTCAAAACGCAGTGGGAGACGGTGTCGGCGGAGGTGGCGTATTTTCACACATTCATCCAGGACATGATTGTTCGCCAGCCAACCGGCAATATCGTGAACGGCGCGAATGAAGTGACAAAACGCAATTCCGGATCGGGGTTTGTGCACGGGGTCGAGTGCCGCGGCCACTGGCAGTTTCATCCGCAGTGGTCGGCGTTTGGTTGGGTGACGTGGATGGAAGGGGAAGTGGACGGGTTTCCCACCTCGGCGCCGGTGGCGCAACGGGAACCGCTCAGTCGCGTCATGCCGCTGACGGGTCAGTTGGGCTTGCGGTGGCAGCGACCCGACCGGCGGCTTTGGATGGAGAGCGTGGTCGTGATGGCGGAGAAACAGGACAAACTCTCGGCGGATGACCGCCGCGATACGCAACGGATCCCGCCCGGCGGTACGCCCGGTTACGCGGTGTGGACGGTGCGCGCCGGTTGGCAGCTGGCCCCGCAGGTGACGCTGACCGCCGCCGTGGAAAACATTCTGGACAAGGACTACCGGGTGCATGGCTCGGGGCTGAACGAACCGGGGCGGAACGTCGTGATTTCCGCCGCGGCCCAATTCTGAGCGTCGCGGCCCTTGCGGGAGCAAGCCATTTCACCTAGCATGATGACTATGAAGACATTGTTGATCCTGTTGCTGGCGAGCGCCACGGCGCTCGGATCCTCGTTACCGAGCCAATCGGATGAGTCGCTTTTGAAGGAAGTCGCCCGCGCACAGGAACGCGGGTTTGCGTGGCTGCTTTCCAAGCAAATGGAAAACGGGTCGTGGAACATGCACCCGGCCATTACCGGCTTGGCGTTGACGGCCTTGTACCGCTCGCATGCGGAGCTGACGCTGGAGCAGAAAACGGCGGCGGAGCGGGCGGAGAAGTTCATCCTCAGTTGCGTCAAGCCAACCGGGGCGATCTACGGCGGCGGCGAGACGGACAAGTATCCAAATTATTCCACCGCGATCTGCACGATGGCGTTGCTAGCCACCGGCAAGGCGGAATATCTGCCGGTCATCCGCAAGGCGCGCGAGTTCCTGCTCGGCTCACAGTTGGATGAAACCGAGGATGTTTCGCCCGACAACCCGAGCTACGGCGGCATCGGCTACGGTCGGCGCGAACGGCCGGACCTGTCGAACATGGCGTGGGCGCTGGAGGCGATCAAGTTGACCGATTCGCTCGATTCGATGGCCGGCCAATCCCCGCATGCAGGCGGGAAATTGCACTGGCAGAAAGCGATTCAATTTCTCCAACGCTGCCAGAACCTGCCCGGCCACAACGACCAGCCGTGGGCGAAAAACGTCAAAGAAGACGATCATGGCGGCTTCATCTACATGCCGGGCGATCCCGCCAAAGGCATTCCGCCGCTGAGTTTCGCGGATGACGATTCGACGGAGGGACCGAAACCGTTGCGCAGTTACGCCAGCATGAGCTACGCGGGGCTGAAGAGCTACATCTACGCCGACCTGAAAAAAGACGACCCGCGGGTCACCGCGGCGGTGCAGTGGCTGGCGCGGCATTTCTCACTGGAGGAAAATCCCGGCATGGGCCAGGCGGGTCTGTTCTACTACTATCACATGCTCGCCAAGGCGCTAACGGCCTTCGGCGTGGACACTTTTCCCGGTGACAACGACTGGCGGTACGGGTTGCTGAAAAGATTCGTCTCGCTCCAGAAACACGAGGGCTACTGGCAGAACGACAACAATCGCTGGTGGGAAAACGATCCGGTGCTGACGACCTGCTACAGCCTGCTCACCCTCGAAGTGATCCAAAAACGCCGGTACCCATGACGCGGCGCGGCCGATGATCGCCTACCTGCACGGTCAACTGGCGGAATCCACACCCACCCATGTCGTGGTGGATTGCGGCGGCGTGGGCTACGCCGTCACCATCCCCGTTTCGAGCTACGACAAACTGCCGGCCGTCGGCCATCCGGTCAAACTCCTCACCTACCACCACGTCAACGCGCAGGACGGCACGCAGCAACTCTACGGTTTTGCCACCGTTGCCGAACGCGAGATGTTTCTGCTGCTGATCAGCATCACCGGCATCGGCCCCAAACTCGGTTGCAACATTCTCTCCGCCGCCTCCGTGACCGGCCTGCGCCAGGCCATCGCGGCCGGTGACACCAAGACACTCTCCGCGCTGCGCGGCATCGGCAAGAAAACCGCCGAACGGCTCGTGGTGGAATTGAAGGACAAAATCGGCGGTCCCACCGGCCCGGTGCCGGTCACGCCCGCGGACGCGCGGCTTACCGACGCCGCCCTCGCGCTCGAATCGCTCGGCTTCAAATCCGCCGACGCCCGGCGCGCCGTCCAGCAAGCTGCCGCCAAACTGGGCGCGGGCGCCACGGTCGAGGAACTGGTTCGCGCCGCGCTGTAACCTTTCCGCGCGCCGCCGCGTCTGGCGTAGTGAAAGGAACAACCATATGAAACTCATCCTCCTGTCCGCCGTCCTGCTCGTCACCGCCACCGCCCACGCCGCCGAACGGCAGCGCAGCGGCACGTACCAGACCAGTCGCGGCCGCAGCGGCACGTGGCAGCAAAACGTCGAGCGCAACCACGGCTACCTCAAACGCGATTTCCAGTGGACCAACCAGGACGGGGGCACCGGCACCCGCACCGTCGAGAAACACTGGGATCGCGAGACCAAAACCGGCGACCGCACGGCCACGACCACGCTGCCGAATGGCAAGACCTTCACGACCAGCGGCACGATCACGGTGACCAACAGCCGGTAGTTCGTTGGCGGGGGAGCGCCCGCCGGGGCGCTCCCCAAAATAAACGTTGCGACGGCGCGCGCCCCCGGCGCATCCTGCTCTCATGCCGCAACTGCTTGTCATCGGCTTGCGTTTGGGGGGCGGGCTGACCGCGACGTGGCTGTTCTGGTGGGCGGGGCTGCGCTGGGTCGGCATCCAACACAATCCGTTCACACTGGCGGCGTGGGTGGCCTTCACCGGCTTGCTGTGGTTTCCCTTCATCGGCTGGCCGGTCATTTGCTGGCTGGGCGAGCGGGCCGGCAGCCTCTTCCTGCCGGATGAAACCGCCATCGAAATCCGCCCGCAGTACAGCATCGCCGAGGCGCGCGTCGCCCAGGGCCGGTACGCCGAGGCCATCGCGGCGTTTCGGGCCGACATCGAAAAATTTCCCACCGAAACCTATCCCCACATCCGCATCGCCGAGCTGTTGCGGGAGAAATTGAATGACCCGCACGCCGCGCTGGCCGAGTTGCACGCCGCGCTGCGCAAAGCCAGCACGCCGGATGCGTTCACGCTCGTGGCCGGGCGGCTGGCGGATTGGCTGGTGGAGATCAACGGCGACGGGCCGGCGGCCGCCGAGATTCTCGGGCAGATCGAGGCGCGGTTTCCCGGCACCAAGCACGCGACGCAGGCGCGCGAGCGGCGGGCGCGGTTACAATAGACTTGCCTCGCGCCACCGGCTCTCGCATCTTCGCGATGATGGCCGACCGGTTTGTGACCCAAACGATCCACGACAAAACGCTCGACGTGTCGTTGCGGCCGGGCTTGTTCGCGGAGTTTACCGGGCAGGCGAAGGTGAAGGAACGGCTCGAACTCGCCGTCGAAGCCGCCCGGCTGCGGGGCGAATCGCTCGATCATATTCTGCTGAGCGGCCCGCCCGGCCTCGGCAAGACGACCCTCGCGCACATCCTCGCCCGGGCGATGGGCGCCAACATCGTCGTCAGCAGCGGCCCGGTCATCGAGAAAGCCGGTGACCTCGCGGGGTTGCTGACGAAACTCGAAGCCGGCGACGTGTTGTTCATTGATGAGATCCACCGGCTGCAAAAAACCGTCGAAGAATATCTCTACCCGGCGATGGAGGATTTCCGGTTGGACATCGTGATTGATCAGGGGCCGAACGCGCGGAGCGTGAAGCTGACATTGCCGCGCTTCACGCTGGTCGGCGCGACAACGCGCAGCGGATTGCTCACCGCGCCGATGCGGTCGCGGTTCGGGTTGACCGAGCGGCTCGATTACTACGCCGCGGAAGATTTGGCGGCGATCATCACCCGCGCCGCCGGCATTCTGCGCGTGGCCATCGAGCCGGACGGCGCGCTGGAAATCGCCCGCCGCTCGCGCGGCACTCCGCGAATCGCCAACAACCTGCTGAAACGCTGCCGGGACTACGCCCAGGTCAAAGCGCAGTCGGCCACCATCACTGCCGCGCTGGCCGACAAGGCGCTGGCGTTGCTGGAGATTGACGAGCACGGGCTGGACGACATGGACAAGCGCATCCTCGAAACCCTCGTCCACAAATTCGCCGGCAAGCCGGTCGGCATCCATTCGCTGGCGGTGGCCGTCGGCGAAGAGCCCGACACGCTCGAAGAAGTCTATGAGCCGTTCCTGATCATGGAAGGCTATCTTCAGCGCACCCCGCAGGGGCGCATCCCGACGGAGAAAACGTTCCAGAAACTGGGCGTGGCGCGAGGGCGCAACCAGACCGAATTGTTTTGAGCAATCGCCGCGCAGCGGCGGGTTACACCGCCAGCGCGGGGCGGTGGCGGAGGTGGTCGGCGAGACTGACGCGGCTGGGAACGCAGCCGGCTTCTTCAAGGGCGGTCAGGACGCGCTGTTCGTCCATGATGAAGCGGTGGTGTTTGTAGATGGGGTAATGCTCGCGTTCGCGGGGCGGGGTGAAATTGATCGTGGTCAGGTTCGCGCCGGCGCGCAGGGCGCGGACGTAGCCATCGGCGGCGAGCAGGCGCATGGCGCTGACGGCCGGAATGATCCAGTGCGGAGCGCGAGCGCGCATTCCGGCCAGCACTTCGAGCGTTTGTTCGAGGGCGCCGTTCGGTGCGGCGGCGAACGGCGTGTCCTCCCCGGCAATGAACGGGCTGACACTGCAACCGGCCAGCGGGAGTTCGTGAAGCACGTCGAGGCTGCGAGCGAGGATGTCGGGTGTTTGGCCCGGCAGGCCGACGATGAGGCCCGAGGAGACGTGCCAACCGGTCGAGGCGAGATAACGGATGGCGTCCAGCCGTTCGGCGAGGGTGCCCGGGGCAGCGATGGCTTCGTAGTGGGCGGCGTCGCCGGTTTCGAGTTTCATCACGTAATAATCCGCGCCGGCTTTGCGCAACGAGTCGTATTGCCGGGCGGTGAGCAGACCGAGGCAGAGGGTGATGCCGAGGTTGGTTTGCTGCCGCAATTCGCGCACGAGCGGGATGAGCACATCGCGGACAACCACCGGGTCCTCCCCGCTCTGCAGATCAATGTCCGTGATGCTGGCGGGGCGATGGTGGAGGATCAACTCGAGCAGTTCGGCGAACCCGAGCCGGTAGCGTTCGAGCGCGCGGTTGTCGCGGCGCATCGCGCAGTAGAAACAGTTCTGCCGGCAATAACTCGAGACCTCAACCACGCCGCGCACAAACACGGTGGGCCGGGCC
>Ga0101944_10008087_pt1 | contig 10177 bp, 5 predicted proteins | sample DewCreD2012metaG_FD_75245 | JGI IMG/M metagenome (GOLD analysis project Ga0101944, IMG submission 75245) | Hot spring sediment bacterial and archeal communities from British Columbia, Canada, to study Microbial Dark Matter (Phase II) - Dewar... ...
CAAGTAAAAAAAATAAATTTTTTTTAGTATATAAAATCTATATATCCTTTTAATATATATAAATTTTTAAAACGTTTATAAGAAGATTATTTTACCTACCATCACTGAGGGATTACTATAAAAAAATTATTTTATCTTCATCTAATTATTGTTATTTTTTTAATTTTTCTTTCAACAGCACCATAACTGGTAATTGCTTCAAAAAAGCATATATAAACTCCTCTTGAAACTAAATTGCCATTTGAAGTTTTTGTGTCCCATTCTACAAATCCGTTTTGTAGAAAAGAATCTGCCTGCCAGATGAGTTCGCCTGCTATATTATAAATTTTAATTTTTACTTTTCCATATTGTTTCTCATCCTCATCACCAAACCATTTTATTTGAATTTTAAAATTATCTGGATATTTTTTTCTATCCAATGGATTAGGTATTATTAATATATCTTTAATATAAAAATTTTCAGGTCGTAATACAACTACAGTTTTTGATGCAACTACTGGAGAAATATTATTTTTATTTACAATAATCTGCAACTCATATACTCCTGACGACAGTAAAGTTCCATTTTCATTCTTACAATCCCATATAATATTATCATCAGAATTTAATGTATATTGTATTTCTATTTTATTATTATCCGGTTGCAATCTTATTACATCAGGAATATTCTCCAGTGTTATATGTAAATTACTCGTTTTGTAACTCCTGATAGAGCGAACAATTTCTCCTGCTGAATTAAAGACTTTAAATTCTACATATTGCCTTGCATCAAAAACAGTTATATCTTTTGTAAGTGTACTAATATGTCCATATGCGTCCTTTTGTTCCACTTTTAGATAATATTTCCCTGAATCAACATATTGAGACTGGTTGTTTTTAATATCCCAGTAAAATAAACTCCCTCTATCAACCTGATTTTCCGGCGTTTTTATACCTGATAAAAATATTTCAAGATAACCATCCTGATTTGAAATTAAATCTGTCTGAACACCATTTAATAATAAGTTAATATCTTTTAATTGGCCATCAGAAACACTTGTTGCAACATCTTTTACTTTTTCACCTGCTTCATTATATACTGCAATAGAGATTGTATATGGATAAACTACCGTGGTAGGTGTTATTGTTGCAGACATAGTATTTGTAAAAGTTGGTGTAATAGTAAAAGTAAATGTAGGCGTTGCCGTAATGGTATAAGTATTTGTATTGGTAAAACTTGCAGTAAATGTAAATGTCATAGTATAGGTTGTTGTATATGTGGCTGTATAAGTATATGTAAAAGAAGGACTTGGTGTTGATGTGGGAGTAAATGACAAAGTTACAGTAAAAGTCCTGCTTGGTGTATTTGTCTCTGTTATTGTAAATGTATCTGTTCCGGTATATGTTGATGTTGGCGTATTGGATGATACCGTATTTGTAAGAGTGATTGTTGGAGTATGTGTATCTGTTGATGTAAATGTTGGAGTATGAGTATTTGTACCTGTATAAGTACAGGTATTCGAAAAAGTAGGTGTTGTGGTTGGTGTAAAACTAAACGTTGCAGTAAACGTTACTGTAAAAGTATCTGTCCATGTCGGCGTTGCAGTTGGTGTATTGGAAGAAATTGTATCGGTAAATGTAAAAGTCGGTGTTAAAGTGCGTGTATATGTATATGTCGGAGTTGAAGTTTGTGTATATGTTAAAGTCATTGTGGGCGTAAATGTTGCTGTAAAAGATGGAGTAGATGAAAAAGTTATAGTAAAACTAGGCGTGGGTGTATTTGTATTTGTGTAAGTTATAGTGACAGTAAAAGTGGGTGTTGGTGTATATGTATCAGTTGAAGTTGGTGTATATGTAGGAGTATTTGTATTTGTCGGCGTTGGCGTATACGTTGATGTAAATGTTGGCGTATATGTTAATGTATATGTAAAAGTATATGTATAAGTCGGTGTAGGTGTGCTTGTATTTGTAACAGTAGGAGTAGGTGTATTTGTTGGTGTAGATGTATTAGTATATGTAAATGTGAAAGTCGAAGTTACAGTATATGTTGGTGTCCATGTATTTGTAACTGTCCATGTGGGAGTATCTGTACTTGTTGGTGTATGTGTTGGCGTAGGCGTGCGCGTGTAAGTATTTGTTGCAGTGTATGTTGGAGTTATTGTTGGTGTAACTGTAGGAGAGCCACAATACACATCCAATACTGTTTCATTGGAATATACAGGAATTACAGGGTCATTACCATCAAGAGCTGCTTTGTTAGTTATCAATCCGCATCCTGTTGCAATACCCCACCATGTAAATGAACCACTCTGATCACTTATATTTCCAAGTGTCCACCTGACCATTGTTACTCCGCCTACTGTTACTGTTCCACAACTAACATTTCCAGGGTTACATCCGACATACGTTATTCCATTTGGAATAGTATCATATAAAAAAGTATTTGCAGAAACTCTTGGTAAATAAACAGCAAAATTATTATAAATATCGCGCGTTAAACCATTGTCTCCTCTTTGTTCACTTATACCAGGTCGCCAATCATTATAAGTTCCAAGTCCATCACATCTCCAATTAGGATCCGCAGCTGCCCCCACTTGAGTCCAGGTTGTGCCATTAATTCCATTTATAAATGTGGGTTCCGGATCTCCCTTAGGCCATACTTTGGCAGTATAAACATAATTGTTTCCATTTTGAGTTACTTCTATTCTTACCCTAAACCATTTATATCCAACTATTCCAGCCGGATTATTTGCTGTTCCGCCATACCAATTTGTTGATGCCCCATCCCAAACCTGAAAAATAATATATCCACCGGATGTCCCTGCAGGTGTATTATCAATTGATAAAATTAATGAAACAGACCTGCCCTGCGCACCTTGCTGTCCATTTGACCTTATAATTATCTGCGCATCCGCTCCTTCATAACCTCCTGGATCAATCATTACATCAGATAAAATTATACCTGTACAAAACTGATCTGAATTATTCGCACCACTTCCATCATCAACAAGTAAAGCCGGATATTTAGCCTGTCCTGTAGCATCTCCGGTAATATATGCATCTCCGGTTCCACATGGATCTGCAATAGTCCATGTTCCATATTCTACCGGCGTTGAATTAAAAGGCTGAAATCTCCAACCAGCAGGTGGTCCGGTCGTTTGAGTATATTTTCCAATTGTATTATCAAATGACCTAAATAATCTTAAAACAGAACCGGATATTCTATATTCAAGTGCATAAGTAATTGACATTCCATAACTTAAAAAATTTTCTGATTGATATTTTTTGACAGACATTGCCGGTTGTCCAACAACTAAATTCGTAGAGGATACCTGCTGTGTCAGCGATGGCATAATACCTGTTGCAGTGTTTGTTAAAATATCTCCATTTGTAGCAGGCGGTTTTAATAATCTTAACAAAATCCACACACTGCCTACCGCACTACCTCTTATATTTGTTCTATCCGGTAAAACCCATGTAATAGTGCCTGATGTAGAACCAGCAGGTGGTTGTGAAATAATCATTGAATTTGGTCCTGCTTCAACAAGTTCAAATCTTCCATTACCGGGAATATTTTCAGCAATAGTTAAAGGGCCATTTGCATATTCATAATCAATTAAATATAAAACAAAGTCGCCATTTTCATTTGCTATACCTTCAACTCTTTTATGTATATTAAAGTTACGTGGTAATAAAGGTATTTGCCAGGATATTGAACTATTCGTTTGACAGGCAGACAATCCAACCCAATCACCACGATAAAGTTGGTCTTTCATTCCTATATGTAAATATAAATTTGTAACATTACAACCCGGAAAATCTGTGGCATCTGGAATATGGATTAGAAAAATTTTTGTTGCGAGATTTCCATTTGTTTCATTTGTATCACAAGTTGTGCAGGTTCCCGGTGGAATGCCAGATCCTGAATACACATTATACCCTATTCTGTTTTGAGTAGGATATGCAGTTTTAAAATCAACTCCATCGCTACTTACTAAAAATATCTGTCCACCTGAGCCAGGCGCCAGCCTGTTTGGATTATTTGACACTGCAATATTTATATCTGCCTGTTGATATACACTATGACAATATGTAACAGTAACAGTAACCAAATCTCCAAAATTTGGATTTGGGGGATTCATAGTTACAGAAACAACACTTGGCAATCCTGCGAATAATGAAAAAGAAATAAAAAAATATGTAATAAATAAAATTAGATTTATAATGATTTTTTTTCTCATAATAAAACCCTCCAAAAAAATATCTATATCTTATTTGCCCTGAATATCTTATCGCCTCCATTTTTAATTATTATAAATTATATATAATTCACTGTTGATTTGTCAAGTTTTTTTATACGTTTTAATTAAAGCGGTTTAACGTTAAAAACACAAATTTAAAACAAAAATTTTATTATTTAAAACATATAGAAAATACATTATTTTTATTTGCAACTTTTTTAGTTTTTATGTGTCTAAATTAAAGGATATGAAAAAAAAGGCGATAAATAAATTAAAGACAAAACACAGAAAGGTTGTGATGAATATGAAGGCAAAAGTTACAATCTTTAAGGTAAAAATAGGGCAGGTAAAGAATTTCCTTTCTGTAAATGATTTAAAACAATGGCCTCAAATGAATGTGACTTATAATTATTTATCTGATATAAAACTAACAACTAACTGGAAAGAATTAAAAGGTTATAATTACTCAATAACTAAACTGCTTTTCCTGACAGTAAATTAAAAGATGTTCACTAATGATATTCGTTACTGATGTTCTCTAATGATGTTTTTTTTGCGAACATCCTTTACGAACATCTTTCCGCACATCCTTTGCGAACATCTTTCTATCTCACTGCTTTCCCAGTTATAACCCTTATTATCCTTCCCACTATCTTAATAAGTCCAGTTAAATTCCATTTCCAGTCAAAAGGTCTAATCTGTCTTAATAAATACAAAGGTCTTAATAAAATTTTTTCATAAGCATATTGTCTTAACTTTTTTAAATCATTCGCAGTTAATTTTTCTGTTCTTATAACCGGCTCTTCTGAAAGCGGGAAATACTTTGACCAGTCCTTGGTTAATAAAAATCCATTTTTTTCATAATATTCATACATATCTGTGTTTGGAAAAGGAACTGCAAAACAAAATTGAGTATAAAAAGGGTCTATCTCTTTTATAAATTTTATTGTCTCTTCTATTGTTTCTTTTGTTTCTCCGGGAAGGCCAATGATTGCAAGTCCATAAAATAAAATTTTTAATTCTTTACACCATTTTGCAACCTGTCTTATTGCATCAAGAGAAACACCTTTTTTAATATTTTTTAAAATTGTTTCAGAGCCGGTCTCAATACCAATTGCAATTTCTTTCATCCCTGCTTTTTTCATTATTTTTAACATTTCGTAATTTACTAAATCCGCGCGTGTGCAGCAAACCCAGTTTATTTTATTTAAGCCCTCTTCTATCATTCTTTTGCATATTTCTTCAACCCTGCCTTTTTTTATTGAAATAGTATCATCAAAAAATAAAAATGATTTTATTTTAAATTTTTCTTTTAACCATTTTATCTCGTCAATTACATTTTCAACACTTCTTTCTCTATATTTTGTTTTACCATAAGCGCAAAAAGTGCAGGAATACGGACATCCACGCGTTGTTGCAATAAGTGCAAAAGGTGATTGCATAACACCGGTATGATATGGATTTAATGAAGGCAGTAAATGATATGCAGGATGTGGCAGTGCATCAAGATTATCAATAAAATCTGCTTTTGGGGTTGTTGTTACTTTACCATTATAATAATAAGAAATTCCCCTGACATCATTTAAATAATTAAAAAATTTATCATTTATTTTGCTGTATTTATCAAATAAGCAGGATGCTGGCTGATGGCTTGATAAAAAATCAATTTTACTTTTATATAACACAGAAATAAGTTTTTCAATGACTGCTTCTGGTTCTGAGTCAATAAAAATATCAACATCTTCTTTTTTTAATATTTCATCCCTTATTTCAGGAACATCTGATATTATTTTATTTCTTAAAATAGTTATAGCACCAACATCTTTTGCTACTGATAAAATAGAAAAATCCTGCTTTTGAGTATCAAAACCACTGTGGGATATTAAAACATCAGGGCTATATTCAACTATTCTATTATGCACATAATTAAATGAATAATCAAAACCATTTGCATCAATGAAATTAATTTCATAATCAGGATTTTTTTCAAGAATTGCAGCCATATATAATAAAGAAAGTGGCGGATAAACAGAACCAATATCCTTATGCTCAAAACGCTCTTCGCGGACAACCGGGTATCCGTCTACTCTTGGTGGATTTACAAGCATTATTTTTAGTTTCATTTTTCACCAGATTTGTTTTTGTTAAATAGTTATAAAATAAAAAATCAAAAAAAGCAAATATTAAAATATTGTTTAATAATCCTTTATATGACCTAAAAGTGACTTTATACCACGTAATGCTATGTCAATATCCCTTAATGACTTTATTGAAAATAAACTTTTTATTAAAAATAACGGATGGGTATGAATATTCCATATTTTTCTGCACCAGTATGCTGTATCAATATCTGACTTTAAAATATTATGTTCCATATCAAAATTTTCATAATCAAAAGCATATTCAGTCAGCCAGTTATTTTTTTGTGCATCTTTATATAAAGGGGTGCCAGGATATGGCATTACAATTGATGCCTGTAAAGAATCCCCAAAATGTGTTTTATAAAACATTAATTCTTTTGCCACATCGTAGGTCTTTTTCACATCATCTTCTTTTTCCCAAGGATAACCTACCATTATTGTCATTAAAATTTTAAATCCATAATTTTTTGCTCTTTTTATATTTTCTTTTATCTGCACTATTGTTTCAAGTTTTCCAATTCGTTTCAATGTCTCTGTATTTCCAGATTCTAAACCTACTTTTAATAATCTGTAGCCAATTCTTTTCATTAACATACATTTTTCTTCTGTTAAATCTTCTGCCCTTGCATTTGAAGAAATTACAAATTTGTCTTTTAATTTTCTTTTTTCAATTTCAATTAAAAACTCAGTTAGCCAGTCACAAGACCATATTGCACCTGATTCATTATCATCAAATATCTCAAATACTTTATATTTTTCCACAAGCATTTCTATTTCTTCTGCAACATTATAAGGTGAACGTAATCGGGCTTTTTTTTGCCAGTAAGCATGCTGCCATATACAAAAGGTACAAATACCACCTATTTCTTTTCCTTCCCTGCCGCAACCCCTGCCTGTTAAAATATATGCACAGGGTCTGTATAAATAAGCTTCGCCATAGGTTTTCCAATCAGTTAAGTCCCTGTCAATAAATGGTAAAATATCAATATTATCATACAACAACGCTGTGCCTGTATTTTTTATTGTTCCATTTTCCTTAAAAAAAATCCCTGAAGGCATATTACCTCTGCCAGATAAATGCTCTATTAACTGTGCACATGTTATATCATAATCGCCACCTGTTATAACAAAATCAACAGAACTGCTTTTTAATGATTCTTCCGGGAAAAAGCTGACGTGGTCTCCAAATAAAACAAATTTACAATTTTGCAATAGTTTTTTATACTCATCAATCCACAGCCAGTGCTTTTTTATTATTGGTGCTTTTGTTTCAATAAAAATAAAATCAGGATTAAAATCAATTAATTTTTTATCAAAATCAAAAATATTTTTATTAATTGCATCTAACCATAATACACTATGTCCATTTTTTTTTAAAATTGTAGCAAGAGAAGCAGGAATAAGTGGAAAAATTTTTATCTGTTTAGAATTTGTAAATTTGAATTGTCTGTTCTGACCAAGTAAAGGAATTTTATTATTACGAAATATCGGCGGATAAATAATTGCAATTTTCATCAATTACCATAAAAAATTCAAAGGATTTAATGCTACTCCATTTTTATAAATTGCAAAATGCAGATGCGGTCCTGTTGTTCTTCCTGAGTTACCTGTTTTTGCAATTAATTGACCTGATCGGACTTTTTGCCAAGGTCTTACATAAATTTTACTTAAATGGCCATACACACTGGTGTAACCGTCTTTGTGTTGAATTTTTATATAGTATCCTAAATTGTCATCCCATCCTGCAAAAACAACTACACCTTCTGCAGAAGCACCAACCCAAGTCCCAATTTTTGCACGAATATCAACAGCTTTGTGCCCATGCTTTTCACCTGTGACAGGATGTGTTCTTGTGCCAAATAGAGAAGTATATGTCCCACATAAAGGAGAACGAAACATTGAACGTTTTACATAAAGCTGTCTTAAATTATCAGACATATAAACCGGCTTTGCACCAGGAATAAATAACATATCAAGAATATTTATTTTTTCATTTTTTAAATTATTTACTTTTTTTATTTTTTCCTTATCTACTTTGTAAAGTTCCGCTATTAAATCAAGTGTTTCTTCTTTTTCAAGTACCTGATGTAAAACACCTATTTTATTAGAAATAATAATTTCTTGATTAAGACGCGCTTTTAAATCATCAAGTTCTGGATTGCAACCAATTACAGTATCAATATTTGCCCCATATTTTCTTGCAACTGTCCAGAAATTCTCACCTAATTTAATTTTATGTAAAACAACTGCAATATTACCGGCTTTTAACTTTTTTTGTAAATAAATGTAAGCAAGTTCTTTATCTCTCTTACAAACATCTGTATAATTATCTTTAAATAACTCATTTAAATTTTGTCCTTTTTCTTTTATGAGATTGGCAAGTTTTTCCTCTTTCAACGAAGACAAAGCAATGCTTTCTTTGGAAGATAAAAATAATGAAATACAAACAATAGAAATAACAAATATAATTATTAATGATACTATTAAAATTCTTTTAAAAGAAATGTCTGTTTTTATCTCTTTTTTCTTTTGAATTAAATAATCCTTCATAATCTATCCTTTATATTTTCCTCTTTGAAAAAAAAGGGAGATAAGGGGGATTTATATCCCCGGTTTGAATAAGAAATTACAATTCTTATTTAATCCTTTTTCCTTGCCTTTTTTATTGATAATATATAAAATAATCAAAAAAATCAATATAAATTTAAGGAGAAATGTATGAAAAAAATAAAGATTGCATATTTGGGAGCAGGCGAAATATCAGATAGATTTATAATAATGGCTCAGAAATTAAAAAACGTTGAAAATATTGCTATTTATTCAAAGCATATAGAAAATGCCAGAAACAAAGCATTAAAATATAATATACCTTTTTATTATAATAATTATAAAAAAATGCTGAAAGAGACAAAACCAGATGCTGTTATCGTTACAACACCGCATTCATTACATGCTAAACATTCTATTGATTGTATGAAAGCAGGTGCACATGTATTGGTTGAAAAACCATTAGCAACAAATTTCAAAGATGCAAAAAATATGTACCTTGCATCAAAAAAATATAAAAAAATTTTAAATGGTCTTCCTTTTGACCATTATCCTCAATTTACTACTGCCTTAAAATATATAAAAGAAAAATACATAGGCAAAATTACTTCTGCGCATTCTGAACTTTCTTTCCCAGGTCCTCCGCGATTGAACTGGTATTATGATAAAAAAATAGCAGGTGGCGGTGCAATGCTTGATGTTGGTTGTTATGCTTTATCAAGATTAATATCTGTTTTAGGCCCAGTTAAATATGTTTCTGCATTCTCAAATATGTTAATCCCCAAAAGATTATTACCGGGTGGTAAAAAAATAAAACCAACTGTTGATGATAATAATGTCTTATTGTTTGAATTTGAAGGTGGTGTATTTGCAACAGCAAAGGCATCCTGGCAGCACCCATTTTTGGAAAACAGAACTGTAATCTATGGAAGATGTGGTGCTATTTTTATCAACTTTGATAATTTGGATGAATACCCGCTTGTAATTCATACAAAGAAAAAAGTGCAGGGTAAAAAAATAAAATACAGAAACTTACCAGATTGCTGGCTTCCTGAGTTAGATAAATTTACTCCAGAAGATGACATAATGGGAAAGTTTATATATGCAATTAGAAATAATAATCAGCCAGTTTATGATGCCGGACAGTCATTGCATATTATGGAAGTTATGCACAAAGCCTATGTTTCAGCAAAAACTGGCAAAAAGCAAAAAATCACAACACCCTTCAGAGTATGGTGGAATAAAGAAAAAGAAATAATACAAAAAATA
>Ga0101944_10008089_pt1 | contig 10176 bp, 6 predicted proteins | sample DewCreD2012metaG_FD_75245 | JGI IMG/M metagenome (GOLD analysis project Ga0101944, IMG submission 75245) | Hot spring sediment bacterial and archeal communities from British Columbia, Canada, to study Microbial Dark Matter (Phase II) - Dewar... ...
CGCGGTCTGGTCCGTGGGCGTGGCCGAAAGCTCCACGACATTGGTGTCGGAAACGCCGCCGGCGTCGCGCGCGCGCACCACGATGTAGTACGGGACATTGTTCGCCATGCCCGTGAGCAGCGCGGATGTGGCTGTGGTGGTCGTGGCCGGGCTGGTGAAATTCTGGCCGCCCGAAGTTGTGGACCGGAACACTTCATAGGAAATGGGCGTGGCCGGATCCGCGGCCGCGGCCCATGAGGCGATCAGCGCGCCCGAGGTCATGGCGTCCGTGAGGCCCGTGACACCGCCGAACACGGGCGGGGTTCCATCGTTGGGTCTGGCGCTTTTCTGTACCGTGTTGGTTTCCTGAAGCCCGCCCGTATCCTGCGCCCTGACCACAAAATAATACATCTGCCCGTCGGTCAGCCCGGTGGCGGTATAAGTCGTGGTGGCCACGGCCTGATATGTCCAGGATGAAAAGTTCTGTCCGCCGGAAGAAGTGGCGGCGTAGATGTTGTAATAAATGGGCGAAGACACATCGGTTGCCGCAGTCCAGGAAAGCAGGATTTCGCCGGTGTTGCCCGTGGCCGTGGCCGAAGCCAGCCCGCTGAACACCGGGGCCGCGCCATCCGTGGGCTTGACCGCGCACTGGGCCGTGTTCGTGTCCTCGTTGGGCGGCGAGGCGCTGTCCTCCGCGCGCACCACATAATAGTAAGTCGTGCCGTTTGTGAGGCCGGATAACACAACTGCGGCAGTGGCCGAAAACCGGTAATCCCAGCTTGCGAAATTCTGCGACCCCGAGGCCGTGGCCTGATAGACATTGTAATAGACTGGCGTGGTGTTGTCCGACGCTGCGGACCAGAACAGCTTCACCTGGCCGTCTGCGCCCAGATCCGCGCACGAAGACACGCCGGAAAACACCGGGTCGAGCACATCCGTGGGCGTGGCCGAAAACGCGATCGTGTTGGAATCGTAATTGCCGCTGGCGTCAAAAGCGCGCACCCCAAAGGTATATTGCGTTCCATTGGTCAATCCGGATACATCATAAGATGTGGCCGTTGTGGAATACACCGCGGTGCTGAAGGAAACCGAAGCCCCCGCTTCCATGTAAATGGCATAGGTGACGCTGCCCGACTCATCAGAACCGGCATTCCATGAAAGGCTGACCGTGCGGCCGCTGCCCGCGTCCACCGCAGACACCAGCCCGCCAAACACCGGTGGCGTGATGTCCGTGGGCGTCGCCTCCCCAAACACCGTGTTGGTGCTTGCAAGGCCTGCGGCATCACGGGCGCGGACCAGAAAATATCGCTTTACATCATTTGGCAGGCCCGAAAGCGTAAGCGTCGTAACGCCGGTTACGCTTGTGGCCAGGGACATGGCATCCGTGGCCAGGCCGGTGTAGATGTTGTATGTGATGGGCGGCGTGTCATCCGTGGCCAGCGACCACTCGAGGGCCACCTCGCCTCCGATGCCCGTGTCCGTGGCGCCGGTGAGAAGCCCGCCCGAGGGCGCGGCCCCATCTGTAAGTTTGAGGTGATGCTCAACAGTATTTGCGTCCATGTTGCCAAGCGCCGAGGAGTCGCTGGCGCGCACGATGATGTAATAGTCTTGGGCGTAATGCAATCCCGCGCCACTGAATGTGTGCGAGCCGAACTGGTCTGTGGAAAAAAGAGGAGAGTTGAAATCTTGCCCTCCGGAAGTGGTAGCCACGAAAACATGATAAAAAACCGGCAGCGAGTGGTCCGTGGCTTCGCCCCAAGATAAATGCATGGAAGGCCCAAGCCCGGACAAAGGCTCACCGGCGTCCGCTGCCGTGGCCAGGCCCCCGAACACCGGGGGATAACTGTCGGTCTCCTGTATGACCTCGAGCGAGTTGCCCGTGCTGGCGGCCGCGAACAGAATCCACGGATCCGCGGCAATGCTAGCGGCTGCAGCAACGATGCCCTGGGGATTCTGCCCGATGGAAAGCGGAGATCCCGAAACTTCGGGCATGCCCGTCTGGGTTTTGAACACCCGCACATGATTCAACCCGGGCACGGTCACATACACCAGCCCGATGCCAGGCACGACAGCCACATCCTCGGGCGACGCGGAAAGCGCTGCCTGGGACACCACTGTGTCCGTGGTTCCATCAATCATGTAAACCCTCTGCGCGCCCGCGCATGCCACGAAAATCCTGTTGTTCGCCTCGTCCACGGCAATGCCCCGCGGCCCGGCCCCCACCAAAATCGAACCGGTAATCGCGTCCGTGGCAGGATTCACGATGCTGATGGTGTTGGATCCGCTGTTCGCCACATAAACCTTGCCCGTAACACTGTTCACCGCCACTCCATAGGGCGCGTTGAATCCGCCGATGAGCTGCGTGACCGCATGCGTGTCCCCGTTTATCACGGACACGGTATTGTTGGTGTTGTTGGCGACATAAACCTTGTGGGACGGAGACCCGAAAGGCATAACCGCTATGCCCATGGGATTCGCCCCCACGCCTATGGGATATCCCGCGCCTGTCAGCTCGACATCCATTCCCCCGCTCGCATCTATGACCGAAACCGTGGAGTGCGTCTTATTGGTCACATACACTTTGGGGGCGACGGCGTCATTGAATACCGCAATCCCATATGGGCTGGCTGCGCCGCTGTTGAGAGCAATCGAACTCGTTGCCGGAACCCCCAGATTGATTACAATGACAGTAGAGGTTCCGAAATTTGTGTTGTAAACCCGCTGAACAGCGTGCGCGTCAAGAACCGCCGCATCCCGCGGTCCCGTGCCAGGGCCCAGATCAATACTCAAATTCAAAGAGGGCGCAGCGCTTGTGACCGCCGCTCCGGCCAGCAAACACAGAAATGCAAAAACAGCCGTTACAACGGCGTTTTGTACCCGTTTGCGTGGCATGCTCACTGTCCCTTGCGCCGTTTATCGGTGCGTTCTATCGCCTGTCTTTTTCTATCTTATCTATATTATAACATAAACGATTTATCAGTGTCTACAGAGCAATATGTGACTTATATCAAATTATATTTGTGTATGCACACCAGTTCATGTTGAGTTGTAATATGTTTGCAATCCTCGTGTCAGGCATAATACCCTTGCTTGTTAATTTCCAAATTATGGTGATTCAGCCGTCGCACAAACATTTTCTGAATCTTCAATATACAGTCTACTGCTGTCAATTCATCGGTATCCCAATGCTTGCGCATAGTGTTTTAACACAAGTCTCTGGAGCCACCCTTACGCTGTGTGACCTGCTTGCAGGCACACACTTCAGAATTCCTCTGCCCCTTTCTTTAGTGCCGCAACCCTTCAGCCACTGTCATATCGGCCCATTCTTGATTGTATCGCCTGTATCGCAATCTTCTTGCGCTGTCCTTGATGCAAATCGGGCCGTGACCACCCTGCCCGTTGTGTCTTTTTATCTTTTTTGTCTTTTTAATGGCTTGCCGCAGTTGTCTACTTACCCATTTTCATTGTTTCTGTCTTCTTGTGTACAGTCTATCCTGTTGGAATGTTAGGATGACTTTTCAATGGTCAGCGATATTGCGTAATCCTGACCTGCATGCATGTCTGAAGCTATAGTTACTGGTCCGTCCAATCTGCAGTCACCCTTGAAAATGAAAGTGTCTTTTTTTCACAAGCCCCCCCACGACCTGATTCATGCCCTTCCCCATCCCCTGCGGCACCTGTTTTGGTTAAATATTGCAGGCTGATCCTGCAATTCTAATGCACTGGTTACATTACTGATAATATTGTAAATTTTATCTGATAAATTTGGTCATCTTGCGTATTTCCTGCTACTTCTACAAGACAAATCCCTTAACGCACATCATTCGTTCTTTTATCAAATCATAATTGTGAACTCATTCTTTGAATGCTTCAAGCATTATTTCTGTTTTGTTTACATCCTCTAAATATTTCCATCGCATGATATTAAATGATATTTGACAGCTTCATGTTTCTGTTTTCCATATTAATAATTCTCGTATTGTTCGGTCTATTTGCATGCCGCACACTTATCATGCCCGCGGCGCATGGTTTTATCATCGCCTTTCCGCCATCTTAGCGCAGCATTTTGCAGCACGATGGGCCATATCTTGATTTTTGCCCTGCATTGCCATGGATGCAATCTAAACATCATTATTGAATTTCTGTATTTGTTTCAAGGATTCTCATTGTCCATCTGGCCACAGCATGCTTGAATGCTTCCCTCTTTCTGGACTCATTGTATAAATTGCAGTGGACACCACAGACTCTTCAAAGATTTAGCGTATTTATCTGTCCATATATGCCTTATTGTATGAAATTCTCACAAAGAACTGACAAGCCAATCGAGTAACGCAAGATATCCGGGTAACAGATGGTCCCAGAAGAACCTTTTCACAATTGGCCCTTCTTTGTATTCACACTGAAATTCAAGGGATTATTGCGGCATTCAGCCCCATGCTCTACGCGCGACAGGCTGTTTTCTCACTCGTATTTCCCTGTGACTTCATATAAGACAGCCTGATAACGCAACAGCGCGGCTTATTCGCTTAACCCTGCTGCATTCTTGTTGCAATGCATGAAATGAGCGATTCTTAATGTGCCCAGGCCTGGGTTGGGAGCAACACTTTTCCGGCGAAATTCTGTGCATTCGAAAATATGTTGATTTCGAGTATCGCATATACGCAAGTATGCTTTGTCCTCATGCAACAAAAACCAGCACCGGTTTTGGATTTTTTTAATCCAGCCGCTGATGTATATGTGTATCTGATAAACATCTGCCAGAATATATGGCGCGGGGAAAATTCAAGGAACCGGGGATCGCGATGGCGTTTGCGTTCTGAAAAGCCGATTTCGAGGTGTTCTGGGCTGGAATGAAGTTGAAAAACGCGCGAGAAGGGATTTTGGACGAATATCTCCCCTTGCGCGGAGCTTTTCAGGCTCGTGAATCAGAACAGCATGAGGCTTTCAAGCTCGTCCTGGCCGTCATCGGTTTGCAGCCAGTGGCACAATGCATGAAGGATTTGTGATAATTCATCATTTGATTCGCATTCCACATTGAATATGACCTCCCGGTGATGACACTGCCGGGGGCTTTTGATTTGAATGCGCGTGCGCAGCTCGGGGGTGTTCGAGAACAAGGTGTCGAGCAGCGCATGACCGCGTTGCTGAATTTTTTCGTCAAAGGTTTGCGTATGTCCGAGATTTTGCATGGGGGAATCCCTGTCCTTGTGTGGATTGAACGGTCAGCGCCGGGTGGCCGCTGCCGCTCGCGCCATGGGCGAAAATCCGTTCGGGAAAAACTGGCGCGCGGGCTGGCCGTCCACTTCGCCGTTCTTGCTCATGATGTACAGCTCATCGCGGCCTCGCACGCGGCGCACGAATATGATCTTCTCTCCATCGGGTGATATCGCGGGATACATTTCGAGGTCGAAATTATCTGTCAGTCGCTTTGCAGGTTCGAGCGGCCCCATGGGATTGGCGATAAACAGCTCGGGCTGCCGTCCGCGCACATATCCCGCATACACAAGGCCCTTGCCGTCCGGGGTCCAGGCCGGCAGAAAGTCCTCGAGCAGATTGTCCGTTATCCGTCGCACCTGTTTGCCCGAAGAGCTGATGGTGTAAACTTCGCTCTGGTAAGCCTCGAACCGCGCGATGAACGCAAGACGGTTGCCTCGTGGCGCCCATGTGGGCATGGTGTCGTCCACCATGTTTCCGCGGATCAGGGGGGCGGTGACATTTTTTGTGCGGCCGGTCTTCAGGTCCATGGTGTATATGTCTCCCCGGCTCGCAAAAGCCAGGGTGCGGCCATTGGCCGAATAGTGCGGATAGCAGGTGTCCGCGGCAGTGAACTCTTTTTTCTCCTGCTCCTTAATCTTGGTGCCTTCCACAAACAGGCGCGGGTTGCGCCCGTCCGGTTCCATGAACCAGACCTGCGGATATCCTGCGCGATATGAACAATAGGCAATGGCGCGCCCGTCGGGACGCCACACGGGGAACCGGTCGTCCCAGCGCCGCCCCGCGCTCTTTTTACTCTCGGCGGTCACGCATTTCAGATCCGCGCCGTCCGCGTTCACGGTGCAGATGTCCACTGGCCCGTTGCGGTTGGACATGAACGCCAGAGCTTTTCCGTCCGGTCTCCAAGCTGGCCACACATCCATCCCCGGGCTGTTGGAGACATTCACGGGATTTGAACCATCGGCCTCGGACACATACACTTCCATGTTCGCGTTTGAGTCGTAGATGAAAGCGATTTTGCCGCCGTCAGGGCTCCACACGGGCGTGCGGAATGCGCCTTTGCCCTGGTGCTTGTCGGGCAGATTTTGTCTCGGCTGCGGCTGGGCCTGTCGTGTTGCGGCATCAATGGCAGCCGGGCCGGGAAGCGCGCCAGGCGCCACGGTCTGCGCCTGCGCCGCAAGCCCCGGCATGCACAACGCCGCTACCAACGCCAGGCGCCAGAGAGCCGGCCGCCGCTTGTTTGTTAGGAAATATTTCATTCTCGGTTTCACATCCGTTTCGGCGTGCGCACCCTGCCGGCTCCATCTTGGGGTCGAACCAAAGAAACTATCTCGTACGCACCACCGCATTTTATCATACCCGTACACTTGAAAAAGTCAAGCTGTTATGCGACTTTTTTATGGCGTTTCCACACAGAAACACTGTTTCTGCACAGAAACGCCCCCTGTTTGGCGGCCGCGGCGTTTCCGCGGAAAAACACCGTTTCCGGACAAGCACGCCCCGTTGCTCCACGGGATCGGCCTGTTTCCGCACAGCCGCACAGCCGTTTTCTCACAGGATCGGAAGTAAATAAATATCAAAATATCAGGAAGAAAAGAAATAAACCAATTCCATAATTTGTTTTCAAAACCGAGCCCATAATGCTCTCAAACTGTAACAGGGCGTCTTCCAGTTGTGACGCAATGAGTGCGATGGGGGTTGATTCATGAGTGGCGCGAAAGGTCAGGTTTGAAGTTTGTTCAAAAGCTCTTTCATGCGTTCGAGGTTGCGCATGTTCACGGAATGCTGATCCAGTGCGGTGTCCTGCGGGGTAGCGGACTGTTCGTTCTGTGTATCGGATTTGGCCTTTCCCGTCTTGGCGGGTTTTTTCTGAACCGCGGGTTTGTAAGGAACTTCCATGCGCTCGTTGACGACCATGGGCAGGGGCAGCACCTGGTAAATGATGCAGTTGCGGACATCGTCTTTTTCCGTGGCGATGAGCCGGCGCTGCTCCAGGGATTCGCGCGCGCGCTGCAGCGTGGCGTGTCCGATTTTCAGCACCCTGCACATGTGCCGCACGGAATACCAGGACACCCCCTCGTGGTTGGCCGTCTGCACCAGAAAATAATAAAGCAGCAGTTCCTCGCGGGACAGGTCTTCCCAAAAATACCGGAACCGCTGGTCAATCCAGGAAAAGCCCCCGTCGGGACGGCGTATCTGGTCAGGTTTTGGCGGTCTTGGTGTCGCCAATGAAAACTCCCGCGCTCACTCTTGCGGCGCCAGTTACATGCGGCTCCCGCCGAGCCGCTCGATCTCTTCGGCCATCTGGCGGCGCTGTTCCCGCGCATCCACCAGCGCCCGCTTTTGACCTTCGATTATTGTTTCCTTTTGCGCCAGTTGCTCGCGTAGCGTTCGGTTCTCTTGGTCAAGCTCTTCCAGTTGGCGCCTCATCTGCAACAGCATCTCATCCGAGGCGTTCGCCGCACTTGCCGCCTCTGCGGCCTGTACTTTGATATCCTGCACATCTTTGCGAAGATTTTCCAGCGCAGCAAGAATTGCGCTGTTGCTTTCGCTCGCCACGGCCTGCGCGGGCGCATCGGTAAGAATTCCCTGCTCTTCTTTCATCTTACTGATGATCAGCTTGGCCAGCTCTTCCTGCGCGGGTCTCGCGATATCCTCCGACAGCGCCAGCGGCTTGTTCTCCGCGAAAATCGCATAAACACGATCAAGGGTAACACCCTCGTTAATGTATTCGATGGTCTTCCGGAATATTTCCTCGGCCTCGGGAAAATACCGCCGCCGGCGTCCTTTGCCAGCAGACGGCAAAAAATCTCCAATCCGGTTTCGATAATACCGGAGATTGGATTCCGGCACCCCAAGCCTTTTGGCAATATCCTTCAATGTCAGCAAATCATCCATCGTTAACGCACCAGACGCACAAGTCCGTCTCCATCATCACCGCGGCGGTCTCAAAACTTCAGGCTTCTCTGGAGCGGCACGCCCTTCTTGGACTTGTACCACTCCTCGAAATCGTGCTTCTCAATCCTGTACGACTTGCCAATCTTCACAGCAGGCAAGTCTTTGGTCTTGCACCACCGCTGCACGGTTACCTTGTTCACCTTCAAAATATCGGCTATTTCCTTAACCGTGTAAAATTCTTCCATTTTAAAAAAACCTCTTTTTAAGACATTTTTGATTATCTTGACCGGTATTATATCTTTTTGACTAAGGATTGTCAAGTTTAGCATAATAAAAAATTTATTAACAAACAATTGAATACTTTTGTGAATAACTTTGCGCTTTCAGCAGTTACGCGCATTTTACCACATTCGTAAATCTTATCAATAGCAAACCACAGCTTTTTCAAACTTTTAAATAATTGAAACGCCAAGAATGCCTTTACCTGATTTCTTTGGTTTTGCGCATACATTGCGGTATCCAGATATTTCACGAGTATTTGATTTATTCGATATCATTTTATATTCGTAATAATGCAATTTATAACAAACAATAATGTCGGTATTAATATTTTTGCTAATTGTCATTATGCAAAATATGTTGTTTAGGTTTTGTCAAAACATCAAACATCTAAATTAGTTGTTATTAATGAGATTATAGATCACGAATTAATAACTTTGAGAAGATAGAGTTATTAATTGCTTAATGTTAAATTGATTGAATTGTAAAAATAACGATTTGGATACTTTTATAATAAATGACTTAATATGGCTTAACAAGGTTAAAATAATAAGTATTGATATAATTAATACATTACTATTTGAACCGATTGGTTAAGTTGCCATTAAGGCAATTTATATATATTTTTGTATGTAATTTCATAATTGCTTTTATAATGATTGGATTTACTGATTTTTGATGAGATTGTCTGAAGGATTGAACTTTTTATGTTCTTGCATCAGAAATTTTGAAGAGGCTTTTACATAAATTGAAGTTGTTGCTAAATCCTCATGGCCCAGAGTCTGGCGCACCGCTTCCACATTTGCGCCCTCCTCTATCATGTGCGTGGCAATCGAATGACGCAGCAAGTGAGGATATACATGAGTGAGCAGTCCTGCTTCCCGGCCGCATCGCTCGACAAGGTACTGAATGCGCCGCACATTCATCTCTACAGGGCCTTTGGCGCCCATTTTGACAAACAGCGCGGCACCCGCCGACATGGTCTCGGGCATTACCCTTTCCCGGTGCAGAATATACTCCAGAACAATGCGCCTCACCGAGTCCTGGAGTGGAATAATCCTTTGTTTAGAGCCTTTTCCGGATACACGCAGATGCTGCCGCTCCATATTCAGACTCTCTATGCGCAAACTCGCCGCTTCGCTTACCCGCAGGCCGCAACTGTAGATTATGGTTAGCAGCGCGCGTTCCATCAGATAGTTTTTGCCTTCGGGATCCGGCGCTTTGATCAATTGCCGAATTTCATCCTGTGACAGCGCAGAGGGCGGATTCTTGCGGATTCTCGGCAATTTGAGCTTGTCTGCCGGGTTCTCTCGCACGAAATTCTGATCATACAGGAACCTGAACAGAGACTTGATGGTGGCCAGCTTGCGCGCCATGGTGCGCGTGCTGTTTCCTGATGTAAGCCGATCATCCATCCATCCCCTGATCACTTGTGTGTCTATTGCGTCCACCCGAATAGACCCCAGGTCCAACCCAAGTGAAATATTCAGATATTCATTGAACTTTTCAATGTCAAACAGATACGCATCAAGGGTTCTCCGGGAATATCCGCGAATCCTCAATTCCCTGATAAAATGCTGTATCGCATCTGTCCAAAGCATCATATCTTCAATATCCATCATTTGAAATATATTTTGTATTAAATTCCAAATTTATCATTGCTTTGTTGTTGCTATTTGTGATGTGAACAATAATACGCTTCTATTATAATATTATTTATTATATCCCAACTGCGTTTAATCGCTCATGTAATCCGGAATCCCATGAATGGAGAGCCTTCATGATGCTGATTCCTCGTGTTTTCAC
>Ga0101944_10008090_pt1 | contig 10175 bp, 6 predicted proteins | sample DewCreD2012metaG_FD_75245 | JGI IMG/M metagenome (GOLD analysis project Ga0101944, IMG submission 75245) | Hot spring sediment bacterial and archeal communities from British Columbia, Canada, to study Microbial Dark Matter (Phase II) - Dewar... ...
AAAGCCCTGCCCTCCTGCGCTTTTTCAGCTACGGCGGGTAAATATTTCAGAATTAAATCGTAAGGGCGGACAAATTCAAATTCAGTTTTTCGGGAAAGCAAACGGCGGTTCGGAATTGCGAAGCAATTCACAAATGAAATTTGTATCCAATTTTTTCCGTTTCTTGCCAAAGGCAAGAATACAAAGCAAGTTTTTTAATTCCGCGCTTTTAGCCAAAGGCGACTTTACAAATTAAGGAGCAAACATTATGAAAACAAAATATTTTTTATACGCTCGCAAATCAACGGAAGATGAAGAACGGCAAATAATGAGCATTGAAGCCCAGCTCGCGGAGTTGGCGGAATTTGCCAAGCGGGAAAATATTGAAATAGCCGAAACCTTTATTGAATCAAAAAGCGCAAAGAAACCCGGACGAGAAATTTTCAACGAGATGATGAGCAAGGTTCACGAAAGCAAAGAGCCAATCGGACTTATTGCGTGGCACCCTGACCGCTTGGCGAGAAATTCCGTTGACGGCGGACAAATTATTTACAGCATAGACATTGGCAAAATCGTTTCTTTGCGCTTTCCCACTTTTTGGTTTGAGCCAACTCCGCAAGGACTTTTTATGCTTCAAGTCGCCTTTGGCCAATCAAAATATTATTCCGACAATTTGTCGGAAAATGTAAAGCGCGGGATTAGGCAAAAACTCAGGCGAGGCGAATGGCCCGGCCTTGCGCCATTCGGTTATGTGAATAATCCCAAAACAAGAACCATTGAACCGGAACCGACAAAATCAAGATGTGTTACCAAAGCGTTTGAGGAATTTTCGCAAGGCCGGCACACTTTGGAAAGTTTGGGCCACCGCCTGAGTTTTTGGGGCGTGGTGAGCGGAACCGGAAAACCGATCTGTAAAGCAACTTTGCAAAGAATGCTAACAAATAAAGTTTATCTCGGAATTATTGTCCACAACGGCGAAAGTTACGAGGGCGGTTTTCCGGCAATTGTTTCCCGAGCGACTTTTGAAGCCGTCCAAAAAGTATTAAAACAGCGAGCAAGACCTCGTAAATCCAAAAAGAGGCATAACTTTCCATTTGTGGGACTTTTGACTTGTGGCGAATGCGGCGGAGCTATTACCGCGCAATTTGCCCACGGACACGGCGGAACATATCGCTATTATCGTTGCACCAAAAAACTGGGCAAATGTTCGCAAAGATATTTGCGCGAGGACTTGCTCGCTGATCAATTGAAATCACGGCTTCAAAATGTCGCACTTCCCGACGACTGGACGGAAAAGATGACGGCTCAAGTTGATGTTTGGGAAAAAGACAACGCCCAGTCGGCGCAATCTTTCGCCCAAAATCTTGAGGAAAAGATAAAAGAAGCGGAAACAAAACTTGATAAGCTGGTCAACGCTTTTCTTGATGGAAGCATTGAAAAAGAAACTTACCTTGTCAAAAAAGACGAACTCATCAAAACAAAAACAGACCTTAACAAAAGAAAGTCTGATTTTGGGCGAAAGGGAAACAATTGGATTGAACCTTTGCGGGATTGGATAAAAACCGCTCACCACGCCGAAAAACTTGCTTTGTCCAATGATTTTTACGAAATAAAATCATTGGCGGAAAAAATTGGAACGAACCGCCGTTTGCTTTCCCGAAAAACTGAATTTGAATTTGTCCGCCCTTACGATTTAATTCTGAAATATTTACCCGCCGTAGCTGAAAAAGCGCAGGAGGGCAGGGCTTTTTGCGAAGCGAGACCCGCTCCCGCATCGCCGTGCGGGATAAACTCCGGCGGGGCGAGCGAGCAATCAAATGCCCCTCAATTTTCAAAATGTCTGAATTGGTCGGGGTGGCGGGAATTGAACCCACTACCTCTGCGTCCCGAACACAGCGGTCTTCCGATGACCTACACCCCGAATAATACCATCCAATTATATATCGTGACTACTCAATAATTCATCTACATCAATAGGAACTTGCACTATTTGCTCAAAAATAGGTGGCAACTCGTCATCTTGGATAGGACCTCCAGCTAACAATCCTCGTATTGGCATCGTGATCAATTGCCAGGCATCCTTAAACTGTGTTGACTCTGGATAATGGAATCTAGTCTTAATTAGCTTCGTAAGTCCAATCAGTTGTGCCACCAAATTCATTTCTTCATGTGTCAATATCCCATCATCATTTCCTGACCACCAATCAATTCTTCCCTCAGCTACCAATTTCATCAATCTATTCTTTGTCTCATCATCTCCGATAATAAAAGGCATACATTTTAATAGTCGATTATTATTAGCAACCATATCTGGATCTGTCCCGCTAGTTATAAAAGTATGCATCCATTCAACTTCTTTGTCTGCCAATTCACCTTGAAAACTCGCATTCACCGCATCCGTAATCCTCATACTATGCGCCAGTCTACCAATAGGCCTAAAACCTAACATTTTATTAACAACCCAACTACTCGCCAACCAGCCAAGAATTCCCTTATGTAGTGTCACATGGTCACTAGGCTGACTCATCCCCAGCCACATCTCTACTTGCGCCTTCACTTCACGCGTCACTTTTGACCCATAAATCACTCCATTCATCACATGGTATCTCGCCCAATAGTTCTTGGCTTTCTCATACAAAGCTTGCAATTGCTCATTACCAGTAAGCTCAACCACCACTCTCCCCCCCATTGAGTGCCCCCACCAGTTCACTCGCTGCATAATTCGTTTAAGGACTAGCTCATCATTAATATCAGTATGTGCAGAAAGAGAACGAATAAATGTGAGTAGTGCATCTACTGGTTGTTGATATATATCCTCTAGTGTTATCTCCGTGTCTTTGGGAGTTGTTCCCAAGGATCCCATTGTTCCAAACGACATAAACACCCTGTTCTCAGGAGATTTGCTAGAAGCCAACATCTCAATAATCTTCTGCTTAGCCCCCTCGCTCAATTCTTTTTCACCAACTTCCCCACCCATTGTACTAATCGCTCGCGCAATGTTTGCCCGCTTGCTAGGATTCCACTTCGCAACCACATCGCATGCCCCACCCCACTGTCCTTTACTTTTTATCATTCCTCTTATTAACGCTTGAATAGCTCGACGGAAAACAAAAGGGTTCCCTGTCCAACCATGGAGAAAAATCTCAATACTTTGATCAGGCGGGAGGATTCGCTCTTGTTTATCGCTCCATTGCGGACTATCTTTGCCAGCAAAAGTCACATCCTGCTCACATAATCTTCGTAGTAGTTCCTCAACAACAAAATTCTTTTTCGCCTCTTCTCGCGCTACTTTATCAAAACTACCTCCTAACACACAACCAACAGCTTTCTCAAATTCAATATTTTGCTCTTCATTTATATAAAGATGAAATAACCATGGCGTACCACAATACGCGCTCCCTTTTATTAGAACTTCTTTATTTTGTCCAAATCCATACCCGTACAGCATATATCCGTCTGTTCCCTCCAGTTTCTCTTTCCACACCTTAGCTACCAATGTCGTTTCCCCCTTTTCCATCAACTCCTTCGTCATTCTCATAAGGCCTTCCATGAACTTATCCATCAAATTCTGACTCTCGTTATTTGCTGGCGGGAGATCTACGATCTCACCTCTTTTCAATCTCTTTTCTGCCACTGTGGTGTCACTTTCCGTATATGTCATATTTCACACAACAATCTAAATAAATCCTGCCAAACTATCTGATCGATTACCAACTCTTCTTGTTGCCTGAATTAATAGATACAGTAGCATATTATAATCCGGTTGGTCCAACCCAACTACTCTTGCCATCTTTCTTAGCTGTTCCAATCTACTCGCCAACTGAGGTCTGTCCACCTTCAATTCATCATAAAAAACTTTAATATTATTAACACTTTTATATTTATCTGTCATCCATTTCTGCAAGTTCCCTAGCTCTCCCTTTCCCATCCTCTGCACACGACTAAGTAACACCTTCCCCGTCAATCTTTGCCACTCCGCTTCTACTTTGCTGATCTCTCCCGCCGCACGATCAAGACTCTCAATATTGGGTCTTACGGTAAGCAAGCTCGCCTCAATTCTTTTATCTACTTGTGTACGAAATAATTGTCTAGCCAAAGCCGCAACACCGGTATATATCCTCTCACTGTTTGCGGTATAATCATCATCTTCACACATAACCAAATTTGCTTCAACCAAATTTCTAACATTTGATTCTTCTGGTAAATTATGTTTTTTAAACCATTCTTTCCAGAGCTTATCATCCCACAAATTTGCTATTTTATTTTTTATTTTTTCAATTGATTTATAAATATATTGATCAAATACCCCACTCTCAAACTGTCTAATAAAAACATCAATCATCACCTCTGGTTTAGCTTCTCTTCGAAACCAAAGTGTCAAAGTTTGCTTTACTCTATCCATTCTACCCGGATCGATCTTACCTTTTCCATCTCTCAACGCCCTAAACACATTGACTACTTCTTTTAACCGCTCAGAACCTCTTCGCTTCAACACGAGTGTTTTCAAATCTTTAATTGCCAACAAGCTTCTCCTCTCTATTTCATCTTTCAGCATAGTTTCCCGCACCTCAGCTACTACATCAGCTATCTCTTTCTTGCCCCAAACCTCCAATCCTACCTCGTCATACCTTTTCAAGAATTTATCAACAACCCCCAATATCGCTTGCGTACACGAAACACCTAACCCTTCCTTTTTTACTTCAGCTGGTAACTCCAAAAGAACTGTTCTAACCAAAGCCTTACCTAGAACAAATCTCTGTGTTTTCTCCGGATCAACACCTTCCACGCCTCTACGACTTGCTAAAATTTGTTGAAAAGTCAAACTCTCCCCATCTTTTTCTTCGACCACAATCGCGCGCATTCCTTGCTGCAATATTCTAAATTCTGCCTTCGTTAACCCCCATTCACCAAATAATCTTGCTTCCTCAGGGTTATTACAATTCATCAGCTCAATCGCATCTCTTAACTCACTCCAAGGCCGAAATCCTGCCTCGGGACTTTTTACAATTTCTTTATCAACAATTCGATCACTCATTCGATCCTCCATTCATAGCTTTTTTCGTTACTTCCACAAGTCTTCGCATTTTTTCATCAACCATTCTTACTTGCCGCTCTCGCACTTCTCTCAACTTGATTTGTCGATTTGTCGGGTCGAGCCAAAGTTTGAGGATCAAAGCCAAACTAGTCATTTCTTTTCGCCTAGCAACCAAATGATATTCCATCATAGTCTCCCACACTGAGGAAAATCCACGATCCAAAAAATTCCTCACTCCATTTCCATTAGTCTGATCACTCTTAACTTTTTCATTCACAACAAATTCATTAAACAAGCGGAAAAATAACAACGCCTCTTGGTGATGAACCTCTCTCTTCCGCGCATCCAATGCCGACTCAAATAACTCTTCTTCTCTAGCACGATTCCATAGTCGTCTTGGGTCAATTTTTTTCTTTTCTCCTTCTGTCCAGGCATCAGCAAATGTTAAATAATAATCTCCTTCAAGCATTTTCGTAATAATATTCTTACATCTTTGCTTATCAGCACCTGACATCTTCTCCCAATTATCAATCGTATTTTCACAAAAATTCAAGAATTGTCCTCTCATATGCGGGTTCGCGCGAAGTGGTGCCAATACTTTAATAAGCATTAATTCAGGTTTAAGAATCGACTCTTTTAATGCATGTCCATTATTAAATATACCCTCTCCCTGCTTAGTAACTCCCCCTGCAACTGCAGTCTGAAACCAAGTCGTCGTATCTAAAATCTTAGATACCAACAGAGAAGTTTGCGCTTGAAATCTCGCACCTGCTGTCACTTGACCTGCGCCAGTTTTTGTACCCAACCACTCCAAGCCAGCAAATATCCCTAATCGCTTACCAATCGCCGGAGTTGAAAAGTATCTTGGCTGTCTCATTGCATTATCAACACCCTCACTCACTTTACCAAGTTGTTCTACCAACTCATCTCCAAACTGTTGAAACTTTGCCATATCGGCAATCTCGACTTCTTTATTCCATCTAGCAATTGCAATCGCAATTCCATTATCGCGATAATAATGTATCGTAGCGCGAAATAAGGCAAGCCGAAAATCATCAATTTGTCTCAATATTGACTTCTTCTCAGATTTCCATCCAACAATTCTATCGTTCTCATATTTCAGATTAGCAACCCGCATTGCTTCAACAATAATTGAAGCGTCTATTGGGAAACCAGTTAACAATTCGTTGTAAGCAAACAAACTGTCAATCATCCTACTAAGAGTCTCGTTTTGCGTATAATCTTGTGTATAACCTGCGTCATGTCTCGGATCGGTAACCAAATCTCGCATACCTCTACAAATCATCTCTTCTATAGCCAACACTCCACCCAAACTCAGTGGGTCAATTCCCATCTCCTTTTGCATACCTCTAAGTTCACTAGCCATTTCACCAACACGTTTACCAAAAATAGGATCTGTCAAACCATGCATAAAGATATTTATCATTTCCTTATAGTTATCATCAGAGCTATCACCGCTTCCTAACTCAGTAAATTTAGTTATGATATGTCTATTATTTTCGCCAATTGCATCCAGAACCTCATTTGCAACTCTACAATCTTCTTTATAACCATCGATTATTTTATCCAATTTTTCTTTATAATTAGAAGAGTCTCCCTCGTATATTTTTTTAAGTGCTTCTTCACCCTTCAAACCTTTTACACTTTCTAATAAATCATTAATAAAGCTAAGTTCTTCCAAATGCTCATTCAACTCCGGCAACTGATCATCAAGCATATTCCTCATCCGCCACAAATTAATAAAAACTCTATTACCCATCGTTGCCATCGCCAGTCGTCCTCCCCCTTTTTCTGGAGCCACTGCAATGCCGGTAGAAGACATTGACTCCAAAAAAGAAACTAGAGCAAAAAGCGAGCTTGTTTTTATCTTTATCCCAGTTTTTCCCCAAATCTCCTTCGGCAAACTCAAAAAAGGCTTCAACACTTCATCTGGTAAATACTGCATTGCCTCCGCATGAAAAGCATCTACTAAACTAGCAAATACCTTCATCGGACTCTCTCCACCCGTCAACGCCTCATCAGGAAAAAAATCAGTCTCCAACCTGTTTGCAATCTCGAACCTTCTCGCTCCAAACTCTCCTTCAAACTCATCGTGTTTTGACAAGAAGGTTGAAAGTTTTAATATTTTTACTCCTAATCTTCCTCTCTCCAATAGATATTTAGCCCCTTCTTCTTGCGACACATCTTCAACCAAATTAGCTAACCTTTTATGCGCCTTCTCAATAGCTGATAGTGTATCCATCCCATCGTAAGGCAAGTGTGTCGGATGAAATATCTCCACACCAAACACGCCATCCTCAATATCCCCAAGCTCGCAAACAGCAAGCACTCGCTTATCTATTCTCAACTGTTCAGCTAACGAAAATTCCTTCGTACCTCTCCCCACCACAATATCAGGCACCAAGTATTCTCCATTTCCCTCATCGCTCTCACCCTCCCAAAACCACTCGTTCATAGATCTTTCTGGAGATACTACCAATCCTTCCGTAACACCAACTATCTCCCCGCCATCAATTAAGCCATTCCAATCAAATTTTAAGAATAATTGTGGATCAACCTGAGGATTATTTCCTTTACTTGAAAGTTTTACATACAACTCTTTTTCAATCTTAAGATCAACAAATGTCGTTGGCGATCCATCAACTCCAGTCCTCACCACCCTTATTACAATCGGCCACTCACGCTTAACTGCTTTTGACTCAATTTCAATTAATTCTCCTTTTCTATTTCTTTTTTCTTTGAGACGAATACCAAGTCTAGCTTTAATCCTTGGGATTACTTCAACCCTACCATCTATTTCAACATTTTCAAAAATTGGCTCACTAAATCTTTTTTTATTACCAAATTCATCTTTAACATTTTTTACCCTAACCGCTTGTTCTGTTAACATATTTCCCAACATCTCACTAACGATCATATTTTGAATTAAAAATGGTTTCACGTTTTCAAATTCTTTTGCTCTCCATAGTGCCCCTATTCTCCAGTTTGACTCCGAAGTTCCCAATCCTCCACTCATCTCTTCTGCACTAGTCATATGTTCCATCCAATAACTAGCATCTTCTTCACTCATACCCATTTCAACAAATATTTTGTGAGTAATTGCTTCAACCCCTAATATTCCCATTGACAATCCATAAAGAAACGAGCCAAATCCGCGTGCCTCTGCGCCAACATAACTCGGTACAGGACTAACTATCTCCTTCACCCTATCCACAAATCGATCTGTTGCCATAATCTCACTATACCGCAAAAGTCTCGTGTCAAAAAGAACTATTTTTCGGGCCCTACAACCACACTTCTAAGTAGCTCAGGTATCATCAATTCTCCCGTCACTTTCTTTATTTCATCCAAGCTTACCGCCCGCACCGCCGCCTCAACCTCCGCAGGCTGTCTAATCTCGTCTAAGATTAGCGCCCTCATCCCTACAAACTGAGCAACACCCATCGTATCCTCAAGCTGAAGTGGCAAGTGTCCCAGCACATACTCCTTAGCTTTTACTAGCTCTGCCTTAGTTATGGTTGTGGGGAGCTTCACCAACTCCTCTTTCACGACACTCATCGCCTCGTCAAGTTTATCCAAAGCTACTCCTGCCTTAACACCGAGATACCCGCCATCATACGCTGTATCTAACTCTGCTTTTACATAATAAGCCAAACCTCTCTTCTCTCTAATCTCATTAAAGAGACGACTACTCATTCCTCCACCCAAGATAACCGAGGCAAGCTGCAAAGCGTACCTTTTTGAATCACTCATCGAGACTCCAGGTACCCCCATCCAAAAATGAGCTTGTTCCGTCTTCTTCTTGATATGCCTCGCCTCAGCCTTGCCGTATTTGATCGGCGAGACATAAGGTAAGATAGTCGACTTTTTGACACCCGCAAACTTAGTTTTTACCAAATCTGCAAGCTCTCCCCCTATCTTCCCCGCCACCACTACCAAAACATTCCCTCCCACATACCACTCGTCCATATAAGCTCGCAAGTCAATAGCATTAGTCGCCCTTACCGTCTCTTTCGTCCCGATAATCTGTCTCCCCATAGAACTCCCTGCATAAACCAAGTTTTCCCACTCTTCAGCCGCCTTGTCGATCGGAGTATCCTCATACATATTGATCTCCTCCACAATCACCTCGCGCTCACGCTCAAGATCAACTTGGGGCAAAAGTGGCGCCGTGATCATCTCCGAAAGAATATCAAGAGTTATTGGTAGGTGCTTGGCCGCGCTTGTAATGTAGTATCCCGTATATTCTTTACCCGTAAAAGCGTTATTAAGGGCGCCTATCCCATCCACTTTCTCCGCAATCGCCATTGGTGAGGGATAGCTCTTGGTCCCCTTAAATAGCATATGTTCAAGAATATGTGAGATACCCGCCTGACTTTCACTTTCGTTTCTTGAGCCTGTCCTCACGAGGACTAGTGCCGTCACCGACTCCACATTGGCGAGCGGCACTGCCAAGAACCGTACTCCATTCGCTAGCTGTTCATAACTAATCTCAAATCTCATAAACTTTATCCCTTTCTTCTCCAAACAAAATAAAAGTGGACCTGATCGGACTCGAACCGACTACCTCTACAATGCGAATGTAGCGCTCTACCAGGTGAGCTACAGGCCCAAACCAAACAAGATTATTCTACTATACCAGTAATCTAGTTATCACTCATCTGTGAAAAGCTCGTATCAAACTGGACTCACCCCAAAACTCTACCCCATCTCCGTAATTACATCACTACATCTCACTCGGTGCCGCGATCCCCAGGATACCAAGTCCATTCGCCAAAATCCGCGCCGTCTTTGCCGACAACAAAAGCCTAACCTCTCGCTCATTGTCTCCAGAATCAACAACTCGATGTTGGTTATACAACTTATTGTACCTACTTGCTAGCTCATAAAGATAGCTACAAACAAGGTGTGGCGCGAACTCCCTCGCCGCTGTCTCAACAACTTCGGGGAAGCGATAAATATATCTCATTATCGCCAACTCATCTGTATTAAAACTACCCAACTCTGGCAACTTATAGCTTGCAACTTCGTATTTTGCCTTCTGCAAAATACTTCTTATCCGCGCGTATGTGTACTGAATATATGGCCCTGTATCTCCTTCAAGGTTTGTCATCGTTGCAGGATCATAACAATATCTCTA
>Ga0101944_10008091_pt1 | contig 10175 bp, 6 predicted proteins | sample DewCreD2012metaG_FD_75245 | JGI IMG/M metagenome (GOLD analysis project Ga0101944, IMG submission 75245) | Hot spring sediment bacterial and archeal communities from British Columbia, Canada, to study Microbial Dark Matter (Phase II) - Dewar... ...
CCACCACGAGGTTCACCAGGCTGTCGGTGTAGGGCAAGGCGCCGCCCTCCCATCGCTCGATGGCGACCTTGCCGTAAAGGCCGAGGGAGCGGACGTGGGCGCGGGCCTTCTCGACGTTGGCTGGGTCAGGGTCGAGGCCGTGGACGAGATAGGCGTCGCTCGCGCGTAGGGCCGCCGTGAGCCGGCCGTCCCCGCAGCCGAGATGGACGACAAGCCCGCCCTTCACCCCAGTGGCATCCAGAATCTGCTTAGCCTCGAGCTGCGCCTCGGCCCCAGCGGCCGTCCGAGCCAGAGGCGCAACACACCCCAGAACAACCACTGCGGCAAGCTGTTTCGTAAACATCGTTCTCCACCTGATTCAGTAGAATGGCGGTCAAGCCAACACTGAACATCGCTGACGCCTTCCCTGGCAGTTTACACAACAGGGGCGAGCTTTTCCAGCTTGCTGTCGGCGCAACGTAACCGCCCCCCGGCCCGGCCACGTGATTTCCCCGCTGCCAGCTCCGCGCTATAATGTCACACACATCGGCCTAACGCAACGCGAAGCCAGCAGAGGATTGGCTCGGTGCGGCACTGGAACGTCTTCGACGCGGCATGCGTGGTGGGACGGCATTGTCGCCTACAGGCGGGAGGCCTGCACACGGCGGCCGACCTGTTGGCCGAGATGGACCACTTCGGCATAGCCGAGGCGCTGGTGCTCGACAGCCTGAGCCGCGAGAACCACCCGGCGGACGGTAACGCCCGCATCCTGGGGGTCGCGGCGGCCGCACCCGTCGCCGGCGACGGGCGCAGGCGTCTCCACCCCGCCTGGGCGCTCCTCCCGCCAGGCACCTGTGACGCGCAGCCCGAGCCCGACCGCCTGGTGGACGCGCTGCGGGCGAGCGGCGTAGGCGCCGTCTGGCTCCTCCCAGGCCAGTACCGCTTCAGCCTCTCGGACTGGTGTCTCGACGCGCTCCTGGAGCCGCTCGCGGAGGCGCGCGTGCCGGTGTTCATCAACCCCAACGACATCGGCCCCTGCGGGCCGGGCGCTGACCAGACCGATTGGGAGGGCGTGGTGCGGCTGTGCCGGCGCTGGCCGACGCTGCCCGTAATCGTGAGCGAGTTCCGCATCCGCCGCACGCAGCGCCTGGCCTTCCGCGCTCTGGACGCCTGCGAGAACCTTCACATCGAGCTCAGCGCCCTGTGGCTCTGGCGCAACATCGAGTTCATCACCCGCCGCTGGGGCGCGCAGCGGCTCGTCTTCGGCTCGGGCTGGCCCACCTGCGGCCAGGGGATGACCCTCGCGCACCTGACGACCGCCGAGATAGCCGACGCCGACAAGCGGCGCATCGCGGGGGACAACCTCCGCGAGCTCCTCGCCTGGCGAAAGCCCGAGCATCCGCACGTCGAGTTGACGCTTCCGGCCGACACCTACGTGGAGTTCGGTCGCACCGGGCGGCGGCCGGCCGAGATGCGCTTCTGGGACTGCCACGGCCACCTCGGTGGGCGGATGAGCCACTATCACGTGCCGGACGGCTCGCTGGAGGCCACGGTGGGCGAGATGGAGCGGATGGGGGTCGAGCGGGCCTGCGTCTTCAGCTTCGCGGGCATCACCAGCGACGAGGCGTTCGGCAACGACGCCGTGGCCGAGGCCGTGCGGCGCTACCCCGACCGCCTCGTGGGATTGGCACTGCTCAACCCCCACCGTGGGCGCGATGCGATGCTCGCCGAGCTCGAGCGGTGCGAGCGGCTCGGCCTCCGCGGCGTCAAGCTCATCCCGCACTACCAGGGCTACCCCGAGGAGGGGCCGCTGATCGACGTCGCCTGCCAGTGGGCGCACGAGCGGCGGCAGATCATCCTCAACCACTCGTGGGGCTCGCCCGCGCAACTCGAGCGGCTCATCACCGCGTATCCCGACGCCTGCTACGTGACCGGCCACAGCACGACGGCCTACGCCGAGCTGATGAAGCGGCACGCGAACCTCTACGTCTGCTCCTGCCCGCTGCTGGGGCCGAGGGCGTGCGAGGAGGTCGTCGCCGCCATCGGCGCCGACCGGTTGCTCTTCGGCTCCGACCTCCAGGACCTCCCCATCGCCTGGGGCCTAGGGCCGGTCCTCTTTGCGCGCATCCCCGCAGAGCACAAGGCGATGATCCTCGGGGGCAACCTCAAACGCATTCTGGACCAGTACAGCCGCCATTGAAAGGAGCTGTCATGGCAGAGAAGCCGGCGAGCCAACTGGCGATTCACGGCGGGCCGAAGGCCATCCAGGGTCTTGAGGGCAAGGGCCAGCCGAAGATCGGCGTGGAGGAGTTCCTGGAGCTGGCCGACACCTGGGGCTTCTCGCCCACGCGCATGCGTCGGCTCCGCGAGGCCCTCGACGGGGCCGACGCGGAGCTGGGCGACGGGCCATTCCTCAACCGCTCCTACAACCCCCGCCCCTCGAAGGTGACGGCGCTGGAGGCCGCGGCGGCAAGATTCCTCGGCGCCAAGTACGTCTACGCTGTCAGCTCGGGCACCGCGGCGCTTCACGCGGCCTACGTGGGCGCAGGCATCGGGCCGGGCGACGAGGTAATCGTCCCCGGCTACACCTTCATGGCCACCGCCGCGGCGGTCGTCCAGGCGCGGGCAGTGCCGATCTTCTGCGACATTGACGAATCCATGACCATTGACCCGGCGGACATGGAGCGGCGGATCACGCCTCGGACCAAGGCCGTCGCCCCAGTGCACATGGCCGGCGCCGTGTGCGACATGGCCGCCGTGATGCGCGTGGCCCGGCGGCACAAGCTGATGGTGATCGAGGACTGCGCCCAGGCGTTCGGCGCGAGCTTCCGCGGTCGCCGCGTCGGCACCATCGGCGACTTCGGCACCTTCTCCGTCAGCTCCTACAAGCCCACCGGCGACGGCGAGTGCGGCCTCGTCACCGCGCGCGACGAGCGCGCCTTCAATCGCGCCCAGCAGCTCGCCGAGTGCGGCGGCCTGTGGCGGCCCGACCGCTTCGGCCCCGAACGCTGGCCTGGCGAGCTCTTCTGCGGCACCAACTACCGCCTCAGCGAGCTCGAGGCCTGCGTGAACCTCATCCAGATACGCAAGGCCGACGCCCTCCTGAAGCGCTGGCGCACCAACAAGCGCCGCATTATGGCCCGCCTCAAGCCCTACAAGGGCATCACCCCGCAGCGCGTCCACGACCCCGACGGCGAGGTGGGGCGGATGATCGTCTTCTTCCCCCCTACGGTCGCGGAGAGCATCAAGCTCGTCGAGGCCCTCCGCGCCGAGGGCGTCCCAGCAGGCACCCACGCGGCCAAGACCGGCCCCGACTGGCACGTCTACTTCGACATGGAACCCATCATGGGCCAGAAGACGGCCACGCCCGAGGGCTGCCCCTACACCTGTCCCCACTACCTCAAGGGCGGCCCGCCGCCGAAGTACACCAGGGACATGTGCCCGCGCACCAACGACCTCTACGCCCGCGCCGTGATGGTTTACCTCAGCCAGTGGTGGACGGCCCGCGACTGCGCCCAGGTCGCCCGAGCTCTCAACAAGGTGCTCGGCGCGTTCTACCAGGAGAACCCCCGTGGCGAGCCCTGGGCAAGGTAGGCCGACCGCTTGCAAATCCGTCCACAAGTCGTTAGCCTATCGGTTGTGGGCGCGAGCGTCGTGACAAGTAACCTTATGCGTACCAATCAGGAGGACTGGCATGCGCGCGACACCGAAGGGGCTGCTGTGGCTCGTGGTCTTGAGCGTTGTGGAGGCCGCGTGGGCGGGCGATGCGCCACCGCCGGCTGCAGCGCCGGACGTGGACGCCCTGAAGAAAGAGGCCCAAGCCCTCAGGGAAAGGGACAAGGCCCTGCGGGCCAAGCTCGAGGAGCTCCGCACGAAGCTCCAGGCGTCGGGCGACCTCGCGAAGCTCCGCGAGGCCGAGGCCGCCGCCGAGAAGGCCTACGACGAGAAGCGCAAGACCGACCCCACCGTGGCAGCAGCGGCGAAGGCATACGCCGAGGCCCAGGCCGCCTTCGCAAAACTCGTGCAGGACAAGCTCGCTGCGAGCGGTGAGGCCAAAGGCGTCCTCGCCGAGCTCGCAGGCATTGACGACAGGCGCGCTGCGCTTGAGTTCGACGAGGCCCTCGCGCGCCTCGAGCTCGAACACCCCAGCTCCCCCATCAACGTGCAGTTGGGCAAGGACCCCGAGCTGGCCAAACTCCGCGCCGAAGGCCTCCAGGCCGCTGACAAGGAGGCCCGCGACAAGGCTCGCAAGGCATACGAGGACGCCCGCAAGGCCAAGCTCGGCGCCATGCCCGAGGCCAGGAAGGTGGCAGAACGCATCGAGGCCGCACGCAAGGGCCGCGCCGACCTGCGCACCGCCGAGGCCGAGGCCACCAAGAAGCTCAGCGCCCTCCGCCGCGCCATCGAGACGGGCGACGACCCCGACGTCAAGGCCGCACGCGAAAAGGTCGCCGCCGCCGCAAAGGCCGTCACCGAGGCCTCCAGCAGCGACGCGCTCAAGGCCGCTCGCAAGGCCCGCGACGCTGCCCGCGAAGCCCTCGCCGCCAAGACCAAAGAGCTCCTCGCCGCCAACCCCGACGCCGCGGCGCTCGCCAAAGAGCGCGAAGAACTCCGCAAGCAGATAGACGACCTTGACGCGAAGCTGCGCGCCGCGACCAAGAAATGACCTGTCCCGAGACTTACGAAGTCTCGAAGGCTTCCGAAGTCCGCGCACACACTCCTCCCGCGGGCCTCCCCGCCCGCCGGAGGCCCTCTCACGGTTGAGGCGCCACAGCCGCCCCCCGTAGAATGGCGGGCACCTCGCTCAAAGGAGACGCCCATGCCCCGCAAGCCCCTCGACGCCACCCAGCCGCCCACGGCGGCTCAGGTCCGAGGTGCCTACAAGCTGGCCCGCGAGCGCTACGCCGCCCTCGGCGTGGATGCCGACGGCGCCGTCCGCGCTGCGCTCGCCATCCCCATCTCCGTCCAGTGCTGGCAGGCCGACGACGTGCGCGGCCTCGAGGCCCACGAGGGGGCGGTGGACAGCGGCGGCCTCCAGGCCACGGGCAACTACCCCGGCGCGGCCAGGACGGGCGATGAGATTCGGGCCGACTTCGATGCCGCCGCCGCGCTCATCCCTGGAAAGCTCCGCTTCAACATCCACGCCATGTACGCCGAGACCGGCGGCAAGCGGGTGGACCGCGACGAGCTGGAGCCGCGCCACTTCGCCCGCTGGATCGACTGGTCGAAGGCCCGACGGCGCGGGCTAGACTTCAACCCCACCTGCTTCGCCCACCCGATGGTCAAGGACGGCCTCACCCTCTCCAGCCCCGACGAGGCGGTTCGCGCATTCTGGGTTCGCCACTGCCTCGCCACACGCCGCATCGCGTCTGCCATCGGCAAGGCACTCGGCACCCCGTGCGTCAACAACATCTGGCTCCCCGACGGGCGCAAGGACTCGACCGTGGACCGCACGGGGCCGCGCCATCGCCTGCTCCACGCCCTCGACGCGGTCCTCGCCCGCCCGATGCCCCACATGATTGACGCCGTGGAGAGCAAGCTCTTCGGCATCGGCTGCGAGGACTACACGGTCGGCTCGCACGAGTTCTACCTCGCCTACGCCGCCACACGCGGCGTCGCCCTCTGCTACGACCTCGGCCACTTCCACCCCACCGAGAGCGTCGCCGACAAGCTCTCGGCCACGCTCCTCTTCGTGGACAAGGTGCTCATCCACGCCAGCCGCGGCATCCGGTGGGACAGCGACCACGTGGTGCGCTTCACAGACGAGTTGCGGGCGGTGTGCGACGAGGCGGTCCGCTCAGGCGCCCTCCCCGACATCCTCTGGGCGCTTGACTACTTCGACGCCAGCATCAACCGCGTCGCCGCGTGGGTCATCGGGGCGCGCGCCCTCCGCAAGGCGTTGCTCTATGCGCTCCTGGAGCCCTTCGCGCCGGCAGCCGAGCGCGAGGAGCAGGGCAGCGGCGCGGCCAAGCTCGCACTCGTCGAGCAGCGAGCTGAGCTCCCCTTCGGAGCCGTCTGGGACCAGCTTTGCCTCGCCGCCGACGTCCCCCTCGGCACCTCCTGGCTCCGCGACGTCGCCGCCTACGAGGTCCTCACCCGCAGCCGGCGCGGGTGAGGCTTGGCCCGCAGTCCTCAGCGCGCCGTCCCTGGGCACCGGACCTCAGTCCACGCAGGGTCGGCCTCGGACAAGGTGATGCGGGGGCATGCGGTCATGAGGCGACCTCTGGGAGAGCTGACACTTGCTCGCTTGGTCGCTTGCTTGCCTACTCGACGATGCCCCCGCCGGCGCGGAGGACTTCGAGCAGGGACGGGAGGTCAACGTCGGAGAAAGGGATGCGGCGGCGTACGACTTGCTCGGCGGCGGCCCCCGCCGCCTCGCCCATGGCCATGCAGGGGGCGGCGACGCGCAGCGGGCCAAGCACCGGCCGCTCGACGCTGATGGCCCGCCCAGGGCAGATGAGGTTCTTGACAGGTTGCGGGACCATGACGCGGTAGGGGATCGGCGTGACGGGCGGCAGCTTGCCGTGGCCTGGGTTTTCGCTCGGACGCTTCGGGTCGGGCAAGTCCCAGCCGTAGGCCGAGAAGCCGATCGTGTCCTCAAAGGGCTTCCCCTGGGTCACGTCGGCGACGGAGAGGACCAACCGCCCCTTGATGCGGCGCGATTCGCGGACGCCGAGGGTGGGGGCGACGGCCTTCAGGCGCGCGTGGGCGAAGCCGGGGATGTGCTTGCGCAGGATGGCGAGGAGCCGCTGCGTCTCGGCGCGCCCGCGAATCAGCCCATTTGTCACCGAGGCGCCATCGGTGCCGTCCACCCCCACGAGACGCGAGGTGTTGATCATCATCGTGCCCTTCTCGGCCAGTTGCACGCTGATGAGGATGTCGTAGGGGAATGGCCACTCGCCCGCCTGGCGGAGAGCCTCGATCTCCTTGCGGAACCTCGGCGTGTCATTCTTCTCGATATAGGCGGCGAGCGCGTCCTGGTCCACCCCGTCCACGTGGAAGATCAGCGTAGCGGGGGTCATCAGGGCGTCCTCGTCGCGGCCTTTGACGACGACGCAGCCGCTGCGGGCCGCGATGTCGGCGTCACCCGTAGCGTCCACAACTGCGGCGGAGGGCACTGCGGCCAGCCCGCTCTTGTTCGATACAACGACGTGTGTGATCCGCCCGTCGCTCACCGCCACGTCAATCGCCTGGGTGAGCAGCAACACCTCAACGCCGGCCTCCGCGACCCTCTCATCGAGGAGCGCGGCCATCCCGTATGGGTCGAAGGGCACGCCCGCCTCGAGCTGGCCCTTGAACCAGCCGTGGGGCTGGTACTTGGTCTTGGCCGGAGCGGGGAGAAGCGCGATGCCGCGCCGCGCCGCTTCCTCGGCGAGCGCGCGGAAGATGCCGCCGACGACCCATCGGCGGCAGTCGCTTGTCCGTCCGCCGAGCCAGTGCGACACGAGGCCCGAGGTGCCCATGCCGCCGAGCTGGCCCTGGGCCTCGACCAGGAGCACGCAGAGACCTGCCCGCCGCGCCGCGATGGCCGCCGCGAACCCCGCCGGCCCCCCGCCGCAGACCACTACGTCGTAGGGCCTCGCCAGCGGCACCTCGCGCTGGAACGCCAGCGCGCCCCTCGGCGTCTCCGTCGTCGCTCCCTCGGCCAGCGGAGCGGCCAGCGTCGCCCCTGCCGCAAGCCCAATTGCTTTGCGTCGGCTCACGCGATGGTGCGGACTCACTTGCCACCCCCTGCTCACGGGTCGAGGGTGAAGGGGATGCCGTTCTTGAAATCGGGCGGCAGCCAGACGGGGAGGCCGGCAAGGGACTTTCGGGCGGCCTCGCTCGTTGGAATGCCCCAGGCGGCGAAGAACGGCCCGAGGTCACGCCCGACCTCGCGCGAGAAGCGGACGAGGAACTGGTCGCGCTTCTCGTCGTCGCTCCGCGGCAGCTCGCCGCCCCGCGCGGCGCGGTAGCCGGCAAAGACCCGCCGAAATGCGCCCCACCCGAACGCCTGCTGGAGTTGGGCGTAGAACATGAGCGACAGGCCGGGATCGCGGCACCAGTCGCTGAACTTCGCGCCGTCGGCGAAATACCTGGCCACAGCTTTGTTGCGCTGCGGCGGGTTGAGCCAGGAGTTCTTCGCCACCGGCTCGTTGCTCACACGCTCGCAGCAGTAGAGGCTGAAGAGGTTGACAGTGGTCTCGCCGGTGCCGGCAAAGGTCCAGTGGGGGCTCTGGTGGTTGTGGCCAAGTTCGTGCCAGAAGCCCCAGGAGGTGCTGGCGCCGCCCTTGACTATATTGTCGCGGTCGGCCAGCGTCGCGGCCACGTCCAGGTGAGTCATGATGGGATAGCCGGAGTGCATGTAGCCGGCGCTGATCTGCTGGTCGGCGCAGAGGCGTTCGGGCCGCTCGCGCTCGCGCGGGATCGCCGCAAGATCGGCAATGGCATCGAGGCCGGCGTCCCACACCCACATCAGGGCCTCGGGGTCGTCGAGATTGCGCACGACCGATGCGGGGATGGTGAGGATGATCTTGCGCGTGGCCAGCTCGGCGAAGGGCGCAGCGCGGTGGCGAATGGTCGTGCGCCATTGGTGCAGCGGCGTCTCGCCCTGGACGAAGTACGGCATCTCCACCGCCCCCTTGACGCGCACCTCAATGCGGCCGAGCTTGCACCCACGCGGCACCGTGACGTAGACGATGCCCCCGAAGGGGTTGCCGAACCTCGTTGCGGGCGCGGCGAGGGGGGCGGCGTAGCTTATCTCGGGGAACCGGCTCCAGCGGTCGTGGCCCCAGATGGCGTCGGTGTGCGCTCCGATGCGCAGGCCAAGGCCGGCCGCGGCCGCCTGGGGCGGGAGCGTGACCTCGATGGCCTCGCCGGGCGCGGCGTAGAGGCCGGTGCTCGCCCAGTCGGGCACCGCGGTGTCAATAGTCACGGCCTTCTCGATGCGCTTTGCCTCGGGCGGTACAGCCCCCGGGAAGCCTGCCGCGGCGGGATGGGCCGCGAGCTTCTCGACGGGCGCGCGCCGCATCTCGGCGTTCTGGAGCACGCAGGCGATGCGCCCGACGGGGTTGTCGAGGCCGAGCGGGTGCTTGGGCATCGGCACGGCGGCAGCGCCCTGTTTCTCGATGAGCGCCCTGAGCTTCGGCAGGAGTAGCGCATCGCCGCTGGGCACGGCGCCGCAGGCATTGGTGAGCGTGGCACCCACCTGCGCGAGGTCGTCCTTCGAGAGCTTGCCTCCGCCCGCCGCCTGCTGCTCGAGGGCAGCGAGGGCGCACACCGCGTGAGCGAGATCGAGCCCGATGCGGTCGGCCAGGAAACCCTCCTTGCCCGTGCCCTCGACCGAGCCATCGGCGAAGGCGAGGCCCATTCGCGCCGTCAGGCGATTGCCACCGTGGTCGTCGGCGAGCGACAGGTTGGGGTGGAGCTGTTTCCAGCCCCAGCCGGGGATGCCGTCGGCGTAGCCGCCCCCGCCCTCGATGAACGCCGCGACCTTCTCCCTCAGTCCCGCGCGGTCGGCAGGCGTGAAGTGATTGCCGCTGATGAAAAGCACATCGGCCTTCGCCAACAACTCGGCTAACTGGCCGATGCCGACGACTGCGACCTCGAAGCCGGCCTCCTTGAGCACGGGGGCGACCTGGCGGTGGTCCACGATGAGCACGCGGACCGGCCTCGGGCGGTCCCCCGCGAGCCACGCCGCGATGTTGAGGACGAGCTGGCGCTGGTCGGGGCGCTGCGTGGAGCCGAAGATGCTCTCGTGCCCGGCCAGCACGATGCGGCCCTTGCCCCAGCGCGCCGCGGCCAGGATGGGCAGCCGATGCCGCCCGCTGCGCCCCGTCATCACGACGAATGCCTTGTCGCCAAAGACGGCGACCGGCCCGACGAGTGCGCCGGGCGCAACGATCTCAGTCACGCCCTTCAGCAGCGCCTCGACGTCCCCCGGCTCCGCTCCCGCCAGCCGAAAGCCGGCCAGCAGCGCGGCCAGTACGATCCACGACCACGAGCGCTTCGCTTCCAGGGTTGACTCCTTCCCCGCTTCCGCCGCCCCATCTGGACCAGCTCCCAGTCTACCGGTTGTTGGGGGTTCTGGCAACCGGCACAGCCTGGGCAGAGGTTGCACCCGCCGCGACGAGGCGGTATGATGCCCTCGCCGTAGCGATAAGGAGGACAACGCGTGAGCAGGTGTTTGGCGACCGCGGGTCTGGTGCTACTGGAGG
>Ga0101944_10008092_pt1 | contig 10173 bp, 10 predicted proteins | sample DewCreD2012metaG_FD_75245 | JGI IMG/M metagenome (GOLD analysis project Ga0101944, IMG submission 75245) | Hot spring sediment bacterial and archeal communities from British Columbia, Canada, to study Microbial Dark Matter (Phase II) - Dewar... ...
CCCGTCATCATTTTGTTGACAAAAAATCATCACTTTTGAGGATTGGCGAACCCCCTATCCTTTCTTACAATAGTACTGGTACTTAAGTCATAGAGGCTGAAGTACCTCCCCCGGTCGATTCTCCGGCGGTCAGGAGAGGGGCAGAACGGAACGCTTAAAAATTTAAATCATCTGCCAGTCCAATTTTTAATTTAAAAATTCAAGAAATTAAAAAATAAAAAAATTAAAGGAGGTCTGCTAAATGAAAAAGGTCGGTTTATTAATCCTTGCCCTGGTCATAGCCCTGGGCGCACTGGGTGCAGGCTATGCCTACTGGACCCAGAATCTCTATGTCAATACCACGGTTAATACTGGTGAACTGGAAGCAACCATTAACGATGTTGCAGTCCAGGCACCCAATCCGGATCCCTATGGTGCAAACGTAACCACAAACATTGTTGGTATTGACACTCTTAACATCGTTGCCGTTAATGTCTATCCGGGATTTTCAAAAATTATTAACTTCCAGATTCAAAACACCGGCACAATCCCCCTGTATATTACACCGGAAGTCAGCGCTACATATTATTATGGTCCATCCATTCTCATCGCGGATGATCTGCAAACCTTATACCCGAATTCAACTTCGTATGGGGATGATACTCCTGTTGGTAGAACCAGTGTCATTAATCCGGGGCAGGAGCTGAACTGCAAGGTCGTAATTACCATGGATAGTTCGGAAACCGGTCATGAAAATGAAACCTTCACATGGAACGTGACCTTTGTGGCGCATCAGGCTAATCAACCGTAAATTGAACCTTTCCGGTGTGGAGTTGAATCTCCACACCGGGCACTTTTTCAGGTTTGCCCAAATAACCTGAAGGGAGAAGAAAAATGAAGCGCATCGGCTTACTCTGTCTGGCTCTGGTGATTGCGTTGGCGGTGATGGGAGCAGGTTACGCCTACTGGACACAGGCTCTGCACGTGAATACCACCGTCAACACCGGCAACTGGGCATTCGGGGGATCGGAGGGAGGCGGAATCATACCCACCCCCACGGTGAGTCCCGGACCGAATAACATCCCGGGCTACGGGTCAATGACCCTGAATAGCTGGGATTCCACCAGCTTCACAGTCACCATCAATAATGCCTACCCGGGTTACAGCGCCAGTGTGAATTATTCTCTGCAGAATGCCGGCACAGTGGCGGCGGAGGTCGAATGGATTACTATTGCCGGTAATCAAATGACCTCCAATCCCTTCTCCTTCATACTGGGCTCTGGCTCTGAAAATAATATGAGCGTTTACAGCACCCTTTATGTGGGAGATATCATTCCACCCGGCACCACCCAGCCCTTTACTATGACCTTTACCATACCAAACACTCTGACCGGTGATGAAAACCTGAATGGCTCTTTTAACGTGGTTATTCATGTGAAGAATGCCAGCTAAATCTGTGGCTTTGCTTCTACGGCGGGGGACACATGAAAATCCCCCGCCGAATGGAAGGTTGAATAATTTCAGGATATGATGATGAAGCGCATTGCTCTGGTCTGTATCGCGGTGGTTATCGCTCTGGGTCTGGTAGGCACCTCTTATGCCTACTGGAACCAGAACCTTTATATTAATACAACCGTAAAAACCGGTGAGCTGGACTGGATTTTCTGCTCCTTTTCTCAGCTTGATGTGCCGGGTGTGGGCGATTGGGTGGGAAGCACGCAGACGCCCTTTTTCGTAAAACCCCTTCAGATGGAATACGATATCGCTGTCTCATCCGGTGGCATCCGTCCCGGTGATGCTCACTACATAGATATCACTGTGGATAATGCCTACCGCAGTTATTACAACTGCTATTTCTTTTCAGTGAAAAATACCGGCACCATGCCCATTAAAATCAGAGAGACAGTGTTATATTATGCAGGCAGGGCTTACCGTTTCACGGGAAGCAGTATTATCACCACTGAAGATGGGGTTTTTCAGTTAAGGTGGCAGGGCAACCACAACCGCGTACTGCAACCCGGTAAATCTGAAGATGAAAGTCTGGAAATTTATCTGCTGAATCCCGAATATTCAACTGCAGAGGAAACCCGCACATATGATTTCACCATCACCCTTAGCGGCGTGCAGGTTAATTCCCGTTAAGCAGTTCCGTAGTGCTGTCTGCCGGTGGAGATCGAACAATGAGTGAAGAAAAAGAAAAGCGCTTGAAAAGGAATCTCTGGCTGGCTGGAAACCTGCTCTGCATCATTCTGATTGTGATGGGGAGCGTGGGGATAGCTTACGCACACAGTGCGGGAATTGCTCCCTTGAAACCCCATACCACCGCCATCAACGGCACACTCCTGCAAGTATTTTCCAGCGATGATTCCGGCACGGCTGATCCGCTGGAACCGGGCAACTGGCTTCCCGGCAATCCGCCCGGTTGGCAGGGAGAGAGGCTGGAAATGGATATCGCCTCCACTACCGCGGTTATCGCCGGGGGGAACACCATACAGATAACCGCGCAAAATGCCTATCCTGGCTCTTGCCCCTCCATCTTCTTCAGCCTCCAGAACACCAGCGGTCTGCCGGTGAGGATTGGAGGAGCAACACTGAACCCCTCTTTCCCCGCAGATGAGCTGATCATCAGCACTGAAAGTCTTTCTGCCGGCAACGTCATTGGCGCTGGCAGCTCTCTAGAAGGAATTCTACACATCTGTATCGGTCCGCAGGCACAGCAAAACCACCTTTACTCCTTTACCGCTTCACTCACCCTGGAGTCACAGGAACCCCCTGTCAATCCTGCCGGATTCGCCCTTCCCCGGTTGAAATCTCCGCACAGGGGTGCTTACATAGATAACCTGACTCCCAGGCTGGAATGGATTGCCAACGGCGATTCCGTTTGCTTGCTCCAGATAGCGCGTTCACCCGATTTCGCCAGCCAGAATATCATTCTGGAACAAAAGGGACTGCGATTGATGTACTTCATCATTCCGGAAGGCAAGCTGGAGAAAAACCAAGTCTATTACTGGAGGGTGCGCTCGAGCGGATTTTCCGGTGATTCGGACTGGACACGCGCCTGGTCTTTTATTACCCGGTAGAAACGGCTTGACAGCAACCTGCGGTTCTCTTACATTGTGATGAGATGAACAACTTTATATCCTCCCGGTTCGATTATCGCCGCTGGGCTGTGGTGGTATTTCTTGCCGGTATTTACTTCCTAGTAAACCTGGGGATACCGCGGATTCCACTCGGTTCGCCTGTCTGGACATATCTGGTGCAGGCAGCTTGCTGGGGGGCAGTTGGCGCGGTGGCTCTACGCCTGCCCCACTTCCGCCCGCTGGCGAAGATCCGCGTCCGCAGTTATATTATGCAGGCGGCGCTGATCATTGCTTTTTGCCAGGTCACTCTTTACATAATCGGTGGACTTTTCAGCGGCTTTGGTAAAAGCCCCAGCTCCTTTACACCCCGCGGCATATTGATCAATCTGGTTTACATCAGCTTCGTGCTGGCAGGCATGGAGATCAGCCGCACCTGGCTGGTCAACCGCCTGGGCAAACACCATCAGTCAACAGCAATTGTCCTCGTCTCCCTCCTTTACACTTTGCTGGGAATCTCCCTCGCGCAGTTAACCTCCTTCAAACTGGATGCAGGAGGAGTAAGCAAACTTGGCTCAGAATGGTTGCCACTGCTAGCTGAGAACCTGCTGGCTTCCCTGCTGGCACTGCAGGCTGGAGTGCGTCCAGCCCTGGCTTACCGCGGGATACTGGCGGCTTTCTGGTGGTTCTGCCCTGTCCTGCCCAATCTGGACTGGGGATTCAAAGCGATCATAGGAGTAGCAGTCCCTATCAGCGGCATGCTGATTGTTAACCGGTTGTATGTTACCCAGTACGGAATGGGGCAAACAAGAAAAAGGGGCGATGAAAAAGCCTTTCCGCTGGGCTGGATATTGACTGCCATTGCCGCCACCCTGCTGGTCTGGTTCTCGGTGGGGGTATTTCCCATTAAACCTTCGGTGATTCCCACCGGCAGTATGGTGCCGGTCTTCAATCCGGGCGATATAGTGCTGGTGGCAAAAATTAACCCGGCCAACATCAGAACAGGAGATATCATCGAGTACCGCACCGAGGAGCGGATTAACATCGTCCACCGGGTCATCGAAATCCAGAAAAACGGCAATTTAATCACAAAAGGGGATGCCAATAATGCGGCTGATTCACAACCGGTTGACCCGAGGAATGTTAACGGGAAGGTAATTTTCAAAATTCCCAAAGTCGGCTGGCTTTCCATCGCCATCAAGCAGTTCCTGTGGAGCAGGTAAAGCCTGCAGGCTATGGATTTGCTGGCAGATTCGCGTTATAATGGTACGCATATGAAGAAGTATGGCCTGATCATCACCGCGGTACTGCTGATCGCCAGCATTGCTGGCGTCTTTTTTGCCATCCGCATACCGGTGGAAATTACGGCACAGGTGCCGGTAGTCAGCTATACACATTCCGCCCGCTTTGATTATCAGGTCTATCTCAAGCCCTCCTACCTGCTCGGTCCCGAGCCGGTCACCCCGACTCCCACCCCTACCCCACCACCTCTTTCCAATCTTAAATATCCTCTGGCGGATTTAGAAAAATTCCACTTCGATTATAACTACCGCCTGGAGCCGCTCAAGCCTGCCAACAGCAGTGTCAGCGCCAGCGTCACCGCTTCAGTAATCTGGCGAAACAGCGAGGGTAATCAGGAAAAGACCGAACTCCTGCCCCTTACCCAGACAGGCGGCAATTTTCTGGTAAACTTCGATCTCATCCTGACTCCAGAAATGCTCGGCGATAATATAACGGTGGAAATCTGCGTTTATCCCGTGGTTGAGACAAGCACTGGACCCGTTTATGATTTGTTCAAGCAGAGCCTGCCTCTCCGTCCGGGAGACGGCGTCATCGAGGTAGAGCGTAAAGCGCTGGAACTCACCCGCACAGATTATCTGGGCGAAGTCAGCTACCGTCAGGAAGGCAAAATCAGCTTCAGTGCAGTTTTCAAAGCCGATTCGCCTCAGGGACCAAAAACGGTTACACCGCCTCCCGTAATAACCCCCACACCCACACCGCCGCCTTCACCAGAGCCCAAAATCCTCCGACCCGGAGAAACAATATATACCCGGCTGGCGGAAAAAATGGAAGGCACGCTGGAATACCGCTTTCAGGCGAACCAGCCCGTCAGGGATTTAAAGGTAGAAGCAGACCTAAATCTGGTTCTTGAAGGGGGCGACCTCTGGAAGAAAACGCTGGAGCTTGCCCCCGCGGTGGAAGGTTCTTCAGGAATAAAAATACCCTTCATTCTGGACTTTGGGAAAATCAACCAGCTTCTGGAAAATATCCGGAATGAAACGGGTATTTCGGCAGACACCAATAAGCTCAGTATTCGAGCAGACATCCATGTCACCGGACAGACAGACTTCGGTAAAATTGACGAAACCTTCACTCCTTCCCTCAGCGCTCCTCTGGGGAAAGGCACGCTGGTATTTGAGGAAAAGCCCCAGCAGTCCAGAGATGGTGCCATTACAATAAGCCGCGTAATGCCCAATAATAAACGCTATCTTGGACTCTCCCGCAGTGGGATCAGGACGCTCAGCATTATTCTGATGGTGATTTTACTGCTCGCTTTGAGCGGGCAGGTCTATCTGTTCATACGCGGCAAACGCCCTGTGATCACCCCTACCGCCCGCGAATCGCTCGGCATACAGCAGAGATACGGTGAAAGAATCGCCGAAGCGATTGGGCAGATACCCGGCACTCCGGAAAGAACGGTCAGTCTGGACTCTATGGAAGACCTGATCAAGGTTGCCGATGAGTTGGGCAAGCCAATTATCCATCAGTCCGCCGGGGAAATCGGTGACGTGCACGCCTATTACGTGATTGATGCCACCACCCGCTACCAGTACATTCTGGCTTCCGAAGAGGTGAAAGATTTGATACGTCCGAAAAAGCCGGAGTATCCTTTTACGCCACGCAGTACGCTTGATAGCTAAATAATTGTTAATATTGGACTGGCAGTGTGTCCACACCTACCAGATTCTCACGTCCTTCCTGTAGAAGGACTCAGAATGACTCCCCGTGCCGTCATTCCGAGGAACGAGGCGTTAGCCGAAGTGACGTGGGAATCTCAACAAGGCGCAATCGTCCATGTCTCATTTTACGCCTCCCCCCAGATTGTCACGTCGTCCTTCCAAGATTATTGGATCCTTCCAATTTCATTGGAAGGACTCACAATGACGCCACTGGGAAGAGCATTCCTCGATTGGCACTTTACCAATAAAGCGAGAGCGTAAGCCTTTTCCGGTGTCGTCATTCCGAGGAGCGAGGGCGTTAGCCCGAGTGACGTGGGAACCTCAATAAAAAATATTACTCCGTGACGTCATTCCGAGGCTTCCTTTTTCAAAGGAAGCCGTGGGAATCTCAACGAAACGCACTCATACACTGATGCCCAACCCCCAGATTCTCACGTCCTTCCTGCGGAAGGACTCACAATGACGTTTCTGGGGAAAGGAAGGACTATAAATAACGTAATGGGACAGAATGGCCACCACAATGCAAATTGGGGAAAGGCTCTTAATTACATAACACAGGCAGCCCTTCCAGAAGAACCTCTGGAAGGACTGCCAATCATTTAAATAGCAATCAGTTCTTCAGGCTGTATGTGCAGGCTTGCTGTTCTTCTCAGCAATGTTACCCGCAATCGGCAGTTTGATTTTCTGTCCCTGATAAGCTTTTAGCATCAGGACAATCCATAGTATAAAGGCGGCAATGCCAATCAAATAGGTTAAAACCCAACCAATGATCGGAATAAAGCCGAGGATGATATCTGCGACGGTAATCGCTCCGAAAACAACGATGGACTGTACAGCATGGAACCGGACGAAGGTATTTTCCTTTTCCAGAATATAAAATACGATCCCTGTAACCCAACCCAGAACATAACAGAGTAAACCGGCAACATTTTGTTCAAGTCCAGTGGATGTCTTAGCCTTCTGCTCTCCTGCTGGTTTTTGTTCCCCCGCGGGTTTTTGCTCGCTCATTATTACCTCCTTTTTAAATCTGGTTACTTTTCAGGCTTAGTTATCCCGGTATGACAAATGCAGATCAATATTATCTAAGAGCTTAACTTTAGTTGAGTAAATATTAGCCTTAGCCGATTAGAAAAGTCAAGACCCCTGTGCATCATTGCCAGGCATAATAGCCAGTATTTTTACTTTATATGTAATGGGAAAAGGCATCTTTCAGTTTGACGACCCTCCCCCAGATTGTCACGCCGCTCGTCGCTATCGCGCCGATCGTCTCACAATGACGTAATGGGAGCGGTGCCCAGTGACGTCATTCCGAGGAGCGAAGGCGTTAGCCTGAGCGACGTGGGAATCTCAGCGAAAAGCACCACTCATTTTACACCCTCCCCTTAGATTGTCACGCCGGTCACCGCAAAAGCGGTGACCGTCTCACAATGACGTATCAGGGAAAGGAAGGACTCTACAGGAACATCAGCAGGGCATTGAGCAGTATTAACCATTATTATTAGAAGGTGGATAGGAGGATGGATACAGCAGACAGGCGACGCTATGACCGGGACGGTGTTCCGCGAGCACGGGCACAATGTGCCGGCAATCTGCGAAGACCCGGGGGCACCGCGGATGAAAGACACAGCCGCGCGGTGGGTTAAGTGGGCTGGGCACCTCTCCTTTTAAGATCAACACCGAGCGTTTAGCCTCGATCGCGGGGTCGGGGAGGGGCACAGCCGAAAGCAGAGCCTGCGTATAAGGATGCAGAGGACTCTGATAAAATTCGTCACAATCTGCCAGCTCCATTATCTTACCCAGATACATAATGGCAACTCTATCGCTGATATGCCTGACCACGGAGAGATCATGGGAGATAAACAGGTAAGAGATACCAAATTTATCCTGCAGATCCACCAGCAGGTTGATAATCTGAGCCTGGATGGAGACATCCAGCGCGGAAATCGGCTCGTCACAGACAATGAAGTCCGGGCGCAGAACGAGAGCCCGGGCAATCCCCAGCCGCTGACGCTGTCCCCCGCTGAACTCATGGGGATAGCGATCAGCCATATAGGGCGCCAGTCCCACGGTATCCAGCATTTCCCGGATCGTCTCATGGTATTTTTTATCCTGCTTTATGCCGTGGATGCGCAGGGGTTCACCGATGATATCGGAAGCTGTGAACCGCGGATTCAGCGAGTCATAGGGATCCTGGAAAATGACCTGAATCTTACTGCGGAAGGGCTTTAATTCCTTCTCAGAAAGTTTGCACAGATCAGTACCCCGGTATAAAACCTCTCCGGACGTCGGGCGATAGAGCTGCAGGACGCACTTCCCCAGCGTGGTTTTCCCGCAACCGCTTTCTCCCACCAGCCCCAGAGTCTCGCCTTTTTTGATCGAAAAGCTGACACCATCCACCGCTTTGACCTCGGCTACTTTCTTCTGACGGATAAAGCCGGAAGTCACAGGGAAATACTTGGTCAGGTTTTTCACCTCTAAGATCAATCCGTTTTCCATGTGATTTTACCTTCTCTGGCACGCCAGCAGGTGGTAAAGTGACCGGGACTAATCTCCACCAGCTCATAAATCCCGCTGCTACACTCCGGTGTGGCAAAAATACAGCGCGGTGCAAAAGCACAGCCCGGGGGCGGAGCAATCAGGTCGGGCGGCTGTCCGGCAATGGAAGCCAGCCTGACTTTTTTGGGTTCATCCAACCGGGGCACTGAAGCCAGCAGACCGGCGGTGTAGGGATGGGCAGGATGATGGAAGACATCCAGAGCAGTCCCGTGTTCAACTATCCTGCCGGCATACATGACATAAACCCTGTGGGCGTATCTGGCGACGACGCCCAGATTATGGGTGATCATAATCAGTGATGAATTGAGTTCGGCGGTAAATTTGCGGATCAGCTCAAGTAGCTGAGCCTGCACGGTGACATCCACCGCGGTGGTGGGCTCATCGGCGATAATTAGCTTCGGTGCGCAGGAAATCGCCATGGCAATCATGACCCTTTGCCGCATGCCGCCGGAGAAGTGGTGCGGGTAATCCCTGATCCTGCGTTCGGCATGCGGTATGCCCACTGATTCCAGCAGTTTAATCGCTTCCTGCTTTGCCTGTTCCTCGGTCATGCCGAGATGCAGTTCCATAGCTTCGGTAAGCTGCCTGCCAATAGTCAGCACCGGATTAAGTGAGGTCAGCGGTTCCTGGAAGATCATGGCGATTTCCGCTCCGCGGACCTTCTGCATTTCCTGCTTTGAGAGCTTTAGCAGATCTTTACCGTTAAAAAGGATTTCCCCGGCAAGGATTTTGCCCGGTGGTTCCTGAATAAGCCGAAGGACGGAAAGAGCACTGACGCTTTTCCCACAGCCGCTTTCGCCAACGAGGGCAATCGTTTCTCCCTCTTCAACATTAAAGGAGACATCATCGACAGCTTTGACCACGCCGTCCTGCGTGTAGAAATAGGTCTTTAAATTGCGTACTTCCAGCAAACCAGCCATTTTTACTTTCTTAACCTCGGATCAAGTGCGTCCCTCAAACCATCTCCCAGAAAGGTAAATGAGAGCATCAGAATGGCAATCGCTATGGCTGGGAAAATCACCAGATGGGGAGCCGCAAAAATTACATCATATCCATCGCGGATCATCGTTCCCCAGCTTGGTGTGGGCGGCTTGACACCAATACCGATGTAGCTCAGGGCGGCTTCGGCAAAAATGGCTCGGGGAATGCTGAAGGTCACCAGCACGATGATCGGTCCCAGAGAATTGGGGATCAGGTGGCGTATGATTCGGTAGCCTGATGAGCCGCCCATAGCTCTGGCGGCTGTCACGAAATCGCGCTGTTTCAGTGAAAGCACCTGCCCGCGGATCAGGCGGGCAACATTGACCCAGGAAACCAGACCGATCGCCAGGAAAATATTGAAGATACTGCCGCCCAGAATCGCCCTCAGCAGGATGATCAGCAGGATATCCGGGAAGGCGTACATTACGTCCACGAAACGCATGAGCAGGTTATCGGTCTTGCCACCCACCGATCCGGCAATCGCTCCAATGGGTATACCGATCAGCAGGATGATAAACTGCGTGAAAATGCCCACAGCCAGAGAAGTACGGGCGCCATAAAGCAGGCGGGTGAAGACATCCCTGCCCAGAGAATCGGTACCAAGCCAGTGTTCCCGGCTC
>Ga0101944_10008093_pt1 | contig 10173 bp, 7 predicted proteins | sample DewCreD2012metaG_FD_75245 | JGI IMG/M metagenome (GOLD analysis project Ga0101944, IMG submission 75245) | Hot spring sediment bacterial and archeal communities from British Columbia, Canada, to study Microbial Dark Matter (Phase II) - Dewar... ...
ATATGGGGTATGAGGTCCTGACGGCGCAGAACGGGACGGAAGCCCTCGAGGTTTTCCGCAGAGAGAGGCCGCCTGTCGTCGTTTCGGACATCAAGATGCCCGGAATGGACGGTATCGAATTGCTGCGGCGGATCAAGCAGGAAAGTCCGGATACGGAGTTCGTGATGATCACCGGTCACGGCGATATGGAGCTTGCCATCGTCAGTTTCAAGGACCATGCAGCGGACTTCATCACCAAGCCCATCCACATCGACGTTCTGGAGATCGCCCTGCAAAAGGTGTTCGAAAAAATCCGCAGCAAGCGGCTGCTTGCCGAATATACCCAGAACCTGGAGCGACTGATCCGGGAAAAGACGGAGCTTCAAAACCGCCTGGCTTCTTTGGGGCTGATGATCGGATCGATCGCCCATGGCATCAAGGGGATGCTAACCGGGCTTGACGGCGGTCTTTACATGCTCGAGTCCGGGCTCAAAAGGAAGGACGACAGGCGGATCGAAGAGGGATGGAAGGCGGTCACCCTCAGCGCGGAGCGTATCCGAAAGCAGGTTCTCGACATCCTCTACTACGCCAAGGAACGGGAGCTGGAACGGCAGCAGGTGCGGGTGGCCGATTTCGGAGAGCGGGTGGCTGCATCTGTCGCAAAACGCATGCAGGACCATGACATCTCGTTGATTCGAGATTTCGATGTGGGGGAAGAAACGGTTTCGATGGATGAAAATGCCATGCATGCAGCTCTGCTGAACCTTCTGGACAATGCGGTGGACGCCTGCTTGCGCGATGCAAAACCCCATCATGAAGTGCGCTTCTCGATTCGGCCGGTTGCCGAAGGCATCCGATTCGACATTGCAGACAACGGATGCGGCATGGACCGGGAAACCCGCGACAAGCTCTTTACCCTCTTCTTTTCATCGAAAGGGCAGAAAGGAACGGGTCTTGGCCTGTTCGTCACCCAGCAGATCGTGCGGCAGCACGGCGGCTCGATTCAGGTCTCTTCTACGCCGGGAGTCGGCTCGTGTTTCGGGGTGGTGCTGCCCCTTACCGCCGGGCATAACGCCTGATCCCGCATGCGGCCGGTCCCCCGGCTTCCCGAACTCTCTCCATCGGACTAACCACGTGCCGATTGATCCTGCAGCTGGGACCGGATCGATGCCATCCGGATATCGATCCGGTTTTGACCCTTCATGATCAGCTGTCGCAGGTAGAAGCGGGCCTGAAGCAGCTGGCCTGCGAAAGGGAACGTCAGAAATCCTGGGCGGCAGGTTCGGTGGTTGACCTACGCTGCCAACCTTGCTTCGTTCTGTACGATGATCTTCGGATTTTTCACCTTCCGAGGAACGGGCAGGCCCCTCTCCTTGAGGAGTGCCACGTGTTCCTTCATCCCCCATTTCGCTTTATACACGCAGTCCTCTATGGAGTGGCCAATTCCTGTAAACCCTTCCAAATCGGGGGAAAAAAAACCAAAGTAATCGGGTTCTTCTGTTGCCTCGATAATCAAGGAATAGGGCAGATCAATCATGACTTTCTCCCTTCTTTATTCCCGCAGACTTAAGGATATGGCGGCAGGTGCCGCCTGGCACTTCCTTTGCGCCATGGTAGTCGACTCGGATTAGAGCAGGCCAGCCAGACTTGCAATAATATCGGATGGACCCTTTTTCCTTCACCAACTCGAATCCATGGGCTTCAAGCAGTCTCACCAATTCACTGAATTTCAAAGCCGTCTCCTATATATGGCATAGTGTATCAGGTTCTCGACCGAACATCATCACAATCACACTGAACGGTTGGGTTCAGCCGCACGCGGAGCGTGTCGGTTGCAGGTCTTCGGGAGTGATGCCGGTGTGCTTGGCGATGCGTGCAAGCATGCGGGGGCCGATTTCTTCGCTGTCGTGAATGCGAAAACGACGTCTGCCAACCCTCGCGGGAGAGTGTGCGGTGTGAACCAGACTGCCGCTTGATCTTCCAGTTAAGGCCAAACAGAGCCTCAAGCAACCGTTTGGCTTTGACAGAAGGCCATTGGCTCATGCGGCGAGGGGAAGAGAAATATTGATCTCTACAGGGCGTGCTTCGCCATTCTCAAGGCGTTCGGCCATGGTGCGGAGGGCGAGCACTTCCGCCTTCGCCGTGAAAAGTTACGGCGAGCATTGGTTGCGAAGAGATACGCGCCGCATCATCCTGGATCGTTAGATGGGCTGTCGGAAAATCGCGCCTATTTTTCGGTTTCCACCAGCCCTTTGACGAACCAGCGCTGCATCCCAAGCACCACCAGAACCGGCGGCAGCATGACCAGAAGCGCGCCTGCAAGGGCGACGTTCCAGTCCGGAACGTCGTCCATCTGCGGGATGAGCTTCTTCAGGCCGATGACTGCAGTTTTCATTCCGGGATTGGTCGTGATGAGCAACGGCCAAAGGTACTGGTTCCAGCCATAGACGAAATCGATCACGACGAGGGCTGCGATATTCGTTTTGGATAGGGGAAGCAGAATGTGCCTGAAGAATTTCATGGGGGATGCACCGTCGATTTTGGCTGCCTCACAGAGCTCGTCAGGGATGGTCAAATAGAACTGGCGGAACAGAAATGTGGCCGTTGCCGATGCGACCAGGGGTAAGATGAGCCCGGCATAGGAGTCGAGAAGACTCCACTCGACGGAAAGACGGATCCGTTTGCCGAGGATCCAGCCCAGAATGTGATCGATGTGCAAAAATTCTGCGATGGCGTTGAAGGGTCCCAGAATGTTGGCCGCCACTTCGTAGGTCGGCAGGATACGCACTTCAACCGGAAGCATCAAGGTGCAGAAAACCGAAACGAAGGCCACAACCCTCAGTCGAAAATCGAAATACACGATGGCGAAGGCCGATAGCATCGAAACCGCGATTTTGCCGACCGTAATCCCCGAGGCCATGACGAAGGAGTTCCACAACAAGGTTCCCATGTCGCCTTTCTGCCAGGCAGTCTTGAAGTTGACGAGCAGTTGATCTCCCGGAACGAGGGGCATGGGAACGAGGGATACGGCTTCGATGGGCAGGGTTGCCGCAATAACGGCATAGAAGATCGGAAAACCGACGATCGCAATGCCGATCAACAGCAGCAGATAGGTCAGGGCGTCCAGCCAGGGAGTCTTTTCTACCATGAGATCCTACCGACGGTTCAGACGTATTGAACCTTTTTCTCCACATATTTGAATTGCAGCAGCGTGAGCGAAATGATCACCAGCATCAGAATGACGGACTGAGCTGCGGAAGATCCCAGATCCAGGCCGACAAACCCATCCTTATAGACCTTGTACACCATGGTCAGGGTGGCACCTCCCGGTCCTCCCTGGGTGACGGTATGGATGACGCCGAAGGTCTCGAAGAAGGCGTAGACGACATTCATGACCATGAGAAAGAACAAGGTGGGAGAAAGCAGGGGAAAGATGATCACCCAGAAGCGGCGCATCGGTCCTGCCCCGTCGATGGCTGCAGCCTCGATCAGGGATTTGGGGACGGACTGAAGCCCAGCCATGAAAAACACGAAATTGTAGCTGATTTCCTTCCAGGCGCTGGCGACGATCACGAGGATGAGGGCATGGGTGCCGTTCAGGATCGGGTTCCAGTCGATATGGAACCAGTGGATCAGGATATGGGCGATCACCCCGTAGGAAGGATGAAAGAGAAAGAGCCACAGGATGCCCGAGATCGCAGGAGCGACGGCATAGGGCATGATCAACAGGGTGCGGATGGCCGCCTTGGCCTTCAGCGCCCGGTTGGCCATGGTTGCGATCAACAAACCTGTAGTGATCGACAAGACGGCTGTTGCTGCGCTGAAGACGAAGGTGATGCCGATGGCTTTCCAATAGAGGGCGTCTTGAAAGAGCCGGATGAAATTGTTGAACCAGACGAACTGGTTTCGCTGTCCGAAGGGGTCTGCCAGCAGAAAGGACTGGAACAAGGCCTGAGCCGCAGGCCAGTAGAAAAAGAGCAGAATGACCGCTGTTTGTGGTAGGATCAACAAATAGGGCAATCGGGTTTTCGAAAAATAGGCCCGTTTTTCCATACCGCCGGTTCGCTTCCCTGTATCCTGCGTGTTCTCCTGCAGTGCACCGGACGTACTTGACCGGAACACCGCAGGGGGTGGATCATTCCTTGCTGCGCTTCTCGAACTGACGCAGCAGCTCGTTGCTGCGTTTGACGGCGTCATCCAAGGCTTCCTTGGCCGTTTTCTTTCCTTGCCAGAGCATTTCGAGCTCTTCGTTCATGACATCCCGGATTTGGGAAAAGCTTCCCAGGCGAATCCCTCGGGAGTTGGGAGTCGGGTCTTTTCTCATGAGCTGCTTGATGCCGACTTCCTGAAGCGGTTCCTGGTTGTAGTATCCCTGAGCCTTCAGCTTTTCATATGCCGCCTTGGTGATCGGAAAATATCCGGTTTCCTTGTGCCACAGGATCTGCATGTCTTCTGTAGCCATGAAGGCCAGAAAATCGGCCACTCCTTGATATTCTTCCTTGGGATGTCCCTTGAGCACCCACAGGGAGGCGCCGCCGATGATGCTGTTCTGCGGATTGGCCATGGATGCCTCGACGGGAAGCGGTGCCGCGTCCCAATTGAATTTCACGTTCTTTTTGAGCGCGCCGATGGCGCTGATCGAATCCATGAGAATGGCGCAGTCTCCGTTGATGAATGCTGCTTCCGGTCCCTTGTATTCCCGTTCGAGGTATACGAAGCGTTTGTCGTCGAGCCAGGTTTTCAGACGGTTCATGTGGTTGACGACCATGGGATTGTTGATGGTGAGCTCCGTATCCAGGCCTTCGAAGCCGTTGGCCTTGGTGGCCAGGGGAATGTCGTGAATGGCGGAGTAGTTTTCGATCATGACCCAGGTCTGCCAGGCGACCGTCATTCCGTACTTGGCGCCGGATGCGACGAGTTTTTTGGTGTATTCGCCCACTTCATCCCAGGTCCGGGGCGGTCGGTCGAGACCTGCCTTCTGGAAGAGATCTTTGTTGTAATACATGACAGGGGTCGAGGAATTGAAGGGCATCGATTGAAGTTCGTTCTTGGCCGAAACATAGTAGGAAAGAACGGGCTGCAGGTAGGAGGACCAGTCGATCTTGTGTCCGGTATCCTTCATGAGATCGACGACCGGGTAGATGGCCCCGGAGAGCATCATCGTCTGGGTGCCGACTTCGTAGACCTGAAGGATGTGGGGTTGTTTCTTGGCGCGGAAAGCGGCGATGCCTGCATTCATCGTTTCGTCATAGGAGCCCTTGTGGGCTGCTACGACCTTGAACTTGGTCTGGGATTTGTTGTAGGCATCCACGATTTTGTTGAGGGTTTCTTCGCGCGGTCCCCGCTGGGCATGCCACAGCTGGATTTCGATGGGGTCCGCCCACGCAACGGCCAGGGGGGCGAGCAGTACGGCACAGAAAGCGACCAACCAGACGACATTCGAACCTTTTCTCATGATCTCTCCTTTCGGGATGATGGGGATGGAGGAAAAAGAAAAACGAACGATCGGCCTTCGGTGAGCCACACCCAATCTCTCCCTATAGAAGCCCTTTGCGGTCGAGTCAACAGAAAAACTCGCTGTTGTAGAGAAAAACATTTTTCCGACCGAGTCATTGTCGGAAGTCGGCAAGGACGTCCAGGATGCGGAAATAGGAAAATCTTGACATCGCCTCCTAAAATGGGGATGCTGCCTGCAAACCATTCAATTCATACTCATGGCAGGGTCAGCCGCCCCCGTCCATCAAAACAGGGGTCATCCGATTTTCTTATAGCTCCTGACTCCTGACTTCTGACTCCTGACGTCTGCCCCCTGTTTCTACGATCACCGGGGGATTCTTCAAAGGCCCCGTTTTCTGTGGAGCGTTTCATGGCAACGGTCGTTCTCAAAAATGTCATCAAGCGGTTTGGAAAAGCGGAAGTCATTCACAACGTCGATCTGGCGATCGAGGATCGGGAATTTATGGTGCTGGTCGGCCCTTCTGGATGCGGCAAGTCCACCATCCTACGGATGATCGCAGGTCTCGAGACGATCAGCTCGGGAACCATCGCCATCGGGGATCAGGTGGTCAACGATCTTGCCCCGAAAGATCGCCACATCGCCATGGTGTTTCAGAACTATGCCCTCTATCCCCACATGAACGTGTTCGAAAATATGTCCTTCGGGCTGCGGCTCAAGAAAACGCCCCCTCAGGAAATCGAGCAGCGGGTGGGTGCGGCCGCAGAAATCCTGGGGCTCACCGATCTGCTCCACCGGAAACCCTTCGAGCTCTCCGGCGGTCAGCGTCAACGGGTGGCCATGGGAAGGGCCATCGTTCGAAATCCGTCGGTCTTTCTCTTCGACGAGCCCCTAAGCAACTTGGATGCCAAGCTGCGCACTCAGATGCGGGCGGAAATCAAGCTCCTGCATCAGCGGGTCCATGCCACGGTCATCTATGTCACCCACGACCAAATCGAGGCCATGACCCTTGCGGATCGGATCGTCGTGTTGCGCGACGGCCGCATCGAGCAGATAGGGAAACCCCTCGAGCTCTTCCACCATCCGGTGAATACGTTTGTTGCCGGATTCATCGGAAGCCCGCCCATGAACCTTGTCGAAGGCCGCCTGGGATTATCCGAATCCCGTATCGTTTTCGCGGGCGGTGTCGCATTTCCTATCCGAATGCCGAAAGAGCGTGTTCGAGAGGCTATCGAGGACGGTCAGGCGGTTGTCTGCGGAATTCGGCCCGAAGACATGACCCTTTCCGGAGTCCAAACCGGATGGCGCCATGCCTTTGATGTCCAGGGGCAGGTGCAAATGGTGGAGCCTCTCGGCAGCGAGACCTATGTCCATGTGCGGATCGGGGATGCCGTTTGGGTGGGTCGATGCGAAGGCCGCCTGGCGCCCCACATCGGGGACGCGGTCACCATGACGGTGAATACCGATCATATCCATGTCTTCGATGCCGCAAGTCGAGGCATCTTGTTTTCGACCGGGCAGGATGCATGAGCGCCGTGGAAGAAACACCCGTTTTGATCATCGGCGGCGGGGTCACCGGCGTCGGGCTGGCCAGGGATCTGGCGCTGCGAGGGGTTCCTTGCACGATTGTCGAACGACGGGATGTCAATTCGGGCGCGTCGGGAGGAAATCACGGGCTGCTGCACAGCGGCTGCCGGTATGTGCTGCAGGATGTGGAGACCGCCGCAGAGTGCATGCGGGAAAACCGGCTGCTCAAGCAGATGGCGGCCCAGTGCATCGAACCGACGGGTGGGCTTTTCGTGGCCATGAACGGGGAGGATCTCGCTCATGCCATCCGGTTCGAGGAAGCGTGCGGCGAAAGCGGCATCGATGTGCAGAAGCTGACCCCCGAAGAAGTGCTTGAGATGGAGCCTGCCCTAGGGGCTGGTGTCCTTGCCGCCTACCTCACCCCCGATGCCGTCGTCGATCCGTTTCGGCTTGCCTTCGAAAACCTTTTCGATGCGATGGCCCACGGGGCGAACCTGATGTGCTTTTCACCGGTGGAAGCCATGGACGTCGTAAACGGCGCCATCCGGGACGTGACCCTGCGCAACACCGCTACCGGTAACATCCGGCATGTCCGGCCCAGAATCGTCGTCAATGCGGCAGGCGCCTGGGCCGGGAAGGTGGCGCAGCTGGCAGGTCTTTCCCTTCCCATGGTGTATTCCAAAGGAACCCTCGTCATTTCCCATGAGCGGATCGCCGAACGGGTGCTGCACCGGCTCAGACCACCCGCAGACGGGGACATTCTGGTGCCGGGCGGCACGGTGTCCATCGCCGGAACCTCTTCGCTTCGGGTGGGGGCGCCTGACCGGCTTCTGCCCACTACCGAAGAAGTCGACATGCTGGTTCGGGAGATGGCGGTGATGGTGCCGAACTTTCTGAAAATGAGGCTTATTCGCGCCTATTGCGGCGTCCGGCCCCTGGTCGGCGCCGAAAATGCGGCCGATGGGCGCTCGATCCGCCGCAATTTCGTCCTGATTGACCATGCACGAGAAGGTATTCACAACCTGGTGACCATCACCGGCGGAAAGCTGACTACGTATCGGCTCATGGCCGAACGAACGGCGGATCTCGTCTGCGAGAAACTTCATCACCCGGTCCCCTGCACCACAGACACCGTTCCGCTTCCGGAGCATGCGGCCTGTCAGTGGTCTGAGCCGGGCAGAGCTCCCCGCTATTGGATGAAGGCGCAGCAAGCGGGAGATCTTTTGCTGTGCGAATGCGAAATGGTGCCCAAAAGCGCCATAGACTGCATCCTGGAAACCTTGAATTCCCAGCATGTCCCTGCAGGTTTGAAGGCCATCGGGGTGAGAAGCCGCATTGGCAAGGGTCCCTGTCAGGGGGCGTATTGCAGTGTGCGGATCGTCAGCCACATGTATGACCGCAGATGGCTGCATGGACGGCAGGGAAGCGATGATCTCGCCGCTTTTCTGAGGGAGCGATGGAAGGGGATGCAGGCCGTTCTCTGGGGGGAGCAGATGCGGCATGCCGAATTGCAGGAAGCCATTCATTGCGGGCTGTTCGAGATGGAGCATCCCCTTCCATGACCACAGAAACGACACCCCCAGAACCCTACGATCTGGCCATCATCGGAACCGGAATGGCGGGGATGAGTGCAGCCGTGCTGGCTTCCAGCAGAGGGTTGCGGGTTGCCATCGCCGGTTTGACCGGAGAAATCCTCTTTTCGAGCGGCCTGCTCGATTTCCTGGCCATCTATCCGCTCACAGCAGCCGATCGCTGGAAAACCCCCTGGGCTGCCGTCGAGCAACTGGTGCGGGACGAGCCCGACCATCCCTATGCCCGGGTTTCGATGCTGCAGATGCGATCGGCATGGACACAGATGCTGGATTTCTTGAATCAATGGGGCCTTCCCTATCATCGGAACGAGGAGGAAAATCTTCGGATCATCACCAGCCAGGGAACGATCAAAACCTCCTATTGCATTCCGATCACCATGTCGGCAGGTGTCATGGGACTCGATCGGCATTTGCCCTGCCTTGTCGTTGACATTGCAGGGCTGCGCGGCTTCAGTGCCGCCCAGATCGTTCAAAGCCTGCGGGATATGTGGCCGGGTCTGCGTGCATTGCATGTGGTGTTTCCGGAAACCGACGGCATGGGAGAGCTCTATCCCGAAATGACGGCTCGGGCCATGGAAAATCCGCAGATCCGCAGACAGCTTGCCGACATTGTGCGGCCCTTGATCGGAGATGCCAAGGTGGTGGGGATGCCTGCCATCTTGGGAATTTCCGACAGCACGGCGGTGTTGCATGACATGGAAGAGCGGTTGGGGGTGCCTGTGTTCGAAATTCCAGGGATTCCGCCTTCGGTCCCTGGGATCCGGCTGAAGGAAACCTTCGAACGGGCCTTGCCGGAAATGGGGGTGTTTGCTCATTTCCAGCACCGCGTCTTCCGGTTGCAGGTGGATGCTGTGGGATTTCGGCTGACCTTGGGCCGAATGGTTCCAGAGACAGAAATCGTCGCCCGATCGGTGCTACTTGCCACCGGAAGGTTTTTCGGCGGGGGGCTTGTGGCGGAAAGGCATCGCGTGCGGGAAAGCCTTCTCGATCTTCCGGTGGTGCAGCCGCAGGATCGCTCGGGATGGCACCGGGAGGATTTCTTCGACACGCGCGGGCATCCCATTCATCGAGCAGGCATCGATGTCGATGCGGCCTTTCGTCCGATCGGTCCATCCGGAGAGGTTTTCCATCCTAGACTCTTTGCTGCAGGGTCGATTTTGGCGCATCAGGACTGGATTCGCAGCAAGTCCGGCGTCGGCATTGCCGTCTGTACGGCCTATGCGGTTGTCGATCGGGTGATGGAGGCTCTGCGGCTTTCCGATATGGCATCATAGCCGAAGATGCTGAAAAACGCATTGGTTGGGCAGCAGCTTGTTGCGGGATTCAGACGTTCTCGATCTGTTTGATGGTTGTTTGGCCATATTTCTACATTTGCTCAAGTTCGGGCACCCATTTTTCGAAATTCCCCTTCAAGTTTGCAGCGCCGAAAAAGCTTGGACATTTTGCCGGGATTGGTGAAAAGTAAGCTGTCGATTTCATAGAGCTGTACGTATGGGATGGATCGATTTGGGCTGAACGAAGCACCCATTCCTTTAGCCACTGCAGCGACGATTGCCGGCTCGCCAATAACGGGAATCTCCTCATGTCGTTTTCCTTCGACGGGGTGACAGACACAAGAGC
>Ga0101944_10008094_pt1 | contig 10172 bp, 10 predicted proteins | sample DewCreD2012metaG_FD_75245 | JGI IMG/M metagenome (GOLD analysis project Ga0101944, IMG submission 75245) | Hot spring sediment bacterial and archeal communities from British Columbia, Canada, to study Microbial Dark Matter (Phase II) - Dewar... ...
AAACACCAGGGCCATCCCCGTCATAACACTGTAGGCGTTCAGCCAGTCAAAGGGCGAACCGGCGAAGCTCCGCCCGTCGATCTTCACTCCCTGCACGAAGGCCCCGATGAGGACGCCTTGCATGAACGCAGCCAGCAGGGAGCCGAAGTGGAAGGCATAGTCCCACAGAGGTCGAGACCGGTTGGCCTTGAACCGGAATTCGAAGGCCACCCCTCGAAAGACCAGCCCCAGCAGCATGAAGATGACCGGGATATAGAAAGCCGGCATCAGGATGGCGTAGGCCAGCGGAAATGCCGCGAACAGGCCGCCTCCGGCCAGCACCAGCCAGGTTTCGTTCCCGTCCCAGAACGGGGCGATGGAGTTCATCATTCGGTCCCGACACTGATCCGAGGGAGCGAACGGAAACAGGATACCGACCCCCAGGTCGAAGCCGTCCAGGAGCACATAGAGAAAGATCGCCGTGGCGATCAGACCGAACCAGATCAGCGGCAAATCCACGAAGCCTTCGAAGCTAAACATGGGGGCCTCCTTTTTCCGAAACCAGGTCCGTCACCAAGGGCGGTTCGTGCACGCCGTGGGAGCCGTACGCATCCTCCTCGACGGGGGGTCCCTTGCCGATGAGCCGCAGAATGTAGTAGCTCCCGGCTCCGAAGACGAACCCGTACGTGAGGACGAAGGCCGCAAGGGACATGGCGATGGGTGAGCCCGAAACGGGCGAGATCGCCTCCGTCGTCCGCATGACCCCATGGATGATGTAAGGCTGCCTGCCGATCTCCGTCACGAACCAACCGGCCAGAACGGCCAGGAATCCGGCCGGAGTCATGGCCATGCACCAGATTTGAAACCACCTGGTGTCGAACAGCCGGTTTCTCACATGGAGAACCAGGGCCGCCACTCCCGTGAAGATCATCAGCATGCCGATCCCCACCATGATGCGAAAGGACCAGAACACCCACAGCACCGGAGGTCGATCGTCCACGACCCATTCCTTCAGTCCCTTGACCTCGCCATCCAGGTCGTGTGTGAGAATGAAGCTGGAGAGCCTGGGGATCGCAATGCTGAAGCGGGTGGTTTCCTGGAGCTGATCCGGCCAGCCGAAGAGGAGGAGCGGAGCGCCCCGCTGGGTCTCCCACAACCCCTCCATTGCGGCCACCTTGGCCGGCTGGTGCTCCAGCGTGTTCAGTCCGTGGCGGTCGCCTGCCACCAGTTGCATGGGCGCCACAAATATCGCCATGATCATGGCCATCCCCAGCATCACGCGGGCCTGCTCCCGGAAAAGGCCGCGCCACAGGTAGTATGCACCGACGCCACCGACAACGAAGGCCGTGGTCAGGTAGGCGGCCGTGACCATGTGGACGAAACGGTAGGGAAACGAAGGGTTGAAAATCACCTGCAGCCAGTTGGTGGGATAAAGAATGCCGTCGCTGCCCACTTGAAAACCCTGGGGCGTCTGCATCCAGCTGTTGGCCGAAAGGATCCAGAACGCGGAAATGAGGGTGCCGAAAGCCACGATGAGGGTCGAGGCGAAATGCATCCTGGGGCTGACACGGTTCCAGCCGAAGAGCATCACCCCCAGGAAGGACGCTTCCAGAAAGAACGCCGTCAGCACCTCGTAGCCCAGAAGCGGCCCGAGCACGTTTCCGGCCCGGTCGGAAAACACCGACCAGTTGGTGCCGAATTGAAAGGAAAGGACCACGCCGGACACCACGCCCATGCCGAAGGTCACCGCGAAGATCTTGACCCACATGCGGTAGACTTCCGCGTAGACCGATTTGCCCGTCGCCAGCCACCGCCACTCCAGCACCGCCAGCCAGCTGGCGAGCCCTATGGTGAAAGCCGGGAAAATGATGTGAAACGACACGGTGAAGGCAAACTGGATGCGGGCCAGAATGACCGGATCGAGGTTTTCCAACATGCGGCAAGCCTCCTTTACCAAGGGGGGACTGAGACTCTGGTACCCGTTTTGCTATGATAGAATTTTCAGGTTTCAGGTTTCAAGTTGAAAACCGTCGCTGTCGGGCACATTTTCACTGTTGAGGATGCTGCGGGAGAGCGAAATGGACTGCATGCACCGGCTCGGTTCCAGGGTAAACGGGCAGGTCACGCGAGGCTTCCCGCCCGTAGGTCATCGTGGTCAAAACGCCCGTCACTTCTCGAGGGAAACCTTCACCGTCGTGGGTTTTGAAACCGTGTTGAACACCGGGGAATAAGCCTGGGCCATCTGGATCAACTCCTGCTTCTCCTGCTCCGACAGGTCGGCGTCGATCTTGAAATAGACTCGAATCTCCTGGTATCCGACAGGAACCTCCTTGGAGAGTCCGAGGAATCCCCGCAGGTCCAGGTCTCCCTCCAGGCGCGATTCAACCGCTCGCAGCTTGATGCCCTTCGCCGCCGCATGATAGACCAGCGACGAGGTGAGGCAGCCCGCAAGGCCTGTGAGCAGGTATTCAACCGGGTTCGGCCCCTGATCCAGTCCCAGAAGCACTTCGGGCTCATCCGCAACCAGCTGGAAGGGTTTCGCATGGGGGTGATCCTTCATTGCCCCGTGAAAATCCTTGATCGTCGAATGATTTTGGCCACCATCCATCCACTTGTTGCTGATCCGGAAATTAAATTTTGCAATGCCCGGCTCAGCCTTGATGGCATCAATGGTTCCGAAGAGTCGACTCACATCGACTCCGTTCACATTGTCCATAACGATTTTTTCCGCAGCTTGTTGGCTCATGGCGCATCGCCTCCTTTCTCAGCCCAACTTAATCATGTCGATCGGAAGCTCCAAGCGAGTGCGGCCAGAATTCCTGGGAAGACTTTCGAAGGCTCAAGCGGACTTCAGGATCAGGGCCGAATGCATGGAACGCGGCTCAGCCGCCCCCCACCGGAGGAAAAAGGGCGACGCGCTCATCCCCCTTGAGGGGGGTGTCGAGCCTGGCGCCCACCCCGTTCACCATGACGATCTTGATCTCTTCCGGCGGAATGTCGAGCTTTCGGGCGACGTCGCGCACCACGGCCCCCTCGGGGATCTCCATGGAGTGCCCGGTGCCCGCATCGTAGCCGGGCAGGTACTTTCTCAGGGTTGCAGCCAGGAAGACCTGAAGGGCCATGAGCAATCCATCCTAAATACTCTGGGTCAAGGGCTTGCGGTAGAGCCGCTTGACCTGGACGTTGGAAACCAGGGCCATAAAATCCTTCCCCTGCTCCATCTCGACGCGGATGCTCTGGTCGTCGATCTCCATGTAGCGGGACAGGACGGCCAGTATGTCGTTTTTCAGAGCGTCCATGATATCGGGAGTCAGGTCCATGCGGTCATGCATGAGCACCACCTGCATCCTCTGACGGGCCAGCTTTCCACTCGGTTTTTCACCAAACCATCGGCGAATCGCGTTCAACATGAGAATAACCTCCTCTTCAGCTCCTGAAGAACCGCTTCATCCGGCCCAGTAGACCATCTCCCTGATCTTCGTCGAAGGGGACGCTCTCTCCGTTGAGCCGGGCGGCGATCTTCCGGAAGGCCTGGCCGGCGCGACTCCCCCGCTCATGCACCAGAGGCGTTCCGCGGTTGGTCGAGATCACCACCTCCTCGCTTTCGGGAACAACCCCCAGCAGCGGAACCGAGAGCAGAGAGACGATATCCGCCGTGGACATCATGTCGCCTTTCTTGACCATCTTGTAGTTCATGCGGTTGATGATCAAATGGATATCCTTCAGGAGGTTGGCCTCCAGCAGACCGATGACCCGGTCGGCGTCACGGATGGCCGACACCTCGGGCGTGGTCACCACAATAGCCGTCTGGGCCCCCGCGATGGCGTTCTTGAATCCCCGCTCGATGCCTGCCGGGCAGTCTACAATGACGTAATCGAACTCCTCGGCCAGGTCGGCGCAAAGCTTCTTCATCTGCTCGGGCTGAACGGCATCCTTCTCCCGGGTCTGGGCCGCCGGGATGATGCAGAGGTTATTCAGCTTACGATCCCGGATCATGGCTTGGGCTATCCTGCATCGCTCCTCGATGATGTCCACCAGGTTGTAGACGATCCGATTCTCCAGTCCCATCACAACATCAAGATTGCGCAGCCCTATGTCTCCGTCAATCATGACCACGTTGTATTTCCTTTTGGCCAGAACCGTTCCCAGGTTGGCCACGGTGGTCGTTTTGCCGACCCCTCCCTTGCCCGATGTCACGACCATCGTTTTACCGGCCATGGCTGTTCCACCCCGCTGCCTGCTCAGACATTCATTGAAATCCATCGACTTCATCGCCCCTCCCCTCACAGGGTGATGAGCTCGATCAAGTCCCCCCGAACCTCGGCAATCTCGTATCGCTTGGACGTCGATTTGTCTCCTTTCGGTGGAATGGCCACCAGGTCGGCAATGCGGATCTGACTGGGCTCAATGCTGAATGCCCATATCCTGGCCGACCGATCTCCCAGCGCACCCGCGTGGGCAATGCCTCGAAGATTGCCGAACACTATGATGTCACCCACCGCCAGGACTTCAGCCCCCGGGTTTACGTCTCCCAGGATTACGCAGTCACTGGGAGATTCGATGCGCGTTCCGGAGCGGCAGGTGCTTCGAATGATCACGGGCGAATCACCGCCGACATCCGGAGGCTCAGACCTCGGGGGCGCGGCAGGCTGAGTCCGCTCGGGCGGCCTGTCGACGCATAGCACCAGGTCGTCCGCCAGCTGAACCTCCAGCAACTTGACCCGACCGTATTCCCTCAAAAGATTGTGGATCGCCGCGATCTGGCCTGTCCTGGATGAACGGCGCCGCAAATCCAGAACCATCTCGGAGCGTGAAAAAAAGTCCCTGGAGCTCTCCAGCCTCTCCTTCAGCTCCCGCAGGATCGACTCGAAGGGCGCGGTAGGGTGGGGAAGCAGCACAAAACCGTCCTTGTTGGCCTTGATACGAATCAGTGTCTCCTCGGACGCTCCCATCCTCTTCCCTCACTCTCCACCGTTGCCCGGAAAAACCCACTTCCCGAACTGGTCCCAACTGACGATCCTCGGGAACTCATCACCCTCCGGGAGCCGGTTCCAAGGCTGATCGTACAGAAAGGGCTGGATGCCGTTGAGGGCGAGGTGCCGGCAGGTCTCCAGCCGGTCCTCCAGGAAGAACCGAACACCGAGATCGTGCAACACCTGGCGTTTGGCCTCGGGGGCCCCCGTGGCGACAACCTGAATCCGGTCTCCGGGAACCTCCTGGAGCGTAAGATGCAGCCAACGGGTGATGGACTCGGGCCAGATGCGAGCCGTCACAAACCTCAATGGCCCATGCCGCGCCAGCCGAGTCAGGACCTCCGTCGCACCCTCCATGGCCGGCACTTGAAGCGTGTGCTCATCGTCCAAGGTGAGACAGATCAGGTCGTTGAGAACCTCACGATCCACATCCAGACACTCATGAAGCTCGTAACAGCGAAGATGGTCCTTGGTGAGATGAGTGAGGCCGTAGCGCTCGCGGGCCAGCCTCACGAAGACGGCCATGGTGTCGGCCACGACACCGTCAATATCGAATGCCAGCCGCATCGGGTCGATGGGCTCGCGCCATGCATCATTCATGAGCAATCCGTCAGGCACACCTGTGCCGGTTCGTCGAATCGGAATGAAATCTCGTACACCCCTTCTTCCAGGTGGCTGTGGATGACGTAACCCACCCGGTGAAACACCGCCAGCATGCCTCGGTTCGCGGCGAGCACGTATGCCGTGAAACCGCTGATCCCCTTGCTTCTCGCGATTTGACAAAGGTAATGCAGCAGAAACGATGCAATGCCCCGGCGCTGGTAGTTGCCGCGCACGGCGAAATCGACTTCCGCCATGTTGCTCTTCTGGTCCAGGATGTACCTTCCAAGCGCCACCACGGTTTCATGGCCCACTTCTCCCGTCACACCCACGATGGCCATCTCGTGCTCATAATCGATGTTGCACATGGCTTGGGTGTTCCGGTGCGGAAAGGCCCGCATGGCGGAAAGAAAACGGTAGTAGATGTCCTGGTCGGGCATGGAGTAGAAAAACTCCTGAACCGCCCGCTCGTCGGTGGGCTTGATGGGGCGGAAAAAGACTTTCTCCTCCCCGGGAAAAAGCTGGTAAGCCTCCCACTGTCCCGGGTAAAGAGGCTCGAAAATCGGCGGAAGGATTTGGTCCTGATAAACGAAGCGCAGGGTCTTGGCCTCGGCGAGCAGACGCTCCCGAAACTTGGGGTGGGCGATGTTGATGAGCGCCAGCGCACGTTCCCGAACAGTCTTGCCATGGAGCTGCGCAATGCCGAACTCAGTCACCACGTAGCGGACCGTGCTCCGCGACGTCACCACGCCCGCGCCGTCGGCGAGATGAGTGACGATGTGGGAACGCCGGCCGTCCAGACTGGTGGAGGGCAGCACGATGATGGTCTTGCCCCGGAGAGCCCGGGACGCTCCATGCATGAAATCCACGTAGCCGCCGATGCCGCTGTGCACCCGGTGGCCCATGGAGTCCGCGCAGACCTGGCCGGTCAGGTCGATCTCCAGGGCGGAATTGATGGCGATCATTCCTTCGTGCCGGCTGATGAGGCGCCTGTCATTGACATACTCCGTGGGATAGAACTCCACTTCGGGGTTGTTGTGGACGAAATCGTAAAGTTCCCGGCTCCCCATGGCCAGGCTGGCAATGATCTTGCCATTGTTCACCGTCTTCCGGCGCCCGGTGACCATCCCCCTCTTGACGAGATGAAGATAAGCCTCCGTGATCATGCCGGTGTGGAACCCAAGGTCCTCCCTGAAGTCCAGGTACCTGAGGACGGCATTGGCCGTTCGCCCGATTCCCACCTGGAGCGTGGCCCCATCCTCGATGAGCGAGGATACGTATTTGGCGATCCGCTCGGCGACGGCGCTAGGCTCCTTGAAAGTCACCTCCAGAAGCGGTTCCTCGCAGGCCACAAAATGGTCGATGTCCGTCACGTGCAGAAAACTGTCGCCGAGGGTCCGGGGCATGCGCGGGTTCACCTGCGCCACCACGGTCTGGGATGCATCGGCGGCAGCCTTGTTGATGTCCACCCCGATGCCAAGGGAGCAGAACCCGTGCTCATCGGGAGGCGAGACCTGAATCAGGCAGAGGTCCAGAGCGCACGACGCCTCCTCCCTGAAGAGCCTGGGAATTGACGAATAGTAGGCCGGAATGTAATCGGCCAGTCCTTCATTGACTGCTTTTCTGGAACGCGGTCCCACGAAAAAGGTCTTGAAGCGACAGTGATCGGCAAGCCTGGTCCAGCCTTCGGGCAACTTCCCCATCGAGAAATTCTGAACCAGCTCAAGGTCCCGATGCCTGGGAATGGAATGGACCAGCGTGGACGTTAAATGCTGGGGCTCGGAACAGCCCGATCCTATGTAGATGCGATGGCCGTTTTCCACGACGCGACGCAGGACCAGATCGGCGGCGGTCAACCTCTCCCTGTAGTAAGCTTCCCAACCCTGACCGAAGAACATCCGGCTCTCTATCCCCCGACACGGACCTGAAATGGATTGAGCCACTATACCTCAAAGCCGGCTCTTCCAACAATCCTAATCTGGCTTTTCCCCTTCAAAGCGCCGGGAGTCCCGCCCATACACGACGGGGGAGGGTGAAGGAGGCTGCCTCCACCCGGCCCCCTGAGCCAGCAAATCCAGGTGCAGCGTGGTCAGCTCCTCCAGGGGCAGGAGAGGCGGGTAAAGCCTCTCGCGCACGTCGATCTGCTTGAAGTATGCCCTGCAGAGCTCGCAATACTGGACATGATAATGGGGCTCGGCCTCCACGGCCAGGTATCCGAGCGAAGCGTGATCCCGGTTGTCGCATTCGGGACACAGGAACCTCGGAACAGGCCAGAGCGCGCCGCACCATGAGCAGCAGCAGCGCCGCGCTCCCTCGCCTTCCAAGATGAGCAGGGAGGGGAGCGACCCGCAGACCGGGCAGTAGCCCCTGCCCCAGTCGTCGGTGACTGGGAGCTTCTCGAGGAGCCCATCCGCCGTCTTTTCGAGGGAAGGCCTCAGGCAAGCCCGGGCCAGGAAGATCAGGGAAGCCAGGTCGACGTCCTCCACTTTAAACCATTCTTCCCAAGGCTCCCAGTCGTGCTGCAGGAAACCGCGCCAGAGCTCCTCCCTCTGGTCCCGGCTTTCGACAACCACTTTGGAAAGCTCCCCATGGGCCACTCTCAGCAGCGTGTTGTCCGCCGGAAGGTACGCCTCCACTTCCTTGAGAATGAGCTCCGCCCCGTCCAAATCCAGGGGAAACTCCCATCGCCCGATCATGGGAAAACCTGCCTCGCGCTGCGTGCGAAGCCTCGCCGGGTCGAGGACCGGCGGAACAGGGCGGATGGATTCCCTCACGGCCGCCTGGAGCATGAAAAGGCCTTCCAGGAACGGGTACAGCTGCTCATAGGCGGGCTTGTCATCCTTGGCCAATGCAACGGCTTGTTGAATGCGGTCCTTGCTTTGAATCGATGGGGTCACCAATGGCGGCATCCTCATGCTCCGAAGAGTCGATCGATGTAATGGAAAGGGGAAGCCTTCCATGGAAGACTTCCCCGGATAGATTCCTGTCCTCGCAAAGGGATCGGGATTGGCGCCGGATCGAATGGATGAGAAGCCTCATGGAATTCCACGTTCATCGATCACCGGCAAGATCCCCCGGCACACTCCTCAGACCTGTGCAACCCCCTTGAAGAAGGCCTTGGCCGGCTTCAGAAGGCTCCGCAGCGCCAGTTGTCGGGTCATGCCCGGTTGAGCGCTGGCAATGGCGTTCTTGTGATATTTGCGCGGATCATCCACCACCAGGTAAACCACCCGCACTTCGTTGGCATCGATCAGTTGAGCCTTGGGGTATTTGGTCTTGAGTTTCTCCAAGTGCTCGTTGGCCAGCTTGAGCATCTCGTCGCGATCACCGAAGTTCATGGCTCCCGTTGGACAGACGTGAACACAGGCGGGCTTGAGGCCGTTGCTGATGCGGTCGATGCACATGGTACACTTGACGATGCGCCCGTCGGCCAGCTTGCGCGGAATGTCGTACGGGCAGGCCTCCCGGACCTCCTCGAAAGGCACTTCCCTGCTCTTTTCGGTGAAGACGACGGCTCCCGTGGCTTCATCCTGGATGGCCCCGTCGGGCAGATGCCCTTCGATGGTATCCTTGCAGGGAGGGATCAGGCAGTGGCGGCACTGATCCGCGAAGAAGTACCAGGCCAGCTTGCCGTCCGTTTCCACTTCGCTGAAACGCACCAGCTTGAAGGTGGTTCCATCCAGGTCCGGAGGGTTCTGGTGCGATCCCGTATTCTTGGTGGGCACGGTTCCGTTCCGATTCCAGTTCTTGCAAGCCACCTGGCAGCCACGGCACGCCGTGCACAGCGTGGTGTCGACGAAAAAGGTTTTTCCGGCCATGGCTTATGCCTCCTTCTTGCGAACGTTCACCATAAAGGCTTTGGTTTCCGTAATCAGGGTGTTGGGGTCACCGGCCGCCGGGGTGAGAAGGTTGGCGCTGTCTCCTCCACCCTTGGGCCACACCCAGCCATAGTGCCATGGCAACCCGACCGAGTGAACTTCCTGACCATGCACCATCAAGGGATGGAACCGCTTGGTCACAATGGCCACCGCTTCCAGCTTGCCGCGCGGCGACTCGACGATCACCATCTCGCCATTCTTGATCTGCTTGAGCTGAGCCAGCTCCTCGCTCATTTCGACGAACATCTGGGGTTCCGTCTCGATGAGCCACGGGAGCCATCGAGTGAGCACACCGGTCTGCCAGTGCTCGGTGACACGGTAGGTCGTCCCGACGAAGGGGAACCGCGGATCGCACGTCTTGATGGCGTCCTTTTCCGTCGCATAGACGGCCGCAACCGGGTTGGTGAACTGCGGGCTCAACATGTTCTTTTCCACGGGGCATTCCATGGGCTCGTAATGCTCGGGGAACGGGCCGTCCTTCATGCCGGGTCCGAACATGGCCGCACGACCGTCCGGCCTCATGATGAAGGGGAGCTTGCCGTCCTCCCGCGGTGAGCCGTCCGGGTTCCTCAGGGGGTACCATGGACCGTCGGGGACGTCTCCCTTCCACTTCTGCGTCGTCCACTTTCCGTCCTGGACTTCTCCGACGAACTCAATGACCGGTTTTTTGGGATTCCACGGTTTCCCGCTGAGGTCGCAGGATGCCCGGTTGTAGATGATCCTCCGATTGACGGGCCAGGCC
>Ga0101944_10008095_pt1 | contig 10169 bp, 7 predicted proteins | sample DewCreD2012metaG_FD_75245 | JGI IMG/M metagenome (GOLD analysis project Ga0101944, IMG submission 75245) | Hot spring sediment bacterial and archeal communities from British Columbia, Canada, to study Microbial Dark Matter (Phase II) - Dewar... ...
TAGGGCCTGAGCTCTGTGAACTCCCTCCCCCCACACGGGCATTGCACAGGGAGCACGGCCTCGCTCCTGGTGGGCTCCAGCATCTCTTGCCGGTAACCCCGATGTCCCTTCTTTGCCCCCCTCTTCTTGCCTCTTTTGTCCTTGGCCTTCCTCTTGTAAGGGCTGTCCGAAGAGGGGGGCTTGTCGGAGTTGGAGGAGTCCGAGCGGATCATTGCCCTGAGTCGCTCCACCTCCCCTCTGAGCTGCTCGAGCTCCACCCCAAGGGCGGCCAGTCTCAGCACAAAGAGGCGCACAGCCTTGGGCGTCAGCTGCCAATCCGCCTCGGAAAAAGCCGGCACTCCATCCTTGGTGATCAGACCGCAGGGGTATGCCTCGGGATCCTGCAGCACGCTGGTTTCGCCATCGGGCCTCTGTTCCATGAACCAGCGTATAGCACAAATCGCGCAAAGGTACAAGGAAGAAAGCATGCCAAACCCGGCGGTCGTGAAAAATTCATTTCATCACATCCGAACATATCACCAGTAAAAAGGCTACCCCGTGAACGGTTACAAACAATTTACCGTAGAAGCGGCAAAAATAGTCGATGGCGGAAAAAGAATCGCTTGGAGACTGTACGCAGCGCTTTCCAGCGATCGGCATTCGAGTCATCGAAGCGGTCTTTGTGAAGCCAAGCCAAGTAGTTGTCAGCAGCTTGCCGGTAGCAATACCAGCCCAGACCCTTCAGTTGATCTTTGCGTTTGTGGAGAAACGCTGAAGCAAACTTTTTCATTTCCTTTGCTGAGGGCATTCGATTCCAGAGATCGGTATATTCACTATCCACAAAGGTCTGTATCAGAACGATGGGCTCTGGTCTTCGGCCAGTCCTAGCCGGAGGAGCAGAGGCATATCGGCGAATCCGCTCATCAAGGCAGGCAAGTTCCGCTTGAATCGTTGCCATGCGGTCATCGGTTGGCGGGTCGTAGTAGTTGCCGATCACATTAAAAGGACGGTAACGACCTTGGGGGGTGTTTACAAAGGGATACACGTTGTGATTTTCGTAGTCGAGTACTCCTGTGAGACATTCGTCTGACTCTTCCCATCCCATGGTGATATCTTCACCGTAGACGCGGACACTCCCGCCGGGGAAGATTTCTTCAGTGATCTGACGATAAAAAGCCTTCAGACGTTCCGGACCGGTTTTCTCGGGCTGCCAGAGCGGTTCATGGAACGAGTAGATGGCGAACGTCTGCGCGAAATAGGCAGGATGGTCCTTCAAAAATCCGAGAAAGGCAGCCCCAATCGACTCTGGATAACGGTTTCGATCTAACTGCCATTCATTTCTCTCTTCGTCCCATCGCCAGATTGATTGTCCAGCATCTTGGTCCCAAATCAGCGGGACGACTCGAAGTCTGTGACGCACTGCTGCCTCATAGGTCGCTCGCCAGTCATCTCCATTAGTGTCGAGCTCCACCAGTACCGTGTTGATACCTAGTCGCGCCAACAGATCAAAGTCTTCAATTTCTGGATAACACACCAGATGGATGAGGTCTCTGGTATCAGGCTTATCGGATCCGGTCGCCGGCGCAGTGGACGCAGGCGTTGGGGTCAACGGCAACGAAAGTGCACAGGCGGATAATCCCAGTCTAGCTACTGCCACACCAGTCAATTTGAGAAACCCTCGCCGCGATAGATTCTTCGATTTCCTGCCTGACATACCATTTCACTCCTGGGTTTTGCCGCCCTACGCTGCGGAGTTGAGCTGCGCGCGTTAGCGCGTCGGTCCACCCCGTTGTTAGGCTTGTCTATGTCTTGTATAGCCTGAGGCCGTTTGATTAAGACTCTGTACTTTTTGCGCCACGGCAAAGGAAGCGAAAGATGACTGCTGGTGCCGAAGGTGCTCCACTTGCCATCCGACTCCTCCCTCTGCAACTCCGCCTTGACACACCTTCGGCCGCGATAGTGCTCCAAGATCCTGTGCCGGCCGGCGAGGAAACCAGTGACGGCATCGATAAACTCGGACACCCTCTTTTCGTTGGAGCAAGGAAACCACGCCAGCCAGAAGTGCCCGACGTTGAAATGAAGCTCATCGCGGTTCTGCAGGTTTAGGTTGATTGGGTACGCGACTCCGGCCTGAACTGGAACATCTACATTCAACTCCACGGGCACCGAAGGGTTTTCAACGAACTGGAGCCCTGGGAACCGGCACTGGATGTCACGAAAGGCATTTTTGGCGATGCGAACATAATCGTCGTCCGCGCTCATTTCCATCCGCCTCGTGGAGCCTAACGCACTGCCGATAAGCTGCGGGCGCCGAAGGCGACCGGCAGCTTCATCGGCTTGTTAGGCCTCCCATCTTGGGTCACTCTCCAATCGCACTTCATAACCCGAGCACCTGACCGAACCACACAAGCGCGGCCTCGCCCTCCTTGCGGGTGACCTCGTCCACGGTGCGGCTGTGGCGGATGCCGTTCCGCAGCTCGGCGAGCTGGTCGAAGCGCTTGGCGAGCGTTTCCTTGGTTGCAAAGAGTGGCTCGAAGAGCGGCCATAGCGCCTTGTTTCCGATCGTATCCTGGAGCTCACGCAGGTCGGCGTACTCGAGTCGGCCGGCGAGCGCGGCGTAGTGGTTCGCGTCGAGCGCCGGGTTCTTTTTCGCCGCGGTCTGGAAGCGCTCGTCCACCTTCTGGCGCACGTGAGGTGGAAGCTTTCCTGCGTCGCCGCCCAGAGCCTTGACGACCAGGGCTCGGAGTGCCAGTTCCACCGCCTCGATCCGGGTGTCCAGCTCGCGGAGTTGCGGCGGCAGGTCAAGCCGCTCCTTCACCAAGAGATCCTCGATGGCCTCCTGCAGGGTCCGTTGCCGTTCGGCGAGGAAGGCCTCGAAGTCATCGACCGTGAACGGGTAGCGTAGCAGGATTTCGAACGCGGCGGGCGAAATGAAGTGCGACTCCAGCGTTGCACGTACTGTAGTCTCTCCGCTCGCAGCAATGAGCTCAGGCAGGTACTTGTTTGGCAGCCGGTCGCCGATAACCTTCCGGTTGGTGTCCGCGGTGAGCGGCGTCCGGTTCAGGATGGTGTCGATTGAGGTATCGAGTAGGCGTTCCTCGGCCCAGCTCTTGGGTACGATGTGGTGGTCGTCGAGGTCGCCATACTGGGGCACGTTGCCGGTCATCCAGTCGCGGGCACCGCGCAGCACGAGAAGATTGAAGACCCCGTTGTAAACCGAGGTGCCGCGCCGCGTCTCGCGTCGCAGCTCAAGGCTGCGGAACCGTGCCTTGAACTCCTCAATGAGCGCGGGTTCGGCTGCGTCGTCCTCGAACCAGGCCTTAAGGTCCAGGTAGTCCCGCGCGATTGTGGACTCGACGGCGCCCGAATAGCGGTTGGTGAAGACGCTCGCCCAGTACCAGTGTCGCACCTTGCGCTGGGCCTCAAGCTGGCGGTTCGGTGGCAGGGCGCGGGCCGCCTCCTGGATCGCAGCGAAGGCCGGCAGGATCGAGACGTACGGCAGGTACTGCGAGGAGATGGCACCGAACTCCTGGGGATGATGCAACAGGTCGATCGTCCGCACCAGAGCCTCGACGGCCTGGTGCCAGAGCCGCTTGAAGACCGTTACGTCAGCGACGAGCACCTCCTTGCGCAGCGAGCCGTCCGGCTCGCGAACCTTCTTCTCTTGCCCGGGGAGCAGGTAGTAAAGGTACTTGGGCGAGCAGTAGGCCTGGCGCAAGATGGACATCACTTGGAGGATGTATACATTCATGCGATGGGACTCGACGAAGTCGAGCCGTTTGGACGCCTCGTGCCACAAATGCTTGAGCTGGAGGCCCTTTGGCTTGAGGAGGGCGTTCATTAGGTCGAAGACGTCGAGGCGGATCCCGCGGCTGTTGATCTGCGTGAAGATGTCGCAGACCTTGTCGAGCTCGAGGTCGCGGTCGAGCTCGATGTATGCGATCTGGTATTGCTCGGTGATGGCCTTCAGGTGCTCACCAAAGGCGCGTGCGTTTTCGGCGTGGCGGGCGGCAAGCGCGGCTTCGCTATCGTCGCCGGCCTCGCGAGCGGCCGCCTCCTTCTGCCGCCAGTGCTTCTCGTAGTCTTGGACCCAGTTGGGAAGCTCCCAGCCGCCCCGGCCCACCACCGCGAGCGGAAACATGTGCGCCTCGAACTGGGCGGTGCGGTCGGCCAGCAGGTTCACGCCGCGCCGCGTCCAGTCGTAGTCGAAGGCCTGGTCGTAGGCCTCCTCCATGAACTGGTCCACGCGGATGAAATAGAGGAAGCGGTTCTGGCGGCCGGGCGCGGCAATGTCGGGCGCCATGAAGGCGTAGTACATCGCAGTGAGCCGCTGCTGGCCGTCGAGGACGATATGGGTTGGATCGCCCTTTCCCTTGAAGCCGTACAGCGGCTCGCAAGCTAGGGCGTGGAAGCTCTCGCTCTTTCCCTTCCAGAGGAGCAGGCTCCCAATGTAGTAGTCGAGGAAGATCGAGCGCATGAGCTCTCGGATGTCCGAAGGCTTCCACTCAAACTCACGCTGAAAGTCCGGGATGACGTAGCGCCCTTCGCGGAGACGACCGATGAGCGTGGTAAGGCTGACGTGGTCCGGCTTCTGCGCGTCCTTCATCCATTGCTCCGTCGAACCTTATCCTTCACAAAGCCTCGGTGATCCATCTCATGCGTCTCCGGGAGGCCTAACGTTCCGGCTAACCCGCGCGCCGCTTGCGGCGCGTCGGCGTTGAGCCGGCTGTTAGGCCGGTAAAGGCGAAATATCTTGGCCAAAACGTCACGCCGACACCCAAGGCACCCAAGCTGAGCACCAGAAACAGAGGCAAGAACCTCCCGAGCTCCGCTGGCGGTATTGAAAGTGCGTATGCGAGCGCGAGCATTACCAGATACACCGGGGCAAACAAATACGCGCCGAAAACGAGAAGGGCCATTACGAGGAACAGCAAGCCCGAAACAAGCTCGCGGGTTAAACCTCTACGTTCGGGAATGAACGCGCGAAGGCGACGCCGCACGACATCGGCGATGCGAAAGAGGAAGAGCACCTGCATTAGTAAGAGGATGAACAACGCTATCAGGGCGAATGCGATCACTTGCGGCCTAACGCTCAGCATCAGCGGCGGCGCGCAGCGCCGTCCGCTGCAACCGGTTGTTAGCCTCCCGTTTTCGCGTGCTCGCCCTGCAGGAGCACGTCCCGAACCTCGCCAGGGTGTCGTGCAACCGCCCATCGCCACTGGCCAAAGCCGCCGTGAGCGTTCACCGCCTGGGTCCATTCGTCGAGATAGCGGCGCTTTACTCGGTCCTGCTCGGTGTCCTGCCCCTTCGTTTCCAGAACGAGCATGTCGCCGTTGGCGAGCCGCACTAGAAAATCGGGCCGGTACTTCCGCACGACGCCGCGATAGACGTACAGCACTTCGAAGCCCAGGTGGTCGTTCTTGACCCAGGCGCTCACGGCATCGCTGTCGTCGAGCACGAAGGCATCGGATGCCTCCCAGGTGCTGTCGTACACGCAGACGTTGATGTGCGATCTGCGCGTGCGTTCGCACGGCTTGCCCGTGTACCAGGTGCGCATCTCTCCAGTTGATCGGATGGGGTGATCGCGGTCGAAGACCGGGGTGAGCCGCTCGGTGTTCTCCTGCCGCACCGCCTCCCAGACGTGCTGCACGACTCGCGACATGTTAAGGGTGATGATGAGGCGGCGGCGCAGCTCGTCCTGGTAGAAAAGCGGCGGTGTGATGGTGATGCGGTCGGATTCGATGAATCGTTCGACGATCCGAACGAGTTGCGCCAGCAGCACTTCGCGGCTACCCTGCCACGTGTGCTTCATCTGGTCAAAGACGTCGCGTGCCGTCTCGAAGATGATGCGCTGGGTGCGGAACTCGCGCGCCAGCCGCTCCAGCTCGATCCGGTTGATCTTGGTGACGTCTGGCTTGCCTTCGAGGATGGGGGCGAGTTCGGCGACCTGTGCCGTCTGCGCAGCGGAGAGTTCCAGTCTGCCAGCCTTTGACCAGTCAAGCGTCAAGGAAGGCTGAAACACGCGGTCGATGCGCACCACATTCGGCCAGCGGATCTCGAACTCCGCCTTGGTCGGGTCGGGCTCCACGGCGGTCTTCGGGGTCGGCGGCGGCGGCGGACCGTCCTGCCCGCCCTCGTGCGGCAGGAAGGTGAAGGGCACGCCGAAGATGTTGACGTATTCGGCGTCGAACAGCTTCGTCACCGGGTTCAGCTCGTAGGAGGTGCGCCGCAGGCCGCGCCCCACCACCTGCTCGCAGAGCAACTGACTGGTAAAGGCGCGCAGCCCCATGATGTGGGTCACGGTCTTGGCGTCCCAGCCTTCCGAGAGCATGCCGACGGAGATGACGTTCTGGATCTTCTCTCCGGGCTGGCCGGCCTTGCCGACCGTGTCCACGACCTGGCGCAGCCGCTCCGCCTGCTCGGCCTTGGTCAGCTTGCGCTCGACCGGCGCGTCGTTTTCCGCTTCGTCGTCGTTCTCGCCGGGCTCGTCCACGGGCGCGGCGGGCTCCTCCCGCGCCTCGGCCTCGTCCAGCACCTTCGAGTCGATGTGCAGCACGCGATCCGGGTCGCACAGTTCGTCGATGTGGATGCGCCTGGAATCGAAGGCGTGCTTGACGCGCGCGGCAGTCTCGGTGCGGTTGCACACGGTGATCATCACCGGCGGCGTGGGCAGCCCTGCGGCCTGCCACGCCTTCCACGCCTCGCGCCAGTCGTAGCCGAGCAGGTAATAGGCGTTCAGCACCAGATCGGGCAGCGGCTCCTCCGGCTGCGCGCGCCGGTTCAGGTCGTCCTTCACATCCGGGTCGTTGTAGATGTGGTAGAGACGAGACTTGTAGGTCCGCGCGTCCGGCACGGCATCGTCGCGCACGACCACGCGCGGCGTCTTGACCAGGCCCGATTCGATGGCGTCGTTCAGCCCAAAATCGCTGACGATCCAGCCGAAGAGCGCCTCCTCGCTGCTGTTCTTGCCCGAGGGCGTGAAGGGCGTAGCGGAGAAGTCGTAGCATTTCAGGATGCCTCGCGTCCGGTGCAGCCGGTCCAGCCCGCCGATCCACACCGTGGCCTCCTCGGCGCTGTCTTTCAGGTCGCGGGCACGCAGGTACTTGCCCTCCGCTTCCCGGTTGACGCGCCAGGCGTGGTGCGCCTCGTCGTTGATGACGAGTAGGTTGTGCGCGCCAGCCATCTCGCCCAGCACCTCGCGGGTGTAGGCTTCGTCGCTCTTGACCCCGCGCTTGTCCACGCTGCGCCGCTTCTTGACTTGCTCCTCGCTGTCCCACGCCAGGGCGTGCCAGTTGCGCACCAGCACCTTCCCCTGCCGCAGTTTATCCAACAGAGCCGCTGGTACGATGCGGAACGCCTCGTAGTAATTCCCATCTGCCGAGAGTTCGAGGACCGACAGCCGCTTCTTCACCGTCAGCCCCGGCGCGATCACCAGCACATTCTTCGAGAAACGCGCGTCCTGCGGATTGGCCACCTTGTTGAGGATGTGCCAGGCGATCACCATCGCCATCACGATGGTCTTGCCCGAGCCGGTCGCCATCTTGCAGCACTGCCGCACGAAATCCCCGCCGTCGCCGGGAATCTCGATCCCCACCCGCTCGGCGGCCGGAGCCTCCAGCAGCCAGACGAGCGTTTCCACCGCCTCCAACTGGCAGAAGAAGAAGCGGCGGGTGTCGAACTCCTCCGGGTCGCGCCAGTGTTCCAGCAGCCGCTTGGTGATGCTGCTGACGCCCGGATAGCCCGCCTCGCGCCAGGCCTTGACGCGCGGACGAATCTGGTTGACCAGCGGAATCTCCACGAAGATGCCGGGGTCGTCGAAGGCTTTGGATTCCCCCGACGCCACCACGTAGCCCGCCGGGCGGCGGCCCTCGACAAGATCGAACGTGCGCGTCTCGCGCTCGTAGCGCCAGTGCCGCTGCGGCTCCTCGTAGGGCGAGTTGATGATCAGGCGGTCGATGGTGGCGCGGGGCATCATTGCTTCTCGTTCGGAAGGTGTTTTTCAAGGTCGGTGATGAGTGGCGGAAGACCCTCCTGCACGGTCTTCCAGAGAATGTCCAGATTGATGTCGAAATAGGCGTGGACGAGGCGGTGGCGCATACCGATGATCTTGTCCCAGGGTATGCCGACCACTTTTGCTCGGGTGTCCAGGCTCAGTTGAGAGGCTGCCTCCCCGATGATCTCAATGGCCTTGACTAACGCCCACACAAGCTGGCGATCGCCATCGAGGTCCTCGCGGCGCCGATGGCGCACAAAGCCGATCGCCTCGCGCGCTGCATCCAGAATATGTCGCAGCCGTATCAGGTCATCTGGCCGCATACTGTACCTCGGCTTCTGCCAAGACCTGCTGCCGAAAATAGCGGCTCAGATCCTCAGGGGTGCGCAAGTCAACCTTTCGGCCCCCAAAGAGCGCCGACAGTTCCTGCTCCATGCCTGCGATATCGAAGAGGGTGGGGATCCGGTCGGGCTCGAACTCCACCAGCAGATCAATATCACTGTCCGGACCGAAGTCATCGCGAAGCGCCGACCCGAAGACCGCCAGCCGCCGAATGCCGTGCTTCCGACAGAATTCCGCAATGCGCCCACGAGGAACATCGATGTGTTTCAAGGCTCAACCTCCAATATCTTCAGGCTCTCGATCCCGCGGTCGTCCACGATCTTGACCGCGATGCGCTTGTGCTCGCCCGCCTCAAAGGGCAACGACACCGTCCCGCGGTAGGCCTCGATCCGCTCCTCGTCGATCTCGGCTTTCAGGTTCTTCGCGAGCTTCGCCCATCCTTCCTTCTCGCCGGCCATGGGGAAAAAGACCTGGCGCGGGTAGAGGCTGCGCCCGTCGTAGTCGGTGTCGAGCATCCAGACGGCGATCCGGTCCGCGCCGCCCGATTCGATGCCGCCGGTCTTGGTGTTGTAGTAGTCGAAGCCGTGCACCGAGACGCGCAGCTTGCCCTTGTCCTCGCCCTTGGCGATGCGCTCCACCTCCACGTCCGGCTGGCCGATGAGCCAGAAGGACTCGTTGCTGGCGCGCTTCTTCTTGAGGTCGTCGGTGAGCAGGTCGGCGTTCATCTGCACCTTGAGCAGGGTGACCCCCGGCCAGTTGGTCTCGTCGATGTCGCGTGCGGCTTCCGGATCGAACTGGAAGGCGGCGAAAACGATGAGCTTCGGCTTCGGCACCAGCGTCTGCGCCTCCTCGATCGCCTGCGCGACCTGCCGCTGCTCCAGCGGCGCGTGCTCCGGGCCGAAGGAGACGACGACGCGCATGGGATTGTAGGCGGGTGCCGACTCGCGCACCCGATCTGCCCCCTCGGCGCTGGGAAGGGTTTCGCCGTCGGCGTGCAGCCACCGGCAGCCGGGCAGCGGCTCCAGGCGCGCGAAACGGATGTGCTGGCCCGCCTTGCCGCGGATGCCGGTGCGCAGCAGCTCGTCGCGCCATTCGCCCTGGCGCAGCGTCTCGCCGGAACGGGCGATGGACGTATCGGCGGGTTGCGGCTTGTCTTCCAGGATCTCCTCCACCGACTTCACCGCCGGGGCGGGCACCGCCTCCACCGTGAACGGGCCGGTCACGCGCACCTTCTTGCGGTCAACGAACGGCTGGTCGTAGAGCGTCTCCTGCGGCGCGTGGCGGGCGATGGCGGCGTCAATTTCCTCCTGCCGTTTGCGGCGGAATTGCCACCAGTCGGCAAGCAATTGTTTCGCTTCTTTAGGCCAAGCGGCTTCCGGCTCGCGAGGGATTTGCCACTCTTCCCACGACTGCTTCAGCAGGATGTTCAGCCGCTCACGGATCGGGTCCAGCCGCGGCTGCCAGCGGGCATGGATGCCATCGATCTCCGGGTTGTTGGCGATGGACTTGAGCGTGACGTGCGGCACGGTCTTGTACTTGAAGCCGCTGCCCACGCCCTCCTCGGGGTGGGCCAGCTCGTAGTAGTCGAAGACGGCGGTCATCAGGCGTTGGCGGGCGAGCGTGAGCGCCACGCGCGAGGTGTCGCAGGTGATCCAGCGCCGGCCCCACTGCTCGGCAACATAAGCCGTCGTGCCGCTGCCGCAGGTCGGGTCGAAGACCAGATCGCCCGGGTCAGTGGTCATGAGGAGGCAGCGTTGGATCACGAGCGGATTAGTCTGAACAACATATATTGAGTCTCTTTCACCGAGTGTGTCAGACCAGACGCTTGTCAAGGGTGTTACAGGAAAGTCTCTCT
>Ga0101944_10008097_pt1 | contig 10169 bp, 10 predicted proteins | sample DewCreD2012metaG_FD_75245 | JGI IMG/M metagenome (GOLD analysis project Ga0101944, IMG submission 75245) | Hot spring sediment bacterial and archeal communities from British Columbia, Canada, to study Microbial Dark Matter (Phase II) - Dewar... ...
TTGGTGGCGATCAGCTTTTTCAGCGGGTTTGCACCGGAAGTCTATCGGCTGGCCCGGCATTATCTATCACGCGGCAAGCTCGTTATCGGAGGCGGGCCGCATGTTACCTATTCGGAGAATGAAGCCTCCCAATATTTCGATGCCCTCGTGACCGGCGAGGCCGAATCGGTTTGGGTGCAACTGCTCGAGGATGCCGAAAACGGGGAACTCAAACCGATCTACCGGGGTATTCCCCAAGCGTTGGACAAGCTTCCCACACTGCGCTATGACCTGGTGTCTGATCGATTTTTCATCAAACGGGTGGTCCAGGCCACACGCGGTTGCCCATTTCACTGTTCGTTTTGTACCGTACCATCATTGAATCCCGGCTTCCGCATGCGCCCGGTGGAGAAGGTGCTGGCCGACATTCGTTACAATGATTTCAAGCACTGGTGGCAGAGAAAACTGGTCTGGTTCTGGGACGATAACCTGACCGCCAACCGGCATTACGTGCGTGACCTGTTGCAGGGCATGCTGCCCTTGAAAAAATGGTGGCTGACCCAGGCCAGCATGGATATCGCCAGGGATGAAAGCCTGCTGGAACTGATGAGGGCCTCCGGCTGCATCGGGGTCTTTTTTGGGATGGAGTCGTTCGGGGCTGAATCCCTCCAGGATGCGCACAAATCCCAAAACAAGGCTGAGCAATATGCAGAAACCATCCAGGCGCTCCACCAGCGCGGGATCTGCGTGATGGCCGGCTTTATCGCCGGTTTTGATGGAGATTCATCCACAACGATCCAGGCGATGGCGCGACGGCTGTATGAAGCCGAGGTGGATGTGCCCTTCCTGAGCATCCTGACCCCTTTCCTGGGTTCGGAGGCCTACAATAAACTGGTTGCCGAAAACCGCATCCTGACCGAACGCGGCTGGGAATTCTACAATGGTTATAACTTCACCTTCATTCCCAATCAAATGTCCCCGGATGAACTCTTACAGGCCCACCGCAGCTTTGGCGGGAAGCTTTTTCCCTCAAGTACAGTTTCCTGCGCGTTCTCCGCAGCCTGAAATATCTCCGTCCAGGCGCTTTCCTGATGTGCTTGTTCATGAATGCTTTCTATTGCCTGAAACGCTTGCGGGGCAACGAGCCGATCAGTTTCGAGGCTGAGGGATAAAACGTCCGAACTGCTCAATGAAAAACCGCCGCAGGATTTATCCATGCGGCGGCGTGCTGCTGGGCGAACCAGCCACTTTATCAAGCTTGCTTCAACCCCTTACTTCTGGGCCGGCCTGTGCGGCGCACCAACTTCGCAGTTCCAGGCCCGAGCAAGTGGTTTGTAAGAGAAGTACCAGGACATATTCTCAATTTCCCACCACCAGGCATCGGGCAATTTCCACCAGGAGCCGTAAACCAACTCATCTGGTGGAATAATGCCATTCACGCCGGCAATGATGGCTTTTGCCCGTGGCGTTCCAGGCTGATTGTGGACGCGGGTAACGTTTACTATGGATCCCCAAAGCCAGTATGTGAATGTGACGCGCCCGGTGATAACGCATGCCCTGCCTTTGCCGTGAGCTTCCTTCTAGTCGTCAATTTCACCCCAGCGTTGAATTCTGTCCGCCCAATATTCCCGGTAGGTAATTCCTGGCGCAAGCTGTTGTGCTTTTGCCACTTGCATCGGCTGGCCGGCCTTGTAGTAAAAATAGCCGCCCAGAGCTACCACGCTCACAACAACTGCCAACAATCCCCAGCCCACCAACTTCCCAATCAGTTTTCCGATCATCGCTATTCTCCTATTCTCTATGTTTTCAGCCACTCTATGTGGCCTCTCAAAATAAGGTATCTGCTTTGCCCATTTCCGACTTGATTAATAGAACAATTGTTCTGATTAATCAATAAGAATTGAGAGTGATACCCTGGATACCTGTTTTCCGGTTTAAAGGCTTCCCTTTTCCAGGGTGGCTTTTATTCTTTGTACGCAATAGGCGCTTTTAATTGGCCTAAAATCGCAGAGGTGGCCTAGAATGATCTGGTAGCCTAAAATCAAAATCCCGGTTTGGCAGGCCTTTTTTGAGAAAGCCAGATACTGCCATCCGGATGCCGTTGTCCTGCCTGGAGATCTTCGAGGTTGGTCATGAAGGTATTGGCGCGCGCCAACCGGATCTCGGACGCCAGCGCATGATTGATTTCCTGAACCAGGCGTTTTTGGAGTTGGGGCGTTTCACAGAAAACGTAGATATTCCCCTGCCCGGCATCGAAGGCATTCTGCCATTTTTGTTCCCGTGCTGCGCGATTGCCCTTGTTTACATCCCTCTCGACTTCGATGAAAATTTCCCTGCCCTCCTTGCGGGCAAGAATATCGGGAGATGAAAGCCGATTGTTCTCCAAAAGGAGATTGATTTCACCTTTTGAAACAATTTCATAGCCTGCGGCTTCCAAAATATTCACAGCCTGGATCACCAGGACAGTGTGTTCATCCGTGCTGTGATGCGGACGCATGGCTGCAAAATCGCCAATTTGCGGAAGTTCCCGTGTCAGAAAAACGAAGGCTGTTTCTCCTAAAGCGGTCAGGTTGGCGGTCATGGCCGGCCGCCCCCTTTCCCCGGTGTAGATGTCCGTCAAAGTGATGAACCCTCTGGAAACCAGTCCTTCCAGCGCATCCCGCAACGATTTTGAGTTGGCATCCTCGATGCCAAAATGAGCGGCGGAGGCCTTGAGAATACCCTGCCGGAGCGAAATCCCCGTGCCACCAATCAATTTGAGCATGTAGGCTTGTTTCTCAAACCCACCACACCCCGCCCACTCCTTGAACCAGGATGGAACAGGAAATGCCACGTCATTGCCTTCCGCCGGTTGGTTGGCCTGCCATCTCTCAACTTGATGCTTCAACCGGTCGTTCTCGGCCAAAGCCTTCTCGAATTTTTGGCGGACGGTTTCCAACTCACTTTTTAGTTTCTCCACCTGCTCTACCTGCGTGGCCAGGCTTTCCACCTCACGGTTGAGTTTCTCATTTTGAGCCACCGCATTTTTCAACTGGTCGGCCACCGGTACCAACGCAATCGCCTGCAAGGCAGAAACCTGCTGGTAGACCACCTGGGTCAATTCATCGATTCGAACAGCATCCAGGCCGCCTTTCTCGTGCTGTTTCTGTTCAAGCCAGTCCGCTGCCACCAGCTTCGCCAATTCGAACAGTGCTTTGCGCGCCGCAGCCCAGCGCGCCTCGGCCACATCCCGCAGCCTGGTCTGGGTATCGATCAGGCTGTTGAGCATCTGCAGGGTAACCTGGCTTACGGGTTGACTGCCATCCATTGGCTGGCCTCCAGTTCGGCGAGCGTGGCGCGGGCGGAGTCAAGTGCTTGTTGGGCTTTTTCCAGATTGGTTTCTGTTGGGGCAGAAACCCAGGTCAACAGGGCGCGGGAAGCATCGAGATAGGCGCTGCCGGCTTGCAAGGACAGCTCACGGGCAGGTGCTGCCGCTGCAGGTGTGGCCGTCTGATCGATCTCCCGCAGCAGTTGAACGGTGGCATCCTGGATTTTCTGGCCTTCGCTGGATTGGCTAAACAGGTCGCCGCCGTAATCCGCCGAGAGCAGGCGGGTCATGCGGCCATCCAGTTCCACCAGGCTTGAATGCCATGCAACCAGGGAACGGCGATAATCCTCCAGCGCCTTGACATCCGGCAGGAGCAGCAGGGGGCGGTTGTCCCCATCACGCGGGGAAGTGAAAATGCCCAGGCCAAGCAGGAGCAGTACGAGGCCGCTGATCCAGACCCATTTTGGGATGAGGATTTCGTTTTTCATTCGACCGCCTCGGCATACTCGGGAATATCCAGGCGTTCTTCCACGCCGGGCTGGATCTTTCCCGCTGCCTTCAACTCTTTCAAACGCTGATTGCCCTTTTCCTGATCAAAATTGCGGATATAGATCACGTGCTCGGCCACTACTTCGGAGACAATCGCGTTGTTTTTTCCTTTGCGCAGTTGGAGGTGTCCCTGCACCAGGATGCGGCTGCCAGTTTGCAGGTGTGCTTAGCCAGTTCCGCCAGCACGCCATAGAAAACGATCCGCAATCCCTTGACCTCTTTAGCCTCGCGGGTTGCGTTGATCATCATGTAGACCCGCAGGAAGGGGACTGGTTGGTTGGAAATCTGCAGGACATCGTAATAAATATCCCCGGTAATGTCGCCCAACACGGCGACGCGATTATTCCAAGACATTTTTTTGTTCCTCTCAACTATGAATTCAGATTCACTCCCCGGCAGGATCATCCGGGACTTCCCCGGTCCCAGACCGGGTTAAGTTCTTGCACGGTTTCAGCGCCGGAGATTGCGGATGGTCTCGACTTCGCGCCGGGCTTCCTCGCCATCCACGGTTACCACTGTTTCCCGGCGTTCCCAGTCCGGGGTGTCATCCCCTTCGCTGAGCAGGATGTCGAGCAGTAGGCGCTGGCGTTCGGAAGCGCCCATGTTTTCGTCCCACAGACGGTTGCCGGAGGTTTGTTCGGTAAAGGCATATTTGTTACCGGCCTTTTTCACCGCCCAGCGGATGAGCGGGACAAGTTCCAGTGGGGGCAGAGCAGCCAGGGCGTCATAGGCTCTGCCGGCCCCACGTTCAGGATCTTCTTTCAGGGATGCCAGGGCGTAAGCCACCGGGTTGTTGATCCCCTCGCCCGCCGGGCTACAGGCGAACAGCACCCAGGAGACGAAAGCCTGGACGGAGGCATTCGCGGCCAGCATCTCCTTCACGATTTTCGGGTGGGCGTTATTCTGCACCAGCAGTTTTCTCAAAACCCAATGTGCAGGCACCGCCACCGTTTCCGGCTCGGTGGTTATTTGTGCTTTACAGGTGTTAGATTCGGTGTTTAAGTGCTTAAGACTGTGCCACTTGCGCCATTCATCGGTGTCAACTGCGCCATTCAATGGTGACATTTGCGCCACGTTAATGGTGTCATCCGCGCCATCCAAAAGTGCCACTTGCGCCATCTTATGGGTGTCATTCGCGCCAGCGAACAGAGGCTCATCCAGGCGGACTTTCAGGCGCAGGGCATCGGGTTCATCGCCTTCCCGCAGGGGTAAAACCGCCACAAAAGCGCTGACCGCGCCTTGCTCATCGCGCACCCATTCCCAGATGGTTTTGGCCCGGGCGAGACCGAGCCAGTCGGCCAGTTCGGCGTAGCCGCCCCGGATCACCACCTCGTCGCGAACTTCGCCGGTTTGGGCGTTGACGTAACAGCGGTCGCGCAACAGGGTCACCAGCCAGGCTTGGGGTGGCGTCAGTTTGGCAATGGGGATGACTTTCTCCAAGAAATAGTGCGTGATCAGCAGGGTGCCGAAGCCAGAGATAATGCGGCGATGGAGTTTCTCAGCAGCCGTCTGGAGGTCAGGGGACAGCTCTCCGGCATACAAGCGGGCGGCAATCTCCATCACGGTTTGAGCCGTATTCTCCTGGTTTGAAACTATGCCAGTCAGGGGTAACAATTCCCCGACCAGTTCCTTCACCCCGGTGGCCTGCTGCAAGGCTTCGAGGAGCGAAGCGCCATTCCGAAGACAAGCGGCGAGCCATTCCGAGACTGCCTGGCTGTCGGCCCGGGAGAGCGGCAGGGTCAGGTAAACCGTGTACTTGTTGGGCAGGCGGTGGCTGCGCCGGTCGTGCCCCTGGACCCAGCGCGGGGAGACATCCTGCCGTTCGACCAGACCGTCCAATGCCTGCCAGGTGGCCGGGTCATCGGCTGCGCGAAAGAAGGTGCGCCGGCCCAGCCCGCTGAAGCGCGTGACCTGGGAGACCGCGATCCGCCGCGAACGCGAACCGCTCTCGTTCCCGCGTTCGCCGTTCCAGACGGCTTGCCGCCAGCCCACGTACAGCCAGGCCGCCCTGGCCCCAATCTCCGGGAGCAGGCGGCTGAAATAGCCGGGCAGGGCAACAATCCGGGCCGGAGCCACCACCTCGTCATAGCGGAGGCGGTTGACCACTTCAATTTCAGCTTCATCCGGTTTTGCGAGTTCTGTTTCAGCTTCCGGCTCCGGCTGGACTTCGCCCTCCTCGTCGGTCTCCAGGTTGGCGACCACGAAACGGATTTCCACGCTGCGGTTGAGCATGCCCACCAGCAGGCGGGAAACAGTGCTGGACAGGCGGTTCTCCAGCCAGTCGCGGGCGTATTGGTTGCGCACACCGATGGTTACAACACCGTCCTCGCAGGTCAGCAGGCGGGTATCGCGCACCCAGGTGTCGAAGGAGGCGCGCGGCATCTCCATCTGGAGTTGTCCTAATACAGATTGCCAGGCTTGTTCTGGGTTCATAAGGTGTTTCCTAAAAAAAGCCCCTGGAATGGGCTGCAAGCGTTGGGTGGGGTGCAGATCGGTTTTCGCTGGTAAAACGCTTACAGGCTTTCCTGTGCAGGGTGACGCTACCGTATGGGCTACCGTTTTACGTTTCCCCATAGGCTACCGATAATGCCAGCCTATAGGCTACCCTGATACGGTAGCGTCACTTTGAACTATTCACAGGTTTTGTCGAGCATTAGCACGTACTCGAAGCGGGCGCAGCGTGAGAGACGTTTGTGTGGGTCGAGAGCGATCTTGCCTGCGCGATATTCTTCAACACCGTGCTGGGATAGGAAGGCTACCAGGCTCGAAATCGAAACCTTTTCTTTGTTTGCGATCTGGCGCAGCGTCTCGTGCAGGTCAGGCGGCAGGTCCAGGCCAACCTTGTGCCGGGCGGCATCCTTACGGGCCTTCGCACGTTCGGCTTTCGGCAGGCTGGCGATGCGCTTCTTGCGCTCCGCGCCGGCGAGAATATCCGCGACCGCCGGGTCGATAGCTGGGCGTCGGTTCAGGTTGTTACTCACAGACCACCTCCACCGTGCGCTTGAGGGTGCTGGCATACCCGGCCACCAGGCTGGTGCCATATCCCATGACGGCCGGCGATTTCGAGCAGTATTCCCACAGGCTCTTGCCGTATGCCGGGGCTTCGCGGGCATGGGTGTCTTGCGGAATGGGCGGCCAAACGTGCCCCTTGAACGTATCCACCAGGGCTTGCAGTTGGACAACTGTTTCGCGGGTGGTGCGGTCAAAGAAAGTCGGGAGGATGCTGTATCCGAGCCGATGTCCGCGTTCAACGACTTCGCCCATCGAGCGCAGCACTTCGTTGACGCCGTCCACGGCCATTGCATCCAGCTTGGTGGGGATGATGACCCAATCGCTGGCCATCAGGGCCGAGACATGCAGGACATCCAGCGAGGGAGCCATGTCGAGGATGACGACATCGTAGTCGGCGGGTTGGAGAATGCGACCGAGGATTTCGGTGGGGAAGTTGGAGATGACCACGGTGCGCTTGGCTTTTTCGGTGCGTTTGTCGCCGGGGATAATGTCCAGGTTTTCGCGCGCCTGGACGGCCACCTGGTCGATGGGGTCTTCATCAACGATCAGCCGGTACAGGCCGGGAGCCTTTTCTGCGCCCAGGGCAAAGGCCACGTGCCCTTGGGGATCGAGATCGACCAGCAGGGTGCGGTGCTCGGTCATGGCCAGGCCATGCGCCAGGGTCACTGCCGAGGTGGTTTTCCCGACATCGCCTTTCTGGTTGGCGATGGTGATGATTTTCATGGGTTTGTCCTTTGTTGATTTGCTGAGAATCGAATAGGGCGTCAGTAAAACCCTGAGAGGTTACTGACGCCCTGGCACAAGCGATACTCATTCTCAAACTGGCCCCGACCACTACTGCAATTTTACTGCAAATGTTATTAGAGCATATGTTCTTTATAGACATTTCCGGAACCAAAAACCCCCATACCTGGGGGTTATGGAATTGCTTGCCGCTATATCTGGTGGGCCCGGCAGGATTCGAACCTGCGACCAAGAGATTATGAGTCCCCTGCGCTAACCACTGCGCCACGGGCCCGTACTACAGTAATCAGTGTTCAGTAATCAGTTTCCAGTGAGTTTTCGCACTGATGACTGTTTACTGAACACTGTTCACTGATACTGAGCGGGAGACGGGATTCGAACCCGCGAATGTTAGCTTGGAAGGCTAATGCCTTACCGCTTGGCGACTCCCGCGTGGGTTTGTATTCTACTCCACAGGGGCGGGCATCGTCAAGCCAAAAGAAGAACCCCATAATTCAGCGGCTGAAATTCAGTAACTGAATATTGACATTCTGCCTGAACTGCGCTATACTTTTTGCGCGAGAAAGTCTACTATGTCAATAGGAATTATTGTTCATGCGCTTATCCAAACGTGGTGAGTATGGCTTGCGGGCCATGATTTTGCTGGCTGAACCGGATGAAAACGGTCAGCCGCGCAAGATGCAGATTAAAGATTTTGTCGCCCGTGAGAAGATTCCGGCAAAATTCCTCGAGCAGATTTTGCTGGCGCTCAAAAACGCCGGGATTCTGCATAGCAAAATGGGCGTGGGCGGCGGGTATTCCCTGGCCCGTCCCGCCGACAAAATCACCCTTGGGCAGGTTATCCGCGTGCTCGATGGGCCGATTGCCCCGGTCAAGTGCGTCAGCCAGGTGGCCTATGCGCCTTGCGACTGTCCCGATGAAGAAACCTGTGGCCTGCGCATGGTCATGTTCGATGTGCGCGCGGCCATTTCCAATGTTTTAGACAAAACCACCCTGGCCGATGTCCAGCGCCGGGTGGAGGTTGCCCACTCACTTCGCGCTGCGGAATAAAGCCAGGGCCCGGCGAAATTCCAATGGGCGAGAGTGAATATTTTTTATCCCAAAAGTCTACTATTTCTGTAGATTTTATGGGAGATAGTGTTCACAGGAGATACTATGAAAACTCAAAAAACTTATTTGGCGCTGGTTGCGCTGGTGCTGATGTCTTTGCTGCTTTCGGCCTGCGGTGCGCCGAGCAATCCTGCCGCCGAAGGTGAACTTTCTGGCACCATTACCATTTCCGGCGCTTTTGCCCTGTACCCGATGATGACCCGCTGGGCGGAAGAGTTCCAGAAGATTCACCCGAATGTCCAGTTTGATATTTCGGCGGGCGGGGCGGGCAAAGGCATGACCGATGCCCTTTCTGGCGCAGTTGATATTGGCATGGTTTCACGCGGGATCAAACCAGAAGAAGAAGCCCAGGGAGCCTATGGCGTGGCCGTTACCAAGGATGCCGTTTTCCCGGTGATGAATGCCAACAACCCCGTCGCTGCCGAAATTTTGGCGCAGGGCATCAGCCAGGAAACTTTCATCAAGATTTATATCACCGGCGAAATCACCACCTGGGGACAGGTGGTCGGCAAACCCGAAATCACTGATGAAATCCACGTTTATACCCGCTCCGATGCCTGCGGCGCAGCGGAAATGTGGGCCAAGTTTACCGGCGACAAGAAACAGGAAGACCTGTTGGGCATTGGCGTCAACGCCGACCCCGGCGTTCTTGAAGCGGTCATCAAAGACCCGTTGGGAATCGGCTACAACAACCTGGGCTATGCCTTTGAACTGGCTTCTGGCAACCCGGTCGCCGGGGCGCTGATTGTCCCGATTGACTTGGACGGTGATGGCGTTGCCAGCGATGACGAGCGCCTCGAGACCATGCCCCAAGCCATCCAGGCGGTGGCGACCGGCAAATACCCCTCGCCCCCGGCCCGTCCACTCAACCTGGTGACGAAAGGCAAACCCACCGGCATTTTGCAGGCCTTCATCAAGTGGATTTTGACCGACGGCCAGGCTTTCGTCAGTGAAGCGGGGTATGTCCAGTTGACTCCCGAACAACTGGCCGAATCCTTGGAGCGGGTGAAATAACTTTTTCAACCGGGGTCAGGGAAACGTCTATTCATCCGCTCGTTTCCCTGCCCTTTTCCGAAAGGACCTTTCGTGACCAATCCCCTTCCGATCCTGGCGCGGCGCCAACGACAAGAAGCGACTGCCCGTCGCGCTGGATTGATTATTTCGCTCCTGCCGCCGGCGCTGATTCTATTTATCACCCTGTCGCTGGTCGTGCGTTCCTGGCCGATTCTTGAGCAATATTCGCTCTGGGAATTGCTCTCCGGTACGGTTTGGCGGCCGATGAAAGGCCAGTTCGGTTTCCTGCCCTTCATCGTGGGCACGTTTTGGGTGACTGCCGTCGGCGTATTGCTGGCTGTGCCGCCCTGCATCCTGACCGCGATTTACCTGTCAGAGTATGCTCGGCCCTCTACGCGGGCCATCCTGAAGCCTTTGCTGGATGTTCTGGCCGCGATTCCCTCCGTTGTTTATG
>Ga0101944_10008098_pt1 | contig 10169 bp, 8 predicted proteins | sample DewCreD2012metaG_FD_75245 | JGI IMG/M metagenome (GOLD analysis project Ga0101944, IMG submission 75245) | Hot spring sediment bacterial and archeal communities from British Columbia, Canada, to study Microbial Dark Matter (Phase II) - Dewar... ...
GACTCAAAGCGGGGCTTGCCGGCCGGCGAGTTGTCCCCGGAAAAGAGTGTAGCAGGGGGGACAATGGGACCGAAGGCGACAACTTCTGGCAAACCTATGAATCTAAGGGATATGGATGGTATTTCGTGCGTTGTGAACGCATAGCAGACTGCGGCGGAAGCCGCTCGACTGCGGCAAGTGGTGGAAAGTGCCTATGAACGCTGGCAGACCGCAAGCGCGGAACTGAGCCGCCTGCTCCGCCTTCCCCCAGGCACCTTGCTGACTCCCATCGAAGACCCCGCCCTGACGATAGACCTGATCGTCCCTCAAACGCCGCTCCAAGAATTGATCGCTCTGAGTTTGTCTCATCGGCCCGAACTTGCGTCTTATCAGGCAGCGGTGCAAGCGGCTCTGGTTCGGCTGCAACAGGAACAACGCCGGCCGTTCTATCCGACGGTAGTCATCCGGGGTGTCGGTTCCTACACAGCAGGGTTGGCAGGCGGATACTTCGGCGGTGGAATCAATGACGACCTCCAGAATTTCAACGCCCGTTTCAGCGTGGATGTGGCCATCGCGCCACGCCCCCTCCATGAAATTTACCTGCGTCATTTCAAACGCGCGGTCGAGGCCGGTGTGGCTTCGATTATGAGCGCATATAACAGCGTCAATGGCGAATGGTGCGGGCAGAATTACACCCTGCTGACCGAGATTCTCAAAAAACAATGGGGCTTCAAGGGCTTTGTGATGACCGATTTCATCTTCGGCATGCGCGATTCGAAGAAAGCCGCGCTGGCCGGGCAGGATATCGAGATGCCCTTTGACATGATTCACCGGCAGCATCTCAAGGGCCTGGTAGCGCACGGAGAAGTGCCGGTCGAGCGGATCGATGATGCGGCGCTGCGTGTACTGCGCCAGCAGGTCAGATTCGCTCAAGGACGCAATCCGAGTGAATATTCTTTGGAGGTCGTTGGTTGTGATGCCCATCTCCAGGTTGCCCGCGAGGCAGCCGAAAAAGCAATCGTGCTGCTGAAGAACGACGGCGCGCTGCTGCCGCTGAAAGGGGTCAAGAAACTGGCCGTGATTGGCAAACTGGCCGCCGTGCCGAATACCGGCGATGGCGGTTCCTCGAACACCCGCCCACCGTATGTGGTCACCCCGCTCCAGGGGCTGCAAGAAGCTCTGGCCGGGCAGGCGGAAATCATCTATGACGATGGGAGCGACCCTGCCCGGGCGGTGCAGGTGGCCCGCGAAGCAGAAGTGGCGGTCATCGTGGCTGGGTACACAGACCAGGATGAAGGCGAGTACGTTTCGCCCGATTCGATGGCTGAACTGTCGAAGAACTTTCCCCCGCCCACGCCCGAAGAAATGCCCATCGCCCAGGCGATGATGGCCAATATGGGTGCGACAAACAGCGTGCCCAATGCCATGCCGCCGGGCGGTGACCGCAAACTGTTGACGTTGAATCCCGCAGATGAAACGTTAATCCAGACCGTGGCCGATTCCAACCCGCGCACGGTGGTAGCGATGATGGGCGGCAGCGCGATTATCACCGAAAACTGGCGTGGAAAAGTTCCGGCGATTCTCATGCTCTGGTATCCGGGCATGGAAGGCGGACATGCTTTCGCGGATATCCTGTTGGGGAAAGTCAACCCCAGCGGCAAATTGCCCTGTGTCTTTGCCACCCGGCCCGAAGATTTGCCTTATTATGATATGAACGCCAAGGCGATTACCTACGATTTATGGCATGGCTACCGCAAGCTGGAACGGGATGGAGCCGCCCCGGCCTTCCCCTTCGGCTTTGGGCTGAGTTACACCACCTTTGAGTTTGCCAACCTGCGCCTGGCAGCGACCTCGCTCGGTGCAGATGACAATCTCACTGTCACCCTGGATGTGACCAATTCCGGGCCGGTGGCCGGGGATACGGTAGTTCAGGTTTATGTGGCGGTACCCAATTCACGGGTTGAGCGCGCGCCGAAAGAGCTAAAGGCCTTCCGGCGGGTTGGGCTGCAAGCCGGTGAAACCAAAACCGTCCAGTTGGACGTTCCGGTTAAAGAACTCGCATATTATGACGAACAAGCAGGCTGGACCGTGGAACCAACCAGCTATACGCTGATTGTTGGCCAGCACTCTCTGGATGAGCGGGCGCTGCGGGCAACGTTTACGATTGCCTAAACAAGTTTTAAATTGAAAGCCAGTGGGTTTTAGTAGCCCACTGGCTTTCGGTTTGATGGATAATCCCGGGAATTCAAGCCAGGACTTGATTTTCAATCTGCAATGCCCCAACCCGAATCGAAACGCGGTCGCCCGCTTGCAGGGTAAAGTCATTACCCGGCACAAGGCAGGTTCCGGTCATCAAAAAGACGCCCTGGGGGAAATCCAATTCACGGGTCAGGTATTCGACCAGTTCAGGCAGGGCGCGTTTCATCGTGGCGGTGGAGGTTTCGCCACTAAAAAGCGTTTTCTCCGCGCGCTGGATTTCCAGCCCAATCGGAATCTCGCGGATTTCCTCCGGCGCGCAGAGCCACAGGCCATGCCCAAGCGCGCACGAGCCGTTGTAGACTTTCGCCTGCGGCAGGTAGAGCGGATTTTCGCCCTCGATGTCGCGCGATGAAACATCGTTCCCGGCGCAGTAACCGACAATTTCGCGCTGTTGATTGATGACCAGCACCAGTTCCGGCTCAGGCACATTCCAGCGGCTATCGGCGCGGATGCGGATGGGCGCGCCGTTCCCGGCCACGCGCCAGCCGAGTGACTTAAAGAATATTTCCGGGCGAGCGGCCTCGTAAACGTGGTCGTACATGGCAGCCACGCTGGACTCGTCGCGCCGCGCATCGCGGCTGCGCAGGTAGGTGACACCCGCCGCCCAAACTTCGTGCTGCGGGTCGATTGGAGCGAGAATCTCCCCGTGGGCTGCCTCGCCGTTTATCAGCGTGGTCAACACCTGGAACATGACCGCGCGCGGCAGTTCGAGTAACGCGCCGAGGGTCAGACTCGGTGGCAGGAACCTGCCATCCAGCGCCCAGCGCGGGCCGTTTTGGGTTTGATGCCGGGTTATTAACATGAGAAGCCTCCCAAACGTTCAAGAATGGTATCCACATCGTACACACAACCGCCCCAGGTGCCGCCGCTGACGTTTTGCAAGGCCGCCCACAGGCGGGTATCCTCCGGTAAATCGGGATGCGGGCCCAGGTCGGGGTGCAGCGGGCGCGAAGCCAGGAGCCGGGCGCCTGCCTCGGCGTCGAAAAGTCGCCCGTTTTCACCAATCAGGTCAATCCTGCCCACCAAATTAACCCGGTCGACGCTGATCTGGATCGTATCGCCGTCACGCACCCGCCCCAACGGGCCGCCCGCCAGCGCCTCGGGACCGACATGCCCGATGCACGCGCCGGTGCTGACGCCGCTGAAACGCGCGTCAGTAATCAACGCGATGGAGTTGCCTTCGGGCAGGTAACGCAGCGCGGAGGTGAGTTGGTAGGTTTCCTCCATGCCTGTGCCCAGCGGGCCGCAGCCAATCAGGATGATGATATCCCCGGCTCGAACAGGGTTCGCGCCCAGTCCCTTGACCGCCGCGATGGCGGCGCGCTCGCTGGTAAAGACGCGCGCCGGGCCGGTTTTGCGGTACACGCCATCGGCATCGACCACAGCCGGGTCGATGGCTGTGCTTTTGACCACAGCGCCCCGCGGGGCAAGATTGCCGGTGAGGAAGGTGATTGTGCTGGTGAGACCGCGCGCGCGGGCTTGGGCCGGGTTCATGATTACATCATCGGGGTCGATGCCATCCAGCCGGGTAAGCTGCTCGCGCAGTTTCTGGCGGCGTTCGCTCCCTTCCCATTCGTCGAGAGCCTCGCCCAGGGAATTGCCGTTGACCGTGCGGGCGTTCAGTCGCAGCAGGCCAAGCTCGCGCAGGTGCAGCATGACTTCGGGCACGCCCCCGGCCAGGAACACCTGCACCGTTCCGTAGCCGGTCGGGCCGTTTGGCATTACATCTACCAGGCGCGGGGTCTGGCGATTGACCCGTATCCAATCCTCGACCGTGGGGCGCGGCAGTTTCGCGGCATGGGCAATGGCCGGAATGTGCAGCAGCAGGTTGGTGCTGCCGCCAAAGGCCGCGTGGAGGGTCATCGCATTGTGCAGAGAGGCTTCGGTCAGGATGTCGCTGGTATTAACCCCCTGGGATTCCATCGCGATTAGAGCCCGCGCCGAACGGCCTGCCAGGTCGAGCCAGATTGGCTGCCCCGAAGGTGCCAGCGCCGAATGCGTGACCGCCAGCCCAAGCGTCTCGGCCACGACCTGGCTGGTAGCCGCTGTCCCAAGAAACTGGCAGCCGCCACCGGGCGAGGCGCAAGCGCGGCAACCCAATGCGGAGGCTTCCTCGAGTGAAAGCAGTCCATGCGCGAAACGCGCGCCCAGCGACTGGACTTTGCCCGCATCCTCGCCTTGTTCCGGCAACAAGGTCACGCCGCCCGGAACAATCACGCATGGCAGGGATTTTTGCGCGGCCAACGCCATCATCATCGCCGGGAGGCCTTTGTCGCAGGTGGCAATGCCCAGCACGCCGCGCCGCGTGGGCAGCGAGCGGATTAGCCTGCGCAGCACCGTGGCCGCATCGTTGCGATAGGCCAGGCTGTCCATCATGCCGGTCGTTCCCTGGGTGCGGCCATCGCACGGGTCGCTAACAAAACCCGCAAAGGGGATTGCGCCATGGCGTTTGATTTCCTCGGCGGCGGCCTGGGCCAGCAGGCCCACTTCCCAGTGACCGGTGTGATAGCCCAGCGCAATCGGCGCGCCATCCGGCGCACGGATGCCGCCCTGGGTGCTGAGAATCAGGAATTCGGGCTTGCCCAACTGGTCGGGACGCCAACCCATGGCGGCATCCTGCGTCCAGCCAAAGACATTCCCGCTGGCCGTATCGCGCAGCCAATCCGGTTGCAACGGCAAACTCCCCGATGGGCCAGGGGCGTGAGTTTGTACATCATATAGATTTTTTTCGGGATATGGGGCTTTTGTGTTGTTCATTGGATAACCACCGGTGATTTTCCAGAGACTTGAGCCAGATGGGTAAAATTATCCCACAAAGCAGCGAAAGGGGGCGGAACGCGGACTTGGGATGAGTATAATAACAGAGAGTGGTCGATAGGGAATGGACAACAGAAATACAAACATTTGTTGACTACAAAAAGGAGACGCAAAATCATGCAAGGATTTGATCCCGCTTCAAGTTTTGGAGAAAACGTCGCTGCGCACTATGACGACCACCTGCGCGGAGACGAAGCCGCCGCCGCAACGTTTCTTTCAGACCTGGCCCAAGGGCGTCCTGCGCTTGAGTTTGCGATTGGCACAGGCCGGATTGCCATTCCATTGGCAGAAAAAGGGGTTCAAGTGGATGGCATCGAATTATCACCGCATATGGTCGCCAAGCTCCGCGCCAAGCCTGGAAGCAACCCAATTCATGTCACCATTGGCGATATGAGTACCACCACAACCAACCGGCGCTACGGCCTGGTTTACCTCGTCTTCAACACCATTTTCAACCTGTTGACGGCCGACGACCAAATCCGCTGCTTTCAAAATGCGGCTCATCACCTCATGCCCGATGGTTATTTCGTCGTTGAAACCGCCTTACCGCACGCCTGGATTGCTCCAGGTCAACCGGATTATGTCCACGCTGAATATGTCGGTTCTGATACCGTCGGCCTGGATGTTGCCCGCTACGACCCGGTTACCCAGTTGCTTGAAGAGAATCACCTTTCTCTGACGACGCACGGAATCACAATGACCCCCATCGTTGCTCGTTTAATCACGCCTGGCGAGATGGACTTAATGGCCCGCATTGCCGGAATGCGTCTTATTCAAAGATTCGCCAATTGGCAGCGGACTCCCTTTGATATTTATAGCAAGGCGCATGTCTCGGTGTATGGTTTTTGACAAAGAATCGCCTGTCAATTAACCGCAGCGTTTGCGGAATTTGGCACAGAAAGCGAAAAGGGAAACGATGCAAGACTCATCCCCCCTGGTTATCGGCATCGACAGCAGCACAACCGCCTGTAAGGCAATTATCTGGGACTGTCAGGGCAATGCGATTGCCAAAGGCTACAGTTCCTTCGCCCTGTTGACGCCCCAGCCCGGCTGGCATGAGCAACCGGCTGAATCCTGGTGGGTGTCCCTGACCCAGGCTGTTTGTCGGGCGACGAGTCAGGTGGATGGTAAACGACTGAAGGCGCTGTGCATCGCGCACCAACGCGAAACCTTTGTCCCGCTGGATGAATGGCATCGTGTGGATGGATGAAAGGGCGCGTGAACTCTTGCCAGGCTTGGAACAGACTTTGGGCCAGGATAAATTCCACCGCCTGACCGGAAAAAGGCTCTCGGTCAATTTGATGATTGAAAAATCGCCTGGCTGAAACAGCACAGGCCTGACCTATTTGCCCAAACGCGCACTTACGCGGATGTCCATGGATATCTGATGCACCGCTTAACCGGTTTTTACCAGACTGGCTGGGGCTGCGTTGACCCGACCGGGTTGTTCGACATGCAGAACCACTCCTGGGCCACATCTTTATTGGCTCAAGTCGGCATCCGGCTCGACCAACTTCTAGAAATCTACCCGCCAAGAACTATCCTTGGCACGGTTACTCCAATCGCTGCCGAAGCCTGTGGCCTGCCTGTAGGGCTGCCGGTAGTGGCGGGCATTGGCGATGGTCAGGCCTGCGACCTGGAAGTTAATATCACTTCCCCGGGTGATGCCTATTTGTTGTTGGACACCTCGGTGATTTCGGGGATTACTGGAAACGGTCCAACTCGGCGGCGGTTACACTCTCGCCTGGTTTTTGGAAAAAATTGCCGGCCAGCCGGGTCTGGGGATTACCCAACTTCAGGATTTTTATAATCAGGCCGCCAGCGCAGTGCCGCCCGATAGTGCCGGATTGGTGGCCGTCCCGTATTGGAACAGCGTGTTGGGACCATATTGGGACCCGTTTGCCAGCGGCATTATCATCGACTGGCGCGGTTTTCACCAATTGCCGCATCTTTACCGGGCCATCCTGGAGGGAGTGGCTTTCGAACAGCACCTGGGCACACTGGGAGTGGAAAAAGCGCTGGGTCAGCCGGTGCAGCGCTATATTGCGATTGGCGGCGGCGCGCAAAGCAACCTTTGGTGCCAGATTATTGCCGATATTACCAATAAACCGGTTTTTCGGGCCACTACGGCCGAGGCTGCGGCGCTCGGAGCAGGCATCCTAGCCGCAACTGCGGCAGGCTGTTATGCAAACACGCGCGAGGTGGCGCAAGCCATAACCCACATCCTGCCGCACCCACTGGAGCCAAATGCTGTGAACCACGCTTTTTATAAGCGATTGTTCGATGAAGTTTATCGGCCTCTCTTCCCGGCTCTGCAACTTTATCTCGACCGTCTGGCTTCCATATCTATGTAGTGGCTAAGAATACTCGAACCAGGACAAAAGACCAAACTTCATCCAACTCGAGCACATCGTCCGCCCTGGCTGGCCGCAAACTCTGCTGAACAGTCGCTTGCTCATGGACTTTTTTGAGCATCTCTTTCACAGTGGCGCGCCCGATGCGGTATATGCAAGCAATGCCACGCACTTCCAAAGGCGTTGCTTGCTCGCAATAAGCTGCCAGGATTTGTTCTTTGTCTGCTTCAGTACGTCGGTTGCGAGGAGACATCACCACAGATTTCTTGCAATCTCTGCATAGAAATTGCTGGCTGCCAACACGGTTTTTTTACCGTTCTTGACTACATTTGTGCTGTTGCATTTCGGACAGTCAAAAACCACGATTTCGCTGATTATGGCACCAGAGTAACATCCTTTATAAAAGACCTCCAACTGATTTTCATTCAACGCCAAACATGGAAGCTGACTCAATATTGCTAAAATCGAGATGAGTGTCCTGAATCAGCAATGTATCCATACTTTATATCCCAAGCCAAGCGGTTCTCGTTCAAGAAACATCAGCCTGGGTTTCAAAAAGAAACCATCAGCAAGCCACTGTCGATTGGCAGATCACATCCAAGGATATCCGCATCAAACTCAAACGTCTCTACTCATCAATCCATAATTGATATGCTACGAGATTTGTGCATTGGTTTTGAATTAAGAAATGCATGGGACAATGCCGCAGGAGATACGTTTCTGACACTTGGTAACGGTTGGGATAGAACAGGTGCAGCGCTTTTGGTTATAGCCATAATATCCCCGAGCGCCAGGGATACCCGCAATCCCGCCAAAACCGCGGGACTTTCCCGCCAAAACCGCGGGACTTTCCCGCTAAAAATTCGTGACCTTCGGTCTATACTGCAGTGCCTCGGCCAGGTGCGCCACCTGGATATTTTCGCTCCCCGCCAGGTCCGCAATCGTGCGCGCCAGTTTCAGGATTCGATGATAACTGCGCGCCGAAAGGTTGAGCTGGCTCATCGCCGCGCGCACCAGGCGGTCACCGGCTTCATCCAATTTACAGAACTGACGGACTTCGGCCACGCGCATATCGGCGTTGCAGACAACCTGCGATGCTCGATTGTTTAAAAATCGCTGTGTTTGCAGGTCCCTTGCAGATTGTACGCGGGCGCGGATGACCGCTGACGGCTCACCCAGCCGGTCGCTGGAGAGTTTCTCATAATCGACATGCGGCACTTCGATGTGAATGTCAATCCGGTCGAGCATCGGGCCGGAAATCCGCTTTTGGTATTTGGTGACGGTCGATGGGGCGCAGGTACAGGGTTTTTGGTTACTGCCAAAATAACCACAAGGACAGGGATTCATCGCGGCAATCAGTTGAAAATTGGCACTGAAGGTGAGAGAGCCTTGCGCCCGGCTGATGGTGACGACTTTGTCCTCCATCGGTTGGCGCATAACTTCGATTGCGCGGCTGCTAAATTCGGGGAATTCATCGAGGAACAGGACTCCGCGATGGGCGAGGGAGATTTCGCCGGGGTGGGGGATGTTGCCGCCGCCGACCAGCCCGGCGTGGCTGATGGTGTGGTGCGGTGACCGGAACGGACGCTGGCGGATGAGCGGCGTCCCTGGCGGGAGCGCGTCGGCCACCGAGTAGATTTTCGTCACTTCGAGCGATTCCTCGATCGACATCTCCGGCAGGATTCCGGGCAGGGCGCGGGCCAGGAGTGTTTTGCCTGCACCCGGACTGCCAACCATGAGGACGTTATGCCCGCCCGCGGCGGCCACTTCCAGCGCGCGTTTGACGTGTTCCTGGCCCTTAATTTCGGCGAAATCGGTTGGAACGAACAGAGGCAGGGGGGCTTCGCCTGAGGGTTGGTAGGGTTCGATTAACTGGCGGCCCGCCAGGTGCCGGTACAGGTCGGCCAATGTTTTGACGGGGATAATTTCCAGGTCGGGAATCAGGGACGCTTCGGCAGCATCGGATTCCGGAACGAACATCCGCTTGAAACCGTTTTCCCGCGCAGCAGCAGCCATCGGCAGCACCCCGCGCGCATGGCGGACGATTCCATCCAGCGAGAGTTCGCCGACCACGATGGTATCCTGCACGCTTTCCTGCGGCAGGTGGCCGCTTAGCAGAATGACGCCCAGCGCGATGGGCAGGTCATAGGCCGGGCCTTCCTTGCGGACGGTGGCCGGGGCCAGGTTGACGACGATGCGGTGGCGGGGAAAGTGCAGTCCGGCGTTCTTGATGGCAGTCTGCACGCGCTCGCGGCTTTCCTGCACGGCAACATCGGGCAGCCCAACGATTGTGACTCCGGGCTGGCCGTTGCTGTAATCCACTTCGACCTCGACAATGACGCCATCCAGGCCGACCACTGCGCAAGAGTAGATGCGTGAGAGCATGTATGAAGTTTAGAGGATGTTGGGGGAAATGTCAATCAAAAATCATCTCAACCTGAAATTATCCCCAGGGGGGTATCCCAAACGTCTAATGTTACGCTTTTACTTGCACCCTTTGCCTGCTCTCCTGCGCCAAGTCGCGGATGTGCTGCATAATGGTTTCGGCAATCGTCTTAACCAGGGGTTTGTCGTTCGCGTCGCCATTGAACCAGAGCGGTTTGCCGATGGTGACGGCATACGGCCCACGCAGGTACCAGGTGATGATGTCGGGTTCGCCCTCCAGGGTGGTCGGGACGCGTTTGCAGTTTTCCTCGCGCAGAGAGATGCCGAGCGGCACGACGGGCACGCCGGTTTTGAGCGCCAGCCGCGCCACGCCAG
>Ga0101944_10008100_pt1 | contig 10166 bp, 6 predicted proteins | sample DewCreD2012metaG_FD_75245 | JGI IMG/M metagenome (GOLD analysis project Ga0101944, IMG submission 75245) | Hot spring sediment bacterial and archeal communities from British Columbia, Canada, to study Microbial Dark Matter (Phase II) - Dewar... ...
TTCAAAATCACCCTATTTTACAGGAGGTTCCCTTTGGTTCTACCCCTTTTTTTCACTTTCAAATGCAAAATTCAGGTGATAGCCAATCTGGATATCGCCAATCTGGCTACTCGGCGTTAAATCAATGGAGTCAATGACAATCTCTTCAGGAACGTCTTCCCATACACCTTCGCCGTGCTGATTAAAATAAAACCACTGAACATTGGTGGTCAGTTCTACCATATTTTGATACTGAGTATCACCACAGTACTTAACATAGGCCCGCACCTTATCCGATCCCGATTTGATCCAGTACCCTACCCGATAATTATCCGAACCATCATTATCCGGTCCCGCTGGAATTCGTTCTGCACCGTGAAAGTAAACTCTATCGTTCCAGAGATATGCAGAAAACTTGAAGCGCTCGCGGACATCAAAGAATGGGGAAGCCGGTCCGGGAAAGGAAAAAGCGATATTGTTGAGATCGAAGTCCTGATTGACAACCACCGAATCCCCCTGCGCGTCCAGTTGTCTCATCCTCAATGTTACTTTTGCCGTCATCGCCATATCCGTTCGCCGTGGATATATCGGGTCCCCAATCTCCTGCCCATTCTCATTGTACTGATAGAGTTTTCCATCCCATCGGAAAATGAAAGTATGGGTGGTGAAATCTTTCTTGACCACCGGATTTAGAATACGTTTATAAGTGGCTGTCGGATACTCCCGGATCGTCAGCGTAATGGGCGAATCGGATGCATAATACACCGGATAGGGATTGATTTGAACCGTGATTTCCATCGGGGGATGAAAAGCCGAGCGGGGAATCTCATCGGGGTTATAATCGAATTCCGCGCCGACCGCGATCATCTCCGTTTCCAGAAAAGCGGGCTGCGGTGTCGGCGGACTGTTCACAATCATCTGAAATGCCGCCGCAGCCCCCTCGAGATCCTGAAGCGGCCCCTCACACAAACAAATCCCCCGCCACAACATCACCTCGCCCCACTCCAAAGTCGCCTCCGGAGGATCATCGGAAATCCGAGGGGGAGGATGCAGCAGTTATTAGTGTCTGTCCCGAATTTCCGTCCCGGATTTCCCTAATTTCTCTACCAATCTGCTTCACAATAAACCGTGCCTGTCTCCATTATTTCCCCACAGATTCCAATGGTACCTGCATGAGAACTTTCTTACTCTCTTCCCATTTGACTGACAGCGTCGAGCCATCGGAACTCCATTCAAACTGTGAGTGCTGTGGGAGAAACTCCTCCTTGGACATTTCCACCGGTATCGTCTGAATAATGAACTCCGAGCTGGGCTTGCCAGGCCCAATCTTCTCTGTATCCACAATAAGTATCTTGGGTGCATCGTCTATGTTGATCAGGGCAAAGTACCGGCTGTCTGGGGACCACATGCTATCTCTGAAACGGGAAAACAATCGGGGAACCGGATTCGATTTCATTGTCTGTTCTATTTCCGCTTCTTTGCTCTGGTACTCTTCGGGGGAAAGAGAGACCCTCAAAGGATTTGCGTCGTAATAGGGAAAGACCATCTTCCCGTCCAGGTAAGTCCGCTCATCCCAATAGACTAAGTAATGACTATCGTCGGGAGAAACTGAGGAATAACTAAAAGCTACCATATCCACTCCTGAATCCTGAAAGAGAGAGAGAATCTCACCGCTCTTCAGATTAATGAAAGACTCCTCGCCGCAACCCGCAACGCGTGAATTAAACTGCAGGTTGACGTATGATTCTCCCAAGAACACTGCATCGGTGTAAGGGTGGACATATTTCTGGGCTATCGGTATCACATACTTATCAACCCCAGTCCGGTCGCAAACATGAAGACGTAAAACAATCTTTTCCGGCTCGTAGGGTCTGGTCGCTAGTGTTTCCTTCCTTCCAAAGCCATACATAAAGGCATAACCCATACGATCGAAATCATCCGCCACCTGTTCCAGATATGCCAGGAGCCCACCGGCAGACTGAGTGATTTTGATATTATTATAAATCTTAATGTCGGTTTTCGTAAACTCAGTTCCGTAGGGTTTTAAATAGAGGATCATTTCTCCTGTTGATAGCATGCAGTGCGTTTGGCAAAATACACTCGCATCAAAGCAAAATAAAAACACACAAAAGAATATGTTCATGGGTTTTAGCATAATATTTGCCTCCAATTGTCATTTCACAACTTTTAGCCACGTAAATCCGAGTTTGGCCATGTTTAAAGGATTAACACCATTACTACCCGTTGGTTCGACAAAGATATCCAGATGTTTTTCATCCACCGCTTGGTTTTTGCCTTCAGCATATGGACCTCGATCCTCGACAGAAATTCCATCACCACTAAATTCATCAGGAAAATCATCATTGTCCTGGTTCATTGTCGGAATTTTGACGTTATTAACGTACTCCTCAAGACCTTCTACAGAGTAAGTCGAGAAATTGTAGTAGCTATAATGCGGCCCACTGGACCAGTAATATTTGGCAGCGTCCTGCCGCTGCAATTCAGTGTTCAGAGCTCCCCTAATATCTGATACGAATCTGAAGGTGTATTGGGGTGGATCGCCGACTTTACGCACAGCATGAATGTACTGTTGAGAAGCCGAGGGGGTATTACCTTGATCCTTTTGCATATCTGAAGTTCGAATTTTGTACAATTTGCCTGTGCCGTTAATGTGAGAAGCTTCCGCAAAAGCTGAATCAATCCAAATTGAATTGGGAGGTCCATTATTAATACTTACCTGTATCATATTTCCTGGGAACCCTTCGTTCACTTCATAGGGGCAGTAGTAGAATGTAATCTTTGCATGAGCGTCTTCAACTTTCTTTACAACAACAGGCAGTGTATAGGAAGTTACAGGGGCATCAAGATTCTCTATGTCCAAGGTGATTGTCCTATCGCCCAGGTCCGTTTGATCAACAGCGCTTTTGTCACCGGTTATATACTTGGCCTGCACAGTTGCCTGCCTCAATTCTTGCGGGTCCCGGAGAAGGTCTGAAGTCGTATACTGACCCTCGGGCTTGATAATGTCTGCCCGAAAAGCCTTCCCCTGAAAATCCCATAGGTAACTTGTCGGGGTAATATTATTCGCATAAGCCTGAGCGGTGAAGTTGTCCCCTACCTCCAGCTCCGGGTCTTCGTCACCTATGGCAGATACCGTAAAGGCTGCACGGGTTTCGTTAAAAGTAAACACCTCGCCGTTTTTCAGATGGACAGTGGAGCGCATAAAGATATCGCTGGCGCGTGTGAATATGTTCTCAAATTTACCGTCCCATGGTTCGGTAATAATTCTCGAACTTACATTCCATGTAAGGTAGCGAGTACTCGCATTGGGAGGATCCCATATCCGCAGTTCCTGGCTATCAAAGATAGCGCCCAGGTCAGGCCGGAGCTCACAACCCACGGTGACAGGGGCCGAGTCCGAGTCTTTGTGTGGTATTGGATCGGGATGTGTGAAAAGCATAGAAAGCGCCGTCAGACTGATTGTTCCCGCCGAGTAGTACTTGGTTTGACTTTGGTTATCGGTATGCTTAATCTGATAGCCAATCTGGATATCGCCAATCTGGCTACTCGGCGTTAAATCAATGGAGTCAATGACAATCTCCTCAGGCACGTCCTCCCAAACACCTTCTCCATGTTGATTGAAATAAAACCACTGAACATTGGAGGTGAGTTCAACCATGTTTTCATATTCATTATCATAGCGATATTTTATATAGGCTCTGACCTTATCCGATCCCGATTTGATCCAGTACCCTACCCGATAATTATCCGAACCATCATTATCCGGCCCGGCTGGCACTCGTTCGGCGCCGTTAAAGTAAATCCTGTCATTCCAAAGATAAGCGGGATACTTGAGCCGTTCTCGAACATCAAAGAAAGCTGTATTGGGTCCCGGGAAGGAAAAGGCTATATTGTTGAAGCTAGTGGGATATGTGACTTCCATGGGTTCTTCGTCTTGATCCAGAATCCTACCAAGCAGATCAACTGTCGCAGTCATAAAGACGTCAGACCTTTGAGTATACTTGCTGAGAGAACCTGCTCCATCGTTATCATATAATACACCATCCCAAAGAAAGACGAAAGTGCGTGAAGTGAAATTTTCAATAATAGGGGAGGTCAAAATGCGCCTATACTTGTACTGCTCGTGCGAAGGCTCGGTAATTGTCAAGGTGACAGAGGAACCCGGGGCGAGATGAACTCCTGCAGGGTTCAGTTGAACGGTAATTTCCATGGGTGCTTGGGAAACGCTGCGAGGGATATCCTCTGCGTCATAAATAAACTGAACGCCTACTGCAATGATTTCAGTCTCCAAATCGCCATCCTCCGGTTCAGCCGGACAATCCTGGCTTGATTCATAACACGCTTGACTGTTAAGTGAGATTGTGAAAGGACCGCCTCCGGTTCCATTCTCTCCATCCACTTCGTTATGGTTCCACGGGTCTGCCGGCGTCGGAAACAGGTCACTATCCCCATATTCTTCGAACACTTGACAATCATCGCCCGGATAACAAGCTCCGTATGACAACCAGAATCCCTCGGGTAGATTCAGGTGCAGCTTCGCTAGATCAACAGTACCAAAATTAAGATCAATATAACCTAATGTTTCCAGGAAAGGCCCTGTCCACTCTTCACCTACTCGAATTACATAAGGGTATCCTTCAAGCCAGCCATGCACATAAGGTGGATCTGATGCATCAAAGGAATATACGCCGCCGGAACCTGTAGGCAATGGCAGTGGCTGTCCTATTACTTGCTTTGTCGGTGTGGGTGTATGGGTGGGAAAAGAAGTAAAAGAAGGCGTAGGTGTTCGAGTGGGTGTATTTGTATTGGTGGCAGTGGGTGTTGAGGTAAAAGTATTTGACGGCGTATAAGTGCAGGTGGGCGCATTAAGATCAACTATGGTGATATTGTCAATATCTACAATGGTATCTTGTATGGTAGACAACCAGATTACCAGGCAGGCATATCCTGTAGGAGAGGTCCATCCTGTTCGCAGAGTCTTATTCTGCCAGGTATTATAGGTGGAAGGCCTGATATTAACGGAACCAGCTGGCATTGTAGTGGGGCAATTGCAGTTATTACATCCTTCAGCATAAAAAATACCATAAAGAGTACAACCGGTTGTATTCACCTTTACGTCTAAGGTTACATCATAATTATGACCGGGAATTAAGTAGAACTTCTTCACCAGTGCCCCTGTTTTGACCGTAGCAGTAAGAATGGTCTTTGTAATCTTAGAGCCGTGGTCACCTCCCTCATCGGGATTTGTCATGGATCCTTGCCCGCAGTTGCTCCATCCGTCGGTGGAATCACAAGTGTCCATAACGATTCCATCGGAACAAGGAAAGGGAGTAGAAGTCACATTCGGAGTACAGGTTTTTGTTGGGGTGGCCGTATCTATAGGAGGTATATAAGCCTGAGCCTCGGAAGAAGGCCGCCCAGAATCCCTTTGCAGAAGCTGAATCACCGAGACAACAGCAACAGCCGTCAGAAAAACAGTGGAGATCAAAATGATCTTTCTCATGAGGGATTTCCCCTTTCCAAGAAGTAAGCCACCGATACAGAAAGATAGCGATTAAACCTTCCCCATTCCTTTTGCCTGTGTAATAAGACCCCCATTTCACACCTATTCCGGCGGTATCTGCAAATAGGCCCCCAGGATATCCAGAGACTCCTTCTTGACTGCCCGCTCCGGAGTAGACTCCCTGATCTCACCATAAAGCCGGCGCGCCAGCACCTCATCTCCCTGATTCAGCGCAATCCACCCGCGCCAGAGTTTTGCTCGGGTGAGGAGGTATCCTTTGTCACCTTCCGATGCTTTGAAGTCGGTCTGAAGTACTGTGTCAAGTGTCGTGGCGGCGGCAGCTAAATCGGGAGGAGATTTCATTGCCTGTACCACACCCAACCAGGTCATCGCCGTGCCCCAGCCCTCTTGTTGAGCGGTGTGCGAGGCAAGGAAGTCCTGCGCATCAGCCTCAAGTGTTTCCAAGTCCTTCAGATAATAAGTGCCTTCCAGTTTCAGATTGAGAGTGATCTCTTGATTCTGAAAAAGACCATACAGTTGACTTCGGCCTTGGTCTTCATAATGCGCCGCCAGAGGATCATCGGGATTCGTTTGCCGAAGTTGATCCGCCTTCTTGAGCAGCGCCACACCAATAGCAAAGTGAGAGTACATCAGCTGATCAGTCGGACTTCCGGGAAAGTTAGCCACCAAAGTCTGATACTTTTGGATTGCCTCATCCTCCTGTCCCATATCTTTGAGTGCCCAGCCTTGAAAATAAAGTGCGCTGGAGGCATATTCGGACTGCGGAAATTGGTCCAGAATTTTCTGGTAAGTTTGGACTGCAAGGGAAATATCTCCGCTGGAATGATACGCCTGTCCCAAGTGGAACAAGGCATCTACCACCCGGCTGCAATCCGGGTATTGGGTCAGCATGGCTTGGAGTGTTTCGATCGCTGAAGCATAGTCACCTGAAGTATTCTGAATGCAACCGATATCGAACTTGGCCAGTCCGGCAGTGGGAGACTGAGGATACTGTGCAAGAAACTCCTGATACCTCGTAATCGCGCTGGTTCGGTCCCCTGCCGCATAATAGGCCTGGGCCATATTGTACAACGAGTGCTCGGCCCACTCGCTGTTCGGATACTGTCGCCTTAAACGGCCGTATACCTCTATACTCTCCGGGTAATACGCACCGGAGCGCAGAGACTGGGCCAGACCGAACAGCGCAATCACTTTTCCCTCCGCATTCGGATACGCCTCCAGAAACTGGTTATACTTCTCTATGGCACTCGGATAATTTCCCGACAGGTGGTAAGCATGGGCCAGATGAAAAAGTCCGTTCTCCTTCAACAATGGACTCTCTGTACGGTTCAGGAGATTCTCCAGATGAATCACACTCTCGGCAGCCTGCCCCTGCGCCTTCAACAGGTAGCCCAAGCCAAACAAAGCCTCTTCCGCGATCGAAGTGTCCGGATACTGGTCCAGCACCTCCCGGTAACACTGGATCGCCTGCGGATCATTCTCCAACTTCTGGTAGCTCTGCCCCAGGTAGAACAAGACCTGACTGGCGGTGGCCTCGGGCAGACCATCGGCGATTAACAGCTGCAACTGAACAACGGCTTCCGCATATTGACCATTTTCGTAAAGATCCATTGCCTGATCAAATAAATCTTCGGCGAAAACAGGACAAGAAAAGCATAAACTGAAGAAAACAAGGCAAATAAACAGAGATAAATTCTTCATCATCGAACCTCCGGGAGAGATTGATCGCGGTATGGACACGGAACATTACGTAAGAGTGGATATTTTTCTGAGAGAGGTACTGAATACTGCTTGGAGTGGGGACGCCTTAGGAAACTGCTCTCCGAAGAGAGAGTTTTTGTCTGTCTGTCTGTCTGTCTGTGGACTGCCGTTCATTAGAGAAACTCCGGTTTTGCCGGACTTCTACAACGACACTACCACTAACTTAAAGTGAATAATATCAGGTCAAAACACCGTTGTCAATAGAACGCATTGACTCACAGTGCTGCAGAATGAGCTTCGGGGTGAGGGAGTGGGGCGGGGCCAGTGGGAGAGGGTCAGGAGAAAGGGTAGAGGGGGTCGGGTTCCAAGCGGGATTGGAAGCGGGGCAAATGGATAACGGGGCCACGGGTGACGCCGGAAACACCTGACAGCGAAAGGCTTCAGGAGGAGTCGAAGCGAATCTGGAAGGCGGGTAGGGCAGCGGGGTTCCAAGGATCAAACCCCATAGGAACCCATCGGAGCGCTTCCGCCATGCGCCGGAAGTAATTGCGCCAAAAGACCACCATCTCCGCAAAGCAATCTCGCAACGTCCCATGGATCATCCATTGATTCAAGGCACGAGCCAGTTGAAGTAAGAAGTAGAAATTCTTGGCTGCGGTTTCATTCTCGCTGTAGGCATGTTCCAGTGCATACCCGTGCTTTTTCTGCATATCAAATCCCTGATTTTCAATTTTCCATCGTTGACGTCCGCCTTGGTCGGAAAAGGCAATGACATTGACTTTACCGATCGGTAAGTTGTGATCCAACTAAAGCGTTTTCCCAAAGAAAATACCTAAGGCCTATTGACATAGCAGTCTCATTTAGAGACTATATTCACCAAAGCCGAATCCTGTATGTTCCAGGAGCGGGGAACCCAATCAACTGGGGCGTATCACTGGAAAATCAGTGTAGGACAATCTCTTCCGTCCGAGCCCGTCAGCTAACCTCGTAGGCGTGGAAGAGGAGGACCACCAAACAAGATCCGGAGGCCACTCCTCCCTAACCTATTGTTTGGAGGTTCAATGTTATGGCACAGTCACCTTATCCAGAAACGCCCGTAGAGCCAAAGCAGTCTTCTCCCAACCAACACTTGAGATCCAATAGGCATGAAGGGCTATTCCCCGGCCTGAAATCTATGCCAATTCCTCATATAGTCCTGTCAGGCTATCTGCTCTATGTACTGATCGGTTGGATTGTTCTTAGCATTCCATTTTGCCACAAGAACATCTCAGCATCTCCGCTTGACCACCTGTTTATAGCCACATCCGCAGTATCCACGACCGGGCTTACCACCATCAGTGTTTCTGACAGTTATTCCCTGTTGGGGCAGATTATTGTGCTCATTCTGATTCAACTGGGGGGAATCGGATACATGACCGTGGGTTCTTTTCTGATTCTTTCTCAGAAAGGAGAGTTATCGGATTTTCGAAAGTCGGTGGGAAATGCCGTCTACAGTCTTCCAAAAGGATTCAGGGTTGATAAATTCATTCGGAGTGTGGTGACATTCACTCTCGTGATTGAAATTCTGGGTGCCACCTTTCTCTACTTTCCTCTGCGTGCATCTGGAACTGATAATCCTGTGTGGAGTGCAATCTTTCATAGCATTTCCGCGTTCTGTACGGCAGGATTCGGTCTCTATAACAATAGTTTTGAGTCCTATTCCACCAATTACACAATCAATATCATCATCGCTGTCCTGAGCTATCTCGGTGCCATTGGGTTCATTGTATGTGTGGATGTTTGGCGTTTGATGAGGGGCAAAGTAAAATATCTAACAGTGACCAGCAGGATCATTCTTTCAGTGACATTCTGGATGAGCTTGGCGGGAACAATCACGATTTTCCTTACGGAACCGTCCATTGAGAATGCTCCCACGGACATCCGCCTTTTGCAGTCGTTCTTTCAGTGTATGACTGCAATGACAACCGTTGGTTTCAACACCACACCAATTGGAGGTCTGGCCAAAGCAACCATTCTTCTTACGGTTGTTCTGATGGTGATTGGTGCATCACCATCAGGAACCGGCGGTGGCATTAAAACCACGACCTTATCAGCCATTCTTGGGGTAATGCGCAGTGCAATTCGCGGGGAAACAACTGTCAAGTTTTGGGGAAAAGCGATTCCTCTGGAGCGCCTTTGGATGGCGTTTGCCACTGTTGGATTCTACTTGGGAGCATTGCTTTTTGGCACTTTCTTTTTGGAACTGACTGAAAAAGCTTCCTTCGACGCCATTGTATTTGAAGCCGCCTCTGCTCTTGGCACCGTCGGCCTCAGCATGGGAATCACTTCTTCATTGACTGTGTTGGGCAAGATAATCATCATCCTGCTGATGTTTTGCGGGAGAGTCGGACCGCTGACCTTCGGTGCAGCACTATTCTGCTCCTCGGCTGTGCACGAGGAAGAGGACAAAGCTGATCTGGCAATCTAAATCGGATTTGATCCCCTAAACCCTCATCATCTTGAACGGGGACCAAAGTTTCTTGCTAATTGAAAACAGTGACTCAAAGGAAGAATCTCTGGAAGAGATATCAGAGAAACAAATGACTTATCGGAAGTGTTGTTCATTTGAGTCTTTGTCCAAAGCAGCTGTGAAGCAATGAGTTTATGATCCCTAGGGTTCATCTAATTCAGACCCAAGGATGAACTGAATATGGATTAGCAGTCCTGGGTAGTCGCTAAGAAACAGTTCCATAAAACCGATGGCCACATCTTCTGATTACAATTCCAAGGAGCAATACCAGTAAAAACAATGCTTGACATCTCATTCAACAAATCATAGGATAAAAGTAATTGATGGTAGACAGATTCTCTATTTCATATGTTTTTGAGGGAAATGCTGCCAAAGCCTCTCAGCCTCTGACTCAACATCTGCCCGAGGTCTGCCTGTTTTCTGCATGGGAAT
>Ga0101944_10008101_pt1 | contig 10165 bp, 12 predicted proteins | sample DewCreD2012metaG_FD_75245 | JGI IMG/M metagenome (GOLD analysis project Ga0101944, IMG submission 75245) | Hot spring sediment bacterial and archeal communities from British Columbia, Canada, to study Microbial Dark Matter (Phase II) - Dewar... ...
CCACTAAACAACTACACAAACCCAACGTTGAACGTTGAACGTTGAACCCCCAAACCTTGAACTAAAACAAATCCCCTATCAGCGGGGAAGTTTTCCTACTATATATTAGAAGGGGTGGTAGCCTGTCAAATGGCTATCACGCGTCTCAATCCCCTATCAGCGGGGAAGTTTTCCTACAATTAATAAATTTAGCAATGGTGAGTGGGACTCACCGTTGCGTCTCAATCCCCTATCAGCGGGGAAGTTTTCCTACGGAAAATAGAATTACAAAAGTTGTATGATGATATACAATTAAGTCTCAATCCCCTATCAGCGGGGAAGTTTTCCTACATGTGGTGTGTACAGCAACACATCACAGGGGAGATTTTGAAATGTCTCAATCCCCTATCAGCGGGGAAGTTTTCCTACCTGAAAATTTTATCAGATTTGTATTTTGATGGCTTTGTAGTTACGTCTCAATCCCCTATCAGCGGGGAAGTTTTCCTACGCGACTCCAAAGGCGAACCTAAAAGAGCGACTTATGTTAGTCTCAATCCCCTATCAGCGGGGAAGTTTTCCTACTCTTCCTTTGTAACCCTTGGAATTTCCAGAGGTTTTAAGCCTATTTCCGCCAACCTATTCAGCAAAACGCTATTTTTGTTGTTTACTACCATACAAAATTTTGAAAACCCTAAAATTTCCAGCACTTACAAGTGCGCCAACTTACCCCAAAATGTGCCGTTTTATGTCACTTGCAGCGGTTGGCGGAACCAAATAACCCTTACTTTTATACAGTTTTGAAAGAACTGTCCAGAAAAAAGCACCGTTTAGCTTTCTTTTTATTCAATACGGATTAATACATATCACATTTATTGTCACTCTGTCAAGCATTTTCTTTGCAATTTCATTTTTTTCCAGTTACTATCGCCCCTAACTTTTCTTTTTCTTAAAAAACATTACAATATTTCATACTGCCTGTATTGGCCTATTCCTTCAGTCTTAACCCCATATTGGTTCTTCTTTTGCCAGCATTTACTGCACAGCTTAATCACTATCAACGAATCTTCTTTTTCAAGTATTTCACTTGCTTGCTTCCGCATCTTTTGTATGGTTATTTCATCACACATAGCTTCAAATACGGACTTTTGCACTCTTTCCCCATACCGTTCCATTAGCTTTGCAATTCTGCGCAGCCGTTTTTCATTACGTATATCGTATAGTATCAGCCAAGTTTCCATTTTATTAGTAATATTTATCTATTTTGACAACCATTTGCAACCATTGTTTATAATATTATATAACTATCTAACGATAACAATGCCCCTGTACCATCTATAATTACTTTTTTTCTGCATTCATCACAAATAGGATATACATATATCTTGTCTTCTTTTTCATCAATGAGATTCAATAATGATTTTATCAATGCATCCAAAATTTGATCATTGGTATCCACATTAAAAAATGAATACTGTACCCGTATTCCATATCGTTCCAACATTTTTGCCACACGGGCAAGCCGCCTGTGATTGCAAATATCGTAACAAACTAAATATTTCATTGTGATTAACTCTTAAAATAAAAATAAAAAGTTTTTACCATCCATAATCATTCAATTATTTGACCACAAAAGGCCTATATTCATTTTCTTCATCATTAAGTATTCTTTTACAATGTTTTACCTGTTCAGCAATTATTTTGCGGTAGGTTAACTGCTTTTGTAATGGCATATAGTAATACTGTTCTTCAAGTTTTGCTTCAAACTTTTCTATTACTTTTTTTAGCCCATCTTTTGTTAGCAATACCCCTTTGCGCGTTGATATTGGCTCTTCAACATTTTCGCTTTGAACATCAAGCGGGTACTCATCATCATTACTTGAAAAATCTATTGTCCTAAAATCATCAGGCTGCAATATGCCTAAATTAAATGCAGCCACAGTAAAAGTATCACAAAGAGGCGAACGGAACTCTTCAAGCAAGTCAAATACTAAAGATTTACGTCCATACTCAACACTATGTAAATACCCAACATAAGTATCCATACCTTCGGAAATTATATAACTTTCTATTAAATGATTTACCAAAGTATAGGTAAAACTTAACACAGCATTAACATTATCAAGTGGCGGATTCATTGATCTTCCATTAAACTGTGCCCATTGTGGCTGTATGGCATATTTTAATGCACCAAAATATAATCGCGATGCAGCACCTTCATACCCTCGTATTTCGTTAGTATGGGTAGCATTGGGCAGTTTTTCCAGTATGTTTTTTAACGATTCTACACAATCATGCAGTTGTTTATTTTCTTTATATTTTCGCTTTATTCTATGTGCAAATGCCAGTTGATTTTTTATTTTTCCCTCAACAATACTTTTACACCATTTCAGTTTAAAATCATTATCACCAAGCTTTTCATACTGTTTTTTACGCAATAATACATTTTTACTATCATCAAAAACAAGTTTTGCATTAAAAAATCCATTTTTATTTAAAAATACAACCTCAATCTTATTATGCATAAGCAACTTAAATGCATCAGGTGTTATTTCAATATTGCCAATAACATAAAGCCTTTCTGTATTATGTGGAAAAAACTTTGCCACAGTTCCATCAGGATATAGAAAATTAAATACTCGGTTATTTTTAAATAGCTTTCCATAATCAGATATTAAATATATGTCTGCCATTGTAACCTCCTAAAAAAAATAATGCAGCACACAGGTTATTAGCCTGAGGCTGCATTAAGATTGTTAGTAATCATATTTGTATTTTTTCTTTATTTTACCCACCCTATCCTGTATGGCAAATGTTGTAATGAATCTTCCATCCCTTTCTACCACTGCCACGCCACCTTTTTCATACATCTTTATCAACTGATGCCGCAACTCATTAATTTCAGCTAACAATTCCTGTATCTGCTTTTTATCCATTATGACTCTGTCGCCAACCTGATACCCAAACAATTGCACCATCTGAATCATTGAGTTTGTTATGCCACGATTGTGCATTTGCTTAATACAATGTTGTGTTGCTGTCATTGGCATCCCTCTTTTTTAAGTTTCTATATTATAAGACAATTAAGTGCACAAAATTATAGAAAAAATTTTTACATGTATTGTTTACTATTGTGCCATTTTTCTTATAAAAATATCATACACCTTGCTTCATTTAAATTAACTTGACTAATAGCGTATTATTAACTTATCTTTTTTTTAATTTTTTGGGCGATAGTAACTGGTAATAGTTCCACTGTGTGCCAAATGCATTTAATTAATAAATTACAATTGCTATTGGAGGTGCTATGAAACTACTCATTGAAGTATGGGGAAATTATCACGCATGGAAAGAGGTTGCCTATACTTATGGCAATAAAACGATTATTTCATCAACAACACTACCACTACTGTTAGATTCCATTAAACCTGATACAAGTATTATAATAGTTGCTGACACCTTACTTGAAGAGGAAATTGCCAAAAATAAAATTACCTTTGACAATAACAACAACGCTTATGATAGTATTTGTTCCACTGTTAGAGATCGTACTCAACAATTTATTAACAGATCATTGGCAAACTTTGAAGTTAAGGATTTTGCCAATTCCATATCTGTACTTGTTACTCCTGCTGTTGGTACATTTTCACACACACGTTTCAATGGAAATCCTCATAACTTTTTTTCATATTTATATTACTCATTGGCAAAAACTGCAGCCACTATCGCACAAAAAACCCATGAACCTTTGGAAATATATGTGGATATTACCCATGGCATAAATTACATGACCATGATGACATATCGCGCCATAAAAGACATTTGTTCAGTATTGGCTTATTTTCTTGACATTACATTTATTGTACTTAACAGCGATCCATATGTTGGTTCTGAAAATAAAAATTTAAATATCAACCAAATTGAAAAGACTAAAATTAAACCTCAGTTTAACTTTTTTAAGTATCCGCAATTTGACAATGGCAGGTGGCTAAAAGTTACCCACAACATGCCCAATGAAAAAAAAGCTCAAGTTAACGCAACATTACAAGAACAGCTTAAAGAGTGTTTCACGCTTACATCATTTGTTGATCAATGCTACTGCTTTGCCAGTGCGGTTTACAATGCTTTACCTTTATTTCTTGTTTACTTTCTTCCTGACATTAAAATGTTAACAGAAACCATTGATAACTTTGTAAATATTTTCTTTGATAACATTTCAATTTATCACGATGACAAGCTTACTGTGCAACAGCAGGCTGACTTTACGCCATCTTTTGTTTCATTGCTGCAAATACTTCTTTTTGCCCAGTGTTGCAAATATAAATATAACATTGAGAAGCAAGACCAGTGCAATATTTCTACATTACATAACCTTATTAAATTGTATTCATCATTTTCAGCTTTTAAATCAAGAATTTACCGAGAGTTAAGTAAAATAGGAGAAGCCATACAACAATCTTCATTACCTTTATCTACGTATGAAGATTATGGCAAGATACTTTATGAGAAAAATAAAAAATGTGAGACCTCTGACACCGAGGAGGAGAAAAAATATAAGCCATCTGACACCGTGGATGAACGAAATCTCTTTGCCCACGCCGGGCTTACTTACAACAATATACAAATAAAAAGAGAAGGAGATGCTATTTTTATTAAACCAAAAAAGGAATCTATTGATGATATTAAAAAGGTTTTACAGAATAACATACCGACTGGACTTGAATAATATTTTATCAAGCTCTGGCAAATCATGTAATGCTAAAGCAGCTTACATAAAAGCCAAAAATATTTTACACATCTTTATCAGCTAATGACGGTATTCATTAATTTTAGCCAAAAACCTTGTATGTGCTTTTTATCCACGATGCCCCTGCTGCTAAACCGTTTTCCAAACAATTATTCAATGGTTATATTGACAACATTGGATGGTTTGCTGTAAACACGTTCATCACCAATTGTATGATATGCCGCAACTGCTACTGAATATATATCCTTTCCCGTTTCATCTTCTTTTCTTTTTATAGTGATAGTAGCCTGAGTAGGGGTGCTCTGACCCCCATTATACGGTACCTCAACATAATTGCATTTATTTATATCAATACATTTCCCTTTTGCATAATACACCACATAACCACCACCATAGCTATTAACTTCTAAATCAACATTTTTATCCCAGCTTACTAAATATGTATATTTATCGTATCCAATATCTGTACATCCTGTTAGTGCAATAATAAGAAAAAGTATATATATGCTTATTTTGTTCATAGCAACCTCACTTTTTATTTTATTCTAGTACATGTTACTCCAGTAGGGCTTTTAATATATGTTAAAGCGTCCCATATTTTTGCTTTTCTTATTTTAAATGAATATCCACCATTTTCTTCTAATGCCCCATTCATTATTTTGCTTCTTATTTTTTTATAATCATAGTTTGGATATGCTGACCACAGTAACGCTGCCATGCCACTAACAACCGGTGTTGCCATTGATGTTCCACTGTATATTGCATATCTGTCGGTTGCAGGGAGTAAATTATATATTTCTGCATTCTTTATTGCAACACCCTGAAAATTAACAACACTGTCTGAATATAAATAAAACGCTATAGTACACAAAGAGTTTGAACAATCATTCAGTGGAAACGTATACGTTGTAAAACCATTATTATAACCGCTATATTGAAGTATAGGGTTACTGGTAATTGGCGGTTTAACCTGCCCTTTTGCATAATACACTCTAAATGAATCATAATTATTTTCAACATGTATATAGGCATCAAATACAAGGGCTATCTTTTTATATCTTGTACAATCTACTGTTTTATATAGGTAGCTTCTTAGATTTGGATTATATGTTGTACTAAAATTAAAATTTGCCGGATTGCTTGCCATACGGTACCCCAGTGTATCATGAATTGCCCAATTACTATCGGTTGACGCCCACCCGCTTTGATTAATCATGTTTCCTGTAATTGAAACAGCCACAGTTGAAGTTGCTGTACTGAGTACATTTACCCCGGGGGCATAAATATGAACTTTTGGGTTTGTCTGTGAAGAAGAATAATTAGAAAAACTTGCAATTTTATAGCTTTGATCCAAAGCTCCAACACATATAATATTATCTGTTTGATACATACATGGGAAGAAAGTATAATAACCACTCAAATCAACACCATCATTTCCAGCACCAGCTATCACCAACACGCCTTTGCTTTTTGCATATTGTATTGCATCAAACATTGCCTGGTCATAACCTCTACCACCCAGGCTCATGTTTATTATTTTTGCTCCGTGTTCAGCTGCAAAGTATATGCCGCTGGCAACATTACTGGAATACCCATAGCCTTCATCGCTTAATACTTTAACTGCCATTATTGTTGCCTTCCAGCACACTCCTGCTACACCAATACCATTATTACCCTGGGCAGCAATTATGCCAGCAACATGTGTACCATGCCCATGATAATCTATTGGGTCATCATTAGATGAAGAAAAGTTATAGCCATGGTTTGGAAAACCCATTGCTGTTCCATCCCACATATTGTTTTGTAAATCCTCATGCAGGTAATTTACACCTGTATCAAGCACTGCTACTACTACATTGCTGCAATCAGTTGCTGCATTCCATGCTTTTTCTGTACCTATATCACTACCGGGCGTACCGGGGTTATTTTTAGTGTACCATGCATCAATTCTTTGGCCTATATTTTTGAATGCCCACTGCATATAAAACCCTGGATCATTGGGTACTGTTTGTATTGTGTAGATGTAATTTGGCTGTACATATTCAACGTCAGGGTCGTTTTTATATTGTGCAATTGCTTCTTCTACTGTTTGATTGCTTAATTTTACTTTGTAAATTCTGTGTCTATAAATGTTTTTTATATTTTCTTTTTTACTCAGCTTTTGTTGTATTGCAATTGATGAGGTTGTATCCTTAAATTTCACAATAATTTCATCATCAGCATAGTTCTTTTTAAAATTAAAATCCTTGCTTGTATAAATATGCTTTTGCTTAATCCCCAATATATCTTCTAACAACTGCTCTCTATTGCTGCTGGATGCTGTATATAACGGCAATAGTGCAAGCCCCACAACTACTAACGCCATGGTAACGATATTTGTAAGTATTCTTATTTTCATGAATACCCCTCTTTTTCCTTGTTGAGTTTTTTTACATGAATATGCTGTTACTATAAACATTTGATTTTGCAGGTCGCAATTTTATAGGAATTTTTTTGTCGTTACACCTCTTCTATCAGACAAACCCACTTATACATTTTTATAAAAAAATACTGTTGCCAGCAAAAATTTTTCTTATCTTAGCAATTCTTTCCCTATATTTTTCCATTCTCACACATCTAATTCATATACCAGCAACAACGCTGTGCCTATCGCCAAAAAAATTAAATTTTAGTAAAAGGAGATTGTATGAATACAAAACGCATCGTATGTTTGGGACTATCGTATAAACATGACAATGTTTGTGTAGCTGGCAGAGATCTAAATACGCGCCAATGGATTAGGCCTGTATTTCATCATAATCAACGTTGCATTCCCTTTAATAATTGTGTATGTAACAATAGAAAGAAATTAGAATTGCTTGATGTTGTTGATGTAACAGTAACACAGCATTGCCCTTCTGGTTGCCATAATGAAGATTATCTTGTTGCAAAACAAAATCCTTTTGTATATGTTGGCAAATACTCTGGCTCTTTACATGAACTTATTGATTCACCACAAGAGTTATGGTATAATGGCGATTCAAGCATGTATGGTATTAATGACCGAGTCAATACAAAATTAGCCGATACACTGTATAATTTTTCACTATGCTTTATTACATTAGATAAGCTTACTGTAATGGTTAACTTTGAGGAATTTAAAAACGGCAAAAAAGTACGAGGCGATTTTACCTACAACGGCGTTAAATACCGTTTTGCCATTACTGATATTTCATTTTTAAATACATACAGGCAAAAAAGATACGGCCATTATCACATTGAAGGTCCTGTATATGCTGGCATTTCGTCAAGCGAAGATTGGAACGGATACAGATACAAATTAATTGCTTCAATTATTATACCACAATAATTACGGCAGGTTAGCTATGAACACACTATACACTATTGGCCATTCTAATATGCCGATTGACGAATTTATACAATTACTTAAACAATATAACATTCAAATTGTATGTGATGTACGTTCACACCCATATAGCAAGTATGTACCGCATTTCAATGCAGAAGCATTGCGTAACGCTTTACTGCAACATAATATTAAGTATCTGTACCTGGGCAAAGAGCTTGGCCCGCGTTCAACCAATCCTAACCATTATATTGACGGCAAGGTAAGTTATCAATTACTGGAACAGTCAAGCCAGTTTCAAAATGGATTACAGCGCCTTATAAAAGGGATTGAACAGTTTACTATTGCTCTATTATGCTCTGAAAAAGACCCCATTAATTGTCATAGAGCAATTTTAATATGCAAAAATCTTCCCCATGATATTTCTATATATCATATTCTAAGCGATAGTTCCCTTGAAAGCCATCAAGACCTTGAGCAGCGCCTTGTTGTAACGCATTTTAAAGATACCGCTACACTTTTCAACACCTATAATGATCTTGTACCACAAGCATACATACTGCAATCTAAGCAATTAGCGTATTCAGCACAAACAGAAGAAGAGGAGTAACTAGATGCCAGTATTATACACCATTGGTTTTACACAACGAAGCGCACGTGATTTTTTTACCACATTGCAAAAAAATAGCATACAAACACTTATTGATATACGCATTAATAATACCAGTCAACTTGCCGGTTTTACTAAAAAAGATGATTTAGAATATTTTTTACAGGAATTGCTTTCAATACGCTACATTCATGATACCATGCTGGCACCTACCAAGGAATTGTTGAAAAAAGTTCACAAAAAAGAAATAAGCTTTGAAGACTACGCAAAAGAATTTATGCTTTTACTGCAAAAACGGCAGGTTGAAAAAAACTATACTATTGAAAAACTCAACAATGCATGTTTATTATGCAGCGAGCACTCACCACAACATTGCCACCGTAGTTTAGTGGCACGGTACTTTCAAAGCTTTTTTGATATACAGGTACGCCATTTATGACATGGTATCCTCCGATTTCAACCAAAATTTATGCTAATTCAGTGCTCGGTTGAAACCGGGGCCAGTATACCTATAACAAAGCTTTTGTTTGTCAAAATTTTCAAGTTCTATTTTCAAGATTTTTGCTTATCTACTACAAAATACAAAAGGTTGGAATGGTTATTTTTTAATGATGTGTAGTTTTGTTTTATCTTGATTATATTAAAGTTGTATTGTTCTAATGACGTTTTATAGTGTAAGAGATTATAATAATCTTCTTCAGTCTCAGCATACGGCAAGCGTTTAAACACTGTGCACAGATAATGGTGGGGTTCTTTATTGTTTGCTTTTGCTGTTTGTATAAGGCTATATAATATTGCACTTGCTTGTGCTCCCCGTTTGGTATTGGCAAAAAGTCAATTTTTGCGTCCCATCACAAAGGAGCAAATTGCTCACTCCACTGCATAATTATCAGGCCGTAGCCGCGATGTGGCCCCTTTTCGAGTATACGCACATAGCCGTTTCTGGATAGTGTCACGATAATTGACCGTATAATGTCCTAGTGAGGGACATTGCGGGCAACGTCAAGGACTAACTGATGCTCTGTTACGTGGACATCAACACCGCGATGCAGTCTCTGACCGGGAACGATGTCAAGTCCGGTATGGAAGACTACGTCGCGGACACCATCCAAATGCTTGACGCGCATTATCATACGGTTACTCCTCCTATATGTTTAGGTCCTTTTTATTGTTCCGACTGGTCTTTGCGCTTATACTGATCAATGAACTGTATAACAGCATCGAGTAACTCCTTACTCTCGTCATCGAGGAAGGCTTCTTCTTCCTGCTGTTGACATAATTCATTGGTGAGGATGGTTTCATCTAAGTACGCAAAGTTTCGTACTTGTTCATTCTGCTTGCGCACTTCGTCAACGTCCATTTCGTGCAACAAATTGGTATAGTTGCCGGTGGACGCATCGAATATCATAGTATCGACAACCGGTATCCCTAATAATTCACCGCCTTCCACAAGTTGTTTAGCTACTTGGACGTCCGACACTGAAGG
>Ga0101944_10008102_pt1 | contig 10164 bp, 7 predicted proteins | sample DewCreD2012metaG_FD_75245 | JGI IMG/M metagenome (GOLD analysis project Ga0101944, IMG submission 75245) | Hot spring sediment bacterial and archeal communities from British Columbia, Canada, to study Microbial Dark Matter (Phase II) - Dewar... ...
CCAGTTGCCGCCGCCATGGTTGGAACCGCAAGTAAGAATGAGAACTCAACTGCTGTCTTGCGAGGTAGCCCCAACAACAAACCTCCCAGGATTGTAGCCGCTGATCGCGACACGCCGGGTATCATCGCTATTGATTGGAACAATCCTACCAAGGCTGCCTGCTGATAGCTTATCTGCCCCACCATAACCCCTTCCGCCGCTTTATTTTCCGCATACCAGCGTTCAAACATAAGGATAGCTACTCCCCCTAAAAACAGCGACCACAGCACCACAATCTCACTTCCGAGCAAATATTTTTTAACCAAAGAATGCAAGAGTAACCCCAGGATGCCGGTCGGAATAAATCCAACAATAATCTTCTTAATTATTGCGAAGTTTCCGGAGAGTATTTTCCAATACAACGCAGCCACCGCTAGAATTGCGGCAAATTGAATGCTTATTTCAAAAGTCTTCAAGACATCGTTCTCGGATAGCCGTAGTAGATGTGAGGTTAAGATCAAATGGCCGGTTGAGGAAATCGGTAGAAATTCAGTAACGCCTTCTACCGCGCCTAAAATAAGTGAATGAAATATGTTCATTAGTTAAGAATGTTAAACTTGATTGGGAGCACCCCCTAAACGCGTTCGTATGTTGCGCACCAGCAATTCTACCAAATACCCTCCCACCACCCCCAGTAATAGTCCAACAACAACATCACTCATCCAATGGACGCCGGCATACATGCGGCCTAGTCCGTTTAGTACTGCGCCAAAAAATAAAATGAGCGAAGTGCGTCGAGAATAAGGCCAAAAGGAAGCGGCCAGGGCGGCGAACGCAATCGCGTGTCCCGAAGGGAAAGAGGCGGCACCCATTGGATTAAGTAGGGGTTCAAAATCCAGCGATACAAACGGACGCGGCCGTTGATAAAATGTATAAATAGCAGTCGCCATCATTCCCCGCGCGACAACAACAGCAAGCAAAATCTGAGCTATCGCGAATTTCCGCAATTTTTTGGGTAAAAGAAGCGCACTGATGAACGCTCCGCCAGCAAGCAGGTAGGGTAAAATTTCTCCCAAGAAATAACCCATCGTCTGCAATAGCAACCAATCCGGAGCCTGCCGAAGCAGGTTCGCGACCCGCTCATCCCAAACGAATATCATACTCCTATTATAATGATTTATTACAACAAAAAACTCGAGATTTATTCAGTCTCGAGCTTCTTGTAAGATGCTGTTGTAATTAACGACGAACATACGGCAGCAGGCCCATAAACCTTGCCCGCTTGATAGCAGTAGCAAGCTTGCGCTGGTGCTTAGCACATACCCCAGTATGCTTGGGGTCTATAATCTTCGCCTGGCCGGAAACAAATCGTTTCAAGAGTTCCGTCTCTTTATAGTCCACACTCTTTAAATTTTGAGAGCAGAAAAAACACTGTTGCATGGCGGCTATTTATACCTTTTTCACTTGCAAGGAGTCAAGCTCCAGCGCGGTATCGCGTCCAAACACCGGAACCAGCACCTTAACCCGACCTCTTTCTTCATCAATCTCCGAAACCTTGCCATCGTAGTCTTTAAACGGACCATCTACTATTTTTACTAAATCTCCAACCGATAATTCCACCTTAAACTTATGTTCGCCGCCGCTCTCGCCACGCTTCAATAAGGATTCAACCTCCTCGCGGGACAACGGAGTGGGAGTAGTATTATCACTTCCCACAAAGCCGGTTACCCGAGGAGTATTTCTTACCACATACCAAGAGTCTTCCGTTAAAATCATGTCTACCAGCACATAGCCGGGGTACACCTTTTCTTCTACTGTTGTGCGACGGCCATTTTTTACTCTAATCTTGGTCTCTTTTGGAACTACTACCTCAAATATTTTGTCACCCATAGACAAGCTCTCAATGCGCTGCTTGAGGTAGCGCACCACCGCTTCCTCGTAGCCGGAATAGGTATGGATAGCATACCACCTCCGCTCACGCGGGGCTTCAATTTTGATTTTTGTATTATCTTGATTTTTGTGTTGCATAGGAATGAAGAATTAGCGACCCATAACTAAAGTGCTCAACAGGTAACCAAAAAACCAATCTGCGCCTCCCAAGAAAGCGGCCAGAATCAAAGACAGACCAATAACTACGCCGGTTAAACGAATCGCCTCTTTGCGAGTTGGCCAATTCACATGTCGGAACTCCGCGCGGGTCTCGGAAAAGAATTTTTTTATTTTTTCCATTTTTTCCTATAAAAACAGCCCCTACGGGCCTTTTTGCTTACGACATTAGTATGCCCCCAAGCAGCATCAAGCGTCAAGTGGCCCCAGCCAAAGCGCACCAGGCTAACCGAGAGGCCCCCGGAGGGGCCCTCTTATAGTTATAGGGGCATATCTTCCCCTACCCTGCCCTTCTCCGGACCACTTCAATAGGGCCCCATAGCTTAGTTCTTCGCGGAACCGAAAATAAAGCGACAACCGTCACTAGAGCAACTAGAGGCTATATCCGGAATAGGTGGGATGAAAATAAAAAGGATAAAACTTTTTACTTCAGATAGGACGGTACTGATAGGCAAGAGCCACTACTAGATATCCAAATTTTGAACGTAAGAGGCCTGAGATTGAATAAATTTCTTTCTGGGCTCCACGTCATCACCCATAAGGATATTAAATAATCGATCGGTCTCTTCGGCATCTTCCACGGTAATTTGTTTTAAGATACGCGCCTTAGGATCCATGGTGGTTTCCCATAATTGAGATGCCGTCATCTCACCCAAGCCTTTGTAACGCTGGATACGAATACCCTTAATATTCTCGATTCCTTCGACAACTTCTTCGCTTGCCGCACCGGCGCCCTCAGGTAAAACTTCGGGTTCCTCATCGGCTAATCCTTCTTCCAGCTTACCAGCCTTCTTACCACTCTTCGCCGCCCTTAAAGCAAGTAGCTCCTTAATGGCTTTGTCTTTTTCTTCTTCGCTAAATACGTACCGCACCTCCTTTCCAGATGCGACCTGGAATAGCGGCGGTTGAGCGATATAAATGTATCCTCCTTCTACTACCGGACGAAAATAACGATAAAAAAACGTTAGCAACAAAGTTCTAATATGAGAACCATCTACATCCGCATCGGTCATAATAACAATTTTGTGGTAGCGAAGCTTGGATATATCAAACTCATCCCCTATTGCCGTACCCAAAGCTACCACCAAAGAACGGATTTCGTTATTGGCCAGCATTTTGTCCAAACGAGATTTTTCTACATTCAAAATTTTCCCGCGCAAGGGCAAAATTGCCTGGGTACGACGATCACGACCGCTTTTTGCAGTGCCACCCGCGGAATCTCCCTCCACAATAAATAATTCTGATTCCTCCGCGCTACGACTGGTGCAATCCGCCAACTTGCCAGGCAGGGTAAATCCTTCTAATGCGCCCTTCCTCAGCACCGTATCTTTGGCAGCCTTAGCCGCTTTTCTGGCCTTGGCGGCAAGCAACACCTTTTCAATAATGCGACGAGCATCACTAGGGTGTTTTTCTAAGTAATCCTTAAGGGCCTCGCTAACCACCGCATCCACCGCGGTTCGAGCATCAGGATTTCCAAGCTTGGCCTTGGTTTGTCCTTCAAATTGAGGTTCTGGGATTTTAAGCGAAATAACTGCCACAATTCCTTCACGCATATCCTCGGCCGTAAAGTTCTCGTCCTTCTCCTTCAAATATCCCTCCGCGCGAGCATAAGCGTTAATGGTGCGAGTAACCGCAGTACGAAAACCAGTGGAGTGCATTCCTCCATCCGTGGTATGCACACTGTTCACAAAAGACAACTCGCGCGCTTCCATATCATCTACGTAGGTAAAGGCAACTTCCACTTCCATCTTTTCATAGGGCTTAAGTACGTAGAAAATATCCTCTTGGAGCTTCTTCATGCCCCGAGCAATATGTTTCACAAAAGATACGATGCCACCTTCAAACAGGAAACTATAAAACTTCGGCACCTCTTCCCGCCGGTCTATGAAATTAACTCGCACACCCTTAGCGAGGAAAGCCTGCTGGCGCACATGCTCCAAAATTTTCTTGTCAGAAAACTCAACGCTATTGAAAATGGTCTTGTCCGGTAGAAAAGTAATGCGCGTACCAGTATCCGTAGCGACACCCACCTTCCTCACCTTCCCTTGCGGCACTCCAATCTTATATTCCTGTTGGTATATTCCTCCGTCCTTATGAATTTCAGCCTTCAACCAAGTGGAGAGCGCATTTACAACCGACACGCCCACACCATGCAAACCACCCGAAACTTTGTAGGCATCACTACCAAACTTACCTCCCGCATGCAGGACTGTTAGAACCGTTTCTAGAGTAGACTTCTTGGTCTGCGGATGGATTTCTACCGGAATGCCACGACCATCATCTACCACCGAAACCGAACCGTCAGGCAAAAGTTCTACGGTAATATTTTTGGCAAAACCGGCCATCGCCTCGTCAATAGAGTTATCTACCACCTCCCAAATAAGGTGGTGAAGGCCATCGGTGCCGGTAGAACCGATATACATACCGGGCCTCTTGCGGACCGGGTCTAAGCCCTCTAACACAAAAATGTCCTTAGCACTATAGTTGGTTGAACCCTTCGTGGAGCTGTTGGTTTCTTTTCCTTTTTCAGGTGATTTAGCCATATAAATCAATAAAAAAATGCCTTTCCCAGACAGACGTATTCTAGCCCAAAATATCTCCAAATACCAGCCCAAAACCCTTATCTACTGGGCCTGGTTTGGCACTATAACCGGAACAATTGAAGCTTTCAACAAATCTCCCGTTTGGGGATCGATAGAGTAGCGATCGGCCACTCCCTGCCAATCCGAAATCTTAGAAAACACCTCGGCGGTTTTGAGGTTATTTACGGAAGAAAGCGTTAAGGCATCGGCCAATTTCTTAAGTATGTCGTAGGAACGATAGGTGGTCTGAGAAAGAAAACCCTTCCCCCAACCGCGCTCGGCGAGCTTTTGCAAAATAATGGTGCCATCCGGGTTAGACAATCGCAACTCATACACCAAAGTATTGCTGGCATAGCGGAATGATTCTTCCCCCTCCAGTCGAGGTAAATACACCGCCGCCTTCAAAGATGAGCTGGAAAGGGCATCCAGAAATAGTTGGGCTTCCTCTCGGCCCGCGGGCAGATAGATAAAATTAGCCCTATTTGAAACTAAAGTTTTTATCTGCGCGCCAATCCCCTGGCTAGAGGTGGCAATTGTACCGGAGACCACCAGCGGAATCTTGCGCACAGCAAGTGCGTTTGAAAAAGCATCGGCAAGTGCCCGGCAATCATCTTGCGCGCAGGCGAAAACAGCAGCCCGAGTGCTAGTTGCCTTGGCCGCTGCCTCTGCCGCCGCTTCACCTTCTTGTACTTCGGATGGCACAAACCGAAAAACCATATTCCCAATTTCCGAATATTCTTTGGCCGCGGCCGCCGGCGAGATAAATGGGACCCCTGCCCCTTGCGCAATACGCGCCGCTACCAGGCTCTCCGAACGACAGATTCCCCCAATAATTGCAGCCGGTGCCACATCAATTAACTCCCGCATAGCGCGTTGTGCTGTATCTGGGTCGCAGCCAGAATCCACATATTTCAACACCACATCCCTCCCCTGTACTCCCCCCGCTCGGTTGACCTCTTCCGTAGCCAAATCCAACACCGCCCTCATTTCCTCTCCAACATCTTCTCGTGGACCGGTTTGAGGTATCAGCACCCCCACAATCACCGGCACACGTTCTACAACTTGTTGTGCTGCTAAATCATCGCCCTTATTTTCCGAAGGCCGCGCATACCAAAACAGCCCGCCGCCTATTCCGACGAAAAGAATTAGAATGCCAATCGCAAGGTAAAGTTTTTTAGACATTCGCATTGCAGCTCAGATTATACAAAAACGACTACACCGCCAATACGCAGAAGTTAGTAAATTGGGCCATAGTTTAATTTGATCTCGCTGCCCCAACCGGCCATTACAACAATACGCTATTGCACTCGGAAATAATCTTTCTTGCCAACTCGCAACAACATAGAAAGTTCCGCCAAAGAATCTTCCGATAGAACTTCCTCTGTGCCGCCATCCCTAATCCGACGCACTGCTTTTTGTTGGAATAGGCGCCGCAGGGCGGAACGGCTTTCATAACGGCCGCTCTCCGCCAGTAATGCGAATATGCTCACCGCCGGACGAAACGGCAGTACGTGTGCGTCCTCAGCGCGTACCTCGTGTTTAGAAAATAACCGCTCCCAGTCGGCCCGTTCCCGTTCTCCTGTTTGCAAATCGCCGCTTTCCAAGGCAACCAAATAGGTGGCTATCTGTTTTTTAGCCTCCATCGGATTTTCCGCAATAAATTTTTTAAGGTTTGGAATTTCAATTTCCTGCACATCCGCGAAAAAGCGGAAGTAATCAATAACTTGACTATCGGGCGCGCTCATCACCTTGCCAAACTTGTCGCGCAACGACGCAGTTACCGCAATATAGTTGCCTAACGACTTACTCATTTTTTTACCATCTCCCGAAAGCCCTTCTAGAATAGGTGTGGTCATCGCCACCTCCTCTCGCAATCCTTTAATCGCCATCACCAAACGGCATTGTTGGAAATTAAGTAGTTGGTCAACTCCGCCAACTTCTACATCCGCTTTCACCTTAACCGAATCAATTCCCATTAAAACTCCATAACCGGCCTCGGCCAAAGAAACTCCAGCATTATTTTTAAGACGTATTCTAAAATCTTCACGCTGGGTAGCGTCCGCAAGAGGAATTTGTTGGATAATAGAAAACCACTCTGCCAAATTCATCTCAGACAACCAATCGCCATTATGGTAAACCTTGGCCTTCTTCACATCAAAAAAACGACCAACCTGAGAAAGATAGGTTTTTTGGTTGTCCTTAATTTGTGCCGGAGTTAAAGGCTTTCGGGCAGTCTCACGACCAGAAGGGTCGCCCACCCGCGCGGTGAAATCACCAATAATAAAATGGATTTTGTGACCAGCCCGCTGGAACATCCTCAGAAGCATAATGGGCACCAAATGTCCAAGATGGATATCAGAGGCAGTTGGGTCTATGCCAAACTTAATATTCAACTTGCGGTTTTCGGCAAGGAGTCGTTCCAAGGACTCCCAAGTTAATACATCCTTAGATTTAGGGCGAAGATATCCTATTAGCTCTTTTGCGGAAATCCCCTTCCACGATTCGCGGGAACGCCTAAAAAATAATTGGTCAAATCGCTGCATAATAAAAACACTTTAACTAATCTGAAGCTTTTTTTCTACTGCCAAGAAAAAAGTTAAGGCCCGCTCGAGAGGAGCGGGCCGGTAATCGGTGATGGGTTGTTAAGACCCGGGAATATGGGCCCCATAAGGGGGCTATGAAAAATTGTAGGTTTACGGTATGGCGTCCGGCAGTAGCTTGTCGGCTTGTGCGCAAGAAATGCGCGGGAGCTTCTCGATTCAAATGAAATCGAAGAAAGCTGTCGTCTAATAAATTCCAACGATGCCACCAGCCATGGCCTTTTCAAGAGGAGCTACCATAATTATAAAATTTTTTATTCCCCGTAAAAATTCAAGTTATGCACAAGCTAAAAAACGGTCCCACCTTAATCACCCAATACATATCCCACTCCTCCCACCAGTAGAGCACCCACAATTACCATTAATACCTCCCAAGGAAAACTCTGTCCGTCTTCCTTGTCGCGAAGCATCGGTAATAAGTCGCTCATGCCCACATACAAAAAACTTCCCGTTGCCACTGGCAACAACCAGGACACCAAAAAACCACCTAAACCGGAAAGATAAAAACCAACAAACACCCCCAAAGCCGAGGCGAAGGAGGTGAGAAAATTAAGAATTGCCGCCTTCTTTTTCGTGAAGCCAGCCTTCACGAATACCGCAAAATCCCCTATTTCACGCGGTAGTTCGTGCAAGGCTACCGCGAAGAAGGTAGAGATCCCGAGTGCCGGGCTGATAGCATAGGCGCCGGCCATCACCACCCCATCCAACAAGTTATGAATCATATCCCCTACTAAATTCACATACCCAAAGGAATGGATGTGATGCTCACTGCCGTGGGCGTGATGTACATGCAAAGTCTTTTCCAACACAAGATAGATTATGACAACCGCCAAGGTTAACAAAAAAAATGATGGGCTGTTGACTCTGGCGCCTTCCGGTAATAAATCAAGAAAAGCCACCGACAGAAGAGCTCCGGCTGCCATCCCCACCAAGGACAAGATAATCCGATTCGTTAGCCCGGCAGAAAATGCCAAGGTCAGAACTGCCGCAAACGAGGATAGGGAAAGCAGAATGGAAAAAATCAGCGGAGGGAACAGGAGGGAATAATCCATGGGTAAAATTGTGGAGGACATACACCAAATAGTCCAGAAAATACAATAAACCAAGACAGGAGATTTGCGAAAACATAATTTTTGGGCTTAAATAACCAGGCAATTCTAACCCCCGGAGGGGTCGCATAGTGGTCGAGTGCACCGTCTTGGAAAGGCGGCAGGCTGTAACAGGTCTCGAGGGTTCGAATCCCTCCCCCTCCGCAGGTTGATACTTCCTCGTTTGAAAGGGTTGCTCCGCGCAGCCGCGAGGCGGCCGCGCTCCGCAAAATGGTTCGCCGCTTCGCGGCGAAAATGAAGGGGGCGGAAAAAGAAAAACGGGCGGATTTGTTACGAACCAAGGGGTTCGTTCCGATTTTTTGGACGAATGTTTTAATTTCGTGATAATTTTCCAATTTCGCCAAAAAATCGGCTTGTTTCGTATCTAAAATCCATTCCCGCAGGGGTTCGACCCATTTTTTTCTCCCGCTTTCAAAATCTTTCTTCCTTTGTTCCAAAACGGCAGAAGCGAGTAAAATTTCATCCTTCTTTTTGAGATAAGTTTGTTTTGGTATGTCGCCATCAAGATATGTGCTCACTAACTTTTCCATTTTCGCTTCTGCTGTTTTGATTTGTTCGGGAAGATTTTGAACCTCACTTTGCGATGAGCTAGTTCCCTCTCGTTCCCATTCTTTCACTTTCGCTAACATCCAATCGGTATATTCGTCGCAAAGCGAGATTGTTTGAAGCCGTGATTTGATTTGCCGCGCAAGCTCTGTTTCTTGAATATATGGTTGCGAACAGCGACCGCGCTTTTTGGAGCAACGATAATAGCGATATTTTGTTCCCCAACGATTGACCGCCCACTGTGCGCTAATCATGGAGCCACACTCGGCACACCGAAATAATCCGGTAAATGAAAAATCGTGCCGAGCGCGGCGGTGGCGCGGCCGCTCTTTCGTTTTCAAAATTTTCTGCACGGCTTCAAACAATGCGGGAGAAATAATTGGCTCAAAGCTTCCATCAAACCATTCGCCTTTGTGTTTTATAAAACCAATATACGCCCTATGTGTTAAAAGTCGTTTGATGGAAGCTTTGGCAAGTGGCGTTCCATTTTTTGAGATAACCCCAAGGTCCGCCAAAAATTGCGCGAGAGAAATAAAAGAGTGTGCGCCTTTCGCGTATTCCTCAAAGGCAAGGTGAACAATCCGCGCTTCGTTATGATGTGGTTCGATGTTCCGTTTAAGCGGATTGTTTTGATATCCGAAAGGCGCAAGACCAAGCCATTCTTTCCGGCGCAATTTTTGGCGGATTCCACGCTTGATATTCTCGGCAAGGTTGTCGGAGTAGTATTTGCTCTGTCCGAACGCCACTTGCAACATAAATAATCCCTGCGGGGTCGGTTCAAACCAAAATGTCGGAAAGCGCAAAGACACCACCTTGCGCGTGTCTACGGCGTAAATAACCCTGCCTCCGTCAATGATATTACGCGCAAGGCGGTCTGGGTGCCATGCGAGAATACCAACGCCCTCGCTTTTTTCCACCTTAGCCATCATTTCGCCAAACACTTCTCTCCCTGGTGTCTTTGCGCTTTTCGACTCTTGAAATTCCTCCAGAATTTCAAGATTTTCTCTACGCGCATATTCTCGCAATTCAAAAAGCTGTGCCTCAATACTCATAATCTGGCGGTCATCTTCTTCTGTGCTTTTTCTCGCGTAGAGAAAATATTTTGGTTTGTTCATATTTGATTTAGATACAAAACAGACAAATCCGCCCGTTTTTCTTTTTCCGCCCCCTTCATTTTCGCCGCGAAGCGGCGAACCATTTTGCGGAGCGCGGCCGCCTCGCGGCTGCGCGGAGCAACCCTTT
>Ga0101944_10008103_pt1 | contig 10162 bp, 8 predicted proteins | sample DewCreD2012metaG_FD_75245 | JGI IMG/M metagenome (GOLD analysis project Ga0101944, IMG submission 75245) | Hot spring sediment bacterial and archeal communities from British Columbia, Canada, to study Microbial Dark Matter (Phase II) - Dewar... ...
CGTTGCTCGCTCGTCACAGATCTCCTCCGGATATGCTCCTCGCTCGCGCCTCGATCCGGGCCCGCATCCGCGGCGCACTGGGTCAGGAACTTCTGCGGCACGGTACTCAGGCCGGCACCCGGCGTCGCTTGCTTCCCTGGCTTCGGCCGCCCTTCTCGTCATGCCATCCGCGGCCGGCCAGCACATCCGCCAGCGTCGTCTGTTTCAGGAAACTCATGTACGTCTCGAGCACCTTCGACCAGCGTTCGTGCACGGCGCAGGCGGCGTTCGACGAACACAGCATCTGACCCAGGAAACACCCTTGGCGCCGGCTCACCTGGTCGATCGACTCGACCACGTCGAAGAGCGCGATCTCCCGGGGCGCACGAGCCAGCCGGAAACCGCCGCCATGACCCTTCTGCGACTCGACCAGCCCCTCCCGCGAAAGATGCTGCAGGAGCTTCCCCAGGTAGTTCTGGGGCGCGCCGATCTCGTCGGCGATCGCTCCCGCCCCCGCGTAGGCGTCCTCCGGCTGCCGCGCCAAGACGACCATGGCGCGGAGCGCGTGGGTGGCGGTCTTCGAAATCATCGTCGCTGGATGCTCCACGCGTCGGAATCCATATCGCATGTCTTTATGCGATTAATCCCGGAAGTCAAGAAAATTCCGTGGAGCGTGGGCGGCGGGAGGCGTGATGAAGAAGTTCCGGCCAGGAGGACAGGACGCTGCTCGAGAGGATGAACAGGATGCGCGGAGGGGTGGATGCCCGATCCTGAAAACCGCGCGCAGGCACCGAGTATTTCGTCGGCAGGGGCGCCCTAACGATGCATTTCCGGGCGACGGGGCCGCGCACGAGTAGCGCGCATGCAATCCGGATCAGGAACAGGGGCGTTCGAACGAGAGCCGCCGGGCGTTGATGTCGAGCAGGCGCAGGATCTCCAACGCGTCGCGCAGGCATTCCCCGCTTTCCATGACCCAGTTCAGGATATCCAGGTTCTCGCCGCCGTTTTTGATGCGCTGCACAATCGCCCGCACCAACGGCGCATTCGGGTGGAACTCGCGTGTAAGCAGCCCGAAATCCGCCTTGTCCAGTTCGATCCAATACCGTTCGCCCGCCAGATGCTCGATCCAGCGGTCGCGACACCATCGGCGGAAATGCTTGCGAGACCAGTCGTGGATCGCCGCTTCGCCCAGGTCCCGCCCGGCCTTTTCGGATTCGATCCACTTGTGCTTTTCGGCTTCGCGCCAAGCCAGTTCCAGCAGGCGTTCCTGGATGATGGCGAGCGGATCGATTCTGATTTGCGCAGACATGGCCTGCCTCCCACCGCCCCCCGCGCGACCCATGACTACCCAACCATATCCCTAATCTAATATTCGCCTAATTCCCGTTCAAAATACATCGAAAATCCCTTCCCTCAAGCATGAAAAAGGATGGGCTTCTTTCAGCACATCCCTGCTCCCTTGGACCGACGATGATCTCGGACCCGTATTCACGGGTTTTCGCAGGACCGGCGGAAGGCATTGACGGCCAGGTGCGCGAGACGGGTGGGCTCCGGAAGGCGGTAGCCGCCCAGGCATCCCACGACCAGCGCTTCGGCGCTCTCCAAGTCGATGCGCTGGCCGATGGAGACGAAGACCGGCTTCGATCCGTGCCGCGTACGGAGCACGGTCCCGATCCGCCGTCCCCGCATGAGGAGGGCCGTGCGATCGCCGGGAGCGGGTCCCGGCTCCGCAGGTTCGCCGCAGAGCCGTGTCTTGGCGCACCCCACGCTCGGCAGATCGAGCCACAGCCCGAGGTGGCAGGCCAGGCCGAACGAACGCGGATGCGCGCGGCCCTGCGCATCGAAGAGCGCCGCGTCGGGACGCCGCTTCAGTCGGCCAAAGGCTTCCAGCAGCACCGGGCCTTCGCGGAAAGAGAGGAAACCGGGCACATAGGGGAAGGATGCTTGCGTGCGAGCCGTGGCGGTCTCCACGGTCCGGCCGGTTTCCCGATCCCAGAGCACCACGGCGCCGTAGAGCCAGGGATCGCCGCGCCGGTGGGACATGTCGGCGCCCGCGACGAGCCGCGGACGGAAGCCTGGAGGCGCAGCCTCGACGACCTGCGCGGCCAGGCGTTCCTGCAGCCTTCGGGCCTCGGAAACGGGCAGATCCCAGCGATGAAGCGGGCGGATGCGCATCGCACGGCACTCAGGCGGAAGGCGGGGTCGTCGGCGCCGGCGCGGGCGCCTCGGGACCCACCTGCACGGCCGTCTCCAGCCTTCGCAAGCGCGCCTCGATGCGCTCCTCCAGCCTGCGCAGCGAAAGCTCCCAGCGGACGCCCAGCAATCCGAGACACAGAGCGGACCAGACCGGCAGCAGGCAGGCCCGGATCGTCACGCGCTGCGCGTCGTTGCCGAGGATTTCGAAGCCCAGGAAGGCCAGCGCGGCACCCGCCAGGATGCCGAAAAAGAGATGGTAGCCTTGCGGCCACTTCGCGGGCGGAAGCAGGGGCGGACGCGCGAGGGCAAGCGACAGGAGGCCCAGCGTAAGCGTGAAGGCCACCGACGCGAACAGGGTCGACGTGGGCTGCAGAGGGACGAAGACCGGCCTGAACGCCTGGACCAGCGGCATGGGGAGGAGGACGCCGACCAGGACGCCGCCCAAGGCGAGGAGCAGGGCGACGGACGCATCGGGGGCGCGTTCTCCCGGCGGACGACGGGGCGGCGGCGCCGGCGCCGGCACGCACGGCTCGATGAGCGGCAGGCCCTGCATGGTCTCGCGCACGAACTCGGTGTGCAGCCGGTGGGCGGCAAAGGTGGGCGGAGCCAGCGCGAGGACCGTCCGCACGGCTTCGACTTCGCGACGGACTTCGGCGTCGGTCTGGACGAGTTCCGAGAGCCGGGCGGCGCCATCGTCGTCGAGACTCGCCTCGGCATGGCGGACGGAGAGCAGCAGGGCTTCGCGCCGTTCGGCGGGGAGCTGCTCCAAGGCGGGCGGCATCTCGGTGGGGCCGGCCAGCCCCGCGCGATAGGCCAGGTCCAGGCAGACGGCGGCCTGGGCTTCGAGGGCCACCTGCGGCTCGACGCCGTAGAGCTGGCCGATCTCCTCGCTGCCGAGACCTTCGACGAAGCGCAGGAAGAAGGCGTTGGCTTCGGGACGGGGGCATTCGGCAAGCGCTTTTCTCAAGGTGCGGCGCATCTGGACTTTCTCGGTGCGCAGGATGCTGTGTTCCTGTTCGTCGCCTTCGCCGGCGGCGTCGGCGGGTGTCCTGGGTGCCACCGCATGGACGGCCTCGGCCAGCAGCTCGACGAAGCGTTCGGGTTCCGCAAGTCCGGGCAACCGTTCGGCGAGCTGGGCCCAGGCCCGCATGGCGACGATTTGGGCGCGCGGGAAGCTGTGCGTCTCCCGGTAGGCCATGGCGTAGGCGACGCCGCGGTAGCGTTCGAGCAGCGTGCGCAGCGCCGTGCGATCTCCGCGGATGGCTTTATGGACGAGTTTCAGCAGCGTCTCGTTCACAGGCGTCCCTCCGTCGAACGGGTTCGAATCGAAGATGCGAACAGGATGCGGCGAACGCGTCCGGGACGCAAGGAGATTGGGCGTGAAAGAGGCGTTTCAGCAGGGGGCTGGACCGGATGACAGGCGGCGGTCGACAGGATGAACGGGATGGGGAGGGCGGGGCTTCTTCAGCGGCATGGGAACCGCGAGGAAACGCGGATTACTCGAGGAGCTTGCCGGCCTTGAGCGTCTCGGCGAGGTCGGATTCCTTCTGGCCGGCGGGGGCCTGCACTGTCAATTCCAGCGGGCGCCGGGTGTTGATCGCAATCCCTTCGATCTGCAGGACGATGCGGGTCGTGGTGGAGGCCCAGATTTCGACGGTGCGCGGCACCAGCCAGCCGCCGATCTCGTAGTAGTCGCGATAGCAGACCGCGCCGACCGGTTCGCCCTTTTCGAAAAGGACCGCCTTCTCCACCACGCCATGGTCCTGGAACGTGCCCAACACCACGCGTCGCAGCGGCAGGAACTCGCCGTCCCGTCGCTCCAAGATGTTCAGGACGGGGCATCCCTCCTCCTGCACCAGGCGGCGCGCGACGGCCCCCGGCGCCCAGGCGTCCGGGAAGAAGAGTTCGCCGACCGAACCGATCCGTTCCAGCAGGCGCAGGTCGCTTTCGACGTTCCGGACCTCGACGCGCGGACCGCGGCAGAGCTTGCCCTTGCGCGGCAGCCAAAGCTCGACCTGATCGCCCTTGAACGCGGCATCCAGGATGCTGATCGGTCCCCAGTTCATGGAAAGGCGGAAGTCGCCCTGCGCATTGCCGGAATAGAGCCCGCTGAGCGCGTATTCCTTGTCGCCCCGCTTCAGCGTGATGGCCAGACGCGCGCGGAAATCCTGCAGCGGTTCGCGACGCTCGTCCAGCTCGCGGACCCGTTCGAGCAATTCGGGCGCGACGCGCGCCGGCTGTGCGGCCGTGCCGTCGGGCGAGGTTTTGCCGGAAGGGGACAGCGTCACGAGTTGGGTGCTGGCCAGCGACGGCGATTCGGCGCCCGGCAGGACGCCGGACGCCGAAAGAACCAAGACGATCGGGAAGGCTGCACGGATGCGAATCATGGTGTCCGACGACGCCTCGCCTTACGGCTTCTTCGCCGCCTCCTTGGGCGGGAACTCCATCCCGAAGCTGCTCAGCTTGATCTCGTCCGGATGCTGGACCTTGGTCTTGACGACCTGGGCGAGGGCCAGCAGCGTGCGGTCCAGCGCCGCGATCTTCTCGTTGAATTCGCTGCGCAGTTTACCCAGGTCCGCGCGCGTCGAATCCGAGTTCTCGTTCACGGCCTTCTGGATCGTGTCCAGTTCCGCTTGGTTGCGCTCGCGCAACTGCTGCAGGATCGTCTGTACCGAGGCGATCTTCGCGTCCACCTCGTCCAGCTCGCCGCTGAAGATCTTGGTCAGATCCTGCATGGCGGTGGAGTTGTTGGACATCGAACAGACGACCTTGGTCAACGACTCCTGCTGTTCGCGCGCCCGCTGGTCCAACCGGTCGCTGATGACCTGCGCCAGGGCCGCCGCGGCCTCCGCGTCCAGATGCGCCTTGGTCTGCTGCCGGGGCGCTTCCTGCGTGGCCGACGGCTGCTGCACGGTCGGCGGCACATACGGGGCACTGTAGGCCGGCGTCCGGTTCATGAACTTTTCCAGCGACGAGACGCTGAAGTAGTGGCCGCACCAGAAGGCCATGGTCATGGCCACGAAGATCAGGAACGCAAAGGCCATCGCCCAGTGGAACGGCATGCCCTGCGAACTCCTGGACTCCTCGATCATCCGGTCCATCAGGCCCGGTCTGCGTTCGTGGCCCGTACGCCCATTATCCCTCGTGGGGGCCGGGTGCGACTCCTGCACCGCAGCCTCCGGTCCCAGAATCTGAGAATGACGGTTGACCTGTTCCATCGTGGACACTCCTTTTCTCAAGGCAGCCCTTTCCATGTGCCAGCCTGGCCTGCAAAGGGTAATCCCGCCTCGCGCCTGCCTGCCTTGCCGCAAAGCGCGCTTCCATGAATCTATGCTCTCTGCGCCCGGGACGGTGATCTCCCGGAGCCGACTGAACCGCCATTCCCACCCCAAGGTCGATACAGTAGAAACTTAAAATTACCGAGACTGCACAACAAGTCCAGAAGAATCCTGCGGGTCAAGGACTTGCACGTGGAAAGAACAGTTCAATCCGGCGAGTAGATGTGCTCTTACCCATTTCGCAGATACCGGTTGCGAAATTAAAATCGGACATAACTACGGCTTATCATGGAATGTGTCTTTTTGCATCACATGCATTGAAAAACGAATGAGAACGAGCTGCACCACGTGCAAGCCTTTGCGGCAGTCAGTTAATTCGGTAGCACTCCGATCTACTCCAGTGCCACGCTGAGCGCTTCGTGAATCGTACGGGCGCGCAGCAGTTTCAAGCCTTTAGCCGCCGCGGCGCTTACGTCCCGGCCGCGCGTCGGCAGCAGGAAATGGGTGAAGCCGAGGCGTCTGGCTTCGGCCAGGCGCGCTTCCACGCGCGGAACCGGCCTCAATTCGCCGCCCAAGCCAATCTCGCCGGCCGAAACCAGTCCCTCGCGGATCCGGCGACCCGAAGCGACCGAACTCAAGGCCAGCGCGATTGGGAGGTCGGCGGCCGGTTCGTCCACATCGAATCCGCCGGCGGCGCTCACGAAGACATCCAGCGCGCCGAACGGAACCCCGGCCTTGGTTTCCAGGACGGCCAGGAGCATCGCAAGGCGGTTCGCATCCAGGCCGGTGGCGCGGCGGCGTGGCGAGCCGCCCGTGGGCACGGGCACGGTCAGGGCCTGGACTTCCACGAGGAGGACGCGCGAGCCTTCGCAGAGCGCGCCGACCGTCGAGCCGGCGCCTTTGTCGTCCGCTCCGTCACGGTCCAGCAGCGCGCTCGACGGATCGGGGACTTCCAGCAGCCCCGCGCCGGACATTTCGAAGAGCCCCACTTCGTGAGTGGAGCCGAAGCGGTTCTTCTGCGCGCGCAGCACGCGCAGGCCCAGGCGCGTGTCGCCTTCAAAATTCAGCACCGTGTCCACGACGTGCTCCAGCACGCGCGGTCCAGCCAGCGACCCGTCCTTGGTCACGTGGCCGATCAGGAAGAGCGCGATCTCGAAGCGGCGCGCCGCATCGACCAGCGCGAGCGCGCACTCGCGCACCTGGCTGACGCTCCCCGGCGCCGAGGCCACGGACGGGTCGCGCAGCGTCTGGATCGAATCGATCACGGCCAGCCGCGGACGCTCCTCCTCCAGGATCTGCAGGATCGTTTCCAGATCGGTCTCGCCGGCCAGTCTCAGCGCGGGGCTTTCGAAATCGTACCGCGGCCCGCCGTTTCCGGAAGGCCGGTCGCCCAGGCGCAACCCGCGCGCCGCGATCTGGCTGGGTGCCTCTTCGCCGGAGAGGTAAAGGAGCGGGCGGACCGGGGCTGCCGGCGGATCGTCGCCCTCCGCTCCGCGCCCCCCGCTCCCTCCGGCCGCCTCGCCGGCCAGCGCGCCCAGCACCTGCAACAGCAGCGTGGACTTGCCGATGCCGGGCTCGCCGCCGACGAGCACGCTGCCGCCAGGGACGGCGCCGCCGCCGAGTACGCGGTGGAACTCGCCGATGGGGATGGGCAGGCGCGGGACGCGTTCGGCCGCGTACTCCTTCAGCGGCCTGGGGCGCGCGCCGAGGGAGGGCAGGGCCGCGGCGCGCGATTCGCCCTTCCCGCCCTTGCGCGGCCGCGCAGCGGCCCGCTCGGGCGGCGCCTCGACCAGCGCGTCCCATTCGTTGCAGGCGGGACACCTGCCTTCCCACCGCGCATACTCGTTGCCGCAGTGTTTGCAGTAAAAGCGCGTTCGCTCGGTTTTCGGCATGGCCGGGATCTTAAGGAGAACGGCGCCGTGCGAAAGGGGAAAGGCGCGCCGATTACCAGGCGACCTGGAAGTTCACGACCAGGTGGTCGTTGCGGACCTCGCGGACCTGCCGGAAACTCCGGCTGACGTCCGACTCCTCGTTCACCCAGTGGTAGTTGAGCTGCACTTTGGCGTGGTGCCCCTGGAGACGATAGTTCAGGCCGCCGGTGAAGACGGTCGTCTTGAAGACGTCGAGCCGGCGGCGACGGTCTTCCATGCCCGTGAAGTCGCCGACCAGGTCGGTGTAGAACAGGTTCTGCAGGTCCTCGTAGCGGAAGACGAATTCGACGGGCCGGAACCAGCGGGGCAGCGAGTCTTTCCAGGGGCTGTCCTGGAGCCGGTAGCCGGCGGCGAAGTACCACCCCTGGATGTCGAACGGAGCCGGGCTGCCGATCAACCCGGGATACGCCTCGAACGGAGCGAAACGGTCCCGGTAAAGCCCCCACTCGCCGCGGAGCCAGAAACCGGCCAGGGGTCCGCCGGGCGCGTAATGCGCCCACGCGTACTGCATGACCCGCACGGTATCCTGCTGGTACGATGCGTCCACCGGTGCGGCAAGTGGATTCCGGTGCCTGCCTTCGCCGGCCAGCCCATAGAGCATGCTGTAGCCCAGCTCCAGGTTCCCCCAGCGTTCGTCCTTCCAGACGGGGCGGCCAAGAAGCGTGAAGGTCAGATCCTTGGCGTCGTTGTCGTCGGCGCGATTCTGCCGCTGCTGGAACGCCGTCCCCGCGCCGTTGAAGGCGCCGACCCAGTACTGCAGACGATCGTCGAACCACGCGCCATGGACTTGAATCCCCGTGTCGCGCAGATCGGCCCATTGGGCGATCATGGCCCGTTCGGCGAAGTCCAGTTGCGCGCTGTCGCGGGAACCCTCCTCGCCCAGATGCCGCCGCATCTGGCCGATGCCGATGCGGTGACGGGGAATTACGCCGTGGATGTCGATGAAGGCGTCCTGGAGCACGCGGCTGCCATCCTGCAGGCCTTCGCGGACGGCCGCATTGCGGATATGACCGGTGGGCGTGCCGTCGGGCGCCGTGCCGGGGTTGTAGTTCGCCACCCCGTCGCCGGAAATCCCGGAACCCTGGTTGGAAGGAAAGGTGGGGAACGACAACGCCGCGCGCGCCGGGTCCAACAGGATCGTCGCCGAAACGTTCTCGTGGATGTCGACGGCGAAACTCAGCTCGGCCCGCCGGATGCGAAACGAATCGTTGTCGCAGACTTCATTCGATCCGGCCGGAACCGGCGGCGGCTCGCCTACGGCCGCCGCCCAGGCGTCCACGTCGAACCATGCCTTGTTGTCGTTCTGGATCGAATAGAACCAGACCTGCAGCAGGCCGCCGATCTTCAAACGGCCCTGCCGAACGGTCGCAACCGCGTCAGGACCGTAACGGTTGTCGAGATTCCGATCGACCAGCGGAACCCCGGAAGCGACCGGCGCGGCTGCGGCCCTCTGCTGGCGAAGTTCCTCGAGCTGTCGGCGCAGCCCCTCGAGTTCGGCGCGGGCATCCTCGTCGGCCGCGTAGGCGTGCGCACCGAGCAATACGAGCAGACACCCCAGGATCGCGAATGGGCCACGCTGCTGCAAGCGTCGTGCATGCCGGCCGTTGCGAAGAAGGGCCTTCATCGGGCTCCTCCAACAATCCAAGGGCAGCGCAAAGGCGTCGCTCCTAGGAAGAAGCGCCTGCCTGGAACACCCCCCTCTTCGGTACGGACCGGTCGTGCGAATTACATGCCTGATCATATGCTCACTTCACAAACTGTCAATGCGCATGCTTGGGCCTAACACATGGATTCGTTTAAAGTTCCAATATACATCCTCGACGGTCAGTGTTGCAAACCGCACTTGGTGCATGTCGAATTTAAGGCGTCGATTATAACCATATATAAATGTGCTTATTATGCTCGCTCATACATGGCAAATAATCGGCACATGATTAGCTCATGGATACCCTCGGTGATCCTTTGGGGGCTGTTGGGGGTGCCAAATGCGAACGCTTGGATCCGAAAGACGGCTCGTGCGAAATCTGTCCATCCTGGGGTTGCTGCTCCTGTTGTTTGCAGGCGGGTTGCCGAGCGGACGGGGCCATCGGACCGGTTCGAACCGTTTCGGGTCGGCGTCCGACCTTTCGATGACGCCGGCCCTTCGAGCGGATATGGAGGGCGGCATCGATCGGATCGGATTGGCGATCGGCGCAAATGAGCGGACGGAAGGTCTGCCTTTCCGGTCTCCCCACCGGCCAGCAGAAGCCCCGCGGGCAGCGAAGGTTCAAGGCGGGGTTTCTTCGGTCGAGCGAATCGCCGATTCGGTTCGCCGGTGTGGACCGACAGGGGACCGGTTCTTGTCCGCGGATCGGAAGGCGTTCATGAAAGCGGTCGAGGGTCTGGCCGCCCCCCGCGTCGTTCATGACGTTCCGCAGGCGTCGTTCCTGGAGGAGCTGGCGGCGCTCGGCGCGCAGGTGAAGGCGGGGCTTGGCGCGTTGCGGTCTTCGGCGTCGCTCGGGGCGGCCATGCCCAAGGGCTGCAGCGAGGCGATCCTGGCCGCGTGCATCCCACCGGCCGTTTCCGTTCCGCTGCAGACCGTGCAGAGCCTTGCGGCGGCGATGCCGGCGAGGCCGCCGGCCGTGGCGGGCCTGACGGCAAAACCGGCGGGTTTGAACTCACCTGCGCTGGCGGCCTATACGCCGCCGGCCAACGGCCTGAATGCCGTCTATTACGACAACATGGACCTGACGTGCCCGGCCCTGACCCGCATCGACCCCACCGTGGATTTCGATTGGG
>Ga0101944_10008105_pt1 | contig 10161 bp, 1 predicted proteins | sample DewCreD2012metaG_FD_75245 | JGI IMG/M metagenome (GOLD analysis project Ga0101944, IMG submission 75245) | Hot spring sediment bacterial and archeal communities from British Columbia, Canada, to study Microbial Dark Matter (Phase II) - Dewar... ...
TCACGAGCTTTATGAGCAGAACGGCTTCCCCCTCATCGTCCTCCTCGACGGGCAGGGCGGCATCGCCAAGAAGATCGACGGCTACCGGGACGCCGCCACCTTCCGCCGGGAGCTCGCCGCCTTGGGGCCGGCCACGTAGAACGAAGTACAGGGCAACACAAAAAAACGCTCAACATTTGAGTCGTCATTCCGGCAGTTTTCAAGCCGGAATCCACAGAAAAGGCTGGATCCCGGCTGAAGGACCGCCGGGATGACGTTTGGGAATTCGAGCCCTTAATGAGGTGGACGTATCCTGAGCACATGTTCCAGGTGGTTTCCCGGTTGATCCCCGCTGGAGGTTATTGTATATAAGCCCTCGAAATAAATTGGTTTTTCATTACTTGCCTACAACTTTCCGGCTTCGGGTTCCTGCAGGGGCGGCTAAAAGGGTTTTTGGCAAATCAGGTGTTTCTCCTGCATTGCCTTTGCGCCCTTTGCGGTGAGCCCGGGAGCCGGCCGTCAGCCCGGATTCGATCCACGCCGAAGGAGCCTGCATCATGTTTCGCAAGACGCTGGTTTTGTTCCTCGTCACGGGAATGGTCTTTCCCCCGGTTTCGACCCTGGCCGGTCCCACGGTTCCCGGTCTCCGCGGCACCGTCCCCGCCGCCGTGCCGCTTCCGGCGGACACTCTCCCCATCCCCACGGACGTGAACCTGCGCGGCGTTTCCTCCTTCACGGTGGATGGGGCGGCCCGCAAGCTGACCGTCCAGCAGGACGAGCCCCGGGCCGTCATCAACTGGAAGTCCTTCGACATCGGCGAGCAGGCCTGGACGCACTTCGACCAGAAGGGCAACAAGGACTGGGCGGCGTTGAACCGCATCCACGACCTCAACCCCAGCCGGATCATGGGCCGGCTCACGGCCGACGGAAAAATCTACCTCATCAATCAGAACGGGATCCTTTTCGGCAAGAAATCGACTGTCAATGTACATTCACTCACTGCCGCGACGGCCAATATTCGCGACTCGGATTACTTGAACGATGTGCTCAGGTTTAAAACTGAAAACTACATCGAAGGCACGGAAAAGGCGAATTTCGAGGCGGTCCTTTCAAATAGTGGGAAGATTTCGACGGATGAATTGGGCTCCGTCTTTCTCATCGGGCCGACGGTTGAAAACCGGGGTACCATCGAAACGAAGACAGGTCAGATTGGCCTTGCGGCTGGAAAAGACGTGTTGATCAAGGGGGACGAGGGAGGCTCCAGGACGGCTCTAGTGGTCAACGTCACTGATGTGGAGGGTGTGCCGGGTCGCGTGGTGAATGCAGAGGGAGCCAAGATCCTTGCGAATACTGGCCTAATAGGCCTGTACGGCAGGGAAATAGAGCAGAATGGTACTATCGAGGCGGTTTCGGCCATCAAGAAGAGCGGCGAGATTGAGCTTCTGGCTGTGGACAAGGTGAGCACGGGGCCGCGGAGCCGGACTGCTGCTACCATAAGCGAATCCGGGGAGCGGGCACACGAATCATTCGATTTCCAGAGAGGAGAGATCAGGGTGAGGGGGATGGATCCTTCGAGCCCGTTATTCCCTCGCATCGCCGTCGGTGAAGTCGACCATCGTGGGGTTCTCGAGGCTCGCTCCGGTCGCGTGGAGATCAGTGCGGACAAGCAGGTCCTCTTGAATACAGGCAGCGTCATCGATGTCAGCGGCAACTGGGTGGAGCTGCCTGCTGAAGCAAGTGTTGTTGAGCTCCAGCTCAATTCCGTTGAAATGCGCGACGAGTATGCTCAAAAGGATGGGATCCTGAAGGGAGCGACCATCAAGTTCGAGGCACTTTTCGGATCGACCATCGGTGACGTGTCCGCAGCCCTCCGATCCCAGGAAAGGACCGCCATGGAGAGGAGTACTCCTGGGGGAGAAGTCGATATTTCCGCATCCTCGGGCAGTATCCTGATGAACAAGGGAGCTGTTGTGGATTTTTCCGGCGGAGGTTTTCAGTACGCAAGGGGTCAGGTTGAGACCACCGTCCTCATGGCGGGTAAGAAGAGTTATGACATCGGCACCGCTCCAGACTGGCTCATTTATGACCGGGTGTCGACGGTCAAGAAAATGGCTGGCGGCTACAGTGAGGGAGCCGATGCCGGCTTGGCCCAATTGGCTGCACGATATCTGGTGTTGGGCGGACGATTGGATGGAACGGTAAGTCCGGGATACTATCAAACCATGAATGCCGAGCCGTCCGATGCCTTGGGTCGGCAGGCAGCCCGAGGCTGGAAGTGCCCTGAGGGAGGGACGCTGATCCTCGGCGAGTCCCCACTGGCGCTCAAGAGCGCGGAGCTCCAGGATTTTGTTGTCCACGCCATGCGGGTGGTGAAGGGTGCCCCTTCAGCCTCCGATCTGTTTTATGGTTCGGCCGCCCTTTACGACCCCGCAGAACCCCGGACTTCGCTCATTTCTTCGAATCTGCTCAATGAAGCGGGCCTGTCGAATCTCCAACTCTATGCCAACACGGTCGTCGAAACGGCTCCCGGCGCTTCGATCAATCTACGTCCCGGGGCTGCGGTATCCATTGGTGCCCGGAGAATTGATCATTTCGGGAGCATTTCCACGCCTGGAGGGAGCATCAATCTTGCCGTGCAGGACAACAGAACTTCGTTTGTGGATCTGTTCGGAGCACCCAACCACGATTACCTGTCAGTGGCTGAGCGCATTTATCTTGGAGCTGGAAGCGTGCTTAGTGTAGCGGGCGAGAGGGTGGACCTGGCCTTTTCACCCTCGATCCCCCACGCAGGTGCAGCCGCCCGGCTGAACGGAGGCAGGATTCTCATCAAAGACAAAACAATACCGAGAACGGACGAGAATCCCGAGCAGGGCGATGGAGTCATCATGGTCCGCGGTTCAGTCGTGGATGTTGCCGGAGGTTATGAAATCGGCTCGGCAACCTCGCTTCGCGGAGGTGATGCAGGTTCTTTGGAGGTGCAGGGGCGAACCATCGTGCTGGACGGTGAGCTGCGAGGGCATTCTCTGGCTGGAAAGAAGGGAGGGAAGCTTGGCCTTCACGCCGAGAACGTTCTGGTGAAGGATTCGTTTCCTGGACTTCCGGCCGGCTTCGGCCCCCGAGAGCAGATCCCCTCGGCTCTTGCGGGAAGGCTGGTCCTGGCTGACGACCGCCTCGATGGAACGGGATTCACCCAACTTGAGCTCAGAAGCGAGAATGATGTTCTGTTCGATCCGAATGTGTCCTGGTCCCCCTCGAGGGTCAAGCTTGCGGCCCCATCGGCATCGCGGGCATCGATACCAGGGTTGCCGGGCGGCCTGGTATTGGGAAGCGGAGTGCCGGGCACTCCCATGGCCGGGGGCCTCCTCGCCGTCGATGCCGACCGGCTGGGAACCACATCTTTCAGGGCTGCAGCGGGGGTTCTCTTTGAAGGAGCGTTACCCACAGCCTCGGCCAACGATTCTGCGCGTGTCTTTATGGCTGGGGGGGCGGCGCTCCGTTTGAGTCCCGGTGGTGAGGCGATCATCGACGGCCCTGCCGTCAAGGTGCTCGGCACCATCGAGGCCCTTGCCGGAAGAGTGAATCTCAGGGCCAGAAACGGTGCCCTGGTGGTCGGCGAGGGGGCATCCGTCCTCGCGGCCGGGTACAACCTGCGTGACAATTCCGAGACCATTCGGGGGGCCCCCCTCGGATTCACTCCCTTGGATGCCGGTAATGTCGTCCTGGAGGCGCTCAACGGAGACATTGTCCTGGAGAAAGGCTCCCTCATTGATGTTTCGGGGTCGAGTCCTGTCAGGGCTTATGTCAAGCGTCGCGATGGTACCTATGAAGGGTTAATATCAGCCGGGGCTCCCGGGTCCTTTTCGCTTTCTTTTCTCGGAGATCTCTTGATTGAAGGCTCCCTCAACGCTCGCGCGCGAATGAGCGGTTTGCCCGGAGGTATTCTGTCCGTGACCAAGAGGAGCACGGTGGCCCCATTGGTATTGTCCCAAGCCTCATTTAGCCGGGCCACTGGTGCCGGATTCGACGACATGACTTTTAGAAGCTGGCGGGCCATTCAATTCGAAGGGCCCCTCGAGCAGCGCATCGCCCGCGGTCTGACCCTGGACACGCCGCTTCTTTCGGGCACGGGCAATGGAAGTGTCCATCTCGAATCTCCGTGGATTCGGCTGGTGAACACCTATTTCCCCGACTCCAATGCGAAGCTGACCGTCGAGAACGGGAACCTCCAGCTCTCCGGCGGCTGGATCGACGTCGAAGGCGGTGTCCGAGTGTCCGGTTTTCAGGAGGTGCTGCTTTCGGCCCAACGTGACATTCGCCTTGCGGACCGATACTACCTCCTGGGGCAGAACTCCTTGTGGCGTGGTTTGCTTGATGTAGCGGGAGACATGACCATGGAGGGCGATAGGGTTTACACCTTCACGCCCTCATCGAAGCCCTCGACCGGACATCTCGGAGCGCAGCCGTCCGATGTCACGGTGCAGGTCGGCGGCAAGCTGACAATCCTTCCTGGGGACAATACGTCAGGGTTTATTTATTCAGTGGGAGGCAGGCTTGGCCTGAAAGTTGGGAGCCTGGAGCACCGTGGCTACCTGGCTGCCCCATTTGGACAGATCGACATTGAAGGGCTCACGGAAAACAGCAGGCTCTACCTGGCTCAAAACAGCGTGCTCTCGACGGCGGGAGTGGGATCGGTGCCATACGGAGCGCTGGCTGACGGATCGTGGACCGTCTTGGATAAATCAAGGCAAATCGCCACTCTTGTCGAGACAGCTCCTGTGAAGTCCGTTTCCCTCTCCGGCAGTGAGGTGATCATTCGAGATGGTGCGGTCATCGACGTTTCGGGAGGCGGCAGTTTCTTTGCCTATCAGTTTCTGGCCGGCATACAAGGTTCTTTGGACCCGCTTCGAAAGAAAGATACTTACGTGGTCCTGCCCGGCGACCCCCTTGCGCTCCCCGGCCCGGCGATCTATCTGCAGGGTTCTCCGGGACTGAAGGAGGGCCTTTATTCCTTGCTTCCCGAGCAGTATGCGTTCTTGCCTGGTGCAATGGTCATCCGAGATACCGGAAAGGCTGTCGCCAAGGGCGACCCATTGATGAGCGCGGAAGGCTACACGGTGGTGGGTGGGGCGTCGGCTTACGCGGGCACCGGCTTCAGAAACCCTTCGTTGAGAGGCTATACGGTGCGGAGCGCCGCAGAGGTCCTTCGGGAAGGGTACTATGAAATGGCCGCCCTCACGGCCGGCAACGCCGGGCGGGTAAGCATCCGCGGTGACTCGACGATCACCGATGGTGTAATCCTGGCTGGAGCCATGACCGGTTTCGATGGAGGGAATCTCACCCTGACCGGGCGAAATATCATGGTTCAGGCCGCGCGAGGGGCATTGCCGATCCATTTCGATTTCGACAGTCTTCTGCCCGACGAATTCGTCGGGAAACTCCGGATTGCGGCGGATACCTTATCAGGTAGGGGAATGCGTGCCTTGGGTCTCGGAGACCAGCTGATGACGGAGAGCATCGTTCTCGACAAAGGGGTCGTTTTGTCGGGTGAGAAAATCTCTCTCCAGGCCGCCCGGTCCATAACCCTTGAAGAGGATGCGGAGATCCATGCTGTCTCCGAGCATGGCGGCGGGAGTCTTGAGATCGAGACCCCATCAGGCCGGCTCAGCCTCGCTGAGGGGTCCCTCCTGCACGCGTCGGATGCTTTGAATTTAAACGTGGGCGGAGCGGCGCTTGCCGGTCGTCTGCAGGTGGATCGCGGGGTCTTCGGGGTTGCCAGCGATCGAATTCTGTTTACCCAGGAATCCATGGCGCCGTCGGAGCAAGGGTTCGCCATCTCCGAATCCCTCTGGACCTCTTCCATGGCATCTTTGGATGAAGTGCGCCTTCGTGGGGTGGCAGGCATTTTCTTCAACGGGGATTTCGACCTTTCCCTCCGCGGTGATCTGACCCTGGATGCCGGACGCATTGCTCGAACTGAAGATGGTGGCTCGCCCGCTTCGGTTACGATTTCCGCAAACAGACTGAACCTGCAAAACAGCGGCGGGATCGTCCAGTCCACCTCCCTTGCCGATACAGGAAAACTGGTGCTCTCGGCTGCGGAAATTGTTCTCGGGAGCGGCGATACGCGCCTTGACGGATTCGGTCGTACAGAGCTCGATAGCTTGGGAGACATGACTTTTCGCGGCAGGGGCTCGTTCCTCTCGGAGGGAGATGTACTCCTCTCGGCGGCACGGTTTACGGGCACATATCACCGAGAGAAATCCTCCCTTTTTACAGCGCTGGATTACAGGGTCGACGCTGGAGGCAGCCTGTCGCTGAATTCGAGCGGGGGCTCAGCCGGCATCGATTCCGCCGCGGGAGGAAGGCTGGAGATCCTGGCGCGGAGCATGACCATATCCGGTACCCTCGACGTGCCTTCGGCACAGGTGAGCCTGACCGCCTGGGGAACCGGGGAAACGGACGGTATCCTCATGGCATCGGGTGCTCGAATTTTGGGCCTCGGATCTGCTGACGGGCAGGGCTCCATCGTGAGCTTGAAAGCGTTGGGAGGGGGGGGAGTCCAGCTCGACGGTGGGGCTCTCATTGATGTGACGGCGGGCGCTCAGGGGGATGCCGGATCCATTTCCATATCCAGCAGGGGCCGGGAATCCGTTTTGCTCGGCGAGCTGCGCGGGGCCGGTAGAGGCGGGGACGGCGGTTCCTTCGAGCTCGACACCGTCTCCATATCCGACCTCTCCCGGCTGAGCAGGGTTTTGCTGAGCGGCGGCTTTGATCGATCCCTCCATTTACGTGCGAGATCGGGGGATGTTTCCCTTGGGAATGGGGACCTGCTCAAGGCAGGTCTGCTTCGGCTGACGGCCGATGCTGGACGAGTGGAGGTTTTCGGTACTCTGGACGCCTCCCGGAGCGGGGGGGGAGGGTCCATCGAAATCAATGCCGGGGGAGACATGGTCCTCCAATCTGGGGCCTCCCTGCGCTCCCTCGGCATGGGAGCCGGCTCTGCAGGCGGAAATATACTCCTCCATAGCGCCTCGGGTTTCCTGCGGCTCCTGGAGGGCTCCAACGTCAATCTTGCCGGGGGTGTCAACGGCTGTGGCGGCCTCCTGCAATTGACTGCATCGAGGGACGGCGGGGATGTGAGGATGGAGCTCCTGGGCACTCTTGCGAACCTGTCGGGCGTCCTCGCCGAGGCCAATCGGGTGTACGCATATTCCGGAAACAAGAGCCTGTCGGCCTTGGATTATAGCGTCTGGCGGTCTGACGCCGAGGCCTTCATGGCCGGCGCGGACATCATAGAGAACAGGCTTATGGCCGGTTTGGACAGGGTGGGCTGGACCGGGGACCGGTTGGATGTCATTGCCGGCATCGAGGTTCGCGGCACAGGGGACCTGACACTTTCCGCGCCACTCGAGCTCACGGACTGGCGCTTCGGGGGGCGAGCCGGCAGTCTTGCCCTCAGGGCCGGAGGCAACCTCAACATCAACGCCGACCTCGTCGACCGCCCCACAGCTCTGAACAGCCTGTTTTCCAACACTGCATCGACCTCTTGGAGCCTGAATCTTGCTGCAGGGGCCGATTTCAGCTCATCGTATCGCCTGGCCTTCGTTGAAGGGGTAGGCGATTTCAAGATCGCCGACGGCCGGATGGTCTATACGGAGAGCGGTCCGGTGCGGTTCGCCTCGGGTCGGGACACCCTCATCGGTCCCGGCAGTCCAACCGGGTATATGGTCAGACCCGCCATTCGTTATAGCCTTGGATCGTATTCCGGGAATGTTCAGGGCGAGGTTTCCCGCGACCTCAACATCCGGGGTGGTGCCATCCAGACAGCTGTGGGGGACATCGACCTCCGGGTGGGCCGCGATTTGAACCTTCAGCGGGAAAGGGATTTCAATTCCGGAGCCTCCTTCACTTCCATCGGAAGCATAAGAACCACGGGGGAGTCCACCACAGGCGCTTCGGGGCTTTCCCGATTCTGGGAGTATGACAATGGCGGGGACATCCGCTTGGATGTCCGGGGGGCGGTCCAGGGGGGGCTGGCGGACGATGCGTGGGATTTCGCCTATACCACGAGCATCCCCAGGAAGTGGGCCGCCAGCTACGAGAACTATAACACGACGGAGGGGCTGGCCACCCTGGGGGGAGGCAGCCTGTTCGTGAGGACCGGCGGCGATTTCTTCAGCCAGATCGGCACATTTGGGAAAGGAGACCTGAGCCTCTTTGCGGGGCGAAACCTGCGGGGCCGATTCCTCGTCAAGGATGGGACGGGGGAGATCATTGCGGGAGGGAACATCGGCAGCCCTAGAGAGACACAGGGTCTCGAGATTTTCGATGCCAGGGTTGCGATGAAGGCCCAGGGCGATATCCACTTCTCGACGGTGGTGAACCCGACCATTGCCCGCCCGCCTTTTAGTGGTCAGTGGAATTTCCAGTACGGTCTGGATTCGAGCGTGGAACTGGTGGCGCGCACCGGGTCGGTGAACCTGAGTGGCGATTACCGGTTCTATAATCTTGGCGCCTCAATATCGCGCCTGATGCGGATTCTGCCGCCCGCCTTCGAGGTGGAGGCCGGCGGAGATATCAACATCGCCAATGAATTTGCACTGGCCCCTTCACCCACCGGTAACCTCAGGCTTGCCGCCGGTGGAAACATCGAGGGACAGTATTTCACCTCATCCCTCGGCGTGACCGTCGCGCGGAAAGGCTTGATCTCCATGTCGGACATGGATCCCGCCGGTATCGCCGGGTATCGTCTGCGGTCACCCGTGAACGACTTGTTCAACAAGTACCTGCACGCCGAAGGGCCGCTGCACCGAGATGACGACAAGGCCGTCGAGGTGCTTGCGGGAGGGAGCGTTCAGAACCTCGACTTGATCCTGTCGAAGCGGGCGACCGTATCAGTCGGCCAAGACATCCGCGACCTCTACCTTTTCGGTCAGAACAACGCCCTCGGCGAAATAACGCGTGTCGTGGCGGGTGGAAGCGTCATTTTCACCTCCTCGCAGTCCTCGAACTTCAATACGGGCATCGAGTGGGCGGGACCGGGGGCCCTGGTGCTCCAGGCGAACGACCGGCTCGATCTCGGCAACAGCCGCGGACTCCAGTCGGTGGGCAATGTCTACAATGGCTCCCTGAGCCCACAAGGCAGCTCCATTTTTGTCATCACCGGCTTTGGCGGCGGCTTCGAACCTGCGGGCATCGACAGTTTTTTCGATGCGTTGAGGCAGTCCGGCAAGGAGTACAGCGGGCTTTTGGACCAGGGCAGGGTCGCCGAAGCGAGGGGCCTGGTCGAGCGGGTTCGCCGGGACCTCATGGCGCCTTTTCTGGGCGAACGCTTGCCTGGAGTATCGGGTAACGTGGAAATGGTATCGTCACAGATCAGCACGGCGTCAGCCGATGAAGGGATATTCATCCTCTGTGCCGGAGACTTGAACGTCGGCCGCTCCACTTTCTTTACGAATGAAGCGGAGCGCAAAAACACCGGTATCTTCACCTCGGCCGGCGGTCCCATCAACATTTTCGCCTTGGGGGATATCAATGTCAACGAATCCCGCGTCATGACCTTCCGAGGGGGGGACATCACCGTGTGGAGCGACCGGGGCAACGTGAACGCCGGGCGTGGCTCCAAGGCGGCCGTGAACGCGTCCCCGCCCAGGCTGGTTCCTGTAACCCAGGGCGTCTTCGTGCTTATTTTCGACCCGCCGGCCGTGGGAAGTGGCATAAGGGCCCTGACCTATGACCCCGATGGCGCTGAAGGCCCACTTCGAGAACCGGAGCCCGGGGATATTTACCTCTTTGCTCCGGAGGGTGTCATCGATGCGGGTGAGGCCGGGATCGCAGGCGGGAATATTTTTCTGGGCGCGACGCAAATCGTCAACGCAGCCAATATCGTCTCTTCCGCGGGGCAGATCAGCGGCAATGCCGGAGACGCGGCGGCGGGGTCTCTCGGTGCTCTGACGGGAGCCACCAACACCACCCAGGAAATGAGGGCCGACAGCGCCGCCGGTCTCTCGGGAAAGGACAGGGATGCCCTCCAGGCCGCGGCCCAGTCCTCACAAGACTTTTCCGCCAAGTGGCTCGACGTCAAGGTTCTCTCCTTCGATGTGGAGGAGAAAGACCCGGAGGCTGAGGAGGATGAATCTCGCACTTGATTGCTGCAGGCTGAGCGTTTGAAGGACCGGCATG
>Ga0101944_10003463_pt2 | contig 10160 bp, 6 predicted proteins | sample DewCreD2012metaG_FD_75245 | JGI IMG/M metagenome (GOLD analysis project Ga0101944, IMG submission 75245) | Hot spring sediment bacterial and archeal communities from British Columbia, Canada, to study Microbial Dark Matter (Phase II) - Dewar... ...
GTATTGCCCGCCACATTCCCCGCCAGGCCCAGTTTCGTGGCTGTCTGGGTCGCATCGCCGTCGGCGATGATCAGGTTGCTGGTGGTCGATCCAGAGGTGTCGCTCACCGCGATGCCGTTGCGGGCGGCGTTATACCCAGCGCGCACGCTCAAGCCCGCTGTATTGATCGCGGCCAGCACGTCATCCAATGTTTCCGCCCCCGCCAGGTCGATCGTGGCGCTGGCCCCGGTGCGGTCGGTGATCTGGATCGTCCCCAGCGTCCCTAGCCCTTGGCCCCCGCGGAGCGCATCCAAGAGGCTCGTCTTCAGCCCGGACACCAGCCGGCTACCGGTCGCGGTGCCTCCAGCGTGCGTGCCGGCCAACCCCAACTCTTCGGCCAGCGTGCCGCCCATGGGACTGGAAATCTGGAAGCTGCCTGTGCCGCTGGTCAGGTCTTCCAGTTCCAGCCGCAGCCCATCGCTGCTGATCCGTGCGACCAGGCGCGTCGGGTCGGCGGCATTCAGCCGGTCGAGAAGCTGGCCGATGGTCTTGGGGGCGGCCTGGCCGGTCGGGTTCAAATCGACATCGAGACTGCTCCCATCGCGGAACACCAGGTGCAGCTCGGGCAGCCCGCTCCGCACGCTCAAACCGGCTCCGTCGCGCAGCTTCCCCAGCAGCATGGGGCTGGCCAGACGCACCACGCTCTGCCCGCTTGCCTGGTTGGCAGCCACATTGATCCCCGCCAGGCCCAAGCTGGCCGCCGTCGTGCCGCCGGCCACCTCCTGCACCCGCAGGTTGCCGTTGCCCCCCGACTCGTCGTAGAGAACCAGCCGATCGCCCTCGGACGTCGCCCGCACGGCGATCCCTTCGGCCGAGTTGATCGCCTGAAGCACGTCGTCCACAGTCTGCGCGAACCGCAGGTCGATCACGGCCGATCCGCCCGAGCGGTCGGTAATCCGCAGTTTGCCGCGAACGATCCCGCTGCCGCCGTTCAACTCCGCCAAAGGCAATGGCGTGTCGGCCCAGCCGCCCAGCCGCAGCGTCAGCGCGCCACCTCCGAGAGCCTCATCCCGTGACGCCAGACCCCCCGAAAGTACTTGTTGGGACTGGGCCAGCCGGCCAGGCACGACCGTGTAAGAACCGGGAACGGCGCTGGCGGAGGCGGTCGCGGACAGCGCCGCGGGGTTGCTGACCGTAACTTTTTTCTGGCCAATGACTTCGGAATTTGATAGCCGGCGGGCGGCAAATTGGACGGCCAGCACCAGCGCCATCAGGTCGGTCACGGCCGCCTGCTCGGCGCCAAGCACTTTTTGACGGGCCATTAAAGCATCGCGGGGCCGGGCCTGGACAGCCATCAGCTTGTCCACGGTGTCCTGGATCGGCAGGCCCGTGATCAGCCCGACAGTGGATTGGATCCGGCCCATGGCACCTGCCTGGCAAGGAGCACCTGTCCGTTTTATCGGCACGATCGGACAGGCCGATTCATCTGACGGAAACCCGGTCCCAACCGCGGAGGCTGTTTATCAAGTATTTTTGTGGTTTTTGTGGTTGCGTAGGTCCGGTTCGATAGAGCGCTGGTGAGTCGGGCGGCGACAGCACAGCGTTGCCCCGAAGGCGGAACGGCCGTCGGGAGCGGAGTGCGTGCTCCCGACGGCCGGCGGTGTTCCTAGATCCGGCGGGCGGCCAGCGCGCTAGCGCCGACCGTGCCGGACGATTTGAGCGGATTACAGACCACGCAACAGCGCCAAGACGTTCTGCGGGTTCTGGTTGGCGATGGCCAAGACCTGCGTGCCGGACTGCACGAGGATCTGCGCCCGGGTGAGGCGGGCGGTTTCGGCGGCGAAGTCGGCATCGCGGATCGAGCTTTCGGCATCGACCAGGTTGGTCACCGTGTCGTTCAGCGAGGCGATGTTGGTTTCGAGCGTCGTTCGCTGGAAGGCCCCCAGCCGGCCGCGGAGGCTGGTGATCCGGTTGAGGGCTGCATCGACGATCAGCGTGGCCCGGTTGGGGTCGGTCGCGAGGTCGCTGTCGTTTCCGGAGCGGAGCTGGTACAACCGGCCATCGACACCCCCCAGCTCGGCCGTGTTCACGCTGCCGATGCCGATGCGGGCCTGCTGGTTGCTGACCACCTGCGGACCAAGCTGGAAGACCGCCCCGCCGCCGGTGATCGAGAAGCTGATGGCGGTGTTGCTGCCGTCGGCCACCGTCAACGACAGGTCGAGCGTGGTCGTGTTGACGCTGAGCGTGTTGCCTTTGCCGTTGGCCGTCACGCCGTTGACCGTCGCGGCGATGTCGGTGCCGGTCGTCCGCGCGGTACTCAGGCCGGTCGCGAAGTCGCCGCCGGTGCCTTCGCTGAGCACTTCGACATCGACCACCGCATCGCTGCCATAGCCGGTCGAGCGCAGTTCCAGCGTCCCGCCGTTGTTGGCCGCCGCCACGCCCGTGGCATCGCTGACCAGGTTCACCGCACTGACGAACTGGGTGAGCGTTGTGCCGGCCTGGAAGGTGAACACCTCGGCACCCTTCGAGCCGGAAATCTTCACTACCAGGTCCGCATCCAGCACATTGTTGGCGCCGGCGTTCACACCGCCGGAGAGCGGGTTGTTCACCGTACCGAAGTCGGCTGGCAGGAACGTGTTGCCCGCGCCGGAAGTGACCGTCGCATTGAACGCCGCCAGGCTGTTGATCGCCGTGCCGACCTGACCCACCGTCGCGCCCACGGCGACGTTCACGGTGATCTGGTTGGTGCCATTATTGTAGCTGGCACTGGTCGTGCCGTTGGCACCGCCGCTCAGCACACTTGCGTAGGTGCCATTATCAGTGTTGCTATAGGTAGTGGCACCATTGGAGATATTACTGGTCACGAAGACGCCGGTCGCATCGATCGCGTCGGCGATATCTTGCACGGTGTCGCCGGAAGCGACTGTGATCGTGAGCTGGTTGGTGCCGGCGTCGTAGCTGGCGGAGGTCGTCGCGCCGCTTTGGAGCACGATCGCCACGCTGTTGCCGGTAGCACCGTCTGCCGCCCCGTTGACCACCGCCGTGATGTCGAACGATTCTCCAGTGTTCGTGAGGCTCAGCGTGCCCGTGGCTGCCACGGCGTCGCTTGCCCGCTGGAAGATGATGTCGGTGGCATTGCCCACCGCCCCGTCGGCCGCCGAACCAGCCACGGCCGTGACATTGATCGCACCGGGGGAGTTGGACAGCGTCACCGTGCCGCTGGCCTGCACCGCCGCGGAGGGGTTGAAGCCGGTGTTGGTGATGAGGGCCCGCGTGGCGGCGGAGTTGATCAAGACGTTGACATTCAGCACCCCGGAGGCCCCGAGATTGGCTTGCTGAATCTCCAGGTCGCGAACCGTCGAACCGCCCGAGGTGAACGAATACTGGAAATCGAGGGTGCCATCCAGCAGCTTCCGGCCCTGGAAAGTCGTGACCTGCGAGATGCGGTCGATCGCTTCCAGCGACGAATCGACCTGGAGCTGATTGGCCGCGATCTGCTCATCGCTGAGCACGCCCGTGTTGGCCGCCTCGACCACCAGCCCGCGGATGTCGTTCAGCAGGTTGCTGATCTGCCCCAGCGCGCTGTCGGCCGTGCCGATGAGCTGGTTGGCCCGCTCGGTGTTCGAGATCGCCTTGTTGACGCTGGTGATGTCGCGACGGAGGTTCTCGCTGGCGATCAGCCCGGCCGGGTCATCCTTCCCGGAATTGATCCGCAAACCGGTGCTCAGACGGGTGAGCGCCTCTTGCAACTGGACATTCGACCGACCCAAGGTCTTCTGGGCGATCAGCGAACTGACGTTGGTGTTGATCCGGCTCATGTGCGAGGAACCCTTTCGTGAACTGTTGGCCGCGGAGCCGCAGGGCAGGTCGCCCCCACCGACGTTCTGGCCGTCTCTCGACCGGCTCCGCGTGGAAGGATGTTCTGCCTGGAGTCGTCCGCCGGAAACTCGCCCCCGGCCGTCCAGCTCCTACAAGTGCCGATGACCACCGTCGTGCTGACCGGCCCGCATCGGCTTCGGCCGGCCCCACACCCACCCGCCAGGTCCTGCCGTCCTTGGCCCGCTGCGCGTCCCTCGCAGCGTCTGTTGCCCCTTCATCGACGAGGCAAGCTGCGTGCTTTAGGAAACTGGCGTCGTGTGTCCTTATCGTCATCTAGGTCACGCTACACGTTGCGGGAACCCGTCAGTCTGAGGGGGCCGTCGCGATTTCCTGCCCCCAGCAGCCGCCCAGTCGGCATAACCGCTACCGCCGGGAGCCGCTGCGACCAGGCTTGCGGCACCCATCCTAGATCTCCGCCGTGCCGGCTGCTGCCGCGGTGGTCGATGCGGTGGGCCGCCACGACGGCTCCAGGCAGGGCGAGCTGACAGAGACTAGCTCGAACAGGGGGGGCGAGCGATCGCGGCGCCTTGGCCGCAACCCGCAGGTATAATGAGACAATCACGGCACGCAGGTGCGACCGGCCGTTCGCACGGGGCTTAGGGGCCATCGAGCGCCGCAGTATGGGCATCCGATTTCGTTGCCCCAACGGGCACAAATTGAATGTGAAGGAGATCGATCCGGCCACCGGGCGGCGGGTGGTCGGCAAGATCGGTTACTGCCCCAAGTGCGGGGCGCGGTTTCGCATCCCTCCGGGCGGCCAGGCAGTTGCGGAGCCGAGCGACTCGTCCGTGCTAGATGATCCCTCGCCGGTGACGGCTCCCGACGATTCGGCAGCGCTGGTGCCCGCGCAGGGGCTCCCCGAAGCGCGACGCGTCGGCGGGAGGGTCGGAGGCAGGGAAGCGGTGGTCGGCCTGGCCTCTCCGCTGCCGGCGAGCAGCCACGCGACGGGCATGTCGCCTCGTGCCGGCCAGGAAAAACCGGACGACGCGACGTTACCGCCGCCGGTCTCCGCGGGGGCACCGGCACGCTGGCCGGCCATCGACGAAGCCCCTCAGGCGATCTGGTACGTCCGGCCGCCCACGGGCGGGCAGTATGGCCCTGCCCGGGGGGACGTGATGCGACAATGGCTGCTGGAAGGGCGCGTGCCGGAAGATGCGCTGGTGTGGCGAGAGGGCTGGCCGGACTGGGAAACGGCGGGTAGCGTCTTTCCTGGTCTGACGGCGCTGTTTGCGGCACCGCAGGTCGGCCCCGACGCGCCGGCCGCTGTTGCGCCACCTCCTGCAGCCCACGGTGAGCCGCCTTCGAACGAAGGCATTCCTCTGGGCGGCGGTGCATCCAGCCGCCGAAGGCAGGCCAGCCGGCTGCCGGCGGCGGCTGTGCCCCGCAAGCGTCGCGCCTGGCATGTCGTGGGGCTGCTGGCCGGGTTGTGCTTGGCGGTGGGGGCGGTGTTGGTCTACCTCCTGGTTCGCTTACAATAACGGGGCGGCTTGGACCGGGGGCGGCGGGGCGGAGTGCGACGGGAGTCCGTGCATCGATCCGGTGCGGACCGCGGCGATCGGAAGCTGGTAGCACGGCTCGGGGGCCGGGCGGCACCGGGCGCTGGCTCGGAAAGGTACGGCGCCGCCGCCAGATGCGTTCTAGACTGGCTATAGACTCCTCATGCCCTGGAAAGGGAACCATGACCATGACGAACCTGCAACAGGTCTTGCTGGCCGCAGTCGGGAGCGCCCTGCTGGCGGGCTGGCTCGGGGCGGACGTGCCCGCGGCGGCGGAAGAGTTCACGATCGGCGAAGGCAAGCTGACGTTCACGATCCCGCCGGGCTGGACGCGCAAACCGCCCGCAAGCCGGATCGTGGAAGCGGAGTTGTCCATTCCTCCGGCCCCGGGCGACACGACACCGGGGCGGATGACGGCGATGGGCGCAGGCGGCTCGATCGAGGAGAACATCCGCCGCTGGGTCGGTCAGTTCGTCGGCCCAGGCGGGAAGGAGGTCCAGCCGAAGCTGGACAAACTGAATGTCAGCGGCTGCGAAGTGCAGATCGTCGATCTGTCGGGCACCTACAAAGACACGCCGGGCGGTCCGTTCGCCGGCGGCCAGACGATCCTCCGCGACAACTACCGGATGCTCGGCGCGATCATCCAGACCAAGGACGCCGGCAACTATTTCCTGAAGCTGTACGGCCCCAAGGCGACCATCGACCAGCACGCCCAGGCGTTTCACGAACTGGTCAAAAGTCTGAAGGTCAAGTAAGTCACCTCCATTGAGTCGCCTCACGCACTGACCGCCGGCGCGGGATCCACGGTACGGCCCACCCGACGCGCCTCCCGGGAGCGTCTGGGTCGGAGGCACCCGACGCCCTGGTCCTTCTCCGGACCGTGAACCGGAGGAGGACCGCGGCGGAGCTGTGCGCCGTGGCGGCCAGGCCCACGATCCATGCGCGTCCAGCAGTTCCTCGAACACCACGGCATTCTCCGCAACCCGTTCGCCGAGGAAGATGCGCAGACCGACCCGGTGTTCAAGGAGTTCTGCATCGAAAGCACCTTCCACCCCAGTTGGGACAAGGTGTACGGCGACCCGCTAGAGCCATCCACCGCGATCATCTTCGGCGAGAAAGGGGCCGGGAAAACCGCCCTCCGCTTGCAGCTTGCCCGCCATCTGGCCCGCCACAACCAGGAGCACCCGCAGGCGCGGCTGATGGTGGTGCACTACGACGACTTCAATCCGTTTTTGGACCGGTTCCGCAAGCGGCTGCCCCGCCGGCAGCGCCGCGCCGACCGCGTGCTGGCGCAGTTCCGCCTGTGGGACCACATGGACGCGATCCTCTGCCTGGCGGTGACCGGCCTGGTGGACCACGTGCTGAAGGTGCGTCAGCCCATCCCGGCCGTCCAGGTGCACGTCGATCCGCAGGCGCTGGGCGGCTGGGACCGGCACCAGGCGCGGGACCTGTTGCTCCTGGCCGCCTGTTACGACCAGTCGACCGCGGAAACGTTCATCGGGCGGTGGGAGCGGCTGCGGCGGACGCTGCGCTACCGCGTGCTGGCGGCCCACTGGCCGCTGGCGCTGGGGCTGGTCTGGACCGTGCTGGGCGTGCTGCTGACCGGGTGGGTCATCGCCCGCGGCGGGCAGTCGTGGCTGCCGCCGTGGTGGGCCTGGCTGCTGCTGGTGGCCGGCGGCTGGGTGCCCTGGCTGGCGAAGGCCGCCAAGACGTTCTGGCTTGCCCGAGGCATCCTGGCGCGGATGCGGGTCGGGGTGCGCGAGACGGGACCGTTGTGGCGGGTGCTGATGCGGCTGACGTCGGCCGAGCTGTCCGGCCAGCCGCTGCCCAACAAGGACAGCACCGACGACCGCTACGAGCTGCTCATGAAGCTGCAAGGGCTGCTCGGCACGCTGGGGCACCGCGGGATCGTGGTGCTCGTCGACCGGGTGGACGAGCCGCACCTGGTGAACGGTTCGCCGGAGCTGATGAAACTGCTCGTCTGGCCGCTTCTGGACAACAAATTCCTCAAGCACGCGGGAGTGGGGCTGAAGCTGATGCTCCCCTTCGAGCTGACGCGGTTCATCGAGCGCGAGGAGCGCGACTTCTACCAGAAGGCCCGGCTCGACAAGCAGAACATGATTCCGTCGCTGGAGTGGACGGGCGAGGCCTTGTACGACGTAGCCAATGCCCGGCTGCGGGCGTGTGCCCGGCCGGGAGCGCAGCCGCACCTGGAGGCGCTGTTCGACCCGGCGATCGGCCGCGCGCGGCTGGTGACCGCGTTCCGCCAGCTCCGTCTACCGCGGCGGCTGTTCAAATTCCTCTATACGCTGATCGCCGCCCACTGCAACGCCCACACCGAGCAGGCGCCGGTGTGGACGATCTCCTCGGAGCTGTTCGAGGCCACGCTGGCCGTGAGCCTCAAGGAGCAGGACGCCTTCGACCGGGGCGTGGGGGCGGGGTAGCACGGCGGCATCGCCGCGGTCGTCACGGCGGGCATCCTCACGGGCCGGCGGCCGCGCTACTCTTCGCTCTTGCGGGGCGGGGGCACGACCGCCATCCGCTCGATCACCTTGTCGATCAGACGGTATTCGCACGCCTCCTCGGCCGACATGAACCGGTCGCGGTCGGTGTCGCGTTCGATCTTGTCCAGCGGATGGCCGGTGTGCTTGATGAGAATCTCGTTCATCCGCTGCTTGATCCGCTTGAACTCCTTGGCGTGGATGGCGATCTCTTCCGCGGTGCCCTGCGCGCCGGCCAGCGGCTGATGGATCATGATCCGGGCGTTGGGCAGGGAATACCGCTTGCCCGGGGCGCCCGCCGCCAAAAGCACCGCCCCCATCGACGCGGCCTGGCCGATGCAGTAGGTGGCCACGTCGCAGGTGACGAACTGCATCGTGTCGTAGATGGCCATCCCGGCACTGACGCTGCCGCCGGGCGAATTGATGTACAGGTGGATGTCGGCCTTGGGGTCCTCCGACTGGAGGTAGAGCATCTGGGCCACCACCACGTTGGCCACCTCGTCGGTGACCTGCGAGCCGAGAAAGACGATCCGGTCTTTCAGCAGGCGGCTGTAGATGTCGTAGACGCGCTCCTCGCGTCCGCTCTTTTCGACGACATACGGGATCAGCGGCATGATATCCTCTCCTGGTGCGCGTGCCGCGTGGCGGGGCCGGCTTAAGCCAGCAGCGTTCGGCCCGCGGCCTGGCCGCACCGATGGTTATTCTTTTTCCTCGTCGGACCCGCTCATCTTCCGCAGCACTTCGTCCACCAGGCCATACGCCTGAGCCTCCTCGGCACTGAGGAAGAAATCGCGGTCGGTGTCCTTGGCGATCCGCTCCAGCGGCTGGCCGGTGTGCTTGGCGAGAATCTGGTTGAGCACCTCGCGATAGCGGAGGATCTCGTTGGCCTGGATCTCGATGTCGCTCACCTGCCCCTGCACCCCGCCGTAGGGCTGATGGAGCATGATCCGCGAATGGGGCAGGGCGAACCGCTTGCCTTTCGCGCCGCCGGCCAATAGCACCGCCGCCCCGCTGGCCGCCTGCCCCACGCAGTAGGTGCACACGGGGCAGCTCAGGATCTGCATCGTGTCGTAGATCGCCAGCGTGGCCGCCACATCGCCGCCCGGCGAATTGATGTAGAAGTGGATGTCCTTGCGGCGGTTCTCGCTCTGCAAGTAGAGCAGCTTCATCACCACTTCATTCGCGTTGCCCGTGTAGATCTCCCCCTGGAGGAACACGATGCGGTTCTCCAGCAACAGATCGCCCAGGGTCAACTGCCGCTGCCGCTGGTAGGTCTGGTAGCTGTAGGAATTCGACACGGGAAACGGCAACTCGAAACTCATCGCGGCCCGACTCCCTTCCAAGGTTCACGCTGGCCGGTCACAGGCAGGCGCCGCGGCGCTTCTCCGCCCGCCCACCGCGGGACGGCGGCGCGGCCGCCAAGCCTGGTGCATTATTCCGCGAGCAGGTCGGATCGGCCAGCCCGATCCAGCGGCCACGGCACACACTCCCGTGGGACGCCGCCCGCAGCCCCTCGGGCGCGCGGTGCGGAGGACGACCGGCTGGCTTCCGGACGCACCCGCCCAAGGCGGCGTCACTCGGCGCCGGGCGTCTTGCCCGCCGCCAGCGGGCTGGCCCCTTCGTCGTGCTGCGCTTGCGGGATCGCGCTGGCCGGCGTGCCGGCCGCGGCGAAATCCAGCGCCGCCACCTCCTCCTTCCGCTTGGGCTCATAGGGCACGTCGCGGAACTCGGCGTGCTGCTCGATCAACTCGATCACCTTCCGCTCGATGATCTGGTTGCGGAGGGTGTCCATCAATCCTTTCTTTTCCAGCCGGGCCCGGACTCGCCGCGGCGATTCGTCCGCCTGCTCCGCCAACAGCTCGATCTCGCGGTCGTAATCTTCCGGCGTGGCGTCGATCTTTTCTTCCTCGGCGATCCGCTCGAGGATGAAATGCTCTTTCAGCGCCCGGGCCGTGCTGGCCATCACGTTCTGGCTCAGCTCGTTGAGGTGCGCCCGCACATCTTCTTCCGAGAAGCCGTGCGCCCTCAGGTCGAGCACCGCCCGCTCCAGCTCCCGCCGTGCCTGGCGGCGCAGCAGGTCCTGCGGCAAGTCCCAGGTCGCCGTCACCGTAAGCAGCGAAGTGATCTGCTGGCGGATCAGCCGCTGTTGCTGGAACTTGAACTGCCGCTCCATCTCGCGGCGGACTTCCTGCCGCAGCTCCTCCGGCCCGCTGAACCCACCGATCCGGTCCAGAAACTCGCGGGTCAGCTCCGGCAGCGTCCGCCGCTCGACCGCCACGATCTCCAGCTCCAGATCGACCTCCTT
>Ga0101944_10008106_pt1 | contig 10160 bp, 9 predicted proteins | sample DewCreD2012metaG_FD_75245 | JGI IMG/M metagenome (GOLD analysis project Ga0101944, IMG submission 75245) | Hot spring sediment bacterial and archeal communities from British Columbia, Canada, to study Microbial Dark Matter (Phase II) - Dewar... ...
AGGAGTCCGACCTCGCCAAAATGTCCGAAAGCGACCTCCGCTCCCTCCTCCACGGCCACCTCCTCCACTACATCGGCCCCCCCGAAAAGACATCCCCCCAGCTCATCAAGCCCGCCGTAGCCACCGGGACGGTCGCTGGTAAAATAAAGAAGCTTATTATCCACCGTTAACGATGCATGAGACTCCCAGTTTTTGGTATTGATGTTTGAATTCAGGGGTTTCATCTTCGACCAGTGATCGTCTCTGAAATAACTGATATAGATATTTCCGTTGTCATTATCATCCTGAACAATATACAACTCCGTTCCGTCGGCATTGATGGTTACCGGCACCGCTCTGGCGGTTGCTCCAAGATCCTTTGTTATGTTTACCGGATCGGTCCAGCGGCCTTCCTTTTTCTGCGTAAAATAAATCTGGTCCAGTTCGTAATCCTGATTTACGACATTGATATCAATATCGGGTGTAAAAATGTTCTTTTTCCCGGAAGTAAACACCAGAACACGTTCGTTATCCGAAACCACGGGGCAGTTTTCGACATCAGTAGGGGTATTGATTTTTTCTCCGAGATTCTCGACCATAATTTTCACCGGAAAACTTACCAGTTCCTTTGCTGTTTTGGTGGCCTGTATTTCACGCTTGATATAATCAATATAATACACATCTTTAACACTTAGCATCGTCAGAAAAATCTCATAATTCTCGATTGCCTTATCGAATTCGAACTGATAACGATACATGTTGGCAAGATAAAAATAGGCATCCGGCGGCGCTTTTCTTTCGCGGTAATTTCCTTCCTTGAATTTTGGGTTAATGCTCTCCTTTGCCTTCTCGAATTGCCTAAGTGCCAATTCTTTATCTTTTGGATTCACCGAATACATATAGCACAACCCGGCGCGGTAATGGATCTGACAGTTATCGGGATCTTTTTCAAGGATTTTAAGATATATCGGAAATGCCAGATGAAATTCTTCATACATAAAATGATACTCTGCTTCCATAAAGTCCTTCCGGATATCCTGTGCGCCACTCCGGAAAGAAGAACCCATCAGAAGCAGCATCAGAATCAAGACCGGACCGAAAACCCTAAGTCTCTGTTTTTTAATCAATATGAATTCCATTATCTCGGGTATATGAGTAACAAATATACGAAAATAACTATAAATCATAAGATATTCAGTTTTTGATACACAAAGACATCATGATTTTTACCGGAATGAATCACCCAGTTTTTCAGACAACCGGACAGAACAAAACCGCTTTTTTCGAACAGCATTTTGCTACTCTTATTATTATCGGTAATGTGGCAGTATAGCTGATTAAGATTGAGCATTCCAAAAGCATATTCCGATACGATACTGATGCACTCGTATGCAAGACCCTGCTTCCTGAATGCCTTGTCAATCAGGATTCCCACCCCTGCCCTTCGGTGAACAAAATCAATATCGAACAAATCAACCGCACCTGCGGGTACCGCTTCTTTGCGACTCACAATAATCATTCGTAACTGCCTTGTTGCCGTTAAATCGTACGAAGCTGTCCGGATAAATTCATCTAAAGTAAAAAGGGAATAGGGGGTTAACGTATTTCCAAGTACCCAGTTCTCACTATCATTCTCCCACCGGTATAACAATTCCAGATCGGCGGGTTCCATGGCCCGCAACCGGATCTGTTTTCCTTCAAGTCCTCTGAATACCATTACTTTATTATCGCAATAGGATCAATTAATATGGGTTTCTGCAGATAATAAAAAGAGGAGTTTTCGGGTACAATCAGCTCGTTGTTTTTAAAAACGATACTTCCGTCTTCTGATGCAATCCTGTAATTCATTGACTTCGGAACCACGATGGTATATTTGCCGCTGTTGGGATTGGGTTTAAAATTACCGATGTGTTTTCCGGTTTTCAGGTCACTGAAGGTCAGCACGACGTCTTTGACGACCTCGTTATTTCCGTCTCTGAGAAAGCCGCTGATTACCACCAGCGAGCGTTCGGGCAACGAAAGCAGGTCCATTAAATAAATATCCTTTCCCCCGAAACTGTCTTCCTTTTTCGTTGAATAATATGCTCTTTTACCGTCGGCACTCAGGACATAAAAGGCGTCATCATCAATCGTATTGATAGGATATCCCATATTTTCGGGACGTGTAAAATTTCCATCATCTTTCAGGATGGAGAAAAACAGGTCGTAGCCGCCCATACTGTTAAATCCCTTTGAGCTGAAATAGAGGGTCGTACCATCATGATGCATAAAAGGACCTGTTTCATCGTACATCGTGTTCAGAACCGGACCCATATTCTGTGCCCATCCCCATTCGCCGTTGGGAAGCCGTGTGACGTAGTAAAGGTCGTAACCTCCGTATCCTTCGGGACGGTTACTGCTGAAATACAATGTAGTGCCATCGGGCGAAATGGTAGCATGGGTTTCGTTGAATGGAGAATTGATATTGGACCCCAGTTTCTGCGGTTTCGACCAGATGCTGCCGTCAAATTTGCTGACATAGATATTTCCGTCACCCAGATCATCCTTGTAAATAAAAAGTTCGGTTCCGTCGGGCGAAAGCGCAATACTGGCTTCATGTTCCATGGTGTTGATGTTCTCGCTGATCTGTCTCGGTTCAGTCCATTTATTATCGTTCTTGTAGCTTACATAAATGTCTTCGAAGTATTGTCCGTCGGTGGTTTTAAGATTCCCTGTGGACCCCTTGCGGCGGGATGTAAATACCATCATTGACTCATCCACATTAAAAACGGCACTGTGATCATCGTTTACTGAATTAACTTCCTGACCCAGATTATAAATTTTTATGTCAACCGGAGTTTTAATAAGTTTTTCGGCATTGGATGCATAATTGACCCATAGATCAAGTTTTTTAATTTCATCGGGGTTCGACTTAACAAAAGAGCGATATTTCTCGAAAACAGGAAGTGCATCCGAAAAACGCTGGGCACGGTAATAGCACTGACCAAGAAGAAACAGAGCCATCGGAGGCGCGGCTTCTTCCTTCAGTTGTCCTTCTTTATATTCCGGATTGATATTTACGATGGCCTTTTCGAGATAAGGCATCGCTTCTTTCTTTGTCTCAGAAAGCTGAAAATAACAGAATCCGGTCAGATAATCGGTATTGGCATTGGACGCATTGTTTTTTTCGAAGAGAAGAAACAAATCCAGCGCCTGTTTATATTGCTTGGTCTGCAAATACTTGTGACCATCAATATAGGCCTGTTTTTTATCAAATTTCTGTGCCTGTAAGCTAAATGCCGGTATCAACAGGATCAATAAATAAAATACATTTCTTTTCATAACCGCTTTTCTGTTTTAATGGGTAAAAATAACGAATTTTACTTACCGGAAAAAACAAAATTCGTACCGCAATCAAAATTAGATGCCCGGCTGATGAAAAAATCCAAGTCATTTCAATCATTTCAAAAACAAAAATCGTATTCAATAACATTTTTGATTTGTAGATAAATTTATACATTTGGCATTAAATCTAAACCTTTTTTACCATGGAAAAAGACAGCAAGCTTTTCAATCTGATTGAACAGGAATACAACCGTCAGTATTACGGCATTGAGTTAATTGCAAGCGAGAACTATGTGAGCGAACAGGTAATGCGTGCAATGGGTTCGGTACTGACCAATAAATATGCAGAAGGATATCCCGGAAAACGTTATTATGGTGGCTGCGAGGTTGTTGATCAGTCGGAACAACTGGCCATTGACCGTATAAAAGAACTTTTTGGTGCCGAATATGCCAACGTTCAGCCCCATTCAGGAGCACAGGCCAATGCCGCGGTTATGCTTGCCATTTTAAAACCCGGCGACAAATTTCTGGGACTTGATCTGGCACATGGCGGACACCTTACCCATGGTTCGCCCGTGAACTACTCCGGAATTCTGTATCAGCCGGTGGCCTATCAGGTAAAGGAGAGCGACGGCAGGGTTGATTATGATGATATGGAAAAGAAAGCAATGGAGCACAAACCCAAAATGCTGCTTGCCGGCGCTTCTGCCTACTCGCGCGACTGGGATTACGCCCGTATGCGCGCCATTGCCGACAAAATAGGTGCACTGCTGATGGCCGACATTTCTCATCCCGCAGGACTTATTGCTGCAAAAGAACTGAATAATCCGTTCCCGCATTGTCATATAGTTACCTCCACCACACATAAAACCCTGCGGGGTCCCCGTGGTGGCATTATACTGGTAGGCAAGGACTTCCCCAACCCATGGGGATATGCTACTCCCAAAGGCGAAATTAAAATGATGTCTGCACTGATTGATTCAGCCGTATTCCCCGGCACACAGGGCGGTCCGCTGGAACATGTGATTGCCTCCAAAGCTGTGGCTTTCTTCGAAGCACTACAGCCCTCGTACCGCGACTACATTAAACAGGTTCGCAAAAATGCCAACAAAATGGCAGAAGAATTTATCAACCGCGGCTACAAAGTTATTTCCAATGGTACCGATAATCATTTAATGCTGATTGACCTACGCACTAAATTTCCCGATATTACCGGTAAACAGGTAGAAAATACCCTTGTGAAAGCACATATAACCATTAATAAAAACATGGTGCCTTTCGACAGCCGTTCGCCTTTCCAGACTTCAGGTATAAGAGTAGGCACGCCCGCCATTACCACACGCGGCCTTAAGGAAGAACACATGCCCGCAATTGTTGAATTTGTCGACAGGATCATATCAAACATTACCAACGAAGACGTAATTGCAAAAACCGGTAACGAAGTAAAGGAAATGATGGGCAAGTTCCCGTTATTTGCGTATTAATCTTTCCAATACCTCCAGGGTCTGTAAATCTTTATGTGGTTTATTTTATTATTTAATAGACCCTGGAGTTCTGTTTCTGTGAGCCGGTGATGTCTGCCCGCCTGGAGAAATATTTTGTATTCGCAAAAACTACTATCTTTGAAACGCAATATTTGACAGACATAACATTTATACATGGAACTTAAATCTCTTTCCTGTACCCGTTGCGGTGCAAATATCTCCGAAAGAAGTTTAACCGAACCGGTAATAAGCTGCGATTATTGCGGCTGCATTTTTTTGCTTTCTGGCAACATTCAGAATGAGGACCGGGCAATAATACCTGTTCCGGAAAACATGAGCATTAACAACCAAGATGACCGTTTTGTTCTTACCTACAAATGGAAATCGGTGAGCGGAATCGTTCTTATGATATTCGGCTCCTTTTTCCTGCTCTTTTCACTGTTCTGGACCTCATTTACATTTTCGATCGGCGGAATATTTGCGATTTTCGGGCTTTTTTTCCTCTTTCTTTCTCTTTTCCTTATATATATGGGGATTGCTTTTACGGTTAACAAAACCATCATTCGAATTGCAGATTCCATACTTTCAGTTAAATTTATCCCATTATTCTGGCCGGGAGCACAAAATATTAATGTAAAGGAGATCGTACAGTTGTTTGTAAAAAGAAAAGAATACAACAATAAGGGGAACATCAGTTATTCGTATAATATTGTTGCACTTCTTAAGGGAAATCGCAGTATCACACTAATTAAAATGATCCAGGAACCGGAGATTGCAAAATGCGTGGAACAGCAACTGGAAAGATATCTGGGTATAAAGGACATTTCAATTGCCGGAGAGTATAAAGCATGAATGAATATGTACTGCTTCTGCTTATTTTTCTCGCAGGTATTATAACCGGGTTTATTAATACACTTGCCGGAAGTGGTTCGCTTATATCCCTTCCTATACTTATGTTTGCAGGATTACCGGCTCCGGTTGCAAACGGCACGAATCGTATCGGGATACTGATACAGGGCATCACCGCACTTATTACATGGAAGAAAAAATTTCCCGTTCGTCTTAAAGATGATGCCGCAATAATCTTGTCAGCATGCTGCGGCGCTGTGGGGGGTGCCTTTATGGCAACGGAAATGGATAAGGAAACACTGGAAGTCGTTATCGGCGGCCTGCTGTTGTTTATGCTGGCTCTTATGCTGATTAAACCGGAAAAGTGGCTGAAAAAGGATGATGAAACCGTTCGTAAGAAAAGTCCGGTATGGGTACAGATTATTGTTTTTGGTGCCATTGGTATATATGGCGGATTTATTCAGGCAGGTGTGGGCTTTTTCCTGCTTGCCGGTCTTGTATGGGTGGGCGGATATAACCTGATGAAAGCAAATACCCTGAAAATTCTTATAACCACCATTTTTACCGCCTTTGCTCTACCCGTATTTATTATTTATAACCAGATTGACTGGGTGATGGGATTTGCTCTTGCTGCAGGTGCATCGCTGGGAGCATTTCTTGCTGCAAGACTTGCCATAAAAAAAGGCGTGGGCTTTGTACGAATTTTTCTGATTGTCATAATATTTCTGGCTGCTCTTAAGTTATTAAATGTAGATCGGTTGATCTTCTAATTTTTGAGATATGAAAACACTGATTCCTGTATTTATTCTGATGGCGGTTCTTGCAAAAGACGAAGATAAAAAGCTGATGATGAGTGAGGCATTGGAAAAAAACTTTATCACAGCAAAAGTTTCGGGACTGGGAGGACATTCCGGATATTGCGTCGAGATTTCAGCAACCAATACAAGCAATACCGATACTACGTTCTGGATTGAAGCAGGCCGCCGGCTGGAGTCTGAGGACACCACCATACAGGACATCCTTATAGTGAAAGAACTTCCACTTTTTGTAAGAGCCGGCGAAACCAAAACGGTACCGGTATATGGCTTCTGCTGTCAGGCAACCAACGGAGGCCCAAAGGTGGGTGAACTGTTTCGCCCGGGAAAAATGGCCGACAAACAATTAACCGCAATTGCTCAGTTCCTGAATCAGCACAACTACGATGAATCCGTCTGTCAGTCGGCAGTATGGATTGTTTCGAACGGACATTCTCTGGCTTCAATCACTGCCGACAGCCCCGAAAAACGCAAAGAGATAAAGCCACTTCAGGCATTTCTGGCAAAACTAATGGGACTGAGCGAAAAGCATTCGTGGTACTCGTTGTCATACACCCCCGATACCACCCGCCTGTTCAGCGGCCACGCCGACTCGCTCTGGGGCGATTATGAATTTGAAATGTGGAAAAACGGGATGGTACGTCTGATTATTAACGATGAAAAAAATAATGTTGTCCGCCGCCTGATTGTTGACAAACCGTACAACCCCGGAAAATATACACAGGAAATAAAACTGAAGGTAACCGACTGGCCTAAAGGCAGGTACTTTGTTCGCCTTTATATGGACAATCAAAGGAAGGTGGAACGGGAGTTTGAATTATAACTACACAAGGCAGTATATTATTCTGTCGTATGAATTGATGAAATGACCATTCATTCTTTTTCTCCTTCTAACAACTTCCGCTGAAATTTTTCGTCTTGCCTTTAAAAACCAGCATGAAGAAATTATTTACTATTCTTTTTACCGTAATATGTACAACCGGCATCTATGCTCAGGGTGGCACAAAGCGTGTACTGTTTATCGGCAACAGCTATACCTATACCAACAACCTTCCTCAACTGCTGTATGATGCCGCCAAAACCACCGGCGACACCATTGTATTCGACAGCAGCACCCCGGGCGGTTATACATTCCAGAATCATACCACCAACAGCACAACGCTGACAAAAATAGCAGCAGGGAACTGGGATTATGTCGTTTTACAGGAACAGAGCCAGCTGCCATCTTTTACTGACGGAGAAGTGCAGAGCATGGTATTTCCGTATGCCCGTCAACTGGACAGTCTCATTAATCTGCAGAATCCCTGTGCCGAAACGGTGTTTTTTATGACCTGGGGACGTAAAAACGGCGATGCTTCCAATTGTGCCGTATGGCCTCCTGTGTGTACCTATCAGGGAATGGACAGTCTGCTGAACCTGCGGTACCGGATGATGGCAGATATGTACGAAGCCATTGTTTCTCCCGTTGGTGCGGTCTGGCATTATATACGGGACCATCATCCTTCCATTGAATTATACAATGCTGACGAAAGCCATCCTTCGCTTGCCGGTTCATATGCCGCTGCCTGCAGTTTTTATACGGTAATATGCCGGAAAAATCCCTCATACATTTTATATGATGGTGGTCTTCCTGCCGCTGACGCACTGGCTATACGCGATGCCGCACGACGGGTAGTTTATGATTCGCTTCTGCACTGGCATGTGGGCGAATACGATCCTTTAGCCGCATTTAACTACACGGTAGTATCGGGTAGCGAAATTCAGTTTATCAATCAGTCAATTTATGCTAGCGATTTTTTCTGGGATTTCGGTGACGGAAGCACTTCAACAGATGTTAGTCCGGTACACTTATACGCCGCTTCAGGTTCCTATAATGTAATGCTTACCGCCGCGCACTGCGATTATTCAGTTACTATGGATCAGACCATAGATGTGATAACAGAAGCCGGTCAGACAGTCAGCCCCGATGTGTCTATTCTTAAACCCAATCCTCTTACCAACCGGTCGGTTCTTACATTGCCGGTGATTGCAGAAAGTGAAGAAGTACAGATTCATATCTTTGATATTTCAGGCAGAATGATTCACACAATAACGGCAAAACCAGCATTGGGAAAAGACATTATTATTGAAAAGGGCAATATGAAACCCGGTACTTATATAGTACAGGTCAACGGCTCCACTCCGATGCGTATAAGAATGGTGATTGAATAAATAATCGTTGTTTATCCGCCGAAATCGTCGAAGGCAATCATTTCTTCGGGTACGCCAAGATTCCAGAGCATTTTCTGCACGGCATCGTTCATCTGGGGAGGACCGCACAGGTAGTATTCAATATCTTCCGGAGCATCGTGTTTGCTTAGATAATTCTCGAGTATCACCTGATGTATAAAGCCGGTTTTACCCGTCCAGTTATCTTCCTTTTTGGGTTCCGAGAGGGCAATGGTGAAGTTGAAGTTCGGAAAATCCTTCTCGATTTTTCTGAATTCTTCTTCATAAAATATTTCGCGTTTTGAACGAGCCCCATACCAGAATGTTGCCTTTCTGTCGGTTTTCTCAGTATGAAACAGGTGGAAAATATGGGAGCGCATGGGAGCCATTCCGGCACCACCCCCAATAAACATCATTTCCCGTTTTGTCGGCTTAATAAAGAATTCACCATAGGGTCCCGAAACAAACACTTTGTCGCCCGGCTTACGGCTGAATATATACGAGGAGCATATACCGGGATTTACATTCATAAATCCGTTTTTCTTTTTGTCCCAGGGCGGAGTGGCAATACGAATGTTCAGCATCACAATATTGCCTTCGGCCGGATGGTTGGCCATAGAATAAGCACGGTAAGTCTCTTCGCTGTTCTTCATTTTCAGATCCCACATTTTAAACTTATCCCATTCATCGCGGTATTCCGGTTCCACATCAATATCTTTGGAAAAATCCACTTCGATTTTCGGAACGTCAATCTGAATATATCCGCCCGAATGAAATTCAAGTTTTTCTCCTTCGGGAAGTTTTACCACAAACTCTTTAATGAAGGTTGCCACATTGTGGTTCGACACCACTTCGCATTCCCATTTCTTAATCCCCATCACTTCTTCGGGAACCACAATTTTCATATCCTGACGCACTTTTACCTGACATCCCAGACGCCAGTTATCAAGCTGCTGTTTTCGTGAGAAGAATCCCTTCTCGGTGGGCAGTATGGATCCGCCGCCCTCGATCACCTGGCATTTGCACATACCACAGGTACCGCCACCGCCACACGCTGACGGAAGAAATACCTTACTGGCGGAAAGAGTGGAAAGAATGGTTCCGCCCGGCTCGGTTTCCAGTTCATGTTCCCCATTAATAGTCAGTTTTACTTTACCCTGCGGTGTCAGTTTTTTCTTTACATACAACAGCACCATAACCAGCAGGAGGATAATCAGCAGGAATACGACGATCCCCGATAATATCACGAAAGTCTTTGTTGCTAAAATCACCATAACAATAAAATTAGAGACTGATACCCATAAAACTCATAAATGCAATTCCCATAAGCCCGGTTACAATGAACGTAATTCCGAGACCCCGAAGCGGCTCGGGGACATTGGAATAGCGGATTTTTTCGCGGATGGCCGCAATGGCCACTATTGCCAGCAGCCAGCCCACTCCCGATCCGAGACCGAAAACAGTGGCTTCGCCCAGAGAAGCATATTCACGTTCCTGCATA
>Ga0101944_10008108_pt1 | contig 10157 bp, 8 predicted proteins | sample DewCreD2012metaG_FD_75245 | JGI IMG/M metagenome (GOLD analysis project Ga0101944, IMG submission 75245) | Hot spring sediment bacterial and archeal communities from British Columbia, Canada, to study Microbial Dark Matter (Phase II) - Dewar... ...
TTTGTTACTCTCTTTATTACGGTACTTCAACTTTTTCCATAACGTAATAAAGTAAAATACCTTACACTAATTTCAGCAACCGTTAACTGATACGCTTAGACTTCGGATTTTTCCAATACCACGGTTGGTTATATGTGTGTACATTTCAGTGGTGCGAACACTGCAATGACCCAATAAATCCTGTATGTAACGTAAATCTACACCCCTCTCAAGCAAATGGGTGGCAAATGAATGCCTTAATGTGTGCATAGAAATCGGCTTTTTGATTCCTGCAGATATTCTGGCACGCTCTAATACAGACTGAATGCTCCTTATTGAAAGGTGGTACTTTGGTGACTGACCAGGAAATAACCAGCCGCTTGCTCCTAGTTGATATTCCCTCCAATATCTTAATAATTGACCCCGCATAGAATCCGGGAAAATTGTGTAACGATCTTTCTGCCCTTTTGCATCACGAATGTGTATTAATCCTCTTTGCCCATCAATATCCTCTATCCTTAAAACGAACTAATTCGCTTACCCTTAAACCGCTCGCATAGGCAAGCATTAACGTCGTTCGGTGTTTTAAATTATGAACATTTTCAAATATCTGCTTAACCTCTTCCTCATTTAATACGTCTGGTAATCTCTTCTCCTTCCTTGGCCGTGGGAGTGTATTAATGATAACTTGCTTTTTGTATATCTCTTCGTATAAAAATCTAATTGCATTCATTACCTGGTTGACTGTGCTACCTGTTAATTGTTCCTCCGTCAGTAGATGAACCAAATAATTTCTTATATCATCACTTGTCAAATCTCGAGGATGCCTCGGTGAAAAATATTTTATGAAATTCCTTAGATTACTTTTGTACGCTTTTATTGTCCCATGTCGGTAATTACGTAATACGAGTTCCTTTTTTACTTCAGATATTATTTGATCCACATGTGTGATTGGTCCTACTATTTTATTTTGATTTCGCTCCTCCAGATATTTTATTCTTAACTCGGCATCAATTTGAATCTTTTTATCCTTGAATATTTTTAGTACATGTAAAAAGTTCTCTTTTTTATATGGTAATGTCCACACTTTCACATCTGCATCCCATCTGTATCCAGGGATCTTTTTTATCTCCTTGATTAATTCCTTATCATAATAAAATTTTATAGCAATGCGACCATCCGCACTGGTGAAAATATCGACGGTGTTGCTTTTCATCTCCCCCTCCCAATAATGCTCCGCCATCTCAGTCACATTTTTGTAACCAAGCTGGCAGATTTATTTTTAAATACGTAATTAAGAAACTACAACAGATCTACTTCTATGCCGAATATCCACAATCGGAATTTCTATGACCGGTGAGTATTCTATCTCTTCTATGCGAATACATATTTTGTACTTCGAACCCACCGATATTACATGCCCACTATATCCTTTAAATATTCCGTTAATTATTTCTACTTCCTCATTACGATTATAATCCTGACTTACAACCTCTACAGGTTCACCATAATTCTCAACTTTGCGCAAAAGTTCTATGTCATTATCACGAATACGCGCTATCCGTCCGTTAAACATTACGACCCTTATTACTCCGTTAATTGCAAACACACGAAAATAATTTCTTATGTCTAAATAAACAAAAACATAGGAAGGAATTAAAGGAACATTAACCCATTTTTTTCTGTCACTCCATTGATGACACTCCCTCCTTAATGGTACATATGATTCAATACCAATTTTCTTTAATTGGGAGGCAATCCCGACTTCAAATCGTGGCCTGGTGTAAAATGCTATCCAGGTCTTCTCTACATCGGTCGCTTTGTGTATGTCTTCATCCATTTGAATTTTTTTTTAGATCTGAATATCCCTCAAAACCCTTCCCTACATCATCATCTAGCAGTGCCGAAGCATCAAAACATGGTACCTTCCATTTTTGCGATTATACGAAAATTTTTATACATATTCAATATTATATAGAAAAATATTTTCCTTATTTTACTTAATTTTAAGACTCATTTATCCTTAATATTTTTGTGCCATTTTTTGCTATTTATTGATTCTTCTTTCATACCTTCGTATATTCGTTGAAAATAATTTTTAATTTAATAGGTGTTCAAATGATTAGCGAAACCAGACCTTCACAAAAAATGATAGAAAAAATTTCTTCTATACAAAAAGCACTTCAACTGCAAAAAATTGATGGGTGGCTATTTTACGATTTCTGGAAACGAAATGAATATACACAACGTATACTCGAGTTTCCTTCTCATATCATGAATACCCGCCGGTTTTTCTATTTAATCCCCGCAACCGGCGAACCGAAAAAATTAGTACATAGTATTGAGCGTTGGAACCTTGACCATCTGCCCGGTGAAAAAATTATCTACCTTAGCTGGCAATCATTGGAAGAAGGATTAAATACAATCCTGAGAAATCTGAAAACCGTTGCCATGGAATATTCTCCATACAACGCAATTCCGTATATATCGAAAGTCGATGCAGGCACCATAGAAATGGTCCGAAAAACAGGCGTCAAAATTGTTTCTTCAATGGATTTAACACAGTATTTTGAATCACGCTGGACAGAAGAAGCATATCGCGATAACCTCGAGACGGCACGTATCATGAGATCAATTGTTGATCAGACCTTCAGTTTTATGAAAGAACAACTCGCTGTCAGACATCAGAAAATTACTGAATATGATGTTCAACAGTTTATGTTGTCTAAATTTGAAGAAAATAATTTAATCACACACGATCCGCCAAATTGTTCTGTGAACGAAAATAGTGGAAATCCTCACTACGAACCGACCAGGGAAGTCCATTCAGAATTACATATCGGCGATTTTGTTCTGATTGATTTGTGGGCAAAAAAGAACAAGCCGGGCGCCACATACAATGATATAACGTGGGTCGGTTTTCTCGGTAAGGAAGTTCCAGAAAAGTATACAAAGATTTTTAATATTGTGAGAGACGCCCGCGATGCGGCAGTCGATTTTTTAATAAAATCATTTGCCGAGAAAAAAGTTGTCAGGGGATGCGATGTGGATGATGTTTGTCGAAGACATATAGAAAAATATAATTATGGAAAATATTTTATCCATAGAACAGGTCATTCTATTACGGAAGATGGACATGGAAGCGGCGCGAATATGGATAATCTTGAAACACATGATGAACGGACAATAATACCCGAAACATCCTTTTCGATCGAGCCGGGGATATATTTTATCGGAGATTTTGGTGTGCGTACGGAAATAAATGTTTATATTACAAAAAATTCTGAAGTCGTTGTGACCGGAGAACCGCGTCAGCAGGAAGTGGTGGCAATTCTAAAATAGAATTATATAATAGAGAGATAAAAATGAAAATTACGCTATTCGTGTTAATTGTCTTTGTTTTTATCGGTTGTTCCGGTCAAAATGATCGGCAAATAAAAGCCTCCGGTACCATCGAAGCAACAGAAGTTATTGTGAGCGCGAAGGTGGGGGGCGAGGTTTTGAAAATTTTAGTGAATGAGGGTTCTCAGGTCGTAAAAGGTGATACGCTGGCAATTGTGGATAAAACCGATCTCGAAATTCAATACGAGCAGGCAAAAGCAAATGTTACTGCCGCTGATGCGCAATACAAACTTGCAGTTTTAGGTCCGCGCGAAGAAGATATCGCTCAGGCAGAAGCAACGTTGAAAAATGCGGAAGATGATTTGCGAAGAAGCGAAGAATTATTTAAAGAAAAAAGCATTTCACAAAAACAATTAGAAGATGTAAGAACCCGATATATTCTGGCAAAGCAGAGTTACGATAAATTAAAGCGCGGATTGAGACCTGAAGAAATTGAAGCTGCTAAGGGAAAACTTGACGCAGCAATCGCCCAACTCCGTTCAATAAGTAAAAAAATTAAAGATACATACATAATTGCCCCCGCTTCGGGTGTTGTAACACAGAAAGGAATTGAGGAGGGGGAAACAATTTTACCAAATGCGTCGGTGTTTAAAATATCTTACCTCGACAGGGTTTTCCTGATGATATATGTTTCAGAAGTCGAACTGGCTAAAATAAAACTTAATCATAAAGCAAATGTTTTTATTGATGGCATGCCGGAAAAAGCATTTCCCGGAACTGTTATCTACACCTCACCAATCGCTGAATTTACACCGAAAAATATTCAAACCAAAGATGACCGCACAAAACTTGTTTTCGGTGTAAAAATTGAAATATCCAATCCCGATCATGTGCTTAAAGCAGGTATGCCTGCCGATGCTGTCATAGATGTTTCGGGAATTGGTAATGAGTAAATCCCTTTTTTCTTCAAGGATCAATGTAATTTAAAAGAAATAAAATGGATCCCTATCCTGTTGTTGAGATTTCCGGACTTAAAAAAACCTTTGGAGAAATTATTGCAGTAAATAATCTTAATCTTACTGTTTATAAAGGTGAAATGTTTGGGCTTGTTGGCCCTGACGGTGCAGGCAAAACAACAACATTTCGGATTCTCTGCAGTATTATCATGCCCACCTCGGGAAAAGTAAAAATACTTGAAATGGATCTGATAAGTGATGCAAGAAAAATCGTGAGGGAGATCGGCTACCTTTCACAACATTTCAGTCTGTACGGTGATTTGACCGTGGATGAAAATATTGAATATTTTGCGCGAATAAACGATGTAAATGATTATAAAAAATTGCGTGAAGAACTGCTGGAGTTCACCAGACTTACACCTTTCAGAAAACGGCTCGCGGAACATCTGTCAGGAGGGATGAAGCAAAAACTTGCCCTTGCATGTACGCTCATTCATCGGCCGAAGATATTGTTTCTTGATGAGCCGACCACAGGTGTTGATCCGGTATCAAGAAGAGATTTCTGGAAAATATTATCGAACATTATCAAAGAAGATATTACAATAATTATGAGCACACCTTACCTCGATGAAGCAGAAAGGTGCAGTCGTGTTGCCTTAATGGACAGGGGAAATGCTATAATAATTGATACACCACAGAATATTAAAACGCGGATAAAAGGGAAAGTTGTAGAAATTGTATGTGATGATGTGAAGAAATGTGCCGAAATATTAAAAAATAATCCAATGGTCACAGATGTTCAGATTTTTGGTGATAGACTCAACGTGGTTGCCGGAATTACTGAAGAGGGGGTACTCTCAATTAAAAATTATTTACAACAAAATGGTATTGTAATAACTGATATAAGATTCGTAACTCCTTCAATAGAAAATGTTTTCATTCAACTTCTCTCTGATAAATCAGAGATGGGTAGGGGTGATATTTAATATGCATTTTGCGATTGAAGTTGAGAATCTTACGCGCAGATTCGGGAAATTTACTGCTGTCGATAATATCAGTTTTAAAGTCGGGCAGGGAAAGATTTTCGGTTTTCTCGGTGCAAATGGCGCGGGGAAATCAACAACAATCAGAATGCTGTGCGGACTCCTTGCACCATCGGGCGGGAAAGCCACTGTTGGCGGCTATGATATAGAGAAAGAAACAGAACTTGTCAAACGTTCGATTGGATACATGTCTCAAAAATTTTCCCTCTATGAGGATTTGACGGTAAAAGAAAATATCAGGTTTTTCGGCGGTGTTTATGGTTTGTCAGAAAGCGATTTGAAGGATCGGATGGAATGGGTAATTGAAATGGCCGGACTCAAAGGACGGGAGAAGAGTTTGACACGGGAGTTATCCGGAGGATGGAAACAACGACTTGCATTGGGTTGTGCAATATTGCATCAGCCGAAAATTGTTTTTTTGGATGAACCAACAAGCGGTGTCGATCCTATCTCACGAAGAAAATTTTGGGAATTGATAAATAAACTTTCTGAAAATGGAGTCACAATGCTCGTGACCACGCATTATTTAGATGAAGCGGAGTATTGTAATGAGATTTTGTTGATTAATAATGGCCATCTTATTGCTGTCGGGAGCCCAAAGGATTTGAAAGAACATCATATTAATTACACAATTCTTGAAGCAGAAGTAAAAGATGTGGTTAATGCGATGGAAATTTTACGTTCTCAGGAGTGGGTGATTGAGATATCGCTATTTGGGACTTATTTACATATCGGCGTGGAGGAAGAAAAAAAGGGTGTGTCATTGATATCTGACGTTTTATCCAAACAGGGAATTACAGTCAGAAGGATTGAAAAAATTATCCCTTCACTTGAAGATGTTTTTCTTCATCTTCTCATGGAAGATAATAAAAGAAGGGGAGTTGCATGAAAATCCAGAGAATCATACCAATTGTGAAGAAGGAATTTCTCCAGATATTGAGGGATAAACGTTCATTTACCGTTCTTTTGCTTTTTCCTGCTATTTTAATTTTTGTAATTGGTTATGCATTAAATTTTGATGTTAAGCATATATCTCTGGCGATTTATGATCGCGATAAAACGAGCACGAGCCGTGATTTTATTAACAATTTTTCCAATACGGAATATTTTGATATCAATTATATAATTGATGATTATAAGTACGTTGACGATTTGTTGAATCGGGGTAGTGCACTTGTGGTGTTAGTCATACCAGAAGATTTTTCTGACAAAATTCTTGCCGGAAAAGAGACATCCGTCCAGGTTCTTGTTGATGGATCGAATGCGAATACTGCAACAACAGCTATTGCATATATACAGGTCATTGTACAGACATATTCAATAAATCTTATAACTGATGTTCTCAAAAGAGTTGGTTACAATTTTTACCTGCCGGTAGATTTTAGGCCGAAGATATGGTACAATCCTGAATTAAGTTCAGCAAAATTTTTGATTCCTGGTTTAATAGGATTTATCCTTATGATCAGTGCGATTATTTCGACGTCTCTTTCTGTGGTTAGAGAAAAAGAAAAAGGAACCATGGAGCAGATGATGGTTTCATCTCTGACAACACTGGAAATTATCATAGGCAAAACAGTGACCTATCTTATTATCGCGCTTGTTGCGTCATCATTTGTACTTTTGGTCGGATTTTTAGCATTTGATGTAGCAATACGGGGAAGTATATTCTGGTTGTATTTTGGCATTTTGATATTTCTTCTCGGTGGATTGGGGCAGGGTTTATTAATATCAACCATTACAAATACCCAGCAGGTTGCGTTTATGGTTTCTGTTTTTTCATCGATACTTCCGACATTTCTTTTATCCGGACTTGTTTTCCCGATCAGGAGCATGCCGGTATTTCTGCAGATACTTTCAAACATTACGCCTGCAAAATTTTTCCTCGTGGTTGTCAGGAGTGAAATTTTAAAAGGGACAGGTCCATCTGCATATTGGGATCAATTGATTTATATGGCATTGTTTTCAGTAATAATGATTGGATTAAGTGCTTTACGTTTGTTGAAGAAGGCAAAATAAAATGCAGCAAATTTACCATATTGTCATAAAAGAATTTCTTCATCTCAAACGTGATAGAAAAATGCTGGCCATTTCTATCCTGGCGCCGGTAATTCAATTGATACTGTTAGGATATGCTGCTACGATGGATGTTAAAGATATTCCAATGATTATTTATGATATGGATAAATCGAGTGTCAGCCGTGAATTTGTGAGCAGGTTTGTAAATTCGGGGTATTTTGTGTTGTCAGGAAATGTAAATTCACCGGATGAAATTGATAAAAGTATAGAAAAAGGGAAAGCCTGGATTGCTTTAGTCATACCATCAGATTTTTCCAGCAAAATATTATCAGGTAAACAAACAACGGTTCAATTAATTGCCGATGGCAGTGATGCAAATTCTGCAAATATCAGTGTTGGTTATGCTTCACAGATTATAACAAAATTCACCAGAGAGTTGATGATTGGTTTGGAGACGCAAATTCGTAGTCGATTTTCATTACCCACAGTCAATCCCGTTTTGCGAGTCTGGTATAATCCTGAGTTAAAGAGTAGAAATTTTATGATTCCCGGAGTTCTTGCGCTTGTTTTGATGATTATTACCATGACTTTAACGTCATTAGGGATTGTAAAGGAAAAAGAGGCAGGTACGCTTGAACAACTTATGGTAACGCCTATTAAGCCTTATCAACTCATCATTGGAAAATTGTTGCCGTTTATTTTGATAGCTGCGATTGATGTTTTGCTGGTGATTATTGTTGCGTACTGGTGGTTTGATTTGCCGATAAGGGGAAGTATTTTATTGCTATTTGCATTAAGCGGTTTGTTTGTGCTAACCACGCTGGGATTGGGATTATTTGTGTCGACGGTCTCAAAGACTCAGCAGCAGGCGATGATGACGGCGCAGTTTTTCTTTTTCCTTCCTTTTATTTTCTTTTCTGGCTTTACATTTCCGATTGAGAACATGCCACAAGTTATACAATATCTGACGTATGCTATTCCATTACGGTATTACATTGTGATTGTGAGAGGATTATTTTTGAAGGGTGTAGGAATTGCAGAATTGTGGCCTCACGCAGTTGTGCTATTTGCTTTTGGTGTTATTATTTTAACATTAAGCGTTTTGAGATTCAGAAAAAAACTTAGTTGAGTGATAAATAAGTCTGACTGAAAAGTTTAAACCTTACCCCTTTGTCTCATCCCCCCCCCATCTACACCAGTTGTGAGGGGTGGCGTGAAAAGCGTCATCCCGAGCGGAGGTTCCCCTGAGACCACTAGAAAGGATTCAGGGTCGACGGGTGATGTGAAAGACGTCATCCCGAGCGGAGAGATATTATCGTAAACAAAAATATGCGTCACACTGACCGGAGACCCTGTCCGCCTCTGGCGGAGAAGTGTGACGCTAAAAGTGCCGCTTACCTTCAGGTTTAACCCAGGGTTGGAGGTAAGTGACACAATAAAGGATTTCCCCTAAAACAAAACGCCGATCTACATAGTGGAAATCGGCGTTCACTTATTTCGAATTACTGATTACAGCTTATTTTATAAGCAACATCTTTTTCGTGAGCACCTGTGTTGTAACAGTAGGATTATCTTCATCAGCAATTGATTCCGTTGTTAATCGGTAATAATATACACCGGATGGTAGATTGTAAATACCTGCATCAATTTCAACTTCCTGCCATCCTTCGGTGAATCCTTCCCGATTCAAAATAGTAGCAACTTCCTGTCCGAGTGTGTTATATAATTTCAAAGTTACATAACTTTCCAGTGGCAGATAAAATTCTACCATTGTCAATGGATTGAAAGGATTTGGATAATTTTGCTCGAGCCGATATGTCTCGGGCTCTATAGCCGATACGTCAATTTGTGGATAATTAACCATCGGAATGATGGAATTATCAAGCCGCAGGAATGGCACTTCATCCAGTTCTTTGACCGGTTTAAGTCTTAACCTTCCTGCAAAACTAATTGTGTCGATAGGTCCGTTAAAGGCGCCATTAATCATTCTGATTTTGGTATACAGGGTTTCGGGGTTGAGCCCTGTCCATGCGTACGGCATTGTGCACATAAGATTTGGTGCCGTATCTTGCGGAGATGACATATAAGCATTTAGTTGAGCCATAATATTTCTGATTGTCATTCCATCAAGTGGACCGCCAACTCCTTCGTCAAATATTAAATTCCCGAATCCAGGTGGAATTATCCCCAAATCACTCGCCTTAATATTTGCCTGTAATGCAACGGCTTCTGCAAATAATTTGTTTTGTCCTTTGGTAGGCGTCAGGTATTTTATTTGCTTCTTGATTGATTTCCCATTTGTAAATGTTGCAAGACAACGAGCATCACCAATGTGCATACGGTCATCACGCCCTTCCACCAAAGATTTTAACACATCTTTGTATGTGACATGATAAACGGAGTGCGGACCACCTAGTCCCACCATTAACCCTGTACCCGCACCGCTTTCGAGCACATTAATTGCATTTGGCATAGGATAACAAAGTGTCCAGAATTTTACAAGGTTTGTAGGACGTTTCACACCGATTGAATCCTGATATGTAGGCCACCATTTCTTTACCAATACCAGCTTTGGTTTTAATGTGTAAAATCCTACGAGTAGTGTATCCGTGGGTTGTAAATAGTTATCCAAGGTAATTTCAAATAAATTCTTATCTACCTGATTTACAGTACCCGGTTTATTCAACGTAAATGTTGCAGAGTTCGGAGTTGTATTAAAAATAATCGCAATTTTCTTCACAGAATCTGTAAGCATCTCTGCCGCGGGGTTAAATATAAGTGAGGCAAAGCTTTTGTCTGCCTTTAATTTAATCGGTTTATG
>Ga0101944_10008111_pt1 | contig 10155 bp, 7 predicted proteins | sample DewCreD2012metaG_FD_75245 | JGI IMG/M metagenome (GOLD analysis project Ga0101944, IMG submission 75245) | Hot spring sediment bacterial and archeal communities from British Columbia, Canada, to study Microbial Dark Matter (Phase II) - Dewar... ...
GCCTTCCGGCCCGCCGCACGGCAATCCCGATTGGGTTTGACCCGTTCGATCCGTTCATTCCGTTGCATCCGTTCAACTCCGGTCGGCCGACAATATTTCGATGCCGCGATGATTAACCGGGAATCAGGGTTTTATCAGGCCCCGGACACGATCACGAGCGAGGCAAAGAAGCGCGGGTCCAGACCCGTCAAATCCAGCTCCCGGGCTTCCTCCGCGGTCTTTTCCAAGGCCTCCACCACCAATTCCGCGCCTTGCTCCACCGCCGCCGGTCCCGCCGCCGCCAGCCGCTCCAGCCCCGCCCGCGCCCGCGCCGAAAACGCCGCAACAACGTCCGGCCGCAGGGCCCGCGGCCGTTCAGGCGTCAGCATATTTTCAAGGGCAACCCGGGCGTCCGCCGCCGTCAATGGAGCGAACCGGAAATCGTTGCCGGCAAAGGCCTGGGCCGCGGCGGTGGCCAGCGCGGTCCGCCACGAAACCTCTCCGTCCGGACGGCACTCGGCCAGGCGCTCGATCTCTCCCTCCGGCCAAGCCATCGCCTCGAAGAATAAAAGCCCGAGTGTCTCGACCCGGGCTACCGCCCGGCCAGCCCGCTCGACATCCCCCGCCGACTTGAATTCCCGGAACACCGGCGAGCCCTCGGCGTCCGCGCCCGCATAAAATTGCGGCCGGGGCCGGGTCAGGCCCTGAAGCATTTCGCCGTCCTCCGCCAGGAAACCCCGCGGCAGTTTCACCCGCGCCGGCCAGCCTGCGCGCAAGAGCCCCTCGGTCCGCCGGGCTAACTCCGTCACCCGGCTGTAGCCCGCGCGGAAGAGCGCGAACGGGTGCAGCTCGACCAAGGCCCGGGCCGCCGATTCCTCGTCGTCGCCGCCCAGCCGCCGGAGGCCAAGCTCGATGAACGACTGCGCCTTGGCCGCGGCTTCGGTCAGGGATTCCAGCCGGGCCAAGTCCAGGCTGTCCGCCACGAGAATGCGGCTGACCAGCGAAGCCAGGCCCAAGGCGAAGGCCTCGTAGGCCGCCTGGTCGGAAAGCAGCGCGAGTGCGCGGGCCAACAGCGGCGGGGCCTCCACGAGCGCCAGCGGGAATCGGGGCGGCGCAAAGCCCGGGCTGCCCGCCTGTTTCAGGCGCATCTTGGCAAGCTCCGAGTCCGAGATTGGACGATAAATTTCCATCGCCTCGTCGAACTCGACGAACCCGAAGTCGGCGAGCCGGGCATTGCGAAACCGGTAAGCCTCGTCCTCCTGCTCGGTCTGGACCGAGAGTTCGACCAGGTCGAGCAGGGCGTAATAGCGCATCTCTTCAACGGTGCGGAGCTGGGAGAGGAAACGTTCGATCACGGTCGCGACATGGGGGTCGAAGAACTGGAGGAACCAGACCCCGTCGAGGGTCCAGAGGTTGGGCAGGTTGCGCCAGGGCTCGTAACCTTCATTGTCGGGGTCAATCTTGAAGACGCGGAAGAAACGGGAGAATGCGGCGATCAAGAGTTCCTCGTCCGCCCGGTTGAACCAGGCCTGGCAGGTCTCGGGTCCGGCGTCGGCGAGGAGCATGAGCCAGTAGGCCGCGGGCAGGGGGTCGATGGCGCCTTGGTGCCACCACTCGACGTCGGAGAGGTGGAGGAGTTGGTCGGGGGTGGCCAGCTTGAGGAGTTCCACCACGTCCTCCTCGTCCACCTCTTTGAGCGTGATCCAAAACTCGGGCGCGGGCAAAGCTTGGACGAGTTCGCCGGTCTCGACGGAAAGGAGGATGAGGTCGAGCCGGTCGCGGCCGCGGCGTGACATGACCAGCTCGGCGCGCTCGGCCAGCGGCAGGCCGTCGAATATTTCGCGGGCCTGTTCCGGCTGCTTGCGGATCAGCTCGCGGGTGAGTCCGTTCGTTGTTTTCAGGTCGTTCATGAATGGGAACACGGGGCACAGAGAATAGTCGTGTATTATATTAACCTCTTGAGCAAGGTATTAATATATTTTTTGTTTCTTCTTTTCTCCGTGTCTCTAGGCCTCAGTGTTGAATAAAGTCCTTAGTACAGGCTCATCGCCGCGAAGGTGACGACGGACTGGGTCTCGCGGTCGTGCCAGTATGACCATTTCAGCAGGCTGGCCTGGGTGGCGCCGGAGGCGGACATCGTCGCGTAGATCGGCGGCAGTCCGCAGACCCGACGACGGTCGCCGATCGCCGCGATGGCGTTGAAGAACCCGTCGCGGTCGCCGGTCAGCGCCGGCGCAAGCATGTCGCGGTCGATTTTTTCTTCCTCCGCCATCCGGACGGCGGCCCAGTGTTCCTTGTCGCCGTAGCGGGGGCCGAGGTGGGCGAGGTCCGCGCTGGCGATGAAGCAGACCTTGCGGCCGAGTTCCGAGAGGGCGGTGGTGAGACCGCCGATGAAGTCCTTGAAGGCGGGATCGTTTCCCTGCGGATCGCGCACGGCGACGTTGGCGGCGACGCCGGAGCAGAGCACGGGCACGATGCGGAAGAAGCGCCCGGACAGGGCGTGTTGCAGGAGGAGCACGGCGAACTCGATCGAGTGCTCGTCCTTGTGGACGTAGTCGCGGGGCGGGTTGCGGTCGGACATCAGGCGCCGGGTCCGGTCGATGAGTTCGCGGTCGGCCGCGGCCGTGCCCAGGGGGGTGGCGTAGTCCTTGTCGGACATCACGAACAGCCGCTGGGGCTCGTTGTGGCCGGTGCCGAAGATGACGAAGGTGTCGGCGTCGGTTTCTTCGGCGAGACGCTTGTAGGCGAAGGCGCAGACCGGTCCGGAGTCGCGCAGGTCCATGTGGGGGGCGACGATGGCCTTGAGCCCGAGGGGCCGGGCCGGGCCGGGGAGGCTGCCGGGGCCATCGGGCGCGGTGTAGAAGCCGTCGAGGAATTTTTTTAGTTCGTCGGGTTGGTCGGGGTATGAGAGCCCGGCGTGGGATGCGGGCCGGACCGGCTCCCGCTCCCAGTCGTCGTTGAGTTTTTTGACGTGGGCGTAGAAGCGGGGCGATTCGAGCAGCAGGCGCTCATCGAGCTGGTTGACGACCTCCTGGATCAGTTCGGTGTCAATGAGCTGGCCGCTCTGGCGCATGAGTTCCTCCTGGATCTCGCGCACCGATCGGGTCCCGTCGAAAAACTGCACGATGGCCGCGGCCTCGAGCGGCATCAGCACCGTCTCTTCGGTGAAGCCCTCGGGGTCCTGAAAGATAAGCATCCGCTTGCCCTGGACCTCCACCGGCACGGGGGAGACGCGAAGGCGCGGGTTGAATTCCGGTTTGTCCATTTTTTATCCTTGTAGGGCCGGCATTCCTGCCGGCAACCGCTGATCCCGGGCCGCGGTAACGCGGCCCGTCTCAGACCGGCAGGGTCTCCGTTTCCCCTCGTAGATCCAACACGAAGGGATACTCCCCTATCTTCGTGGCCAACCCCTTTCTCAACGGGTTGGTCAATATATACTGCACCTTCTCCTGGAACTCTTCTTCGTCACGGACCATGCGATCATAGCTATCCCGCTCCCAAAGCGCTCCCTCGCGCTGCAGCAATATATTAATCTGTCGGGCGCTTGCTCCCTTAATCCCTTTCATTATCGCACCCAATTCAAAGTAAGTCCCGTTTTCCTTTTGTAAAGGCCGCAATAAAAGATGAATGTGGTCCGGCATCGCCAGCGCCAAATACAGATGAAATTGTCTTTCATGTCCGACCATGGTTGTCTAGAGCACAAGTTCTCTTGCCGGTCCCGGGAGCTCTCCGATCAGAGAACAGAAGGTGATGAAATAGGCGGAACCACCGAACTGCCAGTGAGGCAGAAGGCGACTCTTTTTAATCACCTTTCTCTTGGTCACCCGGATCGGCATTTTGCGGGCGCCTTTTTAAGACGCGAACGCTTGCGCGTTCGCGGGATCAATGGTTGCCGGCAAGAATGCCGGCGCTACCCTTAGAGCTCCATCAACTGTCCGCCGGTGACGTTGACCGCCTGGCCGGTGATGAAGCTGGCTTCCTCGCTGACCAGCCAGAAGACCACGTTGGCGCACTCGTCGGGGCTCGCGGGCCGGCCGAGGGGGATTTCCTTGGCCATCAGCTCGCGGTACTGCTCCATGTTCATGCCCTTGGAAAAGGCCCGCATGCCCCAGCCCCAGGCGCCGAGGTCGGTCTCGACCTGGCCCGGACAGATGCAATTCACCCGGATGCCGTGGGGCGCCATCTCCAGGGCAGTCACCTTGGTGAGCATGATCAGCCCGGCCTTGGCGGTGCAATAGCCGCTCATGAAGGCGCTGGGGACCTTACCCGCCCGCGAGGCGGTGTTGACGATGGCCCCGCCCCGCCCGCCCTTAATGAGCAGCGGTGTCAGGTGTTTGGTCACCCGCCAGGTCCCGGTCAGGTTGATCTCCATCGTCTTCTGCCAGGCCTTCTCCTCCATGTTGGCGATGGTCTGCGGCCCGGGCGCCCCCCCGGCATTGTTGCACAGGATGTTGAGCCGGCCGAACTCCTTCTCGACCCGCTCCGCCACCGCCTGCACCATTTTGGTGTCGGTGACGTCGATAGGGGCGGCGACCGCATGCACGCCCAGGCCGGCGATTTTTTCCGCCAGGGCCATGAGGTCGTCGTTGCTGCCGGTGCGGCAATAACCGGGGTACTCGGCCGAGAGCTGCTCGCAAAGGTCGGCGACGACCACGTCCGCGCCTTCGCGGGCCAGCCGGAGGGCGATGGCCGCGCCGATGCCGTTGGGCTTGCTCGCGCCCGTCACCAGGGCGACTTTTCCTTTGAGAGAGGCCATGACCGATCCTCCTTTGGAAAATACTTCTTTCCGCGCGAAGGCCAGGGAGCGTCTATTTTACTCCCGATTTCCTCCGGGGTCGATAATCTTTCCGGTGGCCTTTTATTGCGACGGCAAGGCCAGTCGGCAACGGAAGCCGGAGGGCGCCGTTTTCCGAGCGAAAAATCGGGGCGGCCCAAGGGTTTGAACCCGGACGGGAAGAATGATAGCTTGAACTCAGGCCGCCCTGTCGCTCATCTCCGGCCGCGGCCGGAAGTCCTTTTTCCCGCAAGGAGGATCCATGAACTGGGTTCAGCTCGCCTACCAATACGGGATCGGCGGCGCCTTTTTTCTGATCACTCTTTTCCTCTGCACCCGGCCCGGGACCGCCGACTGGAACACCCCTTCCGACCGCCGCTCGATCGTCTGGCTGATCGCCGGCCTGGTCGGCTATTTCATCATGCACGTCATCTGGATTCTGCTGGCGTCGTAAGGAGGGGCCAATGCAGTTTCAACATGGAACCCCTCTGGACTACATCGTCCTGATCGGATATTTCGTCGCCATCCTCGGTTTCGGCAGTTACTTCGGACGCCACACCAAGTCGACCAAGGAATTTTTCTTCTCCGGCCAGCGCTTCTCGTGGTGGCTGATCTCCCTGTCCTGCGTCTCGATGGTGGTCGGCAGCTACTCCTTCATCAAGTACTCGGCGGTGGGCTTTTCTTATGGGCTGTCCTCCACCCAGTCCTACCTCAACGACTGGTTCCTCGCTCCACTTTTCATCCTCGGCTGGCTGCCGATCATTTATTTCTCGCGGGTGACCTCGATCCCGGAATACTTCGAGCGCCGGTTCGACCGTCCCACCCGGATCATGGCCGTGATCTTCATTTTGATCTACATGATCGGTTCGATCGGGATCAACCTCTACACCATGGGCGTGGCCCTCTACCCCATCATCCCCAACTTCTCCGTTTTCCAGTGGGCGGTGATCATCGCCGCGGTCACCGGGGTCTACTGCGCCTTCGGGGGCCAGACCGCGGTGATCATGACCGACGTGGTCCAGTCGGTGATGCTCTTGCTCGCCGGGTTTGTCCTCATCTTCCTCGGCCTCCATTTCCTCGGCAACACTACGCCCCCGGAGATGTCGGGCTGGACCTCCTTCTGGCAGGGGCTACCCCAAACCCACAAGCTCCCCTTCTCCGGCCTGGTCGAGCCGGCCGAATTTCCCATGGCCGGCATTTTCTGGCAGGACCTCTTCGGCTCGTCCATGCTCTTCTACTTCGCCAACCAGGGCCTGATCATGCGCTACCTCGCCACCAAGAGCGTGGCCGAGGGCCGGCGCTCGATCGTCTTCACCATCATCGTGCTGATGCCGATGGCGGCGGTCTCGGTGGCCGGCGCGGGCTGGGTGGGCAAGTGCATGGAGACCTTCGGGGCGCTGCCGGACGAGGCCACCGCGAAAAACATCTTCATCCACGTCACCGAAATGGTGACCGTGCCCGGGGTGTTCGGGTTCATCCTCGCCGCCCTGGTCGCCGCCCTGATGAGCACGATCGACGCCCTGATCAACGCGGTCGCCGCCATCGCCATCAACGACGTCTACCGGCCGTTCGTCGCCAAGGGGCGGAGCGACCGGCACTACCTCCGCATGGCCCAGTGGTTCTCCTTGGGCGCGACCTTCCTCGGCCTGCTCATGGTCCCGGTCTACATGCAGTTCAGCTCGATCTACCAGGCCCACGCCGCCTTCACCGCCGCCATCAGCCCGCCGATCATCTGTTGCGTCATCCTCGGCATCCTCTGGAAGCGCTTCTCCGGCAAGGCCGCTTTCCATACCCTGCTCCTGGGCGGCGGGGTCACTATCGCCAGCCTGATCTGGCCACAAATGATCGAACCCCTGGCCGCCACCCACGGCATGGACCCCGGCGCGGGCATCGACTATTTCCGCGCCTTTTTCCTGCTCATCTGCTGCGCCGCCATCGCGGTGGCCGCGTCTTTCTATTTCACCCCGAAGCCCGAATCCGAGTTGCAGGGATTGTGGGTCGGGTCGATGGCCGCGGCCAAGCGTATGTTCAAGGGACGCGAGCCCAACGACGCCGAGACCGGCGAGAAAATCCGGCTGGAACTGGTGTCGATCGCCGAGCGCCGGGAGGACGCCACCGGCGCGGTGGTGACGCCGTTCGCGGAAATCTCCGCCAAAGACGCCGAGCGGCTGAAAGGCCGGGAAGGCGATTTGATCTACCTCGCCGACCAGCGCTGGTACCTGGGCGGGTTGCGGTCATTGCATGCGACCCTGACCATCGGCGGCGAGGAGGGCAAGGTCCGGGTGAGCGCCGAGTTCATCGAGTCGGGCCGGCTCCGGGTCGGCGAGCCGGTGGTGGTGGAAAAAATCCTCTGAGTTTTTATCGCTCCTGGATCGCTTGGGGCTGCTTGCCGGAAGGGATGGACTCCTGGCAGGCGGCCCCAAGTATTTAAGGTCGGAAAACTTCCCGGCCGGGGTTTATGCTCCCAGGCAAAAGGCGGCGGACCAGCCGGGTCGAAGTGTGGAGTCCGAGCGGAAAAAGAACCGGGGAAGGGGACGGAAAGCAAAGGGAGAAAAATTATTTGGAGGCGGCAATCGGAGTCGAACCGATGTATAACGGTTTTGCAGACCGTCGCCTTACCACTTGGCTATGCCGCCGTTTCGACAATTAAAATGGAGCAGGAGACGGGACTTGAACCCGCGACAACCACGTTGGCAACGTGGGGCTCTACCAACTGAGCTACTCCTGCCCCTTCCCGGCGAACCGGTACATCGTAATATATCACGGACTTCCGGTGTGTCAAGAGGGTTGCCGGGGTGAGGGCCCGAAAAAATTTAGGGCCTCCTTTCACGCCTTTTCGGTTTTGCCCGCCTGCTTCCGGAGCCACTCCCGCGCCGCCTTCACCGCCCGATCGTCCGCCCGCAGCCGGTGTTTGCCGTCGGGGATCAAGACCAGTTCCCGGCCCGCGCCCGCCCGCTCGTACAGAGTCCGCGCGTGCTCGACCGGGATGGTCTCGTCCTCCGTGCCGTGCATGATGAGCAGGGGCCGGGGCGCGATCCCCGCCACGTACCGGACCGGCGCGGCCTTATCAAACTCCGCCTCCCAGTCCGCCAACGACGCCGGAAATCCCAGGTCCCGGATCAGCCCGATCTCGCGGAACAGCTTGGCCCACCCTGCCGCGGGCGTGACCTCCGTCAGAAAGGAATACTCCGCCGGGCTTGAAACCGCGGCCACCGCGGTCACGGCCGGGTCGGTCGCCGCGGCCCGGATGGCCACCGAGCCGCCGGCGGAAAAACCGAGCAACGCCAGGCGCGACGGGTCCGCCTCCGGCCACGAGCGCGCGAGCGCGGCCACTGCCTGGTAGTCGCGGAACCAGCCGTCGAGGGAGATGTCGCCCTCGGAAGCGCCCGTACCGCGGAAGTTGAAGATGACCGCCATGAAACCATCGGCCGCCATGGCCCGGGCCAGGTCACGGTAGGTGCGGTCGCCTGGATCGGGTTTGGCGCGGGGGATGCCGTGCATGATGATGAGCAACGGTCGCCGGCCGCCGGGCGCAAAAAACCGCGCGCCCCGGATGGCCAGCCCGTCCGCCCGCGCCGTGAACTCCAGCTCTTCGATCATGTCCGTCATCTTCGTTTCAGTTTCTTAACTCTCACGTAAAAACCTCAAGATAAGACTCACCGCAGAGCCGCAGAGGCGCGGAGAAGAAAAGAAACAAAACTTAAGCGAGAAATGACAAAATGCCATACAATTATCGTTTGTTTCTTCTCTGCGACTCTGCGGTGATAAAAAACTCTCCGTCTCACTTCCCGTGTTTCTCCTCGTACCGTCTCCGGTATTCGGCCTTGTACTCCTCGACCGCCGCCGCGTGGGACCACGCCTTCACCGGCAGGCGCTCGAAGGCAATCTCGGCCGTGCAACTCGCTCCTCCCGCCGCGCACTCCGCCGGGAAGTAAAGCCAGTCGCCCTCGCGTCTCATCTCCTGGCCCGCCGCCTTCGCCCCTGTCAACTTGAGAAAGAAGGGCACGTGCAGGCAGATGGCGCCCGGCGCCCGGCCGCGGTCGCCGTTTTTCAGCGTAAACCGCGCCGTGTTCTCACCGAACTCATAGACGAACGACACCGGGTTGAAAAGAGTCGGCGCGCCGGTCACGCTCACCCGGTCGCCCGGCTTGGTCCACTCCGGCGAGAGCGCCGAAGCCAGCCGCACCGTGTCGCCGGTCTCCCGGACCAGCATGTAACGGACCAGGATGTTCAGGTTGGCCGCGTACCAGCCGTGGGGCGGGAAGTTGCAGGTCTGGATCCCGGCCACGGTCATGCAATAATCGCGGCTCGCCCAGGGCTTGATGCTCCACTCGAAGCCCTCGTGCGCGCTGCCGGTGTGCGCCAGCATCCCGTAAAAATCGGACAATACCCGCTCCTCGTTGCCGCGCTCGAGCTCGGTGATCGCCACCCGCTGGGTGATGTAGTGGTGCAGGCAGGTCCCGTAGGTGGCGATGCCCTCGGCCATGTGGTTCTGCCGGTAGTGGTCGAAGGTGACGGTGACGAGCGGGTCCTGCGGGTCGAGAACCTGGCCGGGATAGACCGCGAGCAGGTTGCCCCAGTCGATCCCGTCGGGCACGTCCACGCCGGGCGGCATCACCCCGCCGTTGGCCGCGGCCACTTTCCGCATAATCCCGATGAAGCGTTCCTTATACTCCGCGCGCAGCCTGGTCCAGCGTTCGGCGGCCTCGGGGTGGTCCGACATCTTTGCCACTGTAATTGCGCCCTCGAGGCCGGTAATCGCCCAAAAGTTGTGGCCGGTGTAGCGGCCGATGAGCTGCTCATTATCGAGCACCCCCGACGGCGGCATCAGGCCGTACTGGTCGTTCTTCAGGGCATTCTCGAGCCAGGCCATCGCCCGTTCGACGTAAGGGAAGGCCTCGCGGGCGAAGTCGGCGTCTCCCGCCATCGCGGTATGATAGCCGAAGGCCCACATGCTCTGGCCCCAGCCGTCGAACTGCCCCGGCTGCGACACCATGTTTCCGTCCTTCTGCTGGTAGCGGTAGAAGTGGCGGGCGAGGTCGTGGCCGACGTCGCGCAGGCCGTACATCTCGTACATCGAGACGAAGAAGGACGAGTCGCGCAGCCAGAAGCGGTTGTACTGGAGACGGTTGACGTGCTGCTCGACCTCGCGGTCGTCGATGATATTCTGCGACATCAGCGAGTGGATGAGGTAGGCGCGGACGGCGTGGGTGACCTTGGCCTCGGGGACCTCGATCTTCATCGCCCGTTCGAGCCAGCCTTCCCAATATTTTTTCAGGGCGGCGCGGCGCTCGTCGAAGTCGGCGGCGAGAAGGGCGGGCTCGGCCGCGGGGGCCTGGGGGTAGTGGGGGAAGACGAAGTCGGCGGAGAAGGAATCGCCGGGCGGGAGGGTCCGGCGGTAG